>ERZ778027.751-NODE-751-length-66920-cov-12.429492_pt1 | contig 66920 bp, 87 predicted proteins | sample MGYA00375757_ERZ778027 | MGnify/ENA primary metagenome ERZ778027 (study PRJEB29350, sample SAMN05389817) | bioreactor metagenome | isolation source: Ammonium sulfate bioreactor | place: South Africa: University of Cape Town | collected 2014-02-18 ...
AAGTCATTTCGAATGAAAATCTTTATTGTTTTGTAGACCGATGTTGAGTATTCTCGATGAACTTCGATATCTAGTCGATTTAGGCATAAAAGGTTTGAGAGAGTTTATTGTTTCTTTTATCTGATAATTATCTTTTCAATTGAAGATGTAACTTTACTCGGTCAAAATGTGAATAGTTATTGTGATGATTCGAAATTAGATGTTTCTCTACACACAACAAAATTATTGTCAAAAGGATTTAAAGAAAATTATAAAACGAATACTACGAAAGGTTAAAAACGAATCAATCAAATGTATTTTTCTTTTTGAAACGATATTCTATATGCATAGGTTCGATTCGTTTTGCTACATTACTCGATCAAGCAGCTAATATCTCACCAGAATTACGCATACGGTTTACTTCTCCACATCCAAAAGATTTTCCTGATGATTTATTACATGTTTGTTCTGTCAATATGAATGAAACTTCTTTTTTTATTATTATAGTATTCTTTGATTAGGTTATGAAAGATCGTCCAAACATCTGTAAATCAATTCATTTACCTTGTCAAAGTGGTAGTACACGTATGCTTGGTACGTGCATAATGTGTTTTCTTTTCTTTTCCAATTGATCAAATTACTGTTTTTGTAGAACTAATGCGTCGTGGTTATACGAAAGAAACGTATCTTTCATTAGTCGAACATATTCGTTCGATTATTCCTGATATGGCTCTATCATCGGACTTCATTGCTGGATTTTGTACGGAAACTGAAGCTGATCATCAAGATACATTGGATGTTATTCATCGAGTTGGTTATAATTTTCTCTATTCATTTCCTTATTCAATGAGAGAGAAAACCAAAGCATATCATCGATTAACTGATGACATACCAATGGAAATTAAATCACGACGACATTTAGAAATTCATGAAGTATTTCGACATCATGCACATATAAGAAATCAATCGTATATTGGCCAAACGCATTTATGTCTCATTGAAGGACCTAGTAAACGTGCTCCAGATACTCAACTAGCTGGAAGAAATGATTATAATACAAGAGTCATTTTTTCGAAAGAAATACCTGATAGCAATGAAAGTCTACAAATAGGAGATTATGTTGAAGTTCGAATTGATTCAGCAACATCACAATCATTGAAAGGAACACCATTAAAACGAACGACATTAAAAGATTTTCATTTGTGAAACTAAATTGTTAAATTTTGTTTTTGGTTTAGATAAAAAAATAAATAAAAACAAATCATCTTTTGCAGATAGCTCCTTTTGTTTTTCTCAATGTCATTGATCCCTTTGACATCATCAATATTTCGTTCGTTGAATATTACTGATAGTCATTTACTCGAACGTTTCGAACGTGCAGGAATAAAAAATCTCACTGATCTTTGTGTATATACATCTCTTGAACTTTCACTTAAATTTCGTATTTCAATCTATGATGCTGAACAAATTCTTGAACAATTTCTTTCGACTCTTTCGATTCAATCAAAAAATGCCTATGACATGTTATTACAAACGACATTAGCCTACATTCCAACGAAATTACCGACTCTCAATCGTTGTCTTAATGGTGGTTTACGACGTGGATCATTAGTAGAATTATGTGGCTCTTGGGGTATATTTTTTTGTTTCTGATTGATTGATTGATTCGTTGATTATAGGTAGTGGAAAAACACAATTTTGTTTACATTTAACTGCACAATGTTGTCTTGAGGGTCTACGTTCGATTTATATTGATACTGAACATACATTTTCGTCGACACGTCTTTTAAATATGATCGGTAGTTTTGATAGTAAACAAGAACAATTACTCGAACTTGTTCGTCTCGAAACAATTTTCGATTCCGATGCATTGATGAATATTTTAACACGAATTGAAAATGAATTCGAAGAAGAAAAACATGAAAATCCAGCTAATCCACAACATCCTGCTCTATTAATTGTCGATTCAATTGCAGCACCATTACGAATGTCAACGATCGGTTATACAAGAGATAATATTCTTTTATCATTTACAGATTTTGCTAAACGATTAGCTACACGATATAATCTTCTCGTTGTCGTCACAAATCAAGTGACGACAAAACGTCGTTCGAATGTTTTAAGTGAGAAAAATCTCGATAATTCATCGTTCGGCAATGATTTCTACATGAGTGTTGCACTTGGCAAAGCCTGGTCGTATTCTGTGAATGTTCGTTTAGGTATATCCTATCAAGGAGATAAATGTCGACAATTAATTGTTGGCAAATCAATTGAATCACCTGGTTATACAATCGCTTTTCAAATCTTAACTAATGGTCTCGAAGAATTAGATAACGAAGAAAATCTTAATACACAACGAAGACTTATGAAAAAACCTATGATACCAAAATTAATTCAAGCTGATGAAATGCAACTTATCGGAAAACAAATACGACCTTAGACAAAAAAACACATTTTTTTTTCTCGAAATAAAATAAAAGAAATTCTATGCCCATCGACCAATGACAGCCATTGCACCAGCACCGAGATACAACGAAATAAAATACAAAACTTTCAATTTTGTACTTAGAGAGAAAAAACCATGTGCATTTGAACCCATTTCAGCTGATATTAAATTGACAAGTGCGATATAAATTAAAACACCACCCGATAGAGATTCTAGAATGCCACTAACAAGTAATGAAGAAACAGCTTTGGGATTGTATGTTCCCGAATGAATACCAATACCAATAGCGATGCCAATCGGTGTTGTCAATGAAAAAAAAACAACCATATAAATCAATGGTTTCATTGAAGTTGTTGGCAAATATGCAATTTGTGCACCGAGAGCAATGGCTTCGAAAAATTGATGAAAACAAAGAGCAATTAATAGAGCAACAAACGATTCAGTTGTCGTTCCTAGAGTTAAACCGATTAGAACGGAATGTAGAGCAATGCCAAGTTCTAAGAGATACGTAGTGATTTTGTGTTGTTGATTGTCATCTTGAAATGCAGCACCATGAAAATGACCAGATTCTGGAAAGATTTCGGCAGGTTCAGGCGGTTGTTGGATTTGGATGACATCGATTGTTACACAATCGTTATGTTTTCGTTTAGATTCATCGATTTCCGTCGGCTTAGTTTTCACTTCGGATTGTTTTCCTTCGTGATTGTCTATATCATCGCCTTTTGTTTGTTCAGCAATATGTACTTGCGACTGTTTTTTACCACGATGATTATGTTTAACCTTTGGAACATTATCAATAACAATATTTAGTCGTTTTTCATTTGTTGAATTGTCATTTTCAACACAAATATCATCACGACATACTGTTTGTTGAATATCATTGACTGTCGGTGGTATATCATCGCATTGTTTGTTTTCATCCGGTTTTGCACATTCATTCAAATCAATATGTGCAACGATATGTTTGTGATTGTGTTTCTGTCTACTTGAATGAACTCGTTGATGAGCCAAAAATTCAATTAATTGCATGGCAAGAACAGCAATCATTGCAAAAAGACCACTGTAAGCACCGTAAATATTCCATGAATCGGGAAGACAAGAATCTGTTAGATTTTCCATAGCGTCTGGTAAGATATGAATAAATGCTGTCGATAGCACAACTCTACAATCGGAATAGAAAAGTAGAAAAAATAAAATTTCTATTTTTTACAATGTACATACCCACTACCGAAAAATTTGCCTACGTTGATAATAATTGGATTGATACGTAAGCGTTTAATTCGTGTCGAAGCAACCGAAATCATTGCACCCAAAAATGATACTCCCAAGAGAATGAAAATAGATCCAATATGTAATCCTAAGTTATAAGCGCGATCGATTTCTTCATCACTTGGATTACATTCATCGACTTCCGTCGGTAATGTCGTATTTATTTCACTGGAAAGACTCATTTCGAATAGTCAATATATGTTTTTTGACGATATTTTCACAACGATGACTGATAATAATTTAATGTTTATAATAGTTATAAAAAAATAGAAATTTTCTAGGCATACGCCCTAGAGTATTTTGTGTCTTTTTATTTTTTTTTCTCTTTTTCTCTCTCCCTCCCTATCGTTTATCGATAGTTGGAGATAGATGCTCGTATACTCAAGACAAAACTTTTTTCTTCTCGTCGATTTCACCTGACTCTCGTCCGTAATGTACATATACATTTTACGTATATATCAGTGCACATGTTTCAACCAGAACACCTTTCAACCAAATCACAGATAGAAACCTTTTTTTTTCCTCCTAGCTACGCTTTTATTATTCTTCTTCTGTTGTTTTTGTTTTTCATAACTAAAAACAATGATAAATATTAACTAATTACAAATGAAAAGAAAAGATTTTCTGTTAATAGTTCAAATAATTATGACATTCGTACGACAGTAAATGCAAATGCCACTTCAGATTTGGCTTCAATCATTGGATTATAACGTAAACGCGAGCCAAGTGAACGTGCTTTATTATCGTAAAATAAACATGTCATTGTCAATTGACAAATAGACCGAAATCGAATCTGAACTTTTCGTTGTTTGTAATTTTGTATTAAAACATTCGTTGTCATAACTGATGAATTTGTCGTTGGATTCATTGATATTGTTCGATTGTAAACAAGAATAACATCAGGATCTTGACCTAATTCGAATTCATATTTTTCCGATTCAGCTAATGATGGCAATTGCCATTCGCCTGTAACAACATTTGATGACGAATCATGGAGTAAAAGATGACCAGGTGGAAGAAATGATGAACTATTCGATAATTGATATAAACGTTGAAATTTATATGAATTCGATGTTGCTGTGTCAGATGTCATTGATGGTAGAGTTAAAACCAATGTATAAGTATACAATGTCTTAACACGAATATTTGGTAAAAGTATTGGAAGTGTTAAGAGTGAATAAGGTTCGATTGTTAACGAAGCATTTATATGAGAAAAAAGATGAATTCCACTGTAATCAACTGTTGTTTTCGATGATGATGATATTGGTGTAATAATTAATGATGAACTTCTACCATTTCCAAATGATAAATTAATATCACCATATAATAAATCTGTTTGATTGAATTGATACGTTAATGGACTTGAATTAATAATATCAGCAAACATTTGAAATTGTGTTTGACCATCGGCTAAGATTTGTAATGAATAACGAGCATGCCATCGAAGATTATTGATAATATACGAAATTGTTAATGTTAAATTTTTCATGATTGGAAAAAATGCAACTTCATAAATCGGAGTTGTTTGTGGTTCAAATGGATATTCGATAAGTTCCGATTGAATACGAAAGTATCGTCCACTTTCGATTTCACGTACAAGTGAATAATCATTCTCATGTCGAATGAATTCACATGGAATAGGCGTTGTTTGTTCGGGATATTTTCGAACATAAACAATTTTACCTAGAAAACGATTGGATTAGAATTGTTTTTATTTCTCTATTTATTTCAATCACCTGTCATATTCATATTAACACGAACAATTCGACGTTCGAATGTAATCGACATATTATTATTATTATTATTTGACATCTGTCGAATAATAATACTTTCTTGTTTAATATTATCCCAGTCCGATTGTTGAAAACGTAGAGGTTCATTATAAATTTGATGAACTTCAGCAAATGTATCATAAAGTCGAAGCATATTATCAGATAATATATTTTGAATATCAAAAGCAGATAGTACACTCAATATGAGAAATATTCGCATAGTTGATCACTGACTTGAGAATACAAATGAATGAATGAATGAATCGAAATTCATAGTTTATGTTCATTTTATTTGGCATAGACAAATATGATATTTGATCGTTAATGATTCTGTCCTTCGTTCAATATTGTTAAACATATTTTTTGAAAAGAAAAAAATATGACTATCGAATGTCCCCGTTTAAATAAAAGAAATAACAAAACGATGAAATTTAATCGGGTAACTTTCTATTGAACTCGAATGAAGAATAACAACAACAGCATATTTGAAATATATATGATGTTTTAACTATCTAGGACAATTGTTCGTTTGGACTTGGTTTACCTCGTTTTTTTTTCTCTGCAGTTAAAAAATTATCAATGATATGAAATTCAATAACCGAGAAAGAGAGAAGAAAAATCAGTTTCATAGTCGACATGAAAGAATGAAATATTTCATATTCTAATCAGCTATTCTTTTTTTTTTGATAACAAATTCAACACTCTCAAGTCTACACATCAATAACACAAACTGCCAACAAATATTCTTATAAATGTCAACGATTTTCCATAGAATTTCAAGAACTGTCTGACGACACACCTTCCAGCATATTTCTATGCTCGAACTAACCTATTGTAATTCATGTCAATGTTACAGCCTGCAATTACGATGATCTGTTGTTATTGTTTTTCTTTGCTTCCTATGTATAATTCAGTGAAACTACTAGGCTCGAGATTAACACGGACGTTAATATAAATAGCTTTTCTGCATACATATTACTGTATCGTACGCGCGCAGCAAACTTAATGTATTATCTGTCATCATAGATTTTCTTCTGTTGTGTTATCTAAATGAGATACGTTTTTGCTTGACTAATGTTTGTGGCACGTACTGAGTGAAGAAATCGATTCCATAACCTTGACGGTTATCTTGTTTATATGCACATCAACATCAAAAAAAAAGAAGAAGAGAAACAGATAGCGAAAGACAGGACGAGCGAGAAATAGAGAGAAGAAAAAACGAGAGAGAAATGTATATTATTGTAAGCAACTGTGTTTCTTTTTCCACTTCTTCTGAGTTATATTTCGATCGCATATCTAATAATAAATTGTTGTTTACAACAGAATGGTATCAAAATTTCTTCTTTTACTCGCTGTTCTTTGCGGTAAGTTCAAAAACAACGCTTAACATATCGAATAGTTTTGTTTTTTCGAATTGATTTTTAGTTGCCGTCGTTCGACATGTTACAGCCGACGCCAAAATTTGCTACCAATGCGATGAATTAAATCCATCAAGCAAATGGAAATTTTGGGGAGAAAAAATTACGAAATGTAATGGTGTTCCATTTGAAAAATTCGCTACTAAAACATCAAAAGCTTTCGGTAGTGCTGTCTTAACATGTTACACTGTAAGACATTTGATTTTTTCTGATTATCAATAAGTTTTCCGGGCGGATTTTTCTTCTGTAGAAATTCAACGATCAAGGTGTTGTTATCAAACGTGGTGCCTATGGATTAGGCGAAGTTTACGATAAAACTGTTAAATGTCGTGATCGATATCATTTATGCTGTCGATCAAGTCTTTGCAATCGACACACTCTCTCGCCATGTCCACCACCACGTAAGAATTTTTGATTATCACCCGAAAAAAAAACACGTAAATAATCCTTTGTTTTATTTTTCAGCAAAAGTTGAACCCAAAAGTGAAGTCAAAGCTTGCTACGAATGCAAAGGTGTTGAGGCTTGCCGTGCCGATCAACTCTCAACTGGTTCAATTCGTACTTCAGCAGTTTTGGGTGCCAGCAACTTATATTGCTACACAGTATGTTTAAAAAAATACATCGAGTCTATTAATCATTTTCTTGTTTTTATCTCTCATAGAAATTTGATCCTAAAACAGGTAATGCTATCGCTCGTGGTGGTTTCGGATTTGGTGAAATCCTCGATAAACATCTTAAATGCGATGCTAAACACTATCTATGTTGCTATGAAAACTTGTGTAACACTCAAACAGCTGGCTATTGTGCTCGACCAAATTATGGTGCCAATAATCAACCACATCAACAACATCAAGAACAACAACATCACGAACATCAACATCACGAACATCAACATCACGAACATCAACAACCTGAACAACATCAACAAGAATAAATCATAGTTCTTTAGAAATAGCAAAATAAACTCTTCTATAAACAATTAAACGCGCGCGTGCTGTGTGTGTGTTAACAAATCTTCTCTTTTTTTTCTTTTCATACCCTACTATCATTTGATTTCATACTTTAAAATAAATTTTCAAGTTTATCTCTTAGTTCAAGAAAAAAAAACAATGGATTCTTTGAATAATATGTGTAGCGCATTGGTTTCAATTAATAACATTTTACAAAAACGAAATCATTCGAACGATAGATCAGTTTCACACTCGACTACAATCGATTTCAACAACGAAATCAAATCCGATAGATTAACTGAAGAGAATTTCTATCGTGCTCGTTTATTCAATCGAACCATCGAAGAATTACCGAGTAAAATGAAATTGTCGATCGTATTTGTTTCTATTTATTTTATTGTAGATATTGATATCGATGAAATTCAACAATTGAAATCAACGAATATTCATACAATACAAGATCTTCTTAGTCGATATTTAATTCATGATACAGCCGAAGAATTCTATAAATTTCTTCTTCAAACTTTTCATTTAACTAAACGAACTGCATCGACAATAACGAATTTATTTCATCAATGGGCAAGCTATAATTTAGATGGAATAGAAATGAATGAACAAATAAATTTCGTCTGATGATAAAATCCCATTTATTTATTGTTTTTAATATAATACGGATTTTGTTTTATTATTTTTCTTTAAGAAGAAGAACAAGGAAAAGTAAGTGTAAATCACTGTTTCAATTAGATTATGTAGATGAAAAATATAGATTCATAATTAAAATTGCTTTGTGCTGTGGTTGTTATTGTTTTTCATTGATATACATTTGTGATAAATTAAAGGGCGAAAAGAGAAAGAAAACTAGGAAGAAAGCAAATACGATGTTAACCGATCACCAGAATGAATATTGAAGAGAAGAAGAAAAAAAGAAGAATCAATGATTCGGCTGGAAACGATAAGAATAGAGAATTGGTTGAAATACATTATTTTCATGATAGTGATTTTTCTTTGGGTGGCGATGATGATGATGGTGATGCTGTTGCTTGAGGATAATGATTGTTAGTTGTTAAATGAGGATCAGCGGTTGAAGAATCTGGTTCAGCAAATAACGGATTGCGAACTTCCATTTCACCCGTCTTCAAAAGAAAAACAAAAGCAATAATTTTAGTATAGATTGACAGATGCAATTATGTGACATACAGGCGCAAGACCAGGACATTCATAAACTGTATAATCCCCGCCATTTGGTATTTCATCATCGGAATCATCAGACTGAACAGGTTTATTGTCGATATGAGCTCTTTTAAAATGATGAGAAATAAAGAAATTCATGTTCGAACGTTTAATTTACTTTTCTTGTGCCATCATCTGTTGTCGTTGTTGTTGATAGTGAAACATTTGTGCACTTTGAGCTAATTTTCGATCAGACATGGTCGTACTTGGCGAGATTTTTGTTCCATTACCACCAGGTCCTGTTACTCCATACGACGGATATTCAGTGTCGAGTGCAGCTTCGGCTCGTTTTTGAATTCTAATTAAAATACGAGAAAGCACGAAAGATAATTAATTTTGATATTATCGTCAGATACTTGAGTATTTTTCATTTAATATTCTAACTACAGACGATCATTAATAATATATTTTCTCATAACGCGTCGATTCATTTCTAATATTCTTTTTATGTAAAACACGATTGTGTTTCAAATCAGTTGTCGAATTGACTTTGTCTCTTTTTGTAGTTTGTCAAAACAAGAAAACTATCGATCTATCAATGATGTAGAACATTCGATCTAATTCATAGCCATCTAAATTAGAACTGTCACTATATTTGTTGATTCTCATGTGTTTTTCTTCTTCCCCGAAATAAACATACTGCCTTCAGTTTCCTCTTTCACGGGATTTCCTAACTACTGATAATTATACGTCTCCTTGTTTTACTGACAAGAAAAACATGAACACCTGTAGTTTGAACTATGATATCAATTTGAATAGTTAGTCCCTAGAAAAGAATAACTATATCATGCTTTTGTTGTCACGTACTTGTACCAAAAAATAGCAGCTGCAACAAGACCTAACACGCCCACTAAACTGCAAACAGCGACAATTGCTAAACAAGAACAAAAAAAATGAGAACTTGAAGATAAAAAATCAACTTTGACAATTTACTGAGAAATAGAGCATCATTTCGACGTTTACTTCGTTCAGAATCAATTAGTTTGTCGTCGGATTGTAAACGTTCGGTACGAGCAACAGCGTTGTCAGCAATCCAATCTCGATTATCCGTATTCGTTTGAGATAATTGATCGATAGCTGCTTCGTCATTGTCATTTTCACTTTTTCCATTGAATTTATCTGTTTTTCGACTTAATTCTAATAGGTAATCCAATTGTTTTTGGTTTTCTATTTTGAAAATAGAAAAATTTTCTTTCGTTTTTTATTAAACACAAACTTTACCATGCGATCGTTCGTTAACATTAATGTGATGTTTGGAAAATTGCCCATAGTATGATTCCCAATCGTCATTGTCTTGTTCTAATTTAATAAAAACAAAAGAGAACCAAATATATTAAAAATAGAATTAGGTTGTTATTTCTCAAGAAAAAGAAAAGAAAACAACACAAAACGAGATCATATTCTTTGATCCATGAACGCACTAAGATGTTTATAATTTCTTTAAAATGTTTGCCTACTCAATTCTACCGTAAAAAAAATACAATGTAATCTTTTTTCACCTTCTAATGGTTCATCATAGAAACTACTTTCCAATGCCGATAATGGTAAATACTCATTACGAACTAAATTTTCTTCGTTCACTGGTGTTTGTAAATCATTATGTGACGAGGAAAGTTTTGGTACGGGAAAATAAAATAGATGAGCAGCATCGATTGTCGTTAAAAAAGCCAAGAATATCACGATGGAGTTTTTATTCATCTTGTTGTTGTTGTTGGTTCGAGCGCTTTTTAATGTTTGAAAGGAAAAAAATTTACAGGATTTTATTTTTCACCGGTGATCTTTGTATGCATGTGTGCGCATGCAAAACACCCGATCGTCATTTGTGAGAATGGGAGCATAGTCAGTAGAATTAGAGAGTTCTTGTTTTTGCTGAAACTTCTTGCGATCAAAAAAAAAGGGGAGAGAATTTCTTTTTTTTTCTTCTCTCTTTTTCTCTCGTTTTTTCTCTTTCTGTCTTAAACGTTGTTGATAATGATGATGACGTTCAGGAAACTAAACTATGCAATATGAGAAATAAAGAGAAAAGAAAAATGCCGAATGTGATTCTAGCAAGTACAGACAAAAAAAATTGCTGTTTCAGATAAGAAGAAGAATTGTTTGCGTGATTTTTGCTTTCAATAATCCATCTCGAGTTAAACACAATGTCACTCGATCTAACATTTTTATAGTGAACGATGCGATGTGATTATCTCGAACGATCAACGATGACATCATCGGTTAATAAAAGAAATATATTCAATTGAATGTAATCATCAACGAACAGTGTTTCTTTGACTTCAAGCACAGTTCGTTGAGTATGCTAATTCAGATATACAAAATAATTGACGAGTTTTCTTATTGATAAGAACACCAAAGGATACGTCAATCAATAGATTAATCTTTCTCCATATAGGACATATGCGTGTATAGTTTGCTGTCATTCTTCGTTTTTTATATTTCTGAATGTCTTGATTGCCCACTCAATTCTGATTCGATCAAAGAAGCTCGTTTGTCGAAGTTTTCTTTCTTTTTTTGCACTTTCAATTAACCATTTTTTTTCTTCTAATGTGCCGAATATCATTAATAATAGAGGATTAAGCAAAAAAAAACAAGAAAGCAAAAGCGTCGATTTTTCGATTAATCAAGACTAGTTCTTGGCAAGCTTTTCATCAATAAAAAATATGCACGCAAAGAAAACAAATGTTGACACTCACTTTCGGAATATCGAATAGCTAAACAAGACGAATATTTGCTTGAAAATAATTGACTATTAAACAGAATCAGTAAGACCAGTGGCCAAAAAATGTGTTTCGATAATAGATAAGTTTTTAACATCATATATTCGTCGATAGTTATTTCATGTTCGTTTGGTTAAAAACTCGAAATCGATCGTGTTACAATCGTCGTTGACTTCAATGGAATAAATTGAAATATTTCGTGAATTGATAAGAAAAGAGGAAGAAAAAAAAATAGTATCTAAAATATATTACCAATCATTTGGCGAATATCCAAGAAAAAAAAAAGAAAAGAAAAACAAAACGAAACAATGTCAAAGTGCACATGCAACAGCTGCTAAACTAACTAGGTTTTTAACGAAGTAACAGCTTAGAAAAGCGAACGCACCAATAGTTTTTCGATTGACAAATAATGTATTTTTTTCTGTTCGACAAAAAAAACAAAATTCTTTTGATTTTTCTGTTCACTAATATGTAACCAAAACAAAATATTCGCGTTTTGTCCCATTGCATAAATAGAAAAAAAATTACTCAAGGTGACACAAATATGCGTAGGTTGTACATATACGACAATCATTGCCAATATATACATAATGACGCAAAGGCGAATGGTATTCAAATATACAATCCGGGAAGACTGACTGTACGATATGAATGAAAGAGGTCGCTAATATTCAGATTGATTTTCTATTAGATCAAAAAAAAGTTGTCTAGTGACCGACGTTTTTAATGTGCTAAAATAATGAAAATAATCGTTAATTATCGATTATTTTCATCAAATCTTCGATAGTCAGCTAAAAAATTAATTCATATCCAGATAAGAGTTGTTAAATCAACTCAATTCAGGACTTTGAATCAAATCGAATTGCCTCAAAATTTCATAGTCTATGAATCGAATGGAATAGAATTAATTAGTTTTCTTAGCTGAGTTGTCCAGCTCTGTGCACAGACCATTTATGTTGCACGTTGCGTGTTTTCCTCTTTTTAATGCAATGCGAATGCGCAAAGCATTTATGTTGCGCGTTGTCTGTTTTACCTACCCGGGCAGACAAAAAAATATCAAAAACACGCGTAAACTCAATAAAACAGTATATTCTTGATGTGTACTCACGTTTTTGACAAATGTTGTCTGCTTGGATAATTATCTCGAGAACGACAAGTCGAATCATTTTCGTATGCAAGATAGCATTCTCACCTGAGCTTGTCTCGTGTGCCATCCAGTTCTTTTTGGCTTCTGTTTACTGTTAATTACTACGAGAAAAGTGCATTGTATATGACCGATAATTTATGAACACATCGATGGCCTTTCCTTCCCGTCTTGTTCACATGATTACGTGTGCAAAAGACAATTAAGTTTATTGTAGAATTAAAAAGTGAACTGCAATGTGTTCATTTAATTCTTATCAATTTTTTATCGGCTACCGTTTTGTTAGCCTTTCGAACAAACAAAAAAGAAAAAAGAAATGTCGCTATTCATCAAGTTTTTCTGCTTGAAAACCAGCTGATTGAACAACTTGCATGACTTGATCTGAATTCAGATCGTTCGATGATGTTAATTCAGTTCGGCCACTTTTCAAGTCAACATTAACATTCGAAACTCCTGGAAGTTTTCGTAATGCATGAATAACTCCCGAACGACAACCTTCACAATGCATGCCAATGATTTTCCAATGTGTAATTCGACTTTCGCCAAGTTTATTGGCATCGGCCATTGTTGTTGAAAATTGATTATTATAAATTCGAAGAATTTCCGGTGAACACGAAAGTGTTACTGTCAAAATAAGAATCGATAGAAAATGCCATTTCGATGGACGATATCGATAGTAGGAATAAGTTAAAGATATAATTGTTAATGAAATGAATAGAGATCGATATGGAAGAAGAAGAGTATTCAATCCTGCACAACCAATACCGAATAAATTCAAAAATAATTGAATCACACAACATGAAGAAATCATTAAACCACCGAATAGACCGGTGATCCAACTGATTCGATTCATTTCGTCTGCAAAAAGAGATATTGCATATTTATTAGAAAAAAGAACGATAAAAAAAAAGACGAAGCGTAACATTTATTTGTTATCTTCGAAACTCATTTGTTTTACTAATCTACAATGATTTTACAAAGAAAACGAGAAGAATGAAAATTTCCTAAAGAATATCTTTTGGCTTAGCAGTTCGTGCAAATTGTACGATCAATGGTTTTTCAAAGAGAATATATCCATTCGTATGATTCAATGCTTCGAAAGCCAATTGCTCACTAGGCAACGTCACAAATGCTTGACCTTTCATTTTGCCTTCACGTAAAAGTTGAATTTCAATCGGACATTGATCGGTTCGATATCGATCATAAATCGAATGTAAAATACGTTCGTCAACATGCTTAATTTCAATATTTTTTATATAAAGACGTTGAGATGGTGCACCACGTTCATAATTTCGATACAATCGACCATTGTCAATTAAACGTAATTGATCTTCAGTTAGACGATTTTTTCTTAGTTCTTCGAGCGGTATGAGTGGTAAAGGTTGCTTATCTTCTTGGACGATTTCAATTGTTGATTGAATCGGACGAAATCGACTGAAATCGTGTCCAATTGGATCGGTCAATGTCGAATCATCTGTTTCCATCTAAATGAATGAAGAAAATTATTACAAATATTTGTTTTTTCAAACAACGAACATGATATTGACGAATTGTTTGAGGCAATTTCAGTTCTATTGTTGGCTTCTTCTTTTTCTCAACATAGATCACTGTTTCAGTTTGAGTATTCGGTTGTACTTCTCGATGAGTTGATGTTTTCAAATGTAATCGTTGTCGACGTTTTACACGTTCTTCTTCTTCGCCATCATCAATTTCACTTTCATCATCATCTGTATCCATATTGATTACCTGAGAAAAAACCGATTCATCGGTTTGACATGCAATACTATTGATTGATAAAGTTCGTCGATTTTTATTCCAATCTATCAAAACAAAACTATGTCCTCGAAATTTAACAAGTTATTTTCTTTTACCTTCAATCATTGGACATGGCAATGACATTTTATTCATCAAATGAAGCACTTGTGTATAGAATGCAGGCACCGATAGGAGTGCATCATTAATATGAGTTAAAATCATGTCATTTATCGGTGGATATGAATATGATAATCTTTCGTTGGGTAACGAATAGTAGATCTGATTTTTGCCAGGTGAGATTCCATGTAAAAATACATTTTCACTTTCGTCATACGAACTAATATCGGACGAAAAAGCAAATTGTACTAATTCTAATGAAGAATATTCGGCAGTTAATCGACGTGCAAGAATTTCAAGTTGATGCAAACGTGTTAAAGCTTGAGCGGCTTGAGCTGGCGAACCAAAATCTGCGATGATTATATTCGAAAGATTTTTATATTGAGACAAACAACGAACACGAACAGCACCGAAATGTTCTAAAAATTCTTGACGATCATTATCGTTGAATAACAACGGAAAATTTCGAACGGTTAGCACATTTGATGCATAGCTAGAAAAGACATTCATCTGAAGCAAAAAATGAGAGAGGGAACTATCAGACAGTCTACTCTCTATAATTATCAAAAGAAGAAAGTTGAACTTTCAATGACATCATATATACGTATATGCCCTTGGAGATTACTCCATTGATGAATAAAAAAGTACAACTGATGGCAAATTCAACAGTTTTCTTTTTTTTTTATCAATGACAGACTATAGGATTTATTGTAATAATAAAATGAAAAGTGTGTACGAGAAATATACAATCAGAAAAAGAAAAAAAAAGACTATGCTACGAGTTGTAGTACATACAACAAGAGAATGATGTTAACCATTTGATTGGTGAAAAAAAAAATCTTTTAAAACAAATTAAATTCAAGGTTCTAAATTCTCCAGCAAAGAGTGCGCACTAAGTTGATGGAATCGTAAATTAATTACAATAAAATATGTTGTGATATTCTTCTCATCATAATTTTAATTTTCATGTATTCTGAAAGGTAAACTGATTAAAAATTTTACAGTATTATTCATCTTTTTTTTCTTTGACCGAGACTTCCTAAGAAAGTACTGAGAATTTTTTTTCTTTTACAGTTATTTAAACATCCGTTAAGTTTATCAAATATTGGCCAAAGAAAAATAAGATTTCTCAAACATTTTCTATCATTAACTAAATGATGATGTATATTATCGACTGTAATAGGTGATAGTTTTTCGCATACTTTAATGTCAATAATGTTTCTGCCAGAAAGCTTTTATTCATAAGAAATGGAAGTAATATAATGAATTAATAATGAATTAAAAGATGAAATATATCTTTTCTTGAATAGAAAGAATCATTTAACTCATGTCAACCAACTTTACATCGCAATTACCAAACATTTCAATTCAAATTAGTCGATATTTTTCTGTTCTACTTTTTCTTTTCGGTACCATTGGTAATATTCTCAATTGTCTGGTATTTTCTCGTCAAAAACTTCGTTCAAATCCCTGTGTAATTTATTTTCTAACTGCTAGTATATTTAATTTAATTTCAATTATCATTGGTTTATACGGTCGTATACTAAAACATTGGCATATACTTCCTGATTTCACTGAATCCATATCCATTCTATGTCAAATCCGCTTGTTTATTCTTTTCTCAGCACGAAACATAGCATCATGGCTGTTGGTTTGTGCAATAATCGATCGTTTTCTAGTTTCATCATTGAACATTAGATTTCGACGAATGAGTAATATTAAACAAGCTCATCGTTGTATTTTTATTGTTTGTACAAGTTCAATTATTTATTGGCTCGAAGTATTCATCTGTTTCGATGCTGATCTCGTTCATACACCGTTAAAATGTTATGCAAAAAGTAGTTCTTGTCGAATATTTAATGATCTTTCTCAAGCATTGATTACAACATTTATTCCATCATTTATTATGTTAATATTCGGTTTACGTACGATTGCGAATATTCATCGTGTAAAATTAATGAGTCCGATTCTGCCGAGAAAACGAACTTATTCGAGAAGAAAAATTCGAAAAGATGATACGACACTTACACGAATGTTATTTTTACAAGTTATTCTATTAACTATATTCAATATTCCTCAAGCCATACAAAAATTTTATATTACAAATACATTTTATCAATCGAAATCACTTTCACAACGAATTATCGAACAATTTTTCTTTAATATCGGCGTTCTATTAACATATATACCAAATTGTTTACCGTTTTATATATATACATTTACCGGTGTTCGTTTTCGAACGACACTTTTTTATATGTTTCGACAAATGACATGTCGAATAAGATAGCTCATATTATTCGAATAAAATTCTCCTATAACTTATGAATATTAATCGAAATATTTTAAAGGATAATTAGAAAATATTAACGTTTTTTTTTTATCTGATTCTTCTTTTTTCTTATAAATAGAAAACTAAGGACAATTGCCTATTAACACCAATTTGTGTACTAAGTAGTTTTGAAGAACATTTGAAGTATTTTTTTTTTGTTTTATACAACTCTATAGTTGCATTGTGAAGAGCACGTATTCTATTGTTAAACTCTATTTTTTTCTCTTTTCATTTTAATATTCGTTCGATGATTGTTCGAAATCATCAAATTCATTTTTTACTCGAAAGATTGAATGTCTATCATTTATCCTTTATTCTCGTATAAGTCATTTTCTTTCTTTCTCGTTCTTCTCGTTTTCGTTGTGACAATGAATACATATTTTCATACACATCGTGTGGTGACCCTCTCTGTCTGATAACGACAAATAGTATTCGTCTCATTTTTCTCTTTCCTCGAGCTATTATATATTTAACAATGTGTGGATATAGTCATATTATTTCGTACATTCGTATTCAATGGGTCAACTATTAACAAAAATATCAACAACAACAACAACAGCATCGATCGATGACAAAACATCGACGATTATCAATGAGAATAAGTAAATTTCGAACGCATCAACGTTCGATTGACTTTTGTCTTCTGTTTTTTTTGTTAGTTCTATTTCGATTAAATCATTCGTTCGAAAACGAAAATATTTTGATTATGAACAAACTCCAAATAAACGTAAACTAGATGAAAATAATCGTTTTATTTATTCTGCAAGACGAAAATCATCTCTTCTCAATCGAACTCTATCACCAATGGTAATTAACGCTTTAAGTGTCTAATCTGAATTAATTTATTCATAATCGAAATCTTTATTTAGATAGTATTCAAATGTCAATTATGTGATCATTGCTTTTCAACAAAAGATTCTTATCTCAATCATTTGATGCGATGTGCTATTGAACATAAGGCATCAATTAAAATAGTACGTGCCAATCGTCCATCATATCTACACAGTCATGATTTTCTCGAATAAAAACAAAAGATCTAGTTTTTTTTTTAAATATATGTTGTTTTATTGATAATATTTCATTTCTGTTCAATAAATTCATATAATACATGAATGCGAATTGAAAATATCTTTTCTAGCTATAGACAAGTCTAAACTTTCTTGGAAAAATGAGATAATGAAGATTCTCTATATGATCCTAGACTGATAATTTTAATAAAAACTTATTCATTAAAATAAATTAAAGGTTAAAAAGATAACTTACAAAGTACATCCTAGTCTTTAAATAACTTGTCATGATGTTTCTGAAAATGAGATACGTATATATTGTGAAGAATTCTCGTTAAAGTTCTGTTGTAAAGTATGAATACGACATCTTCACCTGTTTCGACAACAAGTTTACTTCCAATACAAGTTGCAACTAATATAGTGAATTATTACGTTCCTATTATCATTTTAGTTTTTGGTATAGTTGGCAGTCTATGTAACTTCATTACTTTTACTGCACCACAACTTCGAAAGAGTTCGTGTGGATTTTATTTTCTCATTGCATCTATCTTTGAACTTCTATCAATTACTTTTGGCTTAATTTCAAGATTTGCAACTGATTATCTTGGAAGTACATTAAATACTACGAGTACAGCCTACTGTAAATTACGTGCTTATCTCGTTTCAGCTATTCCTCTTGTAGTTACGTACTTGGTATTATTATCATCAATCGATCGATCGATGTCATCATCGGTAAATGCTCACTATCGATCATTTAGTCAAATAAAAATGGCATATCGTGCAACTATTGTGGCTATACTTCTTGGTTTTATTTCATGTTTACATATTCTGGTTTTCTACGATCTTCGTCCACGATGTGCAACTATGCCTGGTGTTTATGCCATGTTCGATAGTATGTTTGTCGTGTTTTGGCTTGGTATTATTCCTCATGCATTGATGTTAATATTTGGAATTGGAACAATTATGAATATTCGACGGAAAAAACGTCGAATAACAATCGTTACAGACAGAAGATTAAGTTGTGTTCCTGTACAACAGAAACGTGAATCGAAAACAGATGTTCAATTGATTGCTGTGAGTAATTGACCTATTTACAGAGACAAAGAACTGAGGGAGATCTTTTTTCCTGATTTATAGATGATGCTTGTACAAGTTGGAATCAGTTCATTATTGATTATGACTCGAATGATTTCCTATGCGTATTATATTCTGAAACCGACAGCCACTGGATATGCTCGATGGGCAGACTCATTTTTAATGTCATTTACGATTTCATTATATTATACTAATTTTGCTAAATCTTTCTATGTTTATACATTGGCAAGTCATCTATTTCGTTCGGTATTTATTCATCGAATAAAATCATGTCTACGAACGATTCTTGGTAGACATACGCCATTGATTTTGCAAGGAAATCGTAGAACTACGGTTGAAACTTTTCAATGACAAAACGAACCTGTCTTATTTCCTTTTGTATTGTAAACCTACACAATTTTTACTTTAAAAAAAGTACGCAATTATTCTTTTGTCTTGTCTTTTCTATTTAAAGAGAAATATCGAGATGAATTATACATAGTGTTTCATTTTATTTTTAAACATTTCATTTCCGTTATTCATGCCAAACAACATCTATTTTATTTGGATATCAAAGTAGTATTGGACTCGCTCACTAATGTTCTTTTGAAGGTATCGAAATTGATGTAAAGTGCTATCATCGATGCTAATTCTATAAGACAATTGTGATGCTCAATAAGCCATAAGATGTAAATGAATTTTTACAAAAGAATATTTTCAGAAATCTATCCGACATAAATGAGTGATCTATTCAAGCATTACAAGATAATCTTTTCGACATATACTCTAGGTACCTGTCATTTGAAGAATATTTAAATAAAAATTACTTGTCATATTTTGACAAGCATATAAATTTCATTCACACGTGTATATAATCACTGCAATAATATATCGTTTTTCATAAATACTATTTTTCTTTGCGAATTTGCACTTGACGTCTATTTATTGTAGATCAAAGTATTATCTTTCAGCGCAATTGTTTTCTCTTTTTTTGGTAAGTAGTCGATGACATTAGAACTATATTTTCAATGCGTATCTGTTTTAGCATAAAATAAAAATGGCTACAACAACTGCTCAAGCAACTATCCAAATAGTCACCACAAAAATGACGTATTATGCGCCTATTATACTTCTTGCTATCGGCATCACTGGATGTCTCTGCAATTTTATTACATTCACTGCACCACAACTTCGAAAGAGTTCTTGTGGATTTTATTTTCTTATGGCGTCTGTCTTTGAATTATTTTCAATCACATTTGGTTTAATTTCACGATTTGCAGCTGACCATCTTGGCAGCACACTTATCAATACAGATCCTGCTTATTGCAAATTACGTGCTTATCTTGTTTCGGCTATACCTCTCATAGCTACCTATTTTATATTATTATCATCAATCGATCGCTGTTTGACATCATCAGTAAGTGCTACACTACGATCATTTAGTCAAATAAAAATGGCATATCGTGCAACTATTGTGGCTATACTTCTTGGTTTTATTTCATGTATTCATATCTTGGTGGGATATGATCTTCGTCCACGATGTGGTGCATTGTCCGGACCATTTGCAATGTATGATAGTATGTTTGTTGTATTTTGGCTTGGTATTATTCCTCATGTATTGATGTTAATATTCGGATTTTTGACTATTATGAATATTCGACAAGTAAAGCGTCGAGTAGCAATTAACCCACAAACAAATACTGCAAGTGCAACTAAGAAAGAACGGCGTGAACAAAAAACGGACACACAATTAATTATTGTAAGTTTGTAAAGGAAAGTCATGATATAAACAAGAAATAACTTTCGTTTTTGTTAGATGATGCTTGCACAAGTTGGCTTTAGTTCGTTATTGATTTTGACACGTATGATTTACTATGCTTACTATGTTTTGGCACCACCTTTAACTGGTTATAACAGATTAGTTGGATCTTTTCTCATGTCATTTACAACTCAATTATATTATGCTAACTATGCGAAATCATTTTATATTTACACATTATGCAGTAATTTATTTCGTTCAATATTTATCAATCGAATTAAGTATTCTATCGGTAGAATGCTTGGTCGATATACACCATCGGTATTGCAATATACTAACTCTACTCAAATGGATACAACTGCCACTCGAGTCGGGACATTGCAGAAATAATTGAACATTAAAAGTTTAAAATTGTTATGGATGGTTTAATTGCAGTCTTGTCTTGTTCGTCTTGATGTATATTCATGTACTATTAAGTGTAATCAGCCTAATTATTAAATATCTTTTAAAAAAAGAACCTTTGTTGTTCGAAATCTATATATATAAAGAAGAGTGTCTGTTTGTTTGTTTGTTTGTGCTTTATACGTTTCAACACCGTACAACCGAATGCAACGAAACTTTCCACAAATACTCTACAGACCTAGAGGAAGGTCGACGTCAACTTTTTTCTCAAAAAAATCTGCCACAAGAATTGCTACAGGCGATATATGGAACTGACCAATAGGATTGCAGTATTTGCAAATGTGAAGATATCGGTAACGAAGGCGGCCGAAGGCCGTCTGAGTGCTCAAATAAAATGATTCAGACGTTACAGTGGTCAATATGCTCCCTCCAAATTGCTACAGGCAACTTAAGAAGCTGACCAATAGGATTGCGTCATTAGAAAAATTGCAGCTGGTATGGTAGCGAAGGCGGCCAAAGGCCGTCTGAGCGCTTATCTAAAATGATTCAGGCGTTTTGGTAGCCAATATGCCCCCCTCAAATTACTACAGGGTACCTATGAAACTGACCAATAGAATTGCGTCATCAGGAAAATTGGAGCTGGTACGGTAGCGAAGGCGGCCAAAGGCCGTCTGAGCGCTCATATGCAACAATTCGAGTGCTCTCTCTATTCATATATATTTTTTAACTAGCGGACACGGCAGCTACAAATCAAGATAGTTCGGCAACGTCTATCTTGAAAAATTTGATTAATAAATTCAATCGTGTTACGATGAAGTTTTTTTCTTAAATAAAAGCAACAGTTCGAGAAAAAGGGAACTATTCGAAAAACGTTGTTACCCGAAAGAATTTATTAATCAAATTTTTCAAGATAGACACTGCCAAGGTATCTTGATTTGTAGCTGGTAAGTCCGCTACTTAATAATAAAAAGATGTCTCTGTATTAAAGATGGTCTGAGCATAGTTCTCATATGTGAGTATTTATTACAACGTCAAAGGCGCATCGATATACGTATGTTTGTGTATACGATTTTGAATTCTGAAAATTTTATATAGAAAGTATATGAGTGCAATTATATACATCTTTATATTCTTTAATTTAACGTGCTCAGATATCTATGATTGTGACTTTTTAACCATAATTATTAACTATTTTTAGACATACTTTCTTATATTTTTAATCTGTTTTTTATTCACAGTAAATTAAAGAAAATATTTATGGTGGATGTTTAGATTAAGACATGTGCCGTGATATTTAATATTTTATCCTAGTTTCAATTTGAAATCATGCAATTCACATGAACTGTAAAAAGTGTACTAAAGTTACGACAATGAACCATATTAAATGAATAGCGATCACGAATTCCATTGACTATTACACAGTACAGTGTTTTTTTCACAGTTTTTTTTTCTTCTTTTCTTTATGATTGTCATAAAAATTAAATAGTTAGTTTTTGTTCTCATTACCGTAAGTGTTGTTTATAATAATAATAGAAAAAAAAAATTTACTTCGCACTTTTGTATAAGTTCCTTGATTTTCTCAGTTATGCCAGAGAGAATTTCTTTGTATGATAAGCTTTTCCTTTCTGCTTTTAAAAATAATCCGAAAGTATAGACGTGTCTAACATCAGATAATCTTCAAATATTTCAGAGAGCATCAGCAACATGTCAACAGTCACGTCTATAATTTTGACCACGACTACTCGAGCATCGATACAAATAGTTACTGCTGAAATGACATACTATGGACCAATTATAATTCTCACGATTGGTATTTTCGGATGTCTCTGCAATTTTATTACATTCACTGCACCACAACTTCGAAAGAGTTCTTGTGGATTTTATTTTCTTATGGCGTCTGTCTTTGAATTATTTTCAATCACATTTGGTTTAATTTCACGATTTGCAGCTGACCATCTTGGCAGCACACTTATCAATACAGATCCTGCTTATTGCAAATTACGTGCTTATCTTGTTTCGGCTATACCTCTCATAGCTACCTATTTTATATTATTATCATCAATCGATCGCTGTTTGACATCATCAGTAAGTGCTACACTACGATCATTTAGTCAAATAAAAATGGCATATCGTGCAACTATTGTGGCTATACTTCTTGGTTTTATTTCATGTATTCATATCTTGGTGGGATACGATCTTCGTCCACGATGTGGTGCATTATCTGGAACATTTTCAATGTACGATAGTATGTTTGTTGTATTTTGGCTTGGTGTTATTCCTCATGTATTGATGTTAATATTCGGTCTAATAACGTGCATTAATATCAGACAGTCGAAACAACGCGTTGAAGCATTATCACATAAAAACATGGCTGCGCTATATCAGCAACCACGTCGTCAACCGAAAACAGAAAAACAATTAATTATTGTAAGTAAAACTTATTTTTTCTAAAACAAACTGAATTTTATTTGCCAGATGATGCTACTCCAAGTTGGCTTTAGTTCATTATTGATTCTAACCCGAATGATCTATTATGCATATTATGTTTTAGCACCACCATTAACTGGTTATAACAGATTAATTGGATCTTTTCTCATGTCATTTACAACTCAATTATACTATGCTAACTATGCGAAATCATTCTACATTTACACACTATCAAGCCAATTATTTCGAAGTATATTATTTAATCGAGTGAAAACTTTCATCTACAAATTATTTGGTTGTGATATATCGAATTTACCACAAATTAGTACGGTTAAAACCGTTCGAACATTGGATCAAACATTATGATAATGTTAAGCACACAGTGATTGATTGATGTTGTTTTTTCAAAAATAAACTCTTTGTTCGAATCGGATTGTACCGGAATATAAGCCTTGTCTATTCTGCAGAAGTCATTTGATTTATAGAAACATTTCATTTTTTTTATTAAATATGAGTACATTTTGCAAATAGTCGTGTGCTGTTCATTCATTTATAAATCATGAATCCAGCTTAAGAAAAGAATGCAGTGAATACCCACAAAAAGCATAATTACCACTAATCTTAATTATGACTTATTTGCACTTTGGAACTCTTTTAGTACGATATATATTCATCGTATAATATTAGAACTGACAAACCGTCGTTTTAATTGGGTTCATATCCGTTCATACGCAAAAGATTTTAAAAAAACCTAGATTTAAAAAGGAACGTCTGTCTATAGAGCTTCTTCCATTTGAAAATTTTCTCATTCCGCAACGGTTAGTTCATGCACATATTTACATTTACTATATCTTCATAATATAGAATAAATATTCGAATGCCAATTGTAATCATCACAGCACAAATTAAATATTATGTACCTATTGTACTTCTGACTATTGGCATAACTGGATGTCTCTGCAATTTTATTACGTTCACATCATCACAACTTCGAAAGAGTTCTTGTGCATTTTATTTTCTCATGGCAGCCATCTTTGAATTATTGTCTCTCACTTTTGGTCTGATTTCAAGATTCGCAGCTGATAGTCTTGGCAGTACACTTATCAATACAAATCCTGCTTATTGCAAAATACGTGCTTATCTGGTTTCAGCTATACCTCTCATAGCTACCTATTTTATATTATTATCATCAATCGACCGCTGTTTGACATCATCAGTAAGTGCTACACTACGATCATTTAGTCAAATAAAAATGGCATATCGTGCAACTATTGTGGCTATACTTCTTGGTTTTATTTCATGTATTCATATCTTGGTGGGATATGATCTTCGTCCACGATGTGGTGCATTGTCCGGACCATTTGCAATGTATGATAGTATGTTTGTTGTATTTTGGCTTGGTATTATTCCTCATGTATTGATGTTAATATTCGGATTTTTGACTATTATGAATATTCGACAAGTAAAGCGTCGAGTAGCAATTAACCCACAAACAAATACTGCAAGTGCAACTAAGAAAGAACGGCGTGAACAAAAAACGGACACACAATTAATTATTGTAAGTTTGTAAAGGAAAGTCATGATATAAACAAGAAATAATTTTGTTTTTGTTAGATGATGCTTGCACAAGTTGGGTTTAGTTCATTATTAATTTTGACACGTATGATTTACTATGCTTACTATGTTTTGGCACCGACTCCAACTGGTTATAACGAATTAGTTGGATCTTTTCTCACAGTATTTACAGTTCAATTGTATTATGCTAATTATGCGAAATCATTTTACCTTTACACATTAACTAGTCATTTATTTCGTTCAATATTTATCAATCGAATTAAATATTACATCAATAGATTAAGTCGTTGATCGGTCTTATCTCTTGACGGCAGCTATTTTTATAAAAAAAAATCTGTGTCTTTTGTTTGATTCTTTACCTGTTGTCCTCTTTCTCTCTGATATACATTCTTTTTCGCCAATCAGCAGTAACGACGATAGATGTTTGAAAGAGAAAGAAAAAAAAGAACGTAACGTATATCTAAATGGTTGTCAAAGAGACAACAACAAGAATGGTTTCTTTTCTCTCTTATAGAATAAATAAATAAATTTCTATGATCAAGACAAAAAAAATCAATAGAAGACAATGCTTTTAGATTTTATACCAATGTCAACAGCAAAGAATGTGCTAGAAAATGTGTCGGATGACAAATTAAATCATTTAATGAAAGAATTCTTGAAATCACTCGATCCAATTCTATTAAAAAATGCCCGACGAGGATCAACGAATTTCGCACTCTCAGATGATCAACTCATGCATTCATTATCAACGATAACCAATGATCTCGCACAAAATTCAGATTTATTAGGTAGTTTACACTATTTTATCGATGATGCATTCGGAGATTTAATCGATAAAGAAATCGAACAGTCAATGTTAGCAAATAATTCAACAAAAAAACAACAAAAACAACAATTAAGTAAAAATAAATTCGAACAAGAAGGTGCCTCAACTATTAGTCGAACGATAACTGAATCGAGAGAATTTACCAGTTTTCGTACTGAAATTCTTCGACGTTTACAAGCAACACTCGTTAATTTAGTTGAAAATTTCGATGAAGAATTTCCAGCTACGTTAACTTCATCATCATCGACCGTTCTCGGCATGACTTCGGATACGACGATTGACAATGGAACGATTGTTGGAACAACAATTGAATTAAGTGAAATTGTCGAAAATCGTCATTCAGCAATGGGTGGAGAATCATCAGCATATAATGTCAGCTATGGAAGTGACTCGGAAATGTCATTTACAAATCAATCAAGTGGACGTCATGTGAGCATCGAAAAGAATCGAATTGTCAAGAAAAATAACAGATTTTATTATTTAGAAAAGTTTTATGTTTTTCGATGATAATCATTTACGTACCGTTGCTGATAATTTATCGATGACGAAATCTGAGAAAGTAACTTACATTTCGAAATTATATTTTTTGATTATTTTGTTTTATTTTTCAATTATGAAGATTCGTCTTCGAGCGTTAAATGATCTATTGAATTATGCTCCGAATGAAGTCATTTCAATTGGTAGCTGGAAAATTCTCTGTCCAAATCTTATTCTTGCTCTTGGCGATACGAATCTTGAAATTGCTGTAAGAGAAATTCATTAAATCTCAACGATCAACAAAAAAAAACGTTTTCATTTCTTTTATTAAGATGGCTTGTTTAACACTACATTCACGTTTATTAGCCGCAGCGAATATGAGTGTTGTCTGTGAAACATTAACAAATCTCGGTAAAAATTGAAACAACAACAATAATAATAATAAGGATTATTGCCTGTTTAGTTGAACATTTAGTTCAATGGTTTTCATTGCCGAATGTTGTTGAATTACAACCATCAGCTATTTCATTGGATATACAGAATCCTATTATTGAAATGAAATTTAAACAAGTATATTGATGAGAGACGAACTTTTGAGAGAGTTTATCATTGATGTATCTTGTTTAGATTCGACTTATTCTAGAATTTTTACAAGAAACAACGAAATATTGGATGAGATATTCGGAAAAGTTTGTTATTGTTTTTTCCAAAATAAAAAAAAAAACTTGCTGTTTAGTCATGTTATACATATCATCAACGAAACAGTTCGTTTGTTTTCATTGGGTTCGATTCTGCCTGATTCAAATATCGGTCGTATTCTACCGTTACATTTTGTTGCTCTACTTGATACCGATGCTAATTGGTTTCGAACATGGATGGTTAGTTCTCAAAATAACAAAGCTTTTGTTTATTTATTGTTGTTTTTTCTTCAGCATGCTACATATAGTCGAGTTTATGTTCTACATTCTCTGGAAACAACAAAAAATTTAGTAAGACACTTTTGTTTTTCAAAATCTAAATTGAAATTGTAATTTCATTGAATTTAGTTAATCAATGCTTATCAGTCTGTTGTTAATTACGCGTATACTCATTCTCAACAGATGCATATGAATTCTGATGGCAGTGATAGTTCGTCATATTCATCGGGTATTCGTAAACGACCGATTGGTAAAATTCATTGCGTTTCATTTGAATCATAATAATTTGTCGAGATTTCATTTAGGTACTGCTTCATCTGACGGCAGTGTTCGATCGGTAGTAACCAATGCAAGTGGTCCACCATTAGCTACTTCATTTCTATCAACTCTTGGATCGAATTCATCGGCATCTGTTCCACCACCGATTTCTACTCCACCTGCTGTTCCTGCTAGTTCATCTCATTATACTCGAGTTGAACTATCTAATGTGCATTTTGTTCATTCGCTTACTCTGCTCGAATATATTGTTTGTTCGAAACAAGCTCGCAAACTGCTCTTTCCATTGCCGATTACTACCGATAAACAAAGTAAATTAAGCAGAGAAAAAACAAAACATCTATTTTATTCTCGTGTAAATTTAGTTCAAGTCAAAGATATTCTTCGTGTATTTATTCAAATCATGTTTGCTTCAAGTAGTGGAAGTAAGAATTCTTCCTTCGTTTAACAGACAAATCAAAATCTATTATATTTCTTTTTTCAATCGAATAGAAGAAGCATCGTTATTATGCTGTCAATTATTAAAAAGACTTTGCCTAGAACCGGATACGTGCAGCTCATTAATCTGTACAGATGATTTATTTGAAATACTCGTTAAACCAATAAAACAATTTTTGAATTCAAAAAAAATGTTCAATGATAATCTAAGATCAAATACGAATACCGTTGCTGAACGTGGTCTTATCCGTTTAGCAGATATTTTCGCAGCTATAGCATCGACAGATGCTGGCTATCAATATTTAATTCGAACGCCCTCAACACCATCGAGTGGTTCGCCAGCTTCATTGATATTCGCGTATGTTAAACGTATTTTATCTCAATATACAATTAATCGAACGAATTCGATCATTCCTGATCTATCCTTAACGACATCATATTCATCGATACCAACGAAATTATTGTCTGAATTTATTTATGTTTGTCGATTGATTTATTCTCGTACGTCAGGTTTGATTGCGATGAAACGAACACAATTACATAAAACATTAGCAGAAACATTTCGAATTGAAGTAAAATTTGAAAGAAAAAAGAGAAAATATAGATAGAATATTTCGTTTTCGATGTAGATGGAAAGAAATACTTCACCATCGTTAAATCGAAGTCCATCTGCGGAATCCGAAGATCAAATGAATCGAAATGATATGTCTTGGAAAGATACTTTACTCGATAATTTGTTACTATTTTCTGCCACACCGAAAGGTACTTTGATTTATAAGAAAAAACTAAAATACAATTTTGTGTTAATTAGGTATATATCTTTTAACTCAAACTGGTTATTTACCTGAATGTGCTATTTATATTGACGAACGTTGGCGATCAACACGTCAAGTTGGTAAATTAGAACAGTATGGTTACGGATATTTACTATCTCAAATGGCAAATACACCTGCAGTCATATCTCGTCTTGATCATTCTGGTTTGTTGACAAATCATATTATGTTTGAAAATTCTGTTTTAAGGTTTCATTGAGCATTTAATCGATCAATTATGGAGTGAGTTAGAACAAGTTCCCGATGATTTAACAACAGTTTTTCCTCGACGTTTTCCATCGGAACCTATTAGTCGATATGCATTAAGAGTACTACAAACATTCTCGAATCAATAAACTTTCTATTCTTTTTTTTGTTTGTTTTTCTAGCCGTTATTAAGTCTTCTCTCAGTTGTTTCTTCATTTTCCGCCGCTTATGAATTATTATCCGTTGATAATAATGAACCATTAACACCTCGTAATCAAGATGCAACTCCAAAGCCTTGCACACTTTTCGTATGTATAATTAATGTTGAACAACAAACACTCATTTTCTTTTCATTCATCATCACCACAGAAATTACTCGAACAAATCTCGTTTCTTAACGATGAAAATGGCATTCGTCAATTGCTCTCCTACGAACATACACATACGACTGGTCTAAGATTTTTATCTGTTATGCAAGCAGATTTAGATGTTCAATTGATGCTTGAAACGAAATATAACTATCTTGAAAAACTACGACAAGCACAAAGCGAAATGGAATACGGAGGACATATAATCTATGATCAAATAACAGTGGCAACAAATGCAGTTCTTGTTAATGCAGAAGTCATTGGTGGTTGTCAAGAGAAAAATGTTCCCGCATGGACATTGAATGAAAATGATCCAAATCTATTGACAACAATGCATTTATTTGGTGGAAAAATGAATGTACCTGATGTTTATATTAATCGAATTAATTATGGAAATTTAAACAATATTAAAACAGGTGAATATCGATTGATTTCAGATAGAGAGATAGATATGTATCTGTTGTGATTGTTTTGTAGACGAAAATGAATTGCATCGTCTAGTAAGAAGTTCACGACCTGATCGACTTGATGATCGATGGTTGAATAAATGTCGACATTTATTTATGTCAACACTTCGACAATCAACTCAAGATTCACTTCCACTTGCTCGTATGTTAATATTTCATTGAGATAACTTTCTTCTACGCCTAACTTTCGATTTAGTTATGGCTGATTTACTCGATGCCATTGTCGATATTCATGATAAACTTCATATGGATGTTCTTTTTAATCCATCTCGAGATTCATCATCATCATCGTCATCAGCAACTGTTCAAAGTGAGTCATCGTACATCCGTCTTTTTCTTTTTTTCTTTCTTTCTCTCTGTTTCACTATAAATGAATGTTTTTGAGAAACAATACATACTTGAGTTTTCCTATATTCTCAGATCATCGTCGGCAATTTGGTAAATGACATTTTCTTTGCTACACACTGCACGAATAATTCTCAATGACCAAAAAAAATCAGAATTTCTTTTGCTCAGAATTTTTTTTCCTCACAAGCTCAAATTCACATGATTGATGTGCGAAAGCGATTTTTCTTTCAAAAACAATCGATATTTTTTTCAGAAGCTGATCTGGTTAAACTCTCGTCGACAAGTTCACTCACTTCTTTACAAGAACTTGGCGTCAATAAAGCACTCAAGTTTGAAATGATTTCGAAAGATTATTTTCAACTAAATAAACTTCTTATTCTAGCTATGGAACACGTATTGGTCTTGTTCAAGATCAAGCAACTAGTCATCAGAATCTCATTCGTTTACTCAAAGCATTGAAAACGCATTTAAAACAGAAAACTGTTGTTTCAACAGCAAATTCAACGAATAAAAGAACACCATCATTAGCCAATCTAATCGCCGTTGCAGCGAACGAAAATAACGGAAATAAACTAAGTTCGTCTCTTCGAATCGATTTGAATTCATCTTTTTTTCTTGTCTCTCTCTTCAGATTATACATCGTTGTCTGATACATATCCAGGTTTTGATTGGTTTGCTACAAGTATATTTCTGTTAATGGGCTGTGATGATGTTCGATCATGGCGATGGTTGAAAACATTTGCATTACTTTTACCATCGGGATTTCTTTGGCATGCTCGACTTTTTAATACCGTTTGTTTTCTTAATCAAAAGATAAAACAAAACAAATGAATTCAAATATTTTATTGATCATTCTAGCCTTTTATTTCGAATGAAATGAATATCAATGGTCTACATCCTGTTTATGCTGGCACAGGTCATTGTGTTGAATTAATTATTGAACAAGAAATGCCACCGATATTTGCTGCTTTTCGTATGTCTGGTCTAGCAATTTCACATGTAAAGAATCTTTTTTTCCTTTCGTTCGATTTCATTTTTTTCTTCTTATTATTAGATGGTTGTGCATTGGACAAAGCAATGTTTCTGGTCGGTATTAGATTGGCCTGAAATTATAACGTATATCTGCGTTTGTACTCTGTATGGAATCGATTATCAAGTGTATTTTTGTGTGGCTTTGCTACGACATTTACAACAAGATATTATGTATCAATATTCATCGAGAAATTTATTACCGTTTTTAAAAGTTTGTTATTGATAAATAATTTCAGAAATTGATTTGATGATGAATTTTGTTTTTAGTGTCATCAAGTACGAGGTTTTTCAATGCGTAATGCAATGGAATATATGCATACATTGGAGAAAAAATATCGAGGATTAGTTATGCCCGAACTACGTGAATTACTTTGTTCGAACGCTAATGTCTCTAATACAACTACTAAACCAAATAATGTTTAATTGTTAAAATAAAACAAAACCGTTTTTCTTTTTTATTAAATAAAAAACTAAAGAAAAAAGCTCGAAAATCCTGTTAAGAATCTCTCGTTTTTCTACGATAGTAACACGTACACATGCGTGATTATTTACGTCTATTCTAAAACCATCGTTTTATTTTATACCAACCTATCATTCCAATTAAAATAACGAATAGGCAAGAAAGAACTATATAATAACCATAGAAATATTGATATTGTGGTTGAATTTGAAAATTTGTTGCATGCATACCAGTTAATAAATTACACGGCATGACAAGAACTGATATTAACATAAGAAAATTTAAGATTTCTTGAACTTCATTACTATTCAATGTAATCCAAAATGAAATCAATATTGAAACATTTTCACGTTGAATTTCTAATGAATCAATGACTGCTTTAATATGATTATTAAGATCATTGAAATAGACATAGATGTAATCATTTAAATAGATTGATCTTAAATCAAGATGTTGATGATTTCGATTGGTTTGTAAACGCTTAGGTATTGCTGCTCGTCGAATGACTTTATGTTTCAAACCGAGTCGTATTGATGGATCTGTACGACGATAGACAATAGATTGATCATCAGTTGTTCCACGTTGTAAACGATTGAGAATTTCTTTCAATGGATTAAATAAAATTCTTAGATGAAGTAAATCATGTTGAAGACAGGAAATCGAATAGAGAGTATCCAATGTACGTGATCGACGATTGGACATGAGATGTTGATCGAATTGACCGATGCGATTTGCAATTTCTTCCATGACAATCATATATCTAAAGACATAAAGCTTTAATTTAATTCAAAATATTCGATTGTCTACCTATCGACAATATTATCCAGAAGACAATAGAACAGATAATCAACATTGAATTGTCTCAATCGTTTATGTTGATGTATATGTTCATCGATCGTTTGCTGTTTTCGTAGACGATTTCGAATTGTTTCAAAGAAATGTTCGGAATTTTTCGTCGATTTCTCTTGAAATGTAATTAGAAGATTTTGTGAACAATTTAAATAGAACGATATCTGCTGTTGTTGAACACGTTGATCGATCCATGTTAACATTTTCATTACAAGATAGATTGATTTTGTTTCAGGAAATAAATCTAATTTCATATACGGTGCTAATGTACCGATATCTTCGATTGTTAATGGATGAATTTGAAAATATTCACATAAGATTTGTATGCTAATCGGCATATCAACTGAACTTGAATTGATTACTTCGATCCAATAGTATTTCGTATCTTTCGGTTGAGAACAACTATTTTTCATATCAGTTTTTAATAGATCGAGAAGTTCATGAACTGAATGAAATGTTTTCTCATCGAATATAGTCTCGTTGTATGAATAAAGAATGAAAACAGCATCATCAGCAGGCCAATGAGCCGAACATCGACGACGATCGAGATCAAGATCATTCAGAGGCATTTCTTTGTTCGAAAGTGTAAATCATTTTGTCTTATATGTTTTCTTTTATGATAGTAATAAAAGTTATTCGAATGGACAAATGTATTTCTTTTCTGACATATTTTTACAACCTTCACCTGTCAATCGTTGATGGCAAGAGATGAGAAAAATAATCATCAAGTATGAACTTAGCCCAAAAACGCTTTTTACTTTCGATTTCAATAGAACAAAAAGAAAACACAACGAAATGTGAATTTCAATGGTTTTATTATTACTTTTGAAGCCTTGTTGATGATGTAATTTTAAACGAATTATTCGATTCAATTTCTCGAAGAAAAAGAAAACGAATAGAGAATATCTATATATATATATATCCAATATCAAAAGAAAATATTATCCTGTCAGATTTAAAGATGTCTAAAATCCTGCTGAGTTTATCATAGGAAATAAATACAATTTCCTTGCCTTTCTTCTTCGTCTTCTTTTTCATCTTTATCCCTAGGACCCAAAAAAGGCACTAACTAACTAACTGTCTATCTATCCTGCCCTTTTTTCTTAATTTGACTGTAAGCTAGCGTCCGCTGTTCTCATTAACTGTCTTGATCTATGTATTGACAATCATACAAGTCTCTGTTTCTTTTGGCGACTTTTTCTCCTTTCCTTTTTCCTCTTCTTCGCATCGTCGTCAGATTTTAATTCATTCGATTATTGCTCGTCGTCATCATACAAAGAAAAAACACACGAAAGAATACATCCAAATATTCAACTTTTTTTTTGTACATGAATATTGCTTTGATATTTCGACATCAATTTATATAGACAAGATCAAATCATTGTACGTATGCGTTCATATACATCCATAAATTCGTTCGAACTCTTTTTTTTCTTCTTCTTCTCTCTATCCATCAAGTATTAACGCGACAAATGACTGGTCCTTTTTTTTGCACATATACACACGCATAACTCAGCAAGAGATGTATACATTAGACCAAACAGCTTCGCTATCGTCGCTTCAACTTCTTTCGATATCAACATACCGTACGTTGTAACCGTAATGGTTTATGTAGATGTATGGTAGTAATAACTAGTCGACTGTGTTATTTGTCAAAAAAAAGAACATAGGAGATAGAGAAGAAGAAGAAAAAAAACTCAACGACACTTTCTCCTTGTTATATATCATCATCATCATCATCGTTTTCGTCTTGTGCTCGAATTTTCAAATGCCCAGTTGGAAAATTAACTGTTTGAAAACGGAAGATGGACTAATCAATCCACCATCGACATTAACTATTTTAAATGATGAATCAACCAATAAATCGGATACAGTATCTACAACACTCGATCATCGAAATGCAGGTAACATTCGATTCGAAATTGAATAAACTCAATTGACATTTCTCAAGTGTTAATCTTTCGTCTTGACAAAGGAAAGAATTTAATTAAAATCTACTACTAACATTTGAAATGTGAGATCATTCGTTTGTTTACATGATAAGGATTATCATGTTAGAAATATGCATGTACGTATAACTCCATCGATCATCGATCTTGTTTAAGTTGATTTCAACAGATATTGATAAGCTATTTTATCGGCTGAATGTCTATTCTTCTCATCTTTTCCTAATTAATAATCATCGAATCAGTAGCTACAAGACTGTCATTGATTCTTGCCAGTCCAAGGAGAGTTTCTCTTGTAATCTAATAATTATCGAATTAGATCTTGTTGAAAATTGTCTGTCTCATCTATTGTTCTATTTTCAAGATAGTCCAATTCCAATATCGACAATCGATATTCATAGTCTACCTTCCAGTCCAACATCAACAACTCGTCGTGAACAAAAACAACGACGTTACCATCATTCGCCCATTGGTAAGTCATCGTCGTTTTTTTTTGTTTCTTGATTTACTACTCTTATATGAAAAGAAAGTCTTAATGAATAATGTGGTGTCATGCGTTTTGGATAGTAGAAAACGAACGATAGATTGGCAACAGCTGAGATTGATGTGCGCTATTTTTTATAAGTGATATTGTTGTTGTTTTTTCGAAAAAAAGAAAACGAATAAGAACACGAAGAAAGAAAGAAAACGAAGAAGTATGCGCATGCAAATACCTAGTATGATGATAATCAACTATTTGATGTATTGATGAATGTAGATAAGAGAAATCGAAGGACATACTTTTATATATTATAGAATATTTGTTTCAAAGAAAAAACTTTGTTTACTAATTGATACTGTCGAAAATGATTTATGTTCAATTAGTTTCGTTTGCGGCCCATTGCCACCTTCCATCGAAGTTGTTGCCTTTTTTCCTTTCTTCATCATCATCTTCTTATTCGTCTTTGGTATCAGTTCTTTGTCTGACATGATAAAAAAAAAGAAAATGCAACGATAAAAATAATACACTGATTTCTCTCGATTTTTTCTTCTCCATTACTTTCTATATGCTACTGCTTTTTTTTCGTGGTCTCTATCGTCTTTCAATAATAATAATAGTAGTAAGTGAGTGATTTACTTATTTTCTTCTTCTGTCTTTTTATGTTTCACTTTGACTATTCATTTTCGATTGTTATTTTTTCTTTTCTATTCTTATGTATATGCCAGACAAAATCTAGTTAAAGACAGACGGTTAGATAGAATAACAGGCAATAACCGCAAAAAAACAAAGAAAGATCGATTGAAAGACGTGCATTACTACAGTCAGACATATCTTTATATTTCTTTTCTACTTGATCTCACATCGTAATTATAATGTGATGTGATGATGATGATGATGATAATATATAGCTGACACATGTGTCGGCAATTGGGCTCTGCTACTAGCAGTCTCGACCTTCAAACCGTGTAGATACGACCCGATATATCGAATGATATTCGTGCCCAGAAGCACTGTTTCTTTTAGACAAAAAAAGCCTATTTATTTCGAGTTATAATACCCATTCGACGTGATCTTGATCTGCACAATATGTTTTGTATATATACGAAACTTATTACCTAGATTATATAATATATATATATATATATATATATACATAAAACCGAAAAAGAAACGAGTAATTAAGCAATGAGTTGGAGTCATCGCTTAGCAACGCTTGAGCCGTCATCATCGTTTACGACTATAAGACCAATTAATGATTCAACAACAGAACATACGTCAACATTTGAACGTCGTTTGGCAAAGTATAGTTCATTACCATTGTTATGGCTACGTACATGTGGTTCTTCGAATCAACAACAACATCAACAACAAAAACGACGCACAATTGTAGATGAAAGTATTGGAAAAGAAATTCTTCAGACTTCATTTGGTCAATTTGGTGAGTTTTTCGAGACATAAAACAACAGAAATCGATGATTGTGTTTTATTGACCTATGAGTTTTACCTTTCTAAACATACATTATACATTTAAAAGAAAGAAAGAGAAATGTCGAGGTTATATGTAAAACATATTTAGTTTTCTTTTTTGTTTGATTCATGATCGATGTATGTATTTACATGTTTTACATTATAAAAACAGTTAAAGAACAAAAATGACTATTGAAAAAAAGTCAATCAGTTTTTTTGTTCGACGTTAGTTGCATATTCAATAGGCCTTCGTTGTTTCCTATTTGCATGTTTTACAAGTACAAAATGTTCGGATAAAATCGAATTAGATCATCTGACAGATAGATCTAGTAAATTAATCTGTACGTATATTCAAGCGACTCTTCATGGTCATTTTCGATAATGATTAGTATCGTCGAGTTTGTTTACGATAGTCGACAAGTGTCAATAGTTATTATCAGTAATCTGTCATCGTGTAAAACAGATTATCTATAACAACTGCACATAAAAGGAAAACATACACGAGGAAAAAGAAACAAGTTCTTTTCTTTCATTGTTACAGAAAGAACTACTTATGTCAGATTGATCCGTATTTATGTGTTGATAGGTATATAGAAAGAATAAGACAATATTGAAACTATTGAATATGATGGATTGTATTACATCGCGTGGACACACTATTGTTGACTTGCTTATAAACATCTAATTCTGTTTCTTATTGTGCTGTCTGCGGGTGGTTTCAAAACGATTGTATATATGTACTTGATGCAGGGATTCGAACTAGTTGGATCAGACGAGACAAATAAAATAAACATTTGGAATAGATTTTGTTTCCTTTATATAAGCAATATATTTGACGAAAGAAAAGAATATACAGACACATACACATACATCTCTCGTTCTCTCTTTATCTATCTCTCTCTCTCTCTGTGCCTGTCTTTGACTGTAGTATATAAACATTGGAGATGGTGGTAGAAACACTTGTCATTATGATTAGCAATAACGACATCAATGTTCTTGTTCGCATCAATTAGTTGCAGAAACAAGATATAATCGATGTCCTGAATATTGTTCGATGATCAATCACGATTGTCGAAGGTTTTGACATATTTAAAAGAAAAAAACGAAAGAAAGAAGCGCATCTATATTCAATTCAGCTTCTTTCTACTACTAACGTCGTTACTTGACTTCGTCATCGTCACTCTTTTTCTTTTTTTTTCCTTCATTTTTTTTTATATATTTTATTTCGATTTCTTCTTTTTTTCCTCTCTTTTTTTATTCATTCATTCACTCATACCTCAACATACTACTATAGGCGGAGATTGTTGTGAAAATGACCTTTACTCCGCCTTCTTGTTCTTCTTCGTTTTCTTTATATTCTCACTCTTGTTCTCTTTCTCATCGTCGTGCTCATTGAACATTGATATCGATCAATCGATCAGCATTCTACATAAGTACTAGAAAGACATGAATATATTTTCTTCATTCGTTGTCATTATTGTCATATCATATATCAACGGCAATTGGTAAATGGTTCTCAACTTGAATATGTTATGTGGTTCGTCTAGAAAATCATCATCGTCAGCAACGACGACGACGACGAACAATAAATCAAAGAGAAAAGTCGATTGGAGAATAAAACGTAAGACAGATCCAAATCCAAAGGGTGAGTCAATCGTTGATAGCGTTCAAGTATATTCAAGTCAATAGAGAAATTTCATCTCGATGTGATAAATCTTTAAGTAAATAGAAACGTTAAAATGAGCTTAGAAATTCGATGATAAAAGCTTCGTAGACATTGATATATAAATATATATATTCTCTGTGACATTTCCTCGTTTATGATAATATATTCTATTCGAATATAGTATATATACATGTATTGCTGTGAAACCTTTTATTTCGAATAGATTAAATAACATGATTGAAACTAAGAAATAGTAATTATTATAGTAAACTATCTAGTTTAATATATAGATGTGAGAAAAGTCAATCTGTTCTTTATGGTTGACAAGGATAATGATAATACTAGACATAAATATTATTTATATTTTGTGTATGTGTATGTTTGTCATAAGAATTAATTAGTATATAGTTCGAAGTAAAAAAAAAAGGTTTTTGTTTGATATTATTAGAAGAAATAATCAAGGAGAATTCACTGAATCTCATAGTCGTCTACTACTTCTGCAATCGATTGATCAGCGTAGATGTATAATGTGTTGAATCTGTTTTGTGTGCATATGTAATACACTCGAAAGATCAATTGTTCGTTCGTTCTTCTCATTCTTTTTTGTTGTTTGATTCGCTCGTATGCTGTTGCATATGTACAAACATATTTTTAGTATATACAGTTGTCGACGTTGATGAGGTGCATTGCAGAAACTGTATTAGTATTGACATTACATGGCATGCACACACGAGCACGGAAGGAATATGTTATCGAACACAGCACAGTTGTGTGCGTGTGCAATGACGGAGTTCAAAGATATGTGAGAGAGAGAGAGAGAAAAGAAAGGAGAGAAAAAGAAAGAGCAAAAAAAGAAAAACGGGTGGGCAAAAGAAAACACTCGATGCCAGTGAAGAAAGACAAGAAAGACGAGAGTAAAGTGACACTTGTTCTCTTCTTTGTCCCGCAATCGTCAATTGAGCCCGCATCCTAACATTGAATGTATTTGCACCTGGGTAAATTATTCAAAGTTAAGACACGAACGGATGAGTAATGAACATAATAACTCCCTATGGGATCTCAAACGAGCTATATCAATGTGTAAATGGGTTCCATCTAGTCCATTACCTTCTCGACATGGTACGCATTGAAATTCTCTGTGAAAAAGATTTTCAATTGAGGAGAATTCAGTTCGATTTTATTCTTTTTGCCTTGTTTCATTTTAGCCTTGAAAGGTCGAACTACAATTGAATTAATACGTAAAGAAAACTCCCCTCTCGGTTTAACTATCTCAGGCGGTATCGATAAAGATGGTAAACCTCGTGTCGCCCAACTTAAACCCAATTCTCTTGCCCAAAAAGCCGATGTCTTAGAAATCGGTGATATTCTCCTTGCTATCAATGGTCTTAAAACAGCTGGTCTCAAACACGAACAAGTCATCGATTTAATTAAACAAGTTGGAGATCAATTAACATTAGATATTGAATATGATTTGCCTAAATGGCGTACGTAATATTTCATTCGAAAAAATTCTTTTTTTCTTTCTTTTCTACTTTCGATTCGAATATAATTATTACATTTAGCTATACATGCAATCAATACAGTACATACAAAAACGATTCAAATACAATTGGAAAAAGAAGGTCAAAGTTATGGTTTTATTTTACGTGGTGGAGCTTCAGATGACAAGGTTAAATCTCGACCACTTATTGTAACAAAGATACGTTCGCAGGGACCTGCTGATAAGTACGAAAACGAAAAGAAAACTTAATTGTTTAATTAATAATTCATTCATTCATTTGTTTTTAAAGAGAAGGTACAATTAAAATTGGTGATCGAGTTTTAGCTATCAATGGAATCAATGTTGGCGGTGCAACATTACAAGATGCACATAATTTAATGAGACAATGTCGAGGAACAACATTATTTCTTATTGAATATGATGTAGCAATCGTTGGTAAGTAATTTCGTTTTTTTCATCGTCGTCGTTTTCATATCGATGACTATCGATCTGATAAGATATATGCATGTCTATGAATATGTTTTGTAGATAGCGTTAAACATGCAACTGGACCATTATTGATTGAAATTGAAAAATCATCTGGCTCGACGATCGGGATAAATTTGACACAAAAATGGACACGCAATAATCGTTCGATTATTGTCATTGATAGTGTCAAACCAGCTAGCATAGCTGATCGGTAAGATAAATGACTTGGCTATTTATTATTTTTTTTTAAATATGTGTTCATTTAGTTGCGGTGCACTTCATTGTGGCGATCAAATAAATGCAATCGATCAAAAATCATTCGAAGGAATGTCATTAATCGAAGCCAATGCTATTCTTCGTTCGTGTATAGGTGATTTTTGTCGTATTGAAGTCACACCATCGAATCTTATACTTGATCCGTCGAACGACTTACGTTCATCATCAATATCCCATCGAACATTGATGAATGAAAACAATCGACAAGCATTCTATCGACAACCAGTTGGTCATTCGTTATCAGCGAATAGTAATACTAATAATACAAATTGGTCAATGAGAACAAATTATCAAAATATACCAAAAAAATCTATGAATAAAACTCGACATAATTCTATTAGTAAGTCAAACTTAACGAGAAAAAAACTTCAAAGAACGTGATGTTTATTGCGAAGAAATATAGGTTTTTTTTATCGATAAAGAATATGAATTAGTAAAAATACCTATCATCCATCTATAGGTCTTAGATCATTGGATAATTTATCCTATTCTTCAAATCACAAAACATCTCCATCGGTGATGAAAATGTATAATCTTCGTGAGTTAGGTAAATTCATTGTTCGAGATAAACCAAAATCGATTGTATCACTTCCCTCATACACTCAAAATAAAAGATACAAATTACATATCTTTTATTTGTTTTGACAATTATGTTATTAATAATAATAATAATAATTATGATAATAATAATATAATAATAATAAGCTCATACATTCATCATTTTTGTTATTTTTTCTGCTATATGATTCGCATTATTATGCAAGACAACTCATTTTTTTTCTGCCTTGCTTCGAACGACAGCCACGCATTCACCTGCTTATCACCAATTGGGTCCGATTTTTTTTCTCTTTATTCTCTTCGATTATTAAAATGAAATTCATTTGTTTGTATTTTTCATTTTTTGTTATTTCCTTAGGCTCATTGAATTCTTGTTATCAAACTGTTCTCAGTAATCAAATGTGTCATACTGAAATAATGGAATGTATACTTTGTTTGGATCCAACATTATCACCTAACGGAACAATATCCGATAATGAAACAGTAGAAAATTTCGGTTTTACAATTCAAGGTACATCATTTGCATCGGATATTCTAATGCAATCGCCTGTCATTGGTTATCTCGAACCACATGGTGTTGCCGAAAGGTACAACGAAACATTCGTTTATTAGGAAAAATGAATTTCAAGACAAATTTGATTTCTAGATCGGGTATTTTGCAACCAGGCGATCGTATACTGGCAATTAATGGGCAACAACTCGAAGGAATGACATTGGAAGATGCTCGATCAATTATCAAAGAATCGAACAATCAAATTCATTTAGAAATTGAATTCGATGTCGCAGGTAAAACTATTTCAATCTTTCGTTGATTTCAATTGGATTATGATTTTGTTCGAATAGATTCAGTCATGCTCTCGTCGGGCACATGTCAAGTGAAAATTTTACGAAAAAATCTCGATCTCGGTCTTTCTGTAACTTGTATGTACTTATTGAAATTCGTTATTACTATTTATTGTTTTGTTTTTTTATATATAGATTCTCGTTCATCTCGTGCCGATGAAATTCCATTGATAAGCGATGTTAAACGTGGCAGCATAGCTTATCGTTGTGGAATGATTCAAGCTGGTGATCGTCTACTTTCGATTGATAATCATTCACTTCGTGGAAAGAGCTTAACTGAAATAATACAATTGCTAAAAAATTGCGATGATATTGTTCGTTTGAAAATCAAAAAAGATGATATCTATGCTGAAGATAATCTCTCGGAAAATAATGTTGTTTATAAAGTTCAATTAATTCGACAAGGGTAAACATGAAAAACCAAACAAACAAAACGAATGTGATGTTTTTTTTTGTTTGTAGTGGACCATTGGGATTGACTATTTCAGGCAGTGAAGATATATTCGAACCGATTGTTGTTTCGGATTTATGTGAAGGCGGTTTAGCAGATAAGTAAGTTGTGCAAATTAAAGTTCGAAGGGAAAGAATTTCGTTGTAGAACAAATGCAATTCATATTGGTGATCGAATTCTTGCAATTAATGATGTTAGTCTACGTGGTAAAGGTCTTAATGAAGCAATTAAATTATTACAAACAAGCAGCGATGAAATAACATTAAAAATCTCTCGGCAAATTGGTTCTCAACAAAGTATAGACAAAATTGAAAAAGGAAAACCAACTGAACTTTTGATTTATTTCAATATATAGAATTATCTCGTTCATTTCATCATCCAGAAGATTATACGCCATCAGTTGATTCTGCAATGGAATCATGGGATAGTTCGAATGCTGAACATCGTTTCAGTGATAATAGTGAACTAACAAAAGATCTGACTGTTACTGAACATCCACATCATGAAATATCAGCGATTTCTTCTCCGCGAAGTTCGTTCGAAGTTCAATTTAAATTTTCAAAAAGAAAAAAAGTGTTTTTGTTTTGTCTGGTCTAGGTGATTTCGTTTTAAAATCTCAACAAGTTCATGCAATTCCAATCACAATTACTTCATCATCTCGTTCGACACTCGGCAGTCCATTTGCATCATCAAGTTATCGAGCGTCACCAGCAAATGGTCGTTCGAATCATGATGAACGACAATTTTCATCGATCTTAAACGAGAAATCATATCGAAATTCGAATTTCTATGATACGAAATATGATAATTGTTCATCAACAACAAACAGAATTCAATATGATACCATCACATTAACACTTCGACGTGATAGACGAATTTTAGATTTCGGTTTTTCAATATCCGATCGACTTTACGGTACAGGAGTTTATGTAAATAAGATTCGACCAAATGGACCAGCTGAATTAGAAGGAACATTGATGCCTTGCATGAGAATATACAAAGTAAAATCGATTTTAATTTCCTTATCATCATTATTATGACTATTTATTAAATAGGTGAATAACATAGATGTAACACGTATGGAATGTAATCAAGTTGTTCCATTATTATCTTCATCAGCCGATGAATTAACACTTGTTGTTGGTCGTCGACCGGCGCCTATGTTCGATGAAACCGATGAATTTCTCGATATCGACGAAGACATTGATGAACATCGAGCTCCAATTGCTCATGAAAATTCCGTTTGGAATTCATCATTGAATACAACAATACACGAAAAGAATCATGATCAAACATCAACAAGTAATAATACTAATGGAACATCGTTTTCTCTTCTATCTCAGTCGAAAACAAGTACTGTATAAGATAATTGTACGAACGAGATTCTAAAACAAGACGTGTTCATCTAGTCAATTCAGACAGACATATTAGCCGATTTACTCATGCGTATCTTCTCATTTGTACAGATTTGTTCGTTTCTTGTTTTTATTCTGTTTTTGAATCGATCTTGTGAAAACAAAGAATAGCAAAGAAAACCAAATGTATCTTTCTGATGTTCGTTTTTTTTCTCCTCCTTTTTGTTTTTCTTTTTTTTCCTTCTTGGCAATTGTGCGCGTAAATAGAACTGTATTACTATTAATTTGAAGAAAAAAATTATAATGTTTTATTTGATAAAGACGTAATAAAAAGAAAAAGAGAAAGTAATGAAGAGCTTGTTTATTTTTGTGTGTCGTATCTAAAAACGCGATACATCTTGATCATTTGAGACTGCTGAGTCTAAAATTAGAGAGAGAGAAAAATTAACAAATCGAAGCTTGTTCAAGGCAAACCACGACGATTATGTCGTTGTCTTGGTGTTGATGGAATAAAATGAATGGTATTCAATTCTGATGGATCTACAATCGAGTCGACTTCATCTTGAGTTCGAGCGTGAATTGTTGGCTGAGAACGAATGAATAGAATCTTTTTTTTTCTCTTTGTTTTCAATTGTTGACATACTCGTCGATGTGTTTCATACATTGTTGAATGTAAAAGACTTTTCATATCATGTGTACTTGTTGCTGGTGTAAGATCATCTGTGGTTGGCATTGGAATAACTATTAATTCATCATTATCTGTTAGACTAGAATCAAACGATAGAAGAGTAAAAAGATCAACAACATAGAAAGAAAAGGAAACAAACATAACACTAGCTTTTCGATTCATTTCCGGTCCGATGACTGTTAAAACTTTTGGAGATGATATTGCTCCTGGTTGTTTAGCAGCTGGATTTTCTTCGTGTAATTTAATTGCCGTTTGCAAATCAATATTTCGAAATGTTTGCCATAAACGTAGATCAAGTTTTTCTTGAGGTTGTTCACGTAATAACCATTTTTTCATATAATTATGATCGAATTTATGATATCTGTATATCAAAACTGATATTTATGTTTATCTTGATTTCTATTTACTTATTTCGAAGAGAATTTGCACCAGTTATTCCAGCAATATCTTCGAGACAAGTCATGACATGATCCATCATCTAGTCAAAATAAGACATGAATAAAAAGAAATTCATCATAAAAATCATCTACACGGTTCGTTAGTGTTGCACTCATTGTTGGTTCTTCGATTTGTTTTCGTCGAACATTAAGAAGATTAACCAACGGACCCAATGTTGTACCCTCAAGAGAAATTCAATTGCTTTTGTTTTTCGTTACTTTCAAATCGAAAAAATCTACTTGAATGAAAACAGTGAATAGAATAACAACAGTCGCTGCTGTAATAAATTCTTTTTTCCTTGGTGTTAAATTTTCACTTAAAACAAGTGCTAGAGCAAAAGCCAGCGCACCACGAAGTCCACCATAGGACATAATCAACATATCAATACGAGTTAATTCGAGAAGACGACGAATATTTGCTAGATTAGCGAATAGAGCAACACCTATCGCTCGATAGACAAGACAGGATATAAGTGTAACTATTACAAAGCCAGTATTCCATGTTTGCTGTTCGGAAACAGTTGTCAAACCCATAAACATGAAGATAATCGTTTCCATGATACTCGATGCCATTTTAAGAACATATTCAATTGTTGCCATGGACTTTTTTGTGATGTTATATTCGACATATTGTTTCATCATCTTAAAAAAATGTCAATCAAAGTTTGTTTGTTTTTTTTCTATACAAACGAATAGTATTTTTACCATTCCACAAATTGTTATACTAAAACGAACAAATCTATGAACAGATATGATTCAAATTCATCTTCAACTTACGCTAAAATGCCAGATAAACCTGTCATTTCTGCAACGATATATGCGATATATGCATACATAAATACGACTAGCGGTTCAAGTACAGGTGTTCGTTCAGTAAATTTCGTCATGAAAACTGCCATGAAACCAAAAAAGATTCCAACAACTAGACCACCAATGAACACAACAAAAAATGAAACAACAGCGAGAACAAAATCTGTTGGTATTAGATTATTTTCACCAATTTTGAGAAAACTTTCAAACATTCGATAGAGTATCTTAACAAATAGAAGAATTTATCAATTGATTAATTATAAGCAATTCGATTATCTTACAATGGAAACAGTATCATTCAATAAAGATTCTCCGAAAACAACAATATACAACGTATCATTCACACGAATTTCAACGAACGTAGATAAAACAGCAATCGGATCGACAGCTGTTATAAACGAAGCAAAGAGTAGACATTCGAGTAGAGTAAATTCTGTGCCACCATATATCGATGTTTTGCCGAATCCCCAGAGTGTTAATCCAATGCACATGGTATTGAAAAGTTTATTTAATACCGCCAAAAGAAGAATCGTTCCGAGATTATCGAAAAAAGCTCGTTTAGGTAAAAAATAACCTGTTTCAAGTACGATCGGTGGTAATAAGAACAAGAAGAACACATCACTATTGAGAATATAAATACGTTTTTCGTCTTCGAGATGTGTGATATACAAAAGTACACCAACAATAATACCCAAAATGATGAGAAGACAATTTTCAGGAAATTTTTTTGTCAAACGATGTGATAAATGAAAAACTGAAAATGTAAAAAGAGAAAGAATAAATAACGTACATATTCGATTTCTTGTGGATTCTACCGATTTTTGCAAGAATTCCAAGTAGAATCCAAAGACATATGCCGAATACATTCGATACATGATCGAAAGTGACTTGTATAATCGGAAAACGAGTTTGACCATTACCTGAATCTGATGTTGAAGATGAAGACGATGAACTCTCAACTAAAGATCTCAAACCAATCAGAATTAGAATTGATGTTAGTTCGAACATAGTTGAAATGAGTATTATCGATGTTCGTATGTTATTGATTACGAATAAATGTTATCGAGAAAAATACGAAAAAGAAAAATGACATACCAAGGTGAATATTCGCACTTTTTCTTTTCTTGTCTTTTTTTTCTGATACTCAATTACAACACAACATCTGACAGACGATTATTTAAACATTAAATACAAAAAAAGAATGGAAGAAAACAATAACAAACAACATGAAAAATTACAATTATATACGAATAAAGAAATATGAAGAAAAAAACCCATATTTCGACTTGTAACTACGAATGACTTTTTATCGATAACGCGATTCATTGTGGTTACTATCAGGATGAATCATAAATATTATCTACGCTGGTTTTTTCCAACGTTTAACGCGTTATAAAGATATATAAAAAAAACATGATTTCATTCGAAGCAACAATTAAATTTTAGTTGGTATGTCATTTTACTTGCGTTTAATAAATATACTACGAGGAGCACAAGTGAATGTACGCATTGATTTAGGCACAAAAGAAATTCATCGTCATTTGTTACGTTCGAATACAATCGCAGATATTCGTGATATTCTTACGAAAGATAATAACATCTGTTCGAATACACATTTTAAGGATGAAAATGATCGTATTATAGAAACTTCTGCTGAAAAAACAATCACTATTGGCCAATTGATTAATAAGCATGATGCTGTTCGATTAGGCACAACGGCAGTTCCATCACGAAGGAACCTTAATGCCGAAATGTGGCGACAAATTTTTACTAAAGCCAATATTTTGTATGGAATTCAAATGTCTACGAATTCGCCAGACTACGGCAGAAGACCAGCATTACAAATACGACAACCAGAAGGATCAAATATTTGTCCAATATTTCGATTTGAAAACAAAACCGAAGCAAGTGTATATGTAACTGGCAATTATGTAACAAGTTCATTTGTTTCCAATCGATTTTTCGATCTTGGCATTGAAGCATCGGACTTTTATACTGGCGAACTTTTTACTATTAAATCTTCTAATCAAATGTGGAATATTGATCGAAGACGAAGAAAATATTTTACTTCTTGTTTACATTTTCCACGAGTTGTTATTACTTTTGATTCATCTTATGTTGAACCAACGGCAGAATTTCTTAGTAAAGTCGATGAAATTATTCGAATATCAGATATTGATGAACAATGCACTAAATTAGATACACTTTTTTCTGAATATGGTCAAATTTATTCGCATAGAATTACCTTAGGTGCTCATTTTTACCGTACAGAATCGGCTGATATTCATAATCACAGTGAAGAGCAAGACAAAATAAGAAACGTCAGGAACAAATTGGAAGAAATAGTAACATATCTATTGAACTTAAATACGAAAACGAATATTGAAAATCGATCATAGAAAAACGTATCCAAACAAAAGACATTGATAAATCTTCAGACTGTTGGTGGTGATACATCGAGAATATTTGAGCCTTCACGTTGGATGGAGACGATCGATTATCCAGATACATGGAATGCGATTAAACATGAAGATTGCAAATGGATTCCATCGATACTCGATGAACAAAGACAAAGAGACTTGAAGAAAGTGACTGATTATTATTGGAAAGTGAAGAAATTCGGACGTCTATGTAAAATTTTGAATAAAACAGAAAATGTATAATTGATTTTATCATTTAGATTCCCGATGGAAACAAGATGCAGTAACTTTAAACATACTTGATAGATCTATTCGACCTGAAGGCATGACTATTAACGATAACCAAGCAATCTATTTTGTTGACATTGACAATCATCGCGTGATTCAATGGAAATTCAGTGATGAGACTTATCGAGTTGTTGCTGGAAATGATGGATGTGGAAGACGTAATATGGAGTTATCTTATCCGACCGATGTACTTTTGGATAAACGAAATAATTGTATAATTATTGCTGATCGAGAAAATCATCGGATTATGAGATGGTCTCTTCAAGATAGAACTAACACTGGACAAGTTCTGATTGACCATATTAATTGTCAACGTTTAGCAACGGATAAACATGGAACAATATATATATCTGATCCTGAAAATAATCAAATCAATCGTTGGAATCCAACAGAACGTATTCTCACTGTTGTTGCAGGTGGAAATGGAAGAGGTAATAATTTGAATCAATTAAATACTCCGAGTTTTATTTTCGTTGACGAGAACGAGTCTTTATATATCTCCGATATGAATAATCATCGTGTTATGAAATGGTTAAAAAATGCAACCAAAGGTGTAATTGTTGCTGGAGGAAATCAAAATGGTAATCGAATAGATCAATTAAGCTGTCCTCAAGGATTGATTACTGATCCGTTCGGTAGAGTTTATATCGCCGATAACAACCACCGAATTGTACGTTGGAAGCCTGGAGATACAAAAGGTGAGATTATTGTTGGTGGAAATAGAAATGGAAATGACTCGAATGAGTTGCACTATCCATCTGGATTATGTTTTGATTCCAAAGGTAATCTTTACGTTGCCGATAGAAATAATCACCGCACACAAAAATTTCTCGTCGATTCAGATTAATACTAAAGCATTTTTTTTTGTAAATTGTTACGATAGAACTTAAATAAAAAATAAACGATACGCAGTTTTCGCTCTAGACTTCAACAAACATTGTAAACGCCTTCGCGTGATATCTTGAAAGATCAGTGATAAAACTGTCGTATGATTCATGCGCACAACAAGGGTTGACTATTTCTTTCTAAACAGTATTTATTAAAGGTCTTTTTATGATAACAAGATAAAAATGGTGGTAGTTGTGAAAAAACAATTCGAGCAAAGTAAAATTATTCTTTTTCAATCTTATTTTTTGTAATTTTCCAAGTAGATTTAGCTATAAATGATGCTGAATCAGTGAACATTCTAGGAATTGAACAAGGTCATGTTCTCTTATTTTCTACTGCAACTTCAACTGCTTCTCGAGTAACGATCTCTGTTGCAATTTCTTAACGAAATGAATGTCTCCCGTTGATTTCCACAACAATAGAATTCGGATATACCACGAACAGTGATTGGAGGTGTACAATTAAGCACTGGAGAACAGAAAGTAACTACGAAAATATGAAAAAAAATGAACTATTTGACTTTTAATTTGACATCAGATTTATTATCGTCATCGGTCAGTAATAGATGTAATAAGCGCGAGTTTGAATGCATCTGGTACATTATGTTGTAAGTGAGACTACTTCCTTTTATATAACTAAATGAATGAAATTGAAATTCACAGGTTTCGTTGTACGAACAGGTGAATTCATCAAGCTCGACTTCTAAACAAGAAAAACGTCTTTGTTTAGAAACATACGATGTCTATATTACAGAAGTTGGCACGCCAAATATCATGAGATTTCCTTCTCAAAAGCCAATAACAGCTGTTTTAGGTCCACACGATATTATTTTACTGTTCGATAACGACAGTTAGTGTAGAAGTTTCAAATAATTAATTAAATTTTAAGAAAAAAATAATAAATTTCTTCTAGCTATAACTTCATATCGAATGCTTCAACAAAGAACTGCCACAGTCTGAGTTTTGTTTTATAAAAGTTTTCAAATTATTCAGAAGCAAATCTATTTTCTAGAATCGATCATTTACCCTTGATTTGTGTCACGAACTACGTGATTATATCTATTATCAATGGGATACACTACAACAACGTTTGCACATTATCAAAAGACGACCCGCAGCTTTAACTAAGACAACAGCTCCAGTAAATACCGAAGAATTACTCGTTTATACTGCTTACACAATTAATTCTCGAGGTCAATTTGATAGTATTGTATGAAATCTAAAGACTGAACCATTGGATGAGCACATTTTTTTTATCTAGATGAAAGTAGATTTTGATCTTCGAGTACCACGTAAATTATTACATTTCATTGAACTCTCATAACATGTTGATCAACCTCTTTCTAATTACGTTTAGAAACATCTTTGGGTCAAAATAATTTTGAAATTCTTTCGACTGAATCTAGTCTTTTCCTATGTTGGCAATTGACAATGGACGAGAAAACAAAAAAAGCCCAATATGCTGTCATTTCTTTTGGACATGGTCAGTGATCTATTTTCATATTCATCATAAACACGAATTCGTTTGCTCGAGTTAGGTCGAACATTTTATTTGTCACCTTCATTAAAACAAGAAAATTCCGAACAATTTAAATCTAGAAAGGTTCATTTTGGTCTACTCGGTAGATACCTTCTTTCGAAATATAACCTCCATTCTAATTGTTGTTCTAATAGATGGTGATTATGTGTTTGCAATCTTACGAGATGAATTTATTCATATACTTAATTTTAATATTCAATTTCATTTTCTTAATAATCTAATCTATAAATATAATTGTGACAATTTGCTTGATGAGTTTAATTACACAACTCAACGTGGACTCGTGAACAGAGTTTCGACAATATTGTATGAAAAACGAAATCTTGCTGTGTACACAATCGAGATTTCACCAATTGAACTCATCAAATCAATAACACCAACCAATGTCTATGCAGTCATATCTTATGCAACTATTGCATCGAAAGAAACGAGTATTCTTCAACAAATTTTGGAAAAGATTCTGTTTGAAATGTACGATGATTTGAATACAAAAGCTTATCTTATGGAAATTCTAACTGGTAGATTTCTTCAATTTAATTTAAAAATGAGAAATTTTTTTGTTCATAGCTTTGATTTATATGCGTATTGCTAAACGACACCATAATAAACATGCTCTGGCTTTTATGGCAACAACTGTAGATGCTACATTAGCCAAGAATGCCGACGTAAGTAGTATACAGTATTCTATTGGAAAATGGCGATCGATTCTTCGTTTCAAATAAGGTTGGACTACGTGATATTATTCATCCCGAGAAGTATCGCATTAGTCGAGCTGGTATGACGAGTCTCGATCAAGAATACTGTGAAAAACTTCGAACATCATTTGATCATGTTCGAATTTGTCGTGATAAAGTTTCATATTATCATCCGATAATGCCAATAGTTGAAGAACAGACGCAAGTCAATCTACCAAGTGACAATTCCGAGGCTAGTAATGGAGTAGTATCTGCGTTGTCGAAATTTTCTTTCACTCTGGGGCGACATCACCGACCAGTATCACCTCGACATTTGGATAAAAAAGAACATCGATCAGCGAGTCAAACTAGTCAAAATTTGGATAGTCATCCAAACAATTTATCAATTGAAAAACAAAATACTCATGTTACAGAAATTCTTTGAGTTTTTCGAAATTCTATAGTCGATTTCTTTTTCAGCTGTCGAAAATTGTTTCATCAAGATTGCAGAAACTTAAACGTGATTGGGATTCGAAACGACGAGAAATAATGACTTCGGATTATGTTCAAGCAACAGTAAAATTTTCTTTCGAGAAAGTGTTCGTTCTATGATTTCTAATTTAGCAAAGCGAATGTGATTTTTTGGTTGACGCATTCGTAGGAGCAGCAAAATTTAATCGAAAAGAATGTTTTGATTACAGCGGCGATGAAAATTCTGAGTAAACATCAATTTTATGATTGTCGAAACTATTTTATTACCGATTTTAGATCACCTTCGAAAAAGTATAGATCCCTGCTCGTTGTCATTGAAAAGTTGTATTTGGCTGTTATTGGTCTTGGATTTGCACCAACTGAAAGTTCGCAAAAATCTGCTCGTTTATGGGAATTCATTTTGAAATTTTAGAATTACAAAAGATTTTGTTAGAGGTTTCGTTTTGTGTAATGCCATTCAGTGATTTTGTTGCTGCTGTTGATCAAGATATCTTGCGATTAACACAAGAGTTCGTCGAACATGTTATTGCAGGTTCGAACAACCGATCATCAAATGAGATTTTTTTTAAACTGTTTTCTTCTGTTTGTTCAGAATTGAATAACGACGATCCAAAATCTTATTCAATCAAAGAACAATTAATACTCATGTTACCAAGCAGTACAGGAGTAAAAAGACATTTGTTTGATAATATTGGCTGTTGATTTTCCTGTTTGTTTTTATTTGAGGATTCGCATTCGAATTTATTTGATTCAATTCAAAATAATTCTGCAAAATGTATGAGTACACAAATACTCATCGCTCGAAGTTATGCATCACCTAGTGAGTTAACATTGAATAAATGTCGATGAACTTTTCTAACTTTTATTTAGTCAAAAAAACTAAAAATTCCGTTATATACGATTTAAGAAGTGAACTTGAGAATCTGAGTACTGGTGGAAATACCGATAATAGCCACAGTCGACTAGTTGAACAAGCTTTATTAAGCTTCTATCGTGATTGTTGTGGAAGAAGTAAAAACAAAAATTTGATTTAGTTTTTTTTTTAAAAATATTTTTTTCCTTTAGACAATTTGGATACCGATGAATTACGTATCGTCAAACGTGGATTATTAACATTAACATCATCAGTACGTTGACTACGATGAAGTGAATACAAATAAACAAGATTCTGTGTTTTTTTTTCTTTAATAAAAACAATGATAACACATCTTAACATACTCTTATTTTCGTTATTTCGGTGCAAATCAGAATAAATATTTTGCATAGCACCTGTTTGTGTGCATGACATCTGTAGAGGTGTTGACATATCAACCAAACAGAAAGGCCAGTGATAAAACTGTCACATGATTCATTCGAAAAACAGAATCTGTTAGTTATTCACAAGCACTTTTGAATTCGTGATAACTGACTAAAACATGGTCCTTATCGCAAAAAAACAATTAGAACAAAGTGAAATTAGTGTTTTTTTTCTTCTTAATTTCATTTGATTTTTACTTTTCAATATAGGTTTTATAATAAACGATGCTGAGTCAATCAATATATTAGGAATTGAGCAAGGTCACATTCTCTTATTTTCTGCTACAAGTTCAAGTATTTCCCGAGTAAATATCAAAATGTTGCAATTTCTTCATCGAAAAATATTTCACATTGGTTTCTATAACGATAGAATTCGAATGTACCACGAACAGTGATTGGAGGTGTACAATTGAGCAATGGAGAACAAAAGCTATACTATCGTCATTCAACAGCCATAAAAGTAACTCATGCGAGTTTGAATACATCTCGTACATTATGTTGTAAGTGAGATAAAATATTTTCTATTTACATTTTTATTATACGACTAATTAAATAACATTTAAATCAACAGGCTTTGTAACACGATCAGGTCAGCATAAGCTCAATTGCTCTGATGCTCTCTTATTAAAAAAAGAAGAGAATTGCTGTTTTCACCAATCAGATTTGAATTCTATTTCATGTTTCTAGAAACGTACGAAGTCTTCATTGCGGAACTCAGCTCAACCAATTCATCACGTTTATATTCTTTGAAATTTTCTCGTTCAAGTCCAATACGAGCATTTCTCGCTCCACATGATGTTATATTACTATTCTACAGAGATGGTTCGTAGTTATCTTCAAATCGATTTCAGAAATCTAAACGAGATGTTTTTTTTTCTTTCAGTTGTCACTGTATTTCGAATGCCCACTAGTACAGCAGTAATTCCTTATTTTGACATACAACTATTTGTAAATTATAAAACATATTTACATTTAGGATCGATCTGTTGCGGTCGACCGAGATGCTCAATTAAATGAGTGTATCTATTATCAATGGGATACATTACAACAACGTTTGCATGTCATCAAAAAACGACCAGCAGTTTTAACAAAAACAGTTCTAGCTAATGGAGAAGAACCATTCATTTATACTGCTTACACAATTAATTCTCGAGGTCAATTTGATAGTATTGTATGAAATCCAAAGTCTGAACAACCCTGATATGAGTACATTTTTGTTTTGTTTAGATGAAAGTAGATTTCGATCTTCGAGTACCACGTATGTCATTATATTTAATCGAACTTCTGTGATGATCAGTTCCATATTTCTTTAGAAACATCATTGGGTCCAGGCAATTTTGAAATTCTTTCAAATGAATCTAGTCTTTTCCTATGTTGGCAATTGACAATGGAACGAGATACTGAAAAAGTCGAATATGCTATTGTATCTCTTGGCCATGGTTAGTTATCAATTTTCATATTCATCATAAGCGCAAATTCTTTTTCTTGAGTTAGGTCGAACATTGTATCTATCGAAATCATTAAATCAAGATAACTGGGAACAATTCAAATCTAGAAAAGTTCATTTTGGACTACTGGGTACTCATCTTCTTCGTCTCATTATTAATTTTTATATTGTTTATTTTTTGGTAGATGGTGATTATGTATTCGCTATTCTTCGTGGCGAATTTACACATTTGCTCAATTTTAATGTTCAGTTACATTTTGTTAATCATCTATTTTTTCCGAATGATCCTGATAGTTTGCCTTATGAAATCAAATACACAAGTCAACGTGGACTGATGAACAAATTTTCGACAATATTGTATGAAAAACGAAATCTTGTTATGTACACAATTGAGATTTCACCAATTGAACTCATCAAATCAATAACACCAACCAATGTCTATGCAGTCATATCTTATGCAACTATTGCATCGAAAGAAACGAGTATTCTTCAACAAATTTTGGAAAAGATTCTGTTTGAAATGTACGATGATTTGAATACAAAAGCTTATCTTATGGAAATTCTAACTGGTAGATTTCTTCAATTTAATTTAAAAATGAGAAATTTTTTTGTTCATAGCTTTGATTTATATGCGTATTGCTAAACGACACCATAATAAATATGCTCTGGTTTTTCCTGCTACAACCGTCGATAGTCGTCGCTCGAACGATCCTGAAGTATGAAATAATGAAATAGTATTCATTTATGTGTGTTTTATTTCTAAAGGTTCCACTACGTTCTGTACCTCATCATCGAGATTATCATGCTACTCGAAGTGGTACAACTAATCTGGATCAAGAATACTTCGAGAGATTACGAACGTCATTTTATCATGCACGAAAATATCGCCATAAACTTCCATACTATCATCCAATAATGACAGCAGCCGAAGAAAGTGGACTTCCGAGTCCTCCAAGTGAAACTTTTGATTTCACCGCTCGTCGAGGTTTTACTTTTTCTCCGCCACCGCAATCGCCACCACGAAATCAACGAGCAACATCTCCTCGTTTTTTCTATCAGAAAGAATATACATCATCGACTGAATCCAATCGAAATCAAAATCAAAAGAACAGTGCACATTCATCGATTGCTAAACGAAACGAATATGTAAGCAAAATTTATTTAATCGATTTCAATTGTTTTTCTTTTGCAAAGCTTTTTAAAAATGTATCCACGGAATTGAACGAACTTCAAAATGAATGGGAACAAGAACGTATCAAATCAATTGTTTACGATTATGTTCAAGCAACAGTAAAATTCGTTTAAATAAAATTTTTCTTCTATAATTTCGACATAATTTAGCAAAGTCAATGTGATTTTTTGATTAAATCATTTACACGTGCAGCGAAATTTAATCGAACACAAGGTTTTAACTACGATGACAATCATGATTCAGTGTAGACAAGAATTTTCGATTTGTTGAAATTATCGTTATCATCATATTGATTTTAGACCACCTTCAGAAAAATATAGATCTCTGCTGATCGTTATTGAAAAACTGTATTTAGCCGTTGTTGAACTTGGCTTTGCACCGACTGAAGGTGAGCAAAAATCTATTTAGCTATTGAAATTCATTTCGAAGTTTTAGAATTACAAAAGACTCTATTGGAAGTATCATTTCGTGTCATGCCATTCAATGATTTTATTGCTGCTATTGATCAAAATATTTTAACGTTAACACAAGAATTCGTTGAACAAGTCATTGCAGGTTTGAACTAATTATTAAACGAACTTATTCCAAATTTTGATCTTTATTCATTAAGAATTGGATAACGATGATCCAAAAGCGTATTCCATCAAAGAACAATTAATACTTATGTTGCCAAATAGTACAGTGGTAAATAGAAAGGAAATTTTTTATTGATGAGATAACATTTCTTCCAATCATATTAAATACCCATCCGTCAAATGAGATCTTTTCATATATTCATCTAATGTTTTATTAATTTGCTTTTTTTGTATTTTTGCATTCAAGGATTCACATTCGAATTTATTTGATTCAATTCAAAATAATCGTGCTAAACGCATGAGTGCACAAATCCTTGTCGCTCGAAGTTACACAGCAGGTAATGAACTGATATTCAATTGATTCAAATCGACTTCCTATATTATTCAGACAAGAAAAGCAAAAGTTCGAATCTATATAATCCAAGAGACGAACGTAATAATTTATATATCCGATTTTCTCCTCTGATTCTATGTTGTTTTTAATTGTTTGAAATAGTTAACGTTGATGAAATTGGAAATGTCAATAATAATCATAGCCGATTAATTGAACAAGCTGCAGTAACATTTTATCGTGACTGTTGTGGAAGAAGTAAACAAGAAATTCAATTGATTTCTCTCGAGAGAAATCGAAAACTAAATTGAAATTCTCTATTTTCGTCTGTTCCTTTCTCGTTTCAGATACGTTGGATCGAGATGAATTACGTATTGTCAAATGTGGTTTACTAACATTGGCTTCATCGGCACCTTGATAAGAAAAAAAAACATATATTTATATATATATAAATGAGAAACATCATTCATTTGCATGACTTTGATAGACAAGACTATGTTTTCCTCTTGTGTTCTCTTTTTTTCCTATCTACATTCTCTATTTATCGATAATACATTTCGCTGCAAAATATGGGCACACGCACATAAAAAATTTCTTTTGTTTTACAGTGGGCTTAACCGATAAGTTTTGTGGAAATATTGCATGTTCAATCAGGCCATTTCCTCAAGAAAATCTTTTCTTTCTGCTCGAAATCAGCAAGTCTATTTTTTCTTCTTCTTTTTCTTTTGCTCTCTGGCAATCTATCTTTTTTTTTAATTGACTTATATAATGATAAGCAAGTAATATAGACATATATACATGTCGACATCAAGGTAAGTTGACTCTAAAAGAACAAAAGCACTTAAGTACGAAGAAAAAAAACATAAATTAACCTTTAAAGTATTAATATAAAATATCTATCATCCTCTGATGAATTACTCAACTCTGAAATATATAATTTACTTGAGAAAAAACTGTGAATTCATTTTCATCAGTTAGCGTTCTCATTCTTTTACATTAGTTGAGTAAACGTTTATCAATTTTCTCGCTTGTTCGTTTTTTTTCTTCTTCTTTTTTTTTCATGTGAAAGAGCAACGTAGAGAAAAGAAAAAAGAAAACATAAAATATAAGTTTATTAGCTGCAAACAATTCTAGTTTTATTTGTCTAGAAAAAATATTATTATACTCTTTTTCTTATATATCGACAAGTTTATAACCAGGAAACTTTCTGTTCTGATATTTTCTTTAATGTTTTTTCTTCTTCTTTCTATACTATAGTATTATGAATCGTCTGCAATCAGAAGAAGTTAAACAACTTCCGCAAGACCATACTAACCGTCAAACAACAACAAATTTATCACATGAAAATGGAAATATTCATCAGCAGGACGACGATGACGATATATTTCTAAAGGATGAGCCAGCTGATGATGATCAAGCTCGTATACGTCGTCGAGCACCTACACGACATTCAATTAAATCGTTAACCGGACGAAAATCGCTCGGCAAACAGACTTCAAATACTGAGGTAAAAGAAAAACTAAGACATAGGATTTTTTTTGCTTCTTTTTGTATATTCACGTTTGAAAAAAAAGAAATATTTCTAAAGATATTTTATCACGTTGCTTGATTACGTAAAACGTGCAATTATTTCATCAGGTGTTTTTTCCTCTTGTTCTTCATCTTCCCCGATGATTTAGTATTCAGTTGATATGTCAGTCGAAATGAGAGATGTGAGCCTGTTTCGTATTACAAATGTTTTGCGTTATCAGCTGTATACACATGACAAGCCTCGTTTTCGTTTTTTTGTCTTTGTATTTCTGTTATTCGTTGAATCTTCGATCTAATGTTGATTGATGAAGAAATTCTTGCAAAACATTCAATAGAAATCGATCAGATCGATTGACGTCAAGAGAAAAAAAAAGAACTCATGTTCATCGATGGTCCATTTTAGTCCTAATGCCCGCAACCGATAGTCGTTTGTTCTCTTATTTCTTCGTTTTTTCTTTCTTCTTTTCAGCGTTTCTGCGACCTCAGAGAAGCATTTCTTCTCTGTTACTACTCTATTGCGTTGTGTTTCTCTCGATTTTTCTTCTCTTTTTTCTGCCCGTCATCGAGCGGACGACCGCTCGCTGCTTGATACATGCCAAGCAGACAGATCTAGACTGCAAGTTAAGAATAAACGAGAAAGAACGAACGAACGAACGGGAGAAAGAGATAGAAAGAAGAAGAGAGAGAGAGGGAGAAAGAGGAGTTGACATAACGGACGCGTGTGTCTATGTTCTACGTTTATATGTGTGTGTGTTTTGTGAGAAGCCTATATGAGATTGCAATAATGATGTTGATCGTCATCACCATCACCACCATCATTCAATCGAAAATATCCTCAAACATTCGATAACTTCATTGATATTGTAGAGAAAATATTTATATTTATATCTTACATTTCGTTTTTTGTCCTCCATACAAATCCAATGTTTTCATTTAAAACTTCAAGTAAGAACAAACGAAAATCGAACAAAAATTCACCAACACCCATTACTACATCGACGGAAAACAAGCCTCTTTATAATGTTCCAAGTGTTTCACAAATTGCTCCGCTACCACAAAATAAATCACATGGTACTCTGCCTGTTTTAAGTCTTGACGGTCGTGATGCACCGGTAATTATGCAGTCGGATGCATCCGAACCTGATTCATTAGAAGATTCCAATACATCAATAAATACAAACAGTCGACAACCGGTGGGTGAATTGCTCGGATACGAATAAGAAATATTTTATTATTATTATTTTCTTTTTCTCATCTCTCAACTTTTCTATTATCATCGATACTCGGGCATGTTTTAGCGACAACAGAATATCTATTACGCTCTTTTTTCTATTCCTACTCATTTCATCCGAGTTTTTCCTGTTTAATAATCATGCATCGTGCACTTTGAGATTTCAGAATGTTAATCATGAGCAAGATTCTTGTTTACTTTCGTCATCATTTATTTCTATAGTAATATTTTTTCCTTTTTTCAATAGCTTTCAATTACAGAAAATGACGACAAATTTTTCGTTTCATGCTGATTCCGTTTTTTTTTCTTTTTATGAAAAAAAAAAGAATGAATGTATTACAATTAAACAGAGACTCAGATGTATACATTTCATAGAAGTGTCAGATGCTATTTTCTTTTTTTTTGATTGTGACAATTGATGACGTACTTATGAATCATCACGAGATTTATTATTATTGAAGGCAACGAGAACTAATCAGAATATTTGCTTTGACTTTCTTTCTTCTCGCTTTTTTTTGAATAATTTTACGATTTTGAAAACAAAAATTAAATTAGTTAACATGCCATTCTATTTTTATTGTTGTCGTTGTTTTTTTTTCGGGAGTACGAATGACAGCCGAAATAATTAGATTTTTTTATTTGTCTAGAGAGAAGAAGAAAAAAAAAACGTCGAAATAAATAAAAGTTAATCGTTTAATAAAAGGCAAAAACATGACAAATAATAAGAAAATGTGAGCCATTTACATTCGAAAAATCGCCTTAAGTTTTCTGATCGTTTATTAATTAAAAAAACACTTCATTGTAATTATTTGCGATGTTTTTCTTCAAGAAATAATCGAACAAAGCGTTTTTATTGGTTTTATAAACTCAATTCATTCTCCGACAATAGTCTATTTGACCTTTATTGTTTTTTTTTCGCTTTATTTAATTAAACTAAGCATATCTCCACGCTCTTCGTCTGTCTATTTGGATTTTTCTAAACATTATAATCATATCCGTTTTCTTTCTATTCTAGCATCGCATCTGTTTGGACCCAACAACACGACGACAATATTCGTACTCACAAAGTTCCGTTTTGTCTGAAGGCAGTAAGTATTTAATCATTGAAATATCATTGGTATTTTATCAATATATTGAGATTGTTTATAAGTGCATCGTAAACCATCATTATTCTGTTTCGACTTTTTTTTTGCTACCCGTCTAGTGCACCAAAATGAGATAAAAAAAAAGCGGAGGAAAGCGAGAGAGGTAATGCCAACAATGGCATGGAATGATCAAAGATAAAACGCAAGAGAGAGAGAGGGTGTAGGAGAGCAAAAATTAAAGTAATATGCATTGTTACTGTTGAATGTCATTCATTCCATAGCGCGCGTGTGATGGTTAGTGTTTTTTTACAATCAGATCAGTATTTCCATTCGTACACGATTTCTGTTTAATACGCGGTCAATCTAAGTATCTGTATGGATAAAAACAATATGCAAAGACTTGAACCCGGTATTTATTCGACATCATTAATAAATGCCGATAATACTGAAAGCGCAACTGTTTATCATCCATTGAATAAACAACGAAATTCACATCAGTTAACTGTTGATTCATCTCGAAAGTATAATTATCGTTCAAGAGCAAATTCGAATATTATCGAAAGACGTTTTTCGCATGTCGAACAACCAATAATTATTCCCGAATTCACTCGTAAGTACTCTACTGATTCAAGTCAATTGGAAAATCGATTTCATCTGAATGGTAAAAACGAGAGAGAAAAAGAGACGCAAAAGAAAAATTTACAAACATACCTGATTTCTTATTTTCTTTCTTTCTCTAAACATATTAACGATGTAAAGTTGTTGTTCTTCCGTATATGTACATTTGTTGACATAGTTCGAGTTAATATGAAGGACATAAAAATGAAGACATAGATATACACGACATATTAGTAGAAACGCAAATCACAAGTGTTTCTTCTTAATCCATCTAGATACTCATAATGTTGCCGAAGAACGAAAAAGAAAAAAAAATACGAGTTTTTTGTTTATGTTAGTGTTACTATTACTAATGCATAGCGATTATTTGCTATTGCGAATAATACATATACGTATATGTATATTTATTTGTCTACCTGATCGAGTTTGTTCCTTCATTTCTTTCGCATTGATTCAAATCAAAATTTCAAATGTCGTTAAAAAGTATCTTGCATCGTTCACAAAGTGAACAAGATCGTAACAAACAAAAATCGATCTCGAATACGGATACAGAATTTTGTCGAGCTGTATCAAGTAGAAATGACGATGAAACAACTGATCTAATCGATGATTTTCAATCGTATTTGACTGGTAGTACTGGAAGTTTCGTTGCTGAACAGCAAGCTGCTTATCGTGCTCGTCGTCGATCATCTGTTCAAATTCTTGATAAAAAATTTATTCAATCACTATCAAGTCATGTGTCAACATCGTTAACGAGTGACACAGATTCTAATGCGGCTGCAAATGCATCGGAAGACGCGTGTGAGTGTGAGTTAGAGTTCGAGCAGAGAGTTTTTCCTCTTCTCTTATCGGTCTATGTGCTTGTTTTCTTTTTAAAAACTGTTCTTCTTCAAGAAACGAAGAGCAAAAAAAAAGGAAAGAAGAATGAGGAAAAGATTGACTAAGAAAGAAAAAGAAAAAAAGACCAGGGCAATGAGTTACATGAGAAAAGCAGTGCTGCTGTGGTTGTTGTTGTTGCCTATCGTCCTCGTTTTCTGTAGCAGACAGAAAACGACATTTATATAGCACTAACACCTCCTTTCATCAACGTCGTTCTCTTTCACTTCCTTCATTCGTTCGTTCGTTGGCTTCATGCATGTTATAATATAACTTGCCTATTATTATATTTGTATTTTTGTCTATTTGGCCAACAGTCGATTTTCTCTTTTCCTATCACATCATACCATTTAAATAATGTCGACGGCAGAATATGATGCAGATGTTGAAGCTATAACCGATCGTGAGAAGGTACATTGTCGTCGAAATCGTCGACCATCGGTACAATTTATTGACAAGAATCTCATACGACGACGTTCATCTGGTCTTGAGAAACATTCTCAATATAATCAAGTTCAAGTATCTCGTTTACCATCTATCAATTCCAACGATGAAACAGAATCTACCGACACTGTTGATGAACAAAAACCATCATTGCCCACACAATATTGTGAGAGACGAATGATAAATAGATGATTTCCTATAGGAGAAGAAAAATTTGATGCGTTTTTTTTTCTTTACTTAACAACATATTAATCGAATTGAAACTTCAGAATTTTTATTTTGCTTCTCTTTTTTTTAGCGACCGCAAGCGACAGCGACAGCGATGCAGAAGATGGATCTGGACCGAATATACGAGAAATGCAGCATGTCAGTTTTAATTTCTATAATAAAATGAATGCATCTGCTTTTTTCTTCCTCTTGTCTACAGAAAAACTCCCGTGGTTTTAGCGATTTTGCTGTTCGCCGTATAAAACACGCACAGTATGGTCGGCGTGAAATCGAAATTGCTGAACAAGGTTCGTTTATTCTCTGAATTCAATTAGTAACAACAAAAGAAAAACAGAACTGAGAAACGATGATCGTATTATTTGTATTGACGTGCATATTTTCTTGGACGAGAAAAACGAACAAGTCATTATCTATTATAAAGATTCAAAATAGTTTTGTTTTTTTTTGCCTATTTGGATAATAGCTCTGTCAGAATCGAGAGAGAAAAACAACTGTTAACAAATGAAAAGGAAATTGTTAATGAAATTTGTTTGTTTAACTAGAAATGCCTGGTCTTATTGCACTACGTCGTCGAGCCGAAAGTGATAAACCATTGCAAGGCGCTAAAGTCGTTGGTTGTACTCATATAACTGCTCAAACAGCTGTTCTCATTGAGACATTAATACGTTTGGGAGCACAAGTACGATGGTGTGCTTGTAATATTTTCTCCACTCAAGTACAAATAATTTGTTTTTGTTTTTTTTTGTTTATGAAGATAAATGATTGTTGTTTAATTAGAATGAAGTTGCTGCTGCACTTGCTGAAGAATCTATTCCAATATTCGCATGGAAAGGAGAAACAGACGATGATTTTTGGTGGTGTATTAAGAAGGCTATTGGTGGCGATCAAGGCTGGCAACCGAATATGATTTTAGACGATGGAGGAGATCTGACACATTATTGTCATAAACATTATTCAACATTATTTTCAACAATTCGCGGTATTGTCGAAGAATCTGTAACTGGTGTTCATCGTCTCTATCAAATGTGTCGAACGCAAACATTAACTGTACCAGCAATGAATGTCAATGATAGTGTAACGAAAACAAAATTTGACAATTTATATTTATGTCGAGAATCGATTATTGATGCAATTAAACGATGTACTGATATTATGTTTGGAGGCAAACAAGTTGTCGTTTGTGGATATGGTTCGTTTGAATAAATCAAAGAACAATTATTTACTGAACATGTTTTTTTTTAATTTTTATTCAGGTGAAGTTGGCAAAGGATGTTGTTCAGCTTTACGTGGAATGGGTTGTTTTGTCTACGTCACGGAAATCGATCCAATTTGCGCTTTACAAGCCTGGTAAAATCTAAAAATGAAAAAGAAAAATAATTCTCAATTATTTTTTTATTGTTCTAGTATGGAAGGTTATAAAGTCGTACGTCTTGAAGAAGTTATCAAGCAAGTTGATATTCTCGTTACTGCATCCGGCAGTAAAAATACGATCACACGAGAATCATTAGATAAACTCAAAAATGGTGTTATCGTCTGTAATATGGGACATTCAAATACAGAAATTGATATCGTATGTTAATATTGCTTTTTTGTTATATAAGATTAATGGTTAACAGAGTGATGCGAGCATTTATTTCTTCGTTTTTCTTTTTTATGAATAGAGCTTTCTACGTGATCCATCACAGAGCGATTTACAAGTCGAACGTGTTCGTACGAATGTAGATCATGTTATTTGGCCTAATGGAAAACGAATTGTGTTGATTGCCGAAGGTCGAATTATGAATTTGTGCTGTTCGAGTGTACCATCGTTTGTTGTTTCAATTACTGCTGCTACACAAGTACGTACAAAAACGAAAAATATTCTTCTCTTAGTTACATTTTGACATTTGGCTTTATTTTTAGGCATTAGCATTGATTGAACTTTATAATGCTCCAGCTAATCGATATAAATGTGATGTTTATTTATTACCGAAAAAAATGGGTAAATTTTCTATGATTGAAAAATAAAAAAACAATCGAATAATCCGTTATTTGTCTTTTATTTAGATGAATATGTCGCAAGTCTTCATCTCCCTGCGTTCGATGCTCATTTAACTGAATTAACGGATGAACAGTGCAAATATTTAGGAATTAATAAAGCCGGGCCGTTCAAACCTAATTACTACAGGTAGAATCTCTTTTTGAATTTCATTATTATTGATTATTCTGTTTTCTTTTTAAATAGATATTAAATGGTTTTTGATTCTCCTTCCATAAATATTCGGGCAGCAATTTCGATCTCTATTCTTTAGTTTTTTTTCTTCTTTTCAAATAAAAGAACTCTATCTGTGTGTCTATCAGAATTTGTTCCTTTGTTCTTTTCTTTCAAAAAAACAAAACGAAATATATAAGAATTCATTTTCTTTTACTCGTTTGTTTTTCTTTAATTAAATTGTCTCTCTGACTGTAGATTATATTTATTTCTATTAGATAGAAAATATATAAACAGATAACATGGTACTTCTGAGTATTTTAAAAAAATTACGTCGAAAAGAAAAAGAAATGCGTCTGCTACTTGTCGGACTTGATAATGCAGGCAAATCGACTATTCTATCGAGAATCAATGGTGAAGAGATCGATTCCGTTGCACCAACACTTGGTTTTAATATAAAAACATTTAATTATGCCGATTATGTTTTAAATGTTTGGGATGTTGGTAGGTTTCAGTTAACTAGATTTTATTGTTTTTTTTCTGAATGGATGATATTTTCGTTAAGGTGGACAGAAATCACTTCGATCCTATTGGCGAAATTATTTCGAAGCAACAGAAGCCATCATTTGGGTTGTTGATAGTGTTGATAAAATGCGTTTAGGTGAATGTCGAGCTGAACTTCAAGAATTATTAAAAGAAGAACGTTTAATGGGCTCATCGTTACTCGTTTTTGCTAATAAACAAGATATTGTCGGCGCATGTTCTTTACAAGAAATTCGAACGCTCCTGGACCTCGATTCAATTCATAAACATCATTGGACAATTATGCCATGTTCAGCATTGACAGGACAGAATCTTTTAGAAGGAATCGATTGGCTTGTTAATGACGTAGCTCAACGACTTTTTGATCCTGATTAAACTGTAACTTCTCTTTTCTTATTGTTATTTACGTAATTATGTAACTGTGATTGATCTCATCATAGACAAAAAAGTGATTCCACGAGTGTTTCGTTTTTCTCTTCTTTTTTATCGAATAAAAATAGATCTTCTTTGAAACTCGATGTATGCAAATGTTTCTTTATCACTTGAGCGTTTTATTATGTATTGTTTCCGATCGATAAAAAAAGAGAAAGATATTCACGACCCGATTACGCTCTAGAAAACAAAATCAAAACAAATCTGTATATTAACATTAACAAAAGAAAGAGAAATCCTATTTCAATAAGATAAAATTAGATTGTTGAAAAATGATAAAGATTGACACTAAAGAAAATAAGCATCGCGAAATATGTTGATATATCATTAGAATCTTTTGTAAACATGAAAATTGTTATTTCTATTTATTGTTCAGTATGATTTCTTTGAGCACTAATTCATGATTACTAGTCTAATTGTTTTGATTTGTGCAAGAGAATTTTTAATGATCATCAGCCATAGACATCATGCTGAGTACTCTCAAACAGATCAATCTTTCGTCTCATTTTGATGTACACATATGCTAGTAGTTCGTTAGTTAGTGAGAAGATACTGCATGAAGATGAAGTTAAGCGAGAAAGAAGAAAAAGAGATAGAGAAAGAACAGTTGCTGCATTTTTTTTCTTTGTTAATGTTGATAGTATACAACTGCTCTCTCTCTCTCCCTCTCTTCTCCTTCTCTCATGGAAACAACGATTTAGTTATTTCTTTTTCGTCGTCCAACGGGCGGAGTTTTATCTTTATATTATTTTCTCTCTCTCTCTTTCATAATAGTGTTCTATTCATTGACACTTCAGTTGTGCATT
>ERZ778027.755-NODE-755-length-66680-cov-11.291137_pt1 | contig 66680 bp, 56 predicted proteins | sample MGYA00375757_ERZ778027 | MGnify/ENA primary metagenome ERZ778027 (study PRJEB29350, sample SAMN05389817) | bioreactor metagenome | isolation source: Ammonium sulfate bioreactor | place: South Africa: University of Cape Town | collected 2014-02-18 ...
ATATATATATAAGTAAAAACTGATTACCTGTGACGAAATAACAGGCGTTGTTGGTTGTCATTCAGTTTCGTTTTTTTCTTCTTCTTCTCTCTTTTACATCGAATGTCACAGGTATCGATTTAGATAGATGATGTTATACATTCTCATTATTTTATCAATATCAAAATGAAGACAATGACAAATAGATAATGAATATTGTCAACGACCTCAAGTAAGTGTAAGAACAAAAAAGAAAATGTGTCGATTATGATTTATTTACAAACATATTATATAAGTAGAAGTGCGATGAATCTCATCATCTCTGTTTGAACATGCGATTTAAATCTTCGTCATCCTACTCTGTACATGATTTACCCGTTGGGCTTAGATGATGATGATCATGTTTTGTATGTATACATTCGAGTAGTTAGATGTATTATGCAGAAGTAAGAAGTAGAACGATAAGATTGAACAATCCTCCGTTTGCCAGTTATGTTGACCTCGATGCACTCATTTGATGAGAATCGTTCGAGTAGAAAAAGGCAAGTAGTCCACCAAACAGAAATACTTATGTAACAATTGCTTCCTTTTCTGTTGTTGCTAACTGCACGATTTAAACTCTTATTCATTTGATCATTGTGATCGGACAGCTAATGACGACAATGCTCTCTCTCTCTCGTTCTCTCTCTATTTCTTATGTGCTATTGAGCAAACAGGTAAAGTAGGTCTTTCTTTTTGTTACACATCTACTTTTAGCTCGTTTTTCTTTTTCTTTATTGAACATTATGTCACGTAAATGTGTATGTTGAGGGTGAGAGTGATTGTTTCTTTTCATTTTCATTTTCTCTCACTCAACTTTTCGTTCGTTCGTTCGTTCGCTCTCTCTCTTGCTCTTTTTTTTCATCGATTTCTTTCATTCAAACGAAATGGTCAGTTGTACATATTGACGACGATGGAATAAGATTTCGAAGAACACATATCCGAATACGATCCAATTTACTTGAGATATCAACGATGATGAGTATGTACTTGACGTTGATTTGTCTGCAATGAATTTCTCTCATGTTTATCTATATACAGAGTATAGAATGTCCATAGAATGACCTTCAGTAATGTCTACTCGATCTATGCGTAGTACGAATGAGAAAATATTCGAAATTTATTGTGACTGACTACGTATTTCATCTATTATGAATACGTAATGTTGTCAATGAGTGTCGACTATGAGACATGATTAATCGGATATTAGATGTTCAAATGACCATTCAGAAAAAGAAAAGAAAAGAAAGAATAAAGTAATTTCTGCTCGATCCATTTCGGACTAAACATAAATCAAATGATAATCGATTCAGTTAAATTGACAGAATTAAGATCAAGATTGATTAAATAGAATACATTAGAGACCACACAGATTATGTCTAGATTGTTCTTTCGCATGTTCTCATTCTCAATTTCTCAGTATGCGCGCGCCCGTTTACGTTGTCCGCCGCCGGGTGCCTATTTTGATAATGTTACACGAGGCTAAAATAACAACGTGAGAATGATACCAAAACCATCGTTGGTTCCTTCGTTGTCGTCGTCGCATCAGATGACGATCAGAAGGATGATGATGATGATGAAGATGAATATGTATCAAGCTAAAGAGAGGAAAGAGAAAAAAGAATACAAGCAATACCGGATAGGAACAAAAATGGGCTAATGTTTGATAAACATCTAGATGTTATGTATTCATTTTGTGTAGACTATGTATGTCTACGAGAGAATCTTCTTCGTCGTCGATTCTTAGTTATTAAATGAGATCAATATCTCACTCTCTATTATTATAAATTCTTCGAAAAAAAGACGACTGATATCGTCTTTTTTTCTTTTCTATTACAAACAAATTACAAAACAAACTCGATGAAAGATATTTTCATTTTGGAAAAATCTTTTATTTATTTATCTCATGATTTTTCTTTTAATCAGGTATAGATACACATCAAAATGCATGCAATAATTTCGCTTCGATTTTTTTCTTCTTCTTATCTACTGCTATTATATTCTCACTGTTTGTTCTCCCATCATTGTCGCGTTAGTTTGCATGTCTATTTGTTTATCTATGAAATACATGGCACAATATTCGAGCTAATTACGTGTCACAGGAGATAATTCGAATAAGTTAACCTTCTTGGTTCGATACACTTAGCGAGAACACTCAGCGAGAGAGAAAAAAATTCAAGTGCTTATGAACTCTATTGTTTTTTGTATATATTTAGGATTTTTAAATATTGAATAATATATTTAAAAACAAAACATGCGATTTTCAAATTCGAAAAATAATGATACAACATTATGTATTGATGAGCATGAGAATACATCATGTTCATCATCATCATCACCATTAACAAAACGAGAATCGCATTCATCTATCCAATGTCATACCTTACGAAAAGAACATATGCCATGCTCGATAGATAAACCATCGCCATCTGCAGAATATATTTATACAGAAATTGTTAAAGCAATTGGAAATAATGAATTTATTGGAGACAAACGTTTGCTAAAACGCGCGAGCTGGAGTCCAGCTGTCCTTCAAGAACATGGTCTACCACCATCAGGAAAACGTAACGATAATGAACAAATACCATTACAAAGAAATTCTAATCGAGTACGCATGCGACCTAAAGTAGCAAGATACTATCAACCACAACCGCCACCATTACTATCATCGCAACAACTATCCAATGGAAGACCTATTTCATTTAATGAAAGATATGATCGTCTTTTATTCGAATATCAACAACGAAAATGTTCCAGTCCATCAGCAGTAAGTGTCGATATTCTTTTCAATAGGAGAAAAAAAAAGAGAAAAGAAGTCCTTATATTATAATTCGATCGCAAAATCGTTACATAAGAATAGGTGTATTTTAATAATTTTTTTTTCTGTGGATGTGTAGGTGTGTGTGTGTTGTTTCTCATGGACACAATTACCTGATAAAGACATTTCGTTTTTTTTAATTTTTTTTCAATAGAATCGCACTAGTAGTTTTTCATTTCAACGACGTGAACCTTCACGATCCCCTTCATCGTCATCGGTGGATACAATCGTGCAAATTGCAGCACGTGCATCACCTTCAATCGATAATAGTGATTTTATTAGTGATACTTCTGCTGCATCATCGATAACAACGACAGCTAATACAATCACATCATTAGCTTCGACAATTCCATCAACAAAACGTCCATTAATTACTGATTATCATCAACAACAAAAACAAAATTCCATACATATCGATTGCAAATCATCGTCACCAGTTGTTTCTCAAACAAATATTATTTCTTCGTCATCATCATCATCTCCAATTTCCTCGTTTTCTTCTCTATTAACTCCTTCAACGGCTTCGTCGACATACACTTGTCCAAAAGGTCATGAACAGCCATTGTCGTCTCCCATAAGTTCATCTCTAAATCAATATACAAAGTTTACTTTACAAACATTAAATACTGATACAACTCGAGACGATATTGGTCCACCATCACCATCATTAACGAGTACGACACGTACGGTAATGACAATGTCAATGTCACCTAATCGTCATCATAATCAAACGCGTTCAGCAAAAGCGATCACCACTTCATCTCAAATATCTTCTTCCTCTGCAAGCGTCACCTTTCGACCGAACAATACCAATGGATTAAAACAGCAACAGCAACAACAAGATCAAACAGAATCGTAAGTGAATCTCACATTAGACTTCGTCTATATTTACTTTCTCTCTCTCTCTCATGAAATACTAATCAAAACGTATGTGGCAAGTGATTGTCAGTTCACCATTCTCGTCCGCTTTTTTTCTCTCTTTCTTCATTTTGAATTTAATTATTCGTTTCGCATACAAACGCTCACCACACGTCTCATATCTATTTCTTTCGATATAGACCAATTGTTTCTACTAACGGCTGTTTAAAATCACCGACAAATACAAATATTAATAATCGACTCAAGAAATCTGTTCACTTCGACTGGCATCTACCGAAAGAAATTCGGTCAACGACATCATCACCGGTCAAGATCAATTCTCCTAATAATTGTCGTCCGTCGGTCACAATTGCGTCTTCATCATCGTCATCATCATCATCATCATCATCGTCTCCTCTGTCCAATGGTAATAGTAATAGCGACATTGACGAACAAAAGAAGCTGCTTGATGAACAACATCATGTCGAGACATTGAAAGAAAAAGAAAAAATTGAAACAGCGAGGACGACAATCTCTCCTAACCCGATGACCACCACCACCATCAACACTACAAATACAATTCTTCGTTCTTTTTCTCTTTCTCCATCGCCGCTATCGAAAGAAGAAGAAGAAGAAGAAGAGAGTAACAACGATAGCCGACGACAAGACGAAGAAGAAGAAAAAAAAGAAAATGTCGACGAACAGCCATACTGCACTACTACTAGTCGACGAGTAACAACTGCTGCTACTCACCTTCATTGTACTACTAACACAACTACAGTCACTTTCAATGACGGCATCAACAACGTCTCGCAAAAAAAAGAATCGAATAGCTCGAACAATTCAAATACAAGTATGATTGACCTCTCTCCCTCGATTTTTTTTGCTTGTGTATTTCAAACAATCTGTCTGTTTTATTTTCTTTTTTGATATGCAGATTTATTGAATCGACCCTCATCTTCAACATCTGTTCACAAATCGATGCCGTTGAATAGTTTACTTGTGAAAACATCATCACTAAATACAATTATTCAATCGCCAACAAATCCACAACAATCATCAACAGCAGCAACTACAGCCCGAAAACTAATCAGTAATGGTCTTTTAAGTCTTATTGGTCGATCAAATAGCAATAATAGCAAAGCGTCAACATCGACCGAGGAGAATAAACAATTGCGACGTACATCGTCCACCCAACTACGTGCTCAACGAAAGACGAAACAACAAACGACATTAACGACAGGGACAAACGGAAATAAACGTCTCAGTGCGGATGTTGAATCTTTTTTTCCTCGAACACAATCATCATCAATCAATAACAATCATTTGAAAATATCAAACCAAGATCCACAGATATTTGACAAGGCTACAACAAATTCGAATATCGAACCATCAACATCGATTTCTCTTGTCTCGACACAATCAGACAAGAATATCAATGCTACTTGTTCAACAAATACTGGTTAGTATATAGAGAAGAGAGAAGAAGGTCAATAGCAAAGAAAAAAATCGTTGATGATGGTGACACGTTCGTCGAGATGGAGTCTGTTCGAAGGTTGTTTGATTTCACTTGGGCGTTTTCTCTTCTTCTCGTTCTCTCTTTGTATTCTCATTTCTTCATCATTCTTATGTAATACCGTTATTTAGATTCATCGAATATGCTATGTACAAATATCCATAACAATTCCATATCAATGTCAACGAATACAACAACGACAATGATTAAATCGAACACCGAAGATTCATTAAATAATGGTCTTCTCTTTCAACCGGTAACTGATCCTAAATGTGACTATGTTTTACATAATCATCATCATCAAACAACAACAATAAAAGAACCATTCTTTCTCTCACCACCGAAATTATTATCGAACAATGATGAACCAACGATGATGCAAACATCGACACTTATCATTTCTACACCTCCACAATATCATTATTATCTCTATCCTCCAGTCAATAATTCCAATCGTTTGTCATCATCGTCATCATCAACTTCATTATCGACATCATCATCGAAAAAGAACTCGAAAATTATTTCAACAACCAATCGTACCATATCCAATGTTAGTATTAATAGTGTGAGCACGAATTCATCGTCATCCTATCCGTCATGTGAATCTCAAATGCAAGATAATGATTTTCAACAATCAAGTCAAATACCAATTCATGCCGAAGATGAAACACCATCGAGTTCGACTAATTCACATTCGAATGCAAAAATTCGACAGAAAAAAGTCGTTCAATCGGCTTTAATCGATTGGAAAACGAAATCTTCATCACCATCATCCACAATCGAACATCCACAAGATTCAATAGCAAAAACTAAACCTGTCATTCTCTCAGATTCTGTGCAAGCTTTTTGGCCTCCACCTCCGTCACCTGTAACAATCGACAAAGATTCAAGTTTACCAACAACATTCAATATCGAACAGGTTGATTCATACCGATATTTTATTGACAAATTCGAATCAAGAATAAAATTATTTTAGACGAAACAATCTGAATCAATACTTATGTCAAATACTAATCATATCAGGTAAAGAAAAAAGACGGCCTTCGTTTTTTTTTTCAATTATTCAAGTTTTATATAAACAAATAATTAATCAATCTTGTTCGAGTGAATAGAAAAAGAAAATTCCCTTATCAATATTTTCTTTTCATCAATGCTACTACTATAAACGTGTTTTATGATTGAAAGCAAACGAGAAAAAATGAACCTCTTGAGTTGATTTCTACAATAAACTCGAACGAAAAAGAAAAACACATCCGATGCATCAATCACTTGATTTGAATTCTTGTCTCATTTGCATATAAAATTCTCATTGTTTTCTAATCTTTTCTATCAACAGGTGCTGTGACAGAATTCAAATAAAAAAACATTTAACATTGAATATTCTATGATTATTATTATTTCGTTTAGTTCGAATTCACCGCAACGAAATCATGTGATCAAAGAAGAAATTAGTTCGTATTCTGAACAACATTTATTCAGTAACGGTTGTCTAAGAAATGGTACGTTCGATTAACCTTGATTTATTTCATAGAACGAACGAAAAAGAGAGAAAAAAAATAAGATCTATTTCGTCGTTTTACTTATCATCACGCAACTATCTCAATGACATTAATTGTTTTTGAAATGAATATACCCTTGAGAGTATTGTGAAAAAGAAATCGAATCGGCTCCTTTTCTTCTCTCTACCTTAGTCAGTTGTTTTTTTTACATATGTATGTAAAACGATTTTATGTTCTAACTTCTGATCGATATTATGTTAAACAAGATTTGAAACGTACAATCACCCATCATTTATATACAATAAATACTTGTAGGTTTAGCTTCGAAACAAAACACAGAGCCTTTTTTTTAATCTCGATTCAAGAGAATCGATCGCGTTTTTTCTCTTCTCCTTTTCTCTCTCGTGGCGTTTAAATGTAAAGTATATAGATTTTATATTAAAAAAAAGAACAAGAAAGGCGTCAGATTGGACTACAACGTTTCTTTCCTTTATTCTCTATTCACAGTGTTTAAGCCCAACACAACTAGATTTTCGAATTTGCATATATTGACATTATTTGATTTCTTTTTTCTTTTTATTTAGCAAGTAATACTTCATTGGAAGACACACAAGCGTCTTATATTGAACGTTTACGTGAAAAATCACGTTCAATCACAATGAATACTAGTGCCAATGATCGGCAAACGTTTTTAACACGATCGATATCAAAGGACGCATTGAATAATAGCCATATGCGATTGAATCATATTTCTGAAACCAATGAAAATCTTTCGAGACCGAAATCAGCCGGTCAACCAATGCGAACCAATTCATCGAGTCAATTGAAAATGAATTCAACATTAAATACAGAAAATGATTTTCAAACCAAACGAGAATTCTTTGAAAATCGTATTTATACAGATCATACATCGACGTCAAACACATCTCTAACCTCGATACAAACGAATATTCTTCCAACAAAACCAAAATTATACACATTATCGCCATCAAATTCGCAAATGACTAATATTCATCTATCGAAAAGTCCGATGAATAATCAATTGGAACGGAATAATACAAGGTAAGAATGATTTTTTTTCTCTTGAAAAGGACAAGGCAACACATTGTTCGTTCATTGTCATCGACATTTATTCTGTTGACAAATAGATTAGCAAGTTACGTTTTTTTTCTTTTTTGCGTTTAAATAAAAATATTGACGATCATTAGAGACAGGTGAATGAAAAAAGATCAGACATTAATCGAACATTTGTCACTAGACGATTTCCTTGATTTAAACGTATTCTCAACGTTTATGTGTGAATTTTAGACGTTCATGGAATGATTTATCATCTCAACAATCACCGTCATCGTTTCCTTTGCCTGCGTCATCACAGTCAATTCAATTTCCTCCTCCTCCTCCGCCCTCACACCCACCTACCATTCGAAAACCTGCTCGAATTGTGAAAGTAGTTCAACAATCTCCTCCTCGCCCACGCCCTCTTCCTGCTCCTTCCACTTCACCGTCATCAATAACAACAACAACAAGCGAATTCAATCCTCTCAATCGTCCACTATCAACATCGAAAACCTATTTACTCGCTAAACCCGGTCTCTTCTCCGCTTCACCAATAAATTCCTTCCAAAAACCTCCAAACAAACCATCGAATCCGCCGCCTCGTCGCGATGAAATCGACCTGCAAACTTGTCTCAAAGAATTCATTGCTCGTTGTCCGCAACATCAACTGCTCACCGATATTTCTCGTTTGATTCTTTCCAATGAACATCATCTCAGTACCGAATATACGAGAGCACTTTTTCCGCTACCTGATCGATCAAGACGAACCCGTTCGCGACATAGTTCGGACGGAGATACAAATTCACTGACAACATCAAGCAATTCATCATCGGATTATATTCATCGAACAGTATCGAACGATAGTTGTGTTTATGATGATGATGCCTATCGACAATTGGTAAACACAATCCTTGTCTTCGTTTCATTCGACTATTGAATTTCTTTTTGTTTTTCAGGAAGATTTAATCAATAATTTGAAAAAACGTTTAGAAACTTTAAAAGAAAATCAACGAACAATTAATGACGAAAGTGAAGATAATAAAATTCTCGGTCTTAAAGTACGTTGATCAAAGATTGTCTCAGTTCAATATTTCATCGTATTTCGATTGATTTCTAGTTATCAAATACAATTGAATCCATTGGTGAATCCAATGAAATCGAGAAATTTAAATTACATATCAATGAAATCGATACTATCACATCCATACTTCTCAAATTAAGTAGTCGACTAGCAAAAATCGAAAATGATCTACTCATTTTACCCGAAAACAACGATCAACTCAAAGTAAATATTCAATTTCAATATTTATTCATCGAAAACTCGTGTTGTTTTTTTCCTTTTCAGGCAAATCTATTAGAACGACGTGAAAAAGCACAACAAAAACACGACGAAGCGAAGATATTAAAGGATGGCATCGATCGTCGTGGTCGTTTAGTAACCAATATGCTTCGAAAATATCTCTCCAATGAACAATACGATGATTACGAGCATTTCATTCGAATGAAATCAACATTATTAATGGACGCAAAAGATCTCGAAGAAAACATGTCAATTATTGAGAAACAAATCGAAATTCTCAATCATCTATCAACACTCTCGGATTTTCCAACATCGATGAATAATAGAAATTTCAATGGAAATTCTTTTAAGATTATATCGAGCATGGCCTAGTCGTTTTTTTTTAAATAATTATGATTCTAATTAATAAACATTATATTTTTTCAATTTCAATATTGTGTTCATTTTGTCTTTATAATAATAATAATATAAATATATTCACGGAAGAAAAGCTGTACTCTTTTCTCTCAAAATTTGTGCGTATGTAATACAATTGATTATTATTTTAAAACAAAAAAACGTTTAACGTACAATTTAGAAAATAGAAATTAACGCCTTCGGGTCGTCGGCGAAGTGAAAATGAATAGAAACAGGATATAAATGTGATTGCTACGCATTAATAGTAATTATGAACTATTTTAGATAGAAAAGAAATACCATTTACATATGAAAAGGATCAGTCAAATGAGAACAAAGTCTTTCAAATAAAGAATAAATAGATAGATATATTATTTTCAGGATATTAATTCTCTATTTCATTGAGCATTGTGTGTTCTTTTCTGTGGAAACAAACAAAAAATGGAAAAATAGACAGATAATTCGAAATTCGCCATTTATTTCTTTCTTTCTTTGTTGAACAACAAGCGAACAAAACGAAGATGGATCTTCCAAAAAAGAAAAATAAACTCAGTTCTTTTTTCTTTTCATTCAATTGATAATTTTGTTGTTAAGAATGATGATTTGAATGATGGTTATTAAAAGTTTTCATCAATTGTTCGGCGATATCTGCGACTGTTTCATCTAAAATCGAATGCGAATAAAAACATTGAATGAAAATATTTTCAATATTTACCCGTATATTCTTCGTTCCCGTAATAATAATCATCATCATGACTATTGCCATTAAGAAAATCTCTGAACGAAATACTCAAATCATCAAAATAACCTAAAAATGAACATATCTCAGTCAATGAGAAATCTGAGCAAATTCTCTGTGTCAAACTAATCACCATTCATTGGAGCAGCATGAATTGTCGAACAATTGACTATCACTGAATAAATCACGAGTAAGAATAGAATTTTCGTCATTGTCATATGGTGTCCCGGTGTGTGTGAAATACGAACTGTTTATATAAGAAAAATAACTAAAGGAAACTGACGTGTTTTTCTATTCTTATATTGCGTTCGTGCAAATTTATCACCTAGTTTTTCATGGTAAATTCTTCATTAGGACATTTTCCTGTCTATTTGACATGAGAAGCCAAATGTGTTATCAGCAACGGAAACTCTTAGAAATTACTTTTTTTGTTATATAGTTTTCTTTTATTTTTTTTGTTTACTATTTTGTAATAAAATGACATCGACAAGATTTCGATTGCTTTTTCTAGTGCTCTATAGAGGAAAAAGGCGAAGAAGAGAAGAAAAAAGATTAAATCGTCTGTATTATTACCATGCCTTGGCATTGTGTTCGAGAAAAAGAAAAACCATAAAAAGCAAAATGTTTTCTTCCTTCGACGAATCTTAACAAAGTTCATCAGAAGTACTAGTTATATCTAAATACGCTTTAGCATTTTCTCCAAAGACAAATTAAGAATAGAACAAGAAGAAGAGCAACAACTTATAATGAACATGCCAAATCTTCTTATCACATTCTTTATACTCGTTTGTCTACGTAAGTGTTTCATTATTCCTAGATCCCAACGATTACGAGTTTATTTCAAGAGACAAATAATTATCCTTGTCTGCGAAATTTTCAAAGTACTTGAAATAATGAGTCGGAGACATGCGAGTTTTTTTTTCTAATCAAACTTATTCTTATGCTATTCATTAATCCCCTCACTTCACTGTTCAATTGCTATTTCGACACAAAAAAAAAGAACAAGAATCTTAATAAGCTAAATAATCTTCTAGTTTCTCAACGAATGATCAATGCAATTAGCTGTTATTATTGTTCATCGAAAATTCATGGAAATGATTGTAATGATCCGTTTCCAACGAACAAGCAACTCTATTTGACAACATTCAATTCGAGTTATCGAGCTTGTGCAGTAATTAACATCATTGAAATTGATTTCATTGTTTTGTTTTCTTTGTATTCAATAGAAAATTATTTTAGCAACTATTTACGGAGGTGTGACAATTCGTGGCCCACGAATGAAATGTAATTCAATGGATGATGACACCGGTTCACTTTGGTGTTGCTATACAAATGCTTGTAATAATGATCGACAAATTCGATACCATTTAGAAGCTATTGTTTTCTTTCAAATTGTGCTATTTTTTCTTCTATATAAATCGCGTTAATGAATATAGTTTTCTTTTATTTTCTTGTCGTTCTTGTCGTTAAAAATAAATCTATCAAAAGAATTTTAAAAATCATTTGTAAAATATGACAATCGAACAGCGGAACAATCAATTCAATGACCAAGCATATCACTTAGTTCAGCCCATCTACTTTGTTTTGTCTGTTTCTTAATTATCTTCTAATTGCCTACATAAGAGATGTTGAAACAAGATATTGGCTGACAGATAACAGATATAAAACATTCATTTCGTTGAACAACTCAGTCATCTCGATGGTTGATTATTATCGGTCAAAATCAATAATTGTTCATTTTCGTTCTAATCGAAACGCAGCAATCTCGATCCATTAGTTGAAGAGTTAATTGTTTATTTCAAAGAAATGAAATCGATGAGTGAGGATTCATTCATAGAGCTTCGCCTTAATGAACACAATCGTCGATAGGAGTGACAAACAAATTTATTGAGAAACCTTTCTACGTCTTATCGTTCTTTTTTATTGCTTTTTTTTCTTCTTTTTTATTGAACCACTTTACATTATTTCTTCAAATTGATATGCACGTGCATTTTAAATTTTCAATTCCTTAGAATAACATCATTATTCTCTTTGATATTCTTTTAAGTCATCGAGCATAAAGTATAAACGAGACCATTCGTTCGAACTCAATAAACTAAAAAAAAAACTTGAAGTGCGTACACTCAGTCATCGACTAAATGAACATATGGAAATCTTCGCGAATTAATTAGAAATTTTATTTCTAAATATTCTTTCTATCTAATTACAAGTGCACTGAGAAAATAAATCAACATATCATATCAGATCATCAGTGGAATGCTAGACATTAAATATGAACAGTTGAAATAACAATCCGAATGTGTCCTTTTCATATTTATTTAACTTTCTTTATATTCTATAGATTTCGTTGGCAAGTATTTTAATTGAAATGAATCAAACATTATTTCTATACAACAGCGAACAGATGGTTATTAAATATAAATAAAAAAAAAAGAAACGAGAAGGTTGCCCTAGAAATAAGGCTCAAAAGAACACTGTCATTGTATCTTTAATGTACATAGAAAAAGGCGAAAGGCATTGACAGGAAAAAAATGGCCTGTCTTGAAGAGTTGTTCTGCATCAATCTTCAAAAAAAAAGGAAAGAAAGAATGCATGCATTTGAAGAAGAAAAACTACAAATGCAGCTGTAATAAATGATGATGATGATGATGATGATTGACGACCATAAATGTCAACAATCATTAGACAAAAAAAAGGTCTTATTTACAATCTAAATGATCATTTGTATAGTTTTTTTTGGGGGGGGACGCTCAAGTATAAATCGAGAATATTCTTATTTGATAAACAAAACAAATTCGATATTAATACGAAATATAAAAAAAAGAACGATGAACGAGAAATTTATTTGCCCATGGGATCGAATATATGTGAAAACTATTGTCAATTTAACATGTCAAACAATGAAGACAAGAACAAAAATTAATACTTCTCTTGAGTCTGTCATTAATCAATTCTCGAGCATATTGAACATATACATATATGCATATACAATATATTTGCCCATATGGTACAAGTAGTACTTCAATAGTTTATCCCGTCGTGTTTCGTTCTTTTTTTTTATGTAAACTCATTTCGTTTGTATACTGTCATAATATGATCTACGTGTGCGCTTTGAAGTATTCAACTCATTGAGCAAATGAAGATCAAAAAGAGTTGAATAGAAAAGAAAAAGAACGATACACATTTTGATTTCCGCCATATGCTTATAGATCTATTTAAAAAGAGTCGATTGCGTGCTATTCGTTTTTTTTTGTTGTCTATTGATAGATCATTCCGCAACAACAAACAATCATGTCAACGCATCCTTTATTGATCAAAATCAAAAAGAGAATGAATGAATGAATGCGAACATTAGATGTATTGGAGGTAGTTACAGATCGAAATGAGGAATAGAAAGCGGAGGGCTGATCGGATGTAAATGACATGTCTCATCTGTCATTTTAACGATCTATGGAAATGTGTTGTTCAGTGAAGTTGAAATGATATTTAGCGTTGAGAAAATTAAGACTTTGAAAAAATAGTTCATTATCGCGTGTATAACTTTGTCTTGTTCCTTCCGGAGATGTTCTCATGCATGTTTAATGTATCTTTCTCATTTTAACAATGAATTATACAAAGACAAAAAAAAACGAAGGAAATAAAGTCTATAGATCTTTTTGGATTATCATTAAAGCTTCTTATGATAATTGACCATTTTTCTTTCGTTTCTTTTCATTACATATCTAAACAATACAAAAGATAAAAAAATATATATTAAGCGGATTAAATAAAGATTTATCTTTTTTCAAATATTAAATTCGATGTCGGTTTTCTCTCTCTTCGTCTTTCGTGCATTGTTAACATAAAATTAACATATGAAATATTTTCGCTTTATTTCATTCATTCATTCATTTTCTCTTTCTTTTTTTGTTATTAACAGCTATATCAAATATAATCACACTATGTGCTCTTTGCTGTTGTTCTTTGTGTATTGTTAGATGAATATATTGAATATAATTCACACATTCTAGTCATTTTTCTCAATTCTTTTAAAAAGTATGGTCGATCTCCTGTCAACAGATTATATCGTACTGTGACCGACAGTTCGAATATATGTGAACAGCATCATTATGACGGCGTCAAAGAGCTCCACTCATCACTCCCTCCTCCTTCTTCGCCTCCTCTTCTTGCAATGTCTCTCGGTCTCTTTTCTCTCGTTGAGTGCCAATGTGTTTGATGATGGTGTCAAATATGCAAATGTGAATTAATTCTTTCTCCTATACTCATATTCATTCACACATTGAATTCGATTGTGATTGTGATTGTATAGTTAAAAACACTATTTGTTTTTTGATAAGATCTAATCATGAAATATACAATTGATTCTCTTGAGAATTCTCATCTATGATATTAAAATTATTGCAATTGCCTATGTTGATATTTGCTTTCTTTCGTTTGAATAGACAATTTTTGTAGGTGATTGATGGTGCATTGGATACACACGAGAATCAGAGCCATGTGTTGTTTAGTTGACAGCTGGCGTTGTACAGAGAAACTGAATTATTGAACTATTGACACACGCACACACACACACACACACATATACACAGTAGTGAAGAGATAGATGAGAGTGGATTAACGATAGTAAGTAAGCAAGCAGAAGACCAAACGATGAGAACATATGCAAAAAGAAAATTATATGGGTAAATATCAAACAACTGTAAGCGAGAGAACAGAAAATGGAGAAGTACGAACGAGCAAACGAAGTCCACTAGAACAACAACAACAACACTAATAATAATAATAATAATATGAGCCGGCTTATGGGAGCTCACTTTTCTTTTTCTTTCTATGTACATACGCTTTGTATATGCGTTGGCACTAAATACACATATTGATAGTTGTTATGATAATAACATATATAAAAAAGTCGAATAGGTGGTACCCTTTAACATTTCTTAAAGACCACCTCCGCAGAGTTATTTCTTTTTATTATCTCCAACAGATGAGAACATGCAGAGCCAAATTGATTCTGACGCCTTGTCGCTGATTATTTGATTTGTTATCCTTCGGCAGAAAATTAATCAAAGAGCTTATTTCAAGTATTTGTCTAAATCATTAATATCATTTCTGCAGGCAATAATTCCATCTTATATTGGCAAGGAACTGTAAAGATTACTCTATCATCAGTCTCAATGAGAGAATATTTCATTTTATCTTGATCGTGACCTTTTTCAAATCAATACACAAGTGAAGTCTCTTTCCATTTCACACAAACTTGATGAACACATATGTAGAGATTGATCGTCTCCTATCATGAGTCTTTTTTTCACATAAAAATGTTAGATTTCTTTGTTTTAAATAAATTTACTGCGCACCATCTTGATATGTGTACACAGTGAAAAGATTATGATGACGAATGAAAAGCTACACGTACATACGAAAAGATTCTATCTTGATCATGCATACAGTGCGCACATAAGTCATCTCGTATATATATATTTTTTTTCTTGCTTCGATCATTCTTTTTTTTTCTGGGCCTCGTCTTCTCATCATCGATAAATATACACGTCTCATCTCGACAATAACTAACAGCAATAAATAGGGTATGAGTGTGCCGTCAGGCGATGCTGATTCAATCTACTATAGATAAAAATAGAGTAATCGAATCTTGAATAGGTTTTCTGCTCATGATAAACAAATGGCTCGTTTTTTTCTTCTTCTGCTTCTTCTTTTTCTTCATCTTCATTTTCTTTATTCTCTCATGTATTCTTTTTTTTTTCATTCAATTAGTTGTCAGTCAGCAATCTACCTGTATAATGATGACAGTTGGTAGAGGGTTCGATGCACACAGACACGTCTCTATTTTCTTCGAACACAAACCAAGCAAAGAAAAAAAAAACTCAATAGAGAGACAGCAGCAGCAGCAACAGCAAACGAGAGAAAGAATCATTAGCAAACAAACATAGTGAGTCCGATAAAGCAAGTGCGATAAGAACAGTAAGGAACCCTCAGAAGCAAGGGTAATTGAATGGAGCGCGAGCACGTACTCGCTTGTTCAATTCATTAGAGGCAGATCGACATCATAAAGAAGAATCAAGCACATCGAATAAAAAAAAAGAAGAAAGCGAGGAGATTGATAGACAAAAAAAGTGGAGAAAGAAATCAGATCTTCGAAATGGAGCTTTTCGTCATCATCTGGGGAATGGATCAGATGACGAGTACTGTATATATATGTTTATAAATCGGCTCGACACTGCAGCTGTGTGCTGCTCACATAACAGGGATAATGATGGATTCTCTCGCGTACATATGGCCTGAATAATGTATATATGTTCTAGCTGAGAGCAAGCAAGCCAAAGAAAAGAAAGAAAAGATCCGTTTGTGTTATGTTTGATCGATGTTTTGTGATCAATTTGTTCTTTGTCAGAAAGTGCAAAAGAAAAAAATCTGGCTAATATCAACTGTATTTGTTCTCGCCTTTCGACATTCTTGCAACAAGAGTGATAATGAATTTTCTTTTTTCCTTCTTCTTCTTTCTCTTAGCATACAATCAAACCACTATAATAAAAAAAAAAAAGAAGTTAGTTCGTTTTTTTTTTGTTGTTTTGTTCTTCGTTCTAATGATGGACACTTCATGAGACATGTGTGATCGATAGCCGGGAGCTTTCGTTCATCCTGTATAACACACAATCGATGACAACCCCGAGAGATCTTTTGTGCCGATTTCACATCATTATCGTGCACAGCATATACCACATAGCCTCAAGTAATGAACGACACGCGCGAGGTAATCTTATAACAAAAAAAAAAGCAAAGCAAAGCAAAGCAAAAGAGCGTACGAGAAAAAGAGCGAGCGAGAGAGAGAGAGAAAGAACTTTTTTCTTGCGTTCTTTTCGTTCTCCTCTTCATCAGATGAAGTTGTCAAATTGCAACCAATCATGAAGCTCGTCAAGCAGCTGTTTTTGCTTGCATAGACAGAAAGAATAAAGAACGAACGATCGACTCGGCAGAGAAATGTATGTATAATGCTGTGTACCTTCTTTATTTAGGCCACAATCAGCTGTGAGAAAAGAAACGAGAAAAAAAAACGAGAAAGAAGAGAAAGAAAAGAAATCTATGTGACTATATGACGAAAAAGAGAGAGAATAAGAGAACGACCGTTAGAGAGAAACGAGAGAAAGAGAGAGAAAAAGAGAGAGTAACGGCCTCCTCTGATGCATTTCTTGTTCAGACCCAGTGTGCGACGGCGACGACGACACCATCATCATACATACATCCCAGTAACTCAACTCTTCTATCGGTGACATACACATTTTTATGTAAGTCTTGAAAATCGAACATAGATTCCCTTAAGTTCTATTAATTTCTTCTGACTATTAGTATTTTTATTATTATTACTAATCTTTATCGTCATTCTCTTGTTTTACTTTTTCATCCTTCAACTTATATAAATCGAGACTCTACCATAAAACTATAAATATCACTTGTAATAAAACTTTCCTTGGTTGAAATTGCCTAATTAGTAATAATTATCCATAATGAATCGAGTCACATAGTTAGGAAGAACAAATTTTTATCGAAGGCTATGCATATTTTCAGGTGCTTTTCTTCTTCGATATTTTCATTTACATCGAAATAGCTTTTTTTCTTTTCATTCATCATTATCGTTGATATATCGAATGTAAGATTGAATAGCAGGTAGCAAAACGAAAAACAACACATTTTCGTTTATATATAAATGCATGTATGTATTCGTACATATATACCTCGATATGAATGATTAAAAACAGCGCAATAGTATAACTATCGTTCTTAATTAATTTTGTATTCAATATTATTGATAATAGTCTGTCACCGTTTTATTTTATATCATTATTAAAGAGAAAAAAAGCATGTTGTTCATCATCATCATCTTCTTCTTTTTGTCCTGGTTCTTTTTTTTTTGACAATTTAATGTTCAGCTGTTACACACTAGACATTCAATCTTTTCTTTTTCTAATCTCTTGAGATCTATGAATATGCATATTGGGATTCTATTCTAATGATCTTGTGTATTGAACCGAATGAGAAAAGACCAGGTGGCGGAAGTAAGAGAGGCGGGTGCAAAAGAAAGAATAGAATTGCAAGTGGAGAACAAAAAAAATTGATGAAGTAAATTGATATTCTAGATTGACAATAATGACACTACCATCGTCGTCAACAGCAATACATCCAGCTGGTTCATCATCCATTGTTTCTGTCAGTCATCCTCAATTCACACGTAATGCATCATGTCCAACTCAACGAACATTGTCATCGACAATGCATTCGGGTTTGGAAAAAAAATATAGTTCATCATCGAATACTTTACATGCATATTTCAATCAAACAAATCAACGATCAAATACAATTCCAATTCAACATCCGACAGTAAAAACAACAACAACGGCAGCGACAGCAGCAGCCGAAAATAAGAATTTCTTGCAAAAACTCAAGACTCGTATGGTTAATTTATTTAAAACAATTTCAGCTGTTAACAATAATCAAGCCACGAAAACTGATGCCATGGATATTCCACAACAGCAATCAACATTTATTTATGATCCTGAACTTGATCTACGTGAAGAACATATTTCACTTGTATCCAAACGTTTACTATCAACATTACGTGAAAGTAAAATCAAACATTTATCATGTGACAATCTCTTTCTTCCATGCAATCATATTCGAAATATTGCTCGACAATGTTTAATTATGTCAGCTGAAGAACCCTTCGGTATTATGGGTGCACAAATTAAAATAAAATTGACATTATTATCATCGAATATGACATCAACAATCACGAAATATCTTCCAGTTATACAAATCAATCCAAAGCAAAAGTCAACATTTGAAATTGAAATTGATTTGCACGAAGATACGAAAGTGTTTACGTTGAAAAATATTCTTCCATCATTTAAAATGTTCAAACAACTTAAAGAACGAGGTCCATTATATGTAAGTCCCCGGTGTTTACTTGTGAAAAATGTTTTCTATAAAACGGCTGAACCCAAACGAGCGTTCGTGAATTCATCCTGATAAATTCGACTCGAACAAATTCATTATTCAAGTATTCGACAACAAACAAAAAAAAGAAAATAGAAATCAAACACATTTTACTTTTCGACTTTTCTTTTTTTTTCTTCTTCACTTCTTCTTTTTTCTATATGTAGGCAATATTTATTCGCGTAGTTTATTGCTGTTGTCTCGTTCATATTCTAGGCAAATCATGTATCTGTTTTTCTCTATCTCGAAAATCAAGATCTGTTCGTCGCCAACAACGTTTAGTTTCAGTCAGATGACGACGTCTACGTTTTCTCTTCTTTTTTTTTCTCTTTCGTGTGAGAGTGTTTTACCGTGTCGACTAGAACTATTTATTCACTATTTGTTTGGTTTTTTTTTTCTTCTTCTTTGCCTTCTTTTTCTTCTTCAGCATCATCATCGTCGTCTATTGTTCTTTATATATGTTCAACTGTGAGAATGATTCATTACATCGCCATGTCCTTTCTTCGATTTCTATATTTTGTTTTTTTTTTCTTATTTCCTTCTTTCTGCAATTTTTCTTCTTAAGAAAAACAAAACGAAGTAAAAATATTTAATTATTAATCGAGATACAAAAGAATAGCTTCTTCTATTTATAATATCTATTTTTTGTTGTTGTGATTATCTGAAGAATCAAAAAATCTGCCATTTGCTTTTTGTCTGTATTATATACATATCTTTCTCTCTCTCTCTTTCTTATCCTCATAATCCTTCATTTCGTCTTCTCCTTTGCCATTATCATAAGCATTTTTCTTTCTCTTTCAATTCCCAAGATTCTTCGAACAATGTGTGTCATTTTTTTTTTTCATATATATTACTATTATATATATCTATGTTTATGTGTTGTTTTGTAATACGATGTTCCATATATACTTATTATGTTTTTTTGTTTCAAGTGAATCTATATCTATAGAGACATGGTTGTACCGGTCTTCCGATAGAAGCAATAAAAAAATACGAAGCAACAGACACAGAAGACAAATGAAAAGTGACTGTTATTGTTATGTGATTAGCAAATATTGACAATCACGATTTATGCTTTTCTTGTGCATTCTTTTTCTCTCTCTCTCTTTCTCGGCTTTTTTTCTCCTCCTGTTCTCTCGTTTCTTGCTGACGAACAGATGAGAATCGAGTCGAGTGCGTATATAAAACAGCTGATTGAAGCGCTTGGTTTTTTCTTTCTTTCTCTAGGCGAAGAAGCGAACAACACACAAACACATATGTTAATTTGCGCGCTGATGAGAGAAAGAGAACAGTGTGTGTGGTGTTGATAGAAGAGAAAATAATAAAACTGATAGACACATTCAGCTGATGAAAGAACGAAAGAATTTGGAATCTAGATGATTTTTTTTTTCTCCTTTTATTTCTCAAGAATCTACGCGCATTTATTCATGATGGCAATTGTTTAGTAAGCAAAAATCTAGATTTCGTAGGTACGTACAGCATACGTATGTACGTATGTTATCGTTTGTAATTTCTTCTTTTTTTTTTCTCTCGCTTCTTTTTCTCGCTCTCTCATCTTCTTATTAGAGCTTAGTATTTTGTCGAGTATATCAAAGCGATTTTTCTTTTTCTCTTTTTTCCGCTTGAATCGTAAAACGACTGTGTCGATTTTGATTTGACGATATGCGACTAGGTAAGTAGTAGATTGAAATGAATTGATTCAAATCGTGGTGTATATGGACGTGTGTAGCTCGATGACAGGAGTGAAGGTCATCGTGATATTGATAGTATTAGAAAGCAGAGAAGAAGAAGAAGAAAAATTGTCGTGATAGTACAGGCATATTGCATGTCTTTTTCTTTTCCTGCTTTTTCTTGGTTATACTACAGGGACTGTATTTGATAGTACGCTGAGATTAGAAGAAGAAGAAAAAAAACGACAACGACGACGATGGAAGATCGATCCAAAAATATATATATACAAACAAGAGAAACCAGCGATTTCGAGAGAAAAAAATGATGATTGCATAAGATTATTGCGGAAGAGACGAAGGAATATTAACAATATTGAAGAGTGTGACTGATTATTGACGAACCTCCTAGTGATAGGAATGATCGTGGCGTCAGTAATGCCTAACACGTATTCTAATCAGTAATACAAGGTCACGCTGAGAAACGTTAAAGTGAACATTTATGTTAAACAGATCTAAACTTTAAAAGGCAATATATCTTTCTCAATGACTAGCATAAAAAAATGAGCGAAATACAGTCATTTTGTAAACGTGATGTCGACATCGTTTCTTATCTGACTCGTTTTTTTTATTAGCATGTAAGCATGCGTGATGTCTGTTAAATGACGAGAATGTACCGACATTCATTAGAATGTATGTATATCTAGCGTACGTTTAGTATTCTTAATCTATGTCGAAGCAAATGTTTTTTTGGTCTCGTGAATGTGAATAAAAAGACGTATTTTCCACGTTTTATGTTTTAGATTAAAATACGAGTCAATCGAAAACGAAGAAAATAGAAACTATGTCAACGATTGCTGATCATAAGTGTTTATCGGGAATATTTGAACGAAATCTATCTTGTCCAACATCGATCATTTCAGATCGAACAACGAACACTATTCCTAATAGCAAACGTTCATCATCGATTTCCATCGATTCATTGCCGATTGAAATCGATCGAACATTTGACAATCAAGTTTCCATAAATAAGTCTTGGATCGATCGATGTAAACAAAGTCTTAAAAGTCTTTTCAAACAAATTTCGAGACCAACAACAAAACAAGGTAAATAAATCGTGATTGAATTTAGAACTCTCAAGAAATTTCTTTATCTACTTGATTTTATTCGAGAGAGAGAGAATATGCAATCTGTCGTTTATATAATCCGATTGCGAGTGCGTGAACGAGTCATGTTCGTCGAACATTTAAATTTCAATTGTTCATTTTTAGTATTGCGCGGGTACATTTTGTCTCGATTCGACTTCTGATTCCTTTTTCTTTTCTTCTCGACTGCAAACCTTGATGCAACGAAGAAAAAATAAATTTTTCTGTCAATAGTAGCCCGTCATTATTACTTCTGTTATTTTGTCAACGTAGCAGTCGTTTTAATATTTACTTTCAACAAATATTTTTATGTCCACAAACTTTCTTCTTTACTATTGTTGTCAATCTTATTAATATAAATTCTATGCCGACATTGACTACATACGTACGTACGCGCATAGATGTATGTATATTTATATATGTATATGTATGTGTGTGTGTGTATGTATATAGTAGGGGCAAATATCGATCATCAACAAAGCGAAAGAGAAACGATCTGGATTGCACGTAGAGAAATGTATATAGAAAGAAGAGATTTGTTTTCTTAATAGCAACTGTACACTATCGTCTTATGTCTATGCCGCTCGTTTGTTTGATCCATCGATCAAATTGACAAGAAGAGATCAATGGATGTATTTGTTCGATTGAATAGAAACACCATCTGACAAATTCTCGAAGACTAACATTAAATTTATCATTTCAATGACTATGATCGTTTTTCTTTGATAAATAAATTGAAGTTTTAATGCGAAGAAATGACGAGAGAGAAAAAGAAAGAAAGAAAAAAAAACTTGTTTCAAACATATGTTAAGAAACAGACGTAATTCTCATTGAATATGTAACCTTATCAGTATTCATCAACGTATCGTAATATAACATATTATTCTCTTTTTTTCTTCTTGTATATAAAAGAAGAAAATAATAATAAAAAAAAAAAGAAACGACGAAGAACGAATTTTGTATATGTACACTTGAAAAGCTCATTTGTACATGGATTGTTGAATAAACTCGATGGAGAAAGAGAAAAGGTGTTTAGGTATATTTCACGAATGTTGACAATGGCAGTTCGTTGAGGGGAGAGAGGGGAGAAAAAAAGCAACAAGGGGCGAAAAAAAGAGAGAGAGCGAGAGGAAAAGAAAGAGCGTTGGAGGTAGAAAAAGAGGAGAAGAGAGCAATAACAACAGAGTTATGTATTGTTTTAGCAATTTAGCGTTGACAAGGCTTCATTTATTCCAGAGAGAGTTGAGAGGCAGCTAAGAAACCCCATAAAGTGCTTCGAGATTGACTATATTCGATTATGATTGTACTCTCAACACACCTTGATTTTTATTTTTCTTCTGATTTTCATTATTTTTTTTCTTTTATAGATTCAATGATGGTGATCAATACAGTTTATCAGCAAGAATCTATATTTAATTACGATCCTGAACTTGATCTACGTGAAGAACATATTTCACTTGTATCCAAACGTTTACTATCAACATTACGTGAAAGTAAAATCAAACATTTATCATGTGACAATCTCTTTCTTCCATGCAATCATATTCGAAATATTGCTCGACAATGTTTAATTATGTCAGCTGAAGAACCCTTCGGTATTATGGGTGCACAAATTAAAATAAAATTGACATTATTATCATCGAATATGACATCAACAATCACGAAATATCTTCCAGTTATACAAATCAATCCAAAGCAAAAGTCAACATTTGAAATTGAAATTGATTTGCACGAAGATACAAAAGTGTTCACATTGAGACGTTTACTTCCATCGATGAAAATCTTTCGCAAATTCAAAGAACGAAGTCCATTATACGTCAGTCCCCGGTGTCTACTCGTGAAAAATGTTTTCTACAAAACGGCTGAACCTAAACGAGCGTTTGTGAATTCAACAGCATAATATTTAATTTAATGTTCAAGTATATTTTTTACGTTTAAGTGTGTCAGATTATTCGTATAGAAAAATATATAAAGTTATTCTTCATTCTAATTGTATTCATTTCATTTTGAAATCAATGTATATCATTTCTTTTTTTTTTCTTCTCTTCGTCAAAATGTGTTTTAGGCCAGTTTTATCGAGTCTCGCGTATTTGTTCTGTGCGTTCATTTTTTTTTCTTTCACTTTATGTTTGCATAAATATTCTGTTTTTTTTAAATGATCGTTGTTGTTGTTTTTTTTTCTGCCTCATCTCAAATTTTAATGTATGTCAAGTGAGAAAAGAAGAAAAAATATTCTGATTGTATCGATCTTTACAATTAAATTAATGCTTTCGAAACTACGATCGAGATTTAGTTAATTCTCATGTCAAATTCAATTGATGAGAGATTTCTTTTTTGTTTTTGCTGTCAAATGAAAGTGAACATTAGAAGAAGATAAGATCAATGTATATGCATATATCGTCTACTTGAATGAAATCGATATTTGCGTAGTTGGTTTATGATGTCGAACACGAAGAAACGAAATCAAGGTTTAAAATTTCTTTACTATTTCGACAAAAAAAAGTAAAAGCAAATTTTGACAGCTTCACAAGGCAAACATTCGTGTCAAAACTGATGATACATCGACTATACTCTTAATAAAATTTTTTTTCACCTCTCATACATAAATATTTGTTAGATTTCGAATAAATTCTCCAATATTTTTTTAACCTTTCTTTTTACTTTACTTTATGAGAAGCGAATAGAAAAAGAACGTTTTTCTTTCTTTTTTTTTATGTCAATAATTTATGCGTATCTGCTTTGCTAGTAAATAGATCGATGTACTCAGTGGCTAAGAGAAAAAAAAATCTAACGGTGATTATTCAGTTTTTCTTGGTGATAAGAATCTATGTGATAGTTTAAATGAAGACGTATTCATCATTTACCTGTCCCTTTCTCTTTCTCTCTTTCTCTGTCGTTCGCATTTTAATACTTTGCTAAAGTTCAGCTTTATGTACTTTGGATTTTCGTTTTTCTTTTTTCTTTTAATAAATGTTAATATTAAACGTTGAATTGATTTGAAAATCACTCTTGAATAAATGTTAAATGAATTTGATTTATTTCCGAGCTATTGAAAGTTCAAAACACGATTATTGATTAACGTGTAATGATGTACCTCTCGTTTATTCAATGTTTAAATATTGGTTCGAATATCAGATTCAAAGATATTTATTTGCTGAAGAGAGAAGTAAAAGTACGACGAATAAAAAAAAACGAGAAGAAATCCGATCGATAGACAAATAAACGAAGAAAATTAATTATTCATGCAAATTAATTTCTTATTCTTCTATCGAGTTGTTGAATAAGTTTTGAAAGTTCTTTCAAGAAAAAAAAACGCAATAGATTTCAGCATATATTATCGTCAAATTTCGATGTTGTTAATAAGAAAAAAAATATTTGATTTAGCTATTTTCCTTTCTGAAAGGATTATCTTGTCAAAATCAAGAAAAGACAGTTGACAAATACATGTTGACAGTCGATTATTTTACATGGGCCTCGAAATTACTGTGTTTATATTTCGATAATAAAAATCTGACTAAACGCCGACGATCTATTGTTGAATACAATGAAAAAACGAACAACTAATCAAATATTTATTCAGGCAATTTTAAGCAAAAAAAACCTAATCATTTATGTAATTTACATATATAAGATGTAGTTGAATATATCGAACTTGAATTATGCTCAAGGTCACAAACAACATTAGATTATTACTCGAGGCATGAGTAAATTCGTGTGTTGCCTATTCAATGTAATACAATAGAAAGGCAAACACCTTTTTTTTCCATTTCAAATAGTTCTCAACATTGGTTGAATTAGTTCTTTCGGTACATGATGAGTCGAATTTGACAGCATAGTGGAATTCCTTTTCTTTCTTTTTTTCTCTTCAACTTAATATTAAAGTCAGTGAGTGTAAATAAATGCAATAAACCATGAAAATGTTTTTTTTTGTATTTCTACATAAGCGAGCCCTCGAAAATTAATTTTATTTCAAACCTTGAAAAGAAATTGCCGGTGCATCTTCGTAGTAAAAACATACGAATCAATTTGATTAAAAAATCGAGCGTTCGTTTCTTTTTTTTTTAGTCTCAAAATGCAAATCGAGTAAAAGAAAAACACGACATGAATGACAAGTAGTAACAGTCTGCCAGACACATCCATTAATTGCCCTTTAATCGAACATTTTCAACAAGATATTGACGTGCATGCGCGTTTTTTTTTTCGAACTTCTGTACTGTATTTGAGCGAAAAAAGTGGATAGAGCAAAGTAAACGAAATAAAGATAACCAAATCAACACACACGCACACAAGAAAAAAAACCGAAATAGAAGAAGTAGTAGAGAGAATACGAGTCTAAACAAACAATGCACACAGATAAGTAAAATCAACAGACAGACACAAGCAACGCGGAAAGAAGAGAAAACAAAGTAATCTATTCACACACGTTTGTAGTTTTTCCTCACTTGATTCTTGTTTTCTTCTGTTTGTTTGGCAAAAAAATAAAGTGAACGAAATAGACAAAAAAAACGAAACGAAAGAAACAAAAAAAAAGTAAAATGCATCATTTTTTGTTGTGTGCAGATTGTTTGTTCGCTTTAAAATCGTCTGCTAATCAAATCAAATTTTAGTTCTCTCAATTTGGATCTATGTTTGTAAATCTATATATATATTTAAATATATATGCGTATGTATGACTAAGTAAAGAGGAAAACAAACAAATAAACAAACAAGAAAGCTATTGCATCTGTTGCATATACATGAAAGAACAAGAAAATAAATAATAGCAGATATATCCATCACACAAATCGAGGAATATGTAGAGTTAATCTTTTGGTTTGAGTGTGTTTTGTTTTCTTTGTTTTTTAGGGAGAGAACGTTTTGGAAATGATGAGGAAGAAGAAGAAGAGCAAAAAAAGTGACAAAAAGAAAGAAAATCAATTGGAGAATATAATATGTTATAGTTTTAGTTGATTTTCACAATGAGTTAAATAAGTCTTGAGGAAAAAAAAGAAGAAAAGTTTGTTCTAACGACATTCCCAAACTTTAACTGATGTATCGACACTACCCGTGATCACAAATGGTTTATTTCGATGCATATCTAAAACGAGACAAGAAGAATCGTTCAGTTATCGAATCTCTTTTTGTTTTGTTTTGGTGTCACGTACCTAGTGAAGTACAAAAATGAGTATGAGCATCAATCGTTTTCGTATTTCGTCTATTTTTTATATCCCAAACACGTAATGTTTTATCATCAGAACAACTTAATAAATATTTTCCACCTGGATGAAAAAGAAGACCACGAACCCAATTGTCATGACCGGTCTAAAACAAAAACATTTTTGGTTTTTTTATAATCGATAAATTCAAGCAAATCGTTTACTAGAATAAATAAACAAAGACCATTTGTCGTGTCCCACATACGGATTGTCTTGTCACGCGCACCGGAGACGAGATATGGACCGGATCGTGTTTGAACTTCAGTTCCGCCATTAACAACTGTTTCAGATATATTCACACCAGCTGACTCGGGTGCCCAGGCAATACATTCGATAACATTGTCATGGCCACGTAATTCCGTCTTACATTCACCATTAGGCAACGACCAGATGCGTATAGTCTATTTATACAAAGATATTTCGATGCTATTTTCGAAATAAAAATCAGAACTTACGTGATCAACTGAACAACTGGCTATTAAGGTTCCATCTTGATAAACACGAATCATACGCACCCATTCTCGATGACCAGTCAATGTTTTGATACAAAATCTGTACATATCAAATCGAATAACTCTATCAGCAATCGACTAATTTCAACTTACGTTGTTGATACTTCCCAAATTTTAATTGTTTTATCACGACTACAGGATATAATATGATCACCACTGGGAGTAAATGTTACAGAAGATACATTATGATCATGACCTAGGAATATTTTCAAATCATTATTCTATTTCAATTTCATGTTTGTCAACTAACCATGCATTGTTTTTATACATTGATAAGTTTGAAAATCCCATAGACGAATGCTCATATCAGCTGAACAGGATACTACAAACGAAAAACGATAGTGAAACTCATTTTGAAAGATGTCGAGTTGTTTTTTTTACCAAGCCATTTGCCTGTATGATCGAAGGCAATGTCTTGCACCGGTGCTGTATGACCTTTCAATGTTCGTTCATATTCTCCAGATTCATAATCCCAAATCTTAATGAATAGAAAAAAGAATATTTTTATTTTTTTCTCTAAATAAAACAAAAACATTTACTTTAATAGTCGCGTCTTCACTTGCAGATGCGATGATATCGTAAGTTGGATGAAAGACAACACGCGTCACCGTATCTCGATGACCTTTCAATTCAAATTTTTCAGGAGGTCGGGGCACCCATTCGCCAGGCTGTCGTTTTTCTCGTGTCGGTCCGCCAGTTTGAACTTCTCGTAAAGCTTCATCTAATTTAAATTCAAGGTCCATAACCTAATTTCATTCTCTCTCTCTCAAAACCATCAACATTCTCTTTTTTTATCAAAATTCTACTTTTTTTTGCAATCGTATGACCGACGTCCATTTCTTTTCCAATTGATCTTTTCTTTCCGCACTTTCATTCGCAGACTAAATACACACAAAAGCGCATTGATTTCGAATGTTCTGCTTTTCTTACGATATTTGCTTCTTGACAGAATTCTTTAAAAGATGTGCTATAGCCATTCGTCGCTAGATACTCAGCTATAGCTTGATTACTAAAACAAAAAAGAATAGATGATATATGTAAATCAATTGTTCTTACAGTTCATGTTTTTGTTTCTCAGAAAGAACCATGATAAGTAGTGACACATAGGCACTTAGGAGATCGAATAGTCGTGCAATAAATTACGAATTAAGACATGACCTCAAGATCTCGAAATAATCTACAAAAACAGAAAGCAGTTAGTTACAAATATAATCATTGCTAAACACGATGACAACTGTTTGCTTTTTTGTGTCGTTTTTCATTGGTATTTATTCGCCCATTAACTACGGTTTTGTAAGTAATTTTACAGAAAAGAGAAAGTTTGAGATAATTGGAGGTTGTATATACAAAATATTTTAAAAAATGAATTAGAAAAAGAAAAGTTAGTTTCTCTTTTGTATAGATACAATCACTGTTTTCAAGATAAATGAATGTTTATGTATATACGTATGTTTGTAAAGAGAGAGAGAAAGAGAGATTCCGAAAGGAAAAAATACTTGATTTTTGTTATACTACAATCGTTGTCTGTTCGGTATAATCTGGTGGTGGTTCATCAGTTGTTGGAATCGTTGAAACGGCTGCTGGCAACGAACGTTCGATGAAAAGGGGTTCCTCACGTCTCGACCAATCGTCCATTAATCTAATTTTAATAAAACAGAAAGGTTCGTTTTGCTTTTTTTAAAAAAGGAAATATGCTACCGTTCTAAATGTTCTTCTTCAGCTGTCGGATATCGTCTTAACAAGGCAAATGTCGATGCTAACAGCGAGAGTCCGTTCGAAATCACGATGAGATAATAAGCCACATCGAATTGCACTTCGACTTTCTTTCCTATTTTCGAACGTGTTCGATCTTGAATGTCATAGATCAACTCCGACGCCCAAAAGCATAAACCGGTTACAACTGTGCACAAAAGAACTGACAGAATATGCCAAAAAGCATGACGTCTCATAAATTTCAGTCCAAATTTCATTGGCCCTAGTGCATCTAACAGAAATCCGATCGTTGAAGAAAATATTGCTAAACAGATTAATGTAATAATCAAACGGAGAATTAATATCGAACGTGTATCAACACAGCCGACTAGTTCCATGTAATCATTGGGTTTAAACTGATAGATTTCATTCATAGGAGCTGTCGGATCCCAAGGCACAGGTGCTCGTACGACAAATAACTTGCCAACAGCAAAAAACATGCTTAAACCGATGTATTTCGAGTTACATAGGCCGCCGTTTAACCAGAACCATCGATAATCGGACAGACTAACAGCTAATGCAGCAATTGCGAACATGCTGCATGTTGCTGATGCATAATTTCGTTCGTATCGTTTCAAAATCGATGGATGTGATGAACGGGTTCTTGTTGTGGTTAAAGTCGGTTGAGAAACAAGATTTTGATCATCGGATGTTGTCGGTTCAGTTGATTCGTCGATGTTGATTTCATCTTCGGCATTGATCAGTTGATGTGCTCGATGATGATCGGAATTTCGTCGTGTAAAATTCGATAGGAAACGTGCGAATACTCGATTATTCGGTGACATCAACTATTTATTTATTTTTCTTCTTCTCAACCAAATTGAGCAAATAAGCCGAACAATCAAAATCTGTAAGATAGAAAAAAAAGATTTGTTTTGTTTTGTTTTGTTTATTTCGTTAACTGAAAGAATAAATCGTAATTTTTTTCCTTATTCATGCTCATGTGTTAACTCCATTGTAAACTTTATATGTCCTTATGCACCCTCATTTTGATTGATTCCTTTTCTTATCAATCATTTTTATTGGAGGATTCAAGTGTGTATGCCGTCCTTGATTGAAGAAAAGAATGCACTACTCGTGTTTTATGACTAACTATTGTTTACTTCGTTATCAATTGGTTCGACGAATCGAACCAAACGAATACATTTTCATACAGATGTCGCTGAAGTCCAAGATCAATATCACTTGACAAGGATGGAGTAGAAGGACAAGTTTTTCGTTTTTTGAAGGTATAAAAATCAAGAAAGTCAACGAATATGATTTATGTACATAAGAACAAGGTAATGACTGTGACAAATGATAAAATCGAATGAAAAGAAGCAAAAAAAATACAGTCTGCTTTATAAACATTGAATATAATTAAATGTCCGAAAGCAATTCATTGCACAGTCGATACACTTCGGTACGTACAAATGAACAAAATGCCGATAAACAATTTCGTTTTGTAAACAAAAATGGCGGAATAAATATCAACTATTCATCAATGAGACGTGTGAAAAATATGCATTCGAATATTATTTTATTTATTATGCAAACAAAATGGTGGTTTGTTTTAACATCCGTTCTCTTAGGATTTATTATCAGTTGGTTTTTCTTTGCTTTTCTCTATTTTCTTGTTTCAATTGAACATGGTGATTTCGTTCTCAGTGATTACAAGCAAAGTCCACTCGATAATCGAATCAATTCAACACGACAATCATCACGAATCAATCGAGAAAAATGTATACAAGATGTTCATAATTTTCTAAGTGCACTACTTTTTTCTATTGAAACTCAAAATACAATTGGATATGGATCGAGATATATCACAACCGAATGTATGGGCGGTATTTTAGTTTTAACATTGCAAAGTTCATTGGGATATTTGTTGCAAGTCATTATTACACAAATTGTTTTCACGAAATTATCTCGACCAACAGGTGAAAACGATGTTGAATGGATTGTTTAAATTAGAAAGTTTTTCCATGTTTTGTTTTTTATTCTAGGAAAATCACAATTTGTTGTGTTTAGTGAAAATGCATTGATAGCACCGAGAAATAATCAATTAACTCTAACATTTCGTATTGGTAATCTATCGGTTTCACAACTTATCTTTGCTAGTGTTCGTTTACTAATGATTCGCCAACGTAAAACACGTGAAGGTGAAATCATTCCACATCAAATCTACGATATGGAAATAACACATTTACGTAACGGACAATTATTCTTTCCTCGGCCGACAGTTGTCGAACATATCATCGATTCTCGAAGTCCATTGTATGGCATTCAACGTGACACTTTACGTAAAGAACAGTTCGAAATCATTGCCATTATCGAAGGTTCATTCGATTTCACTGGTTTCTCATGTCATTTTCGAACATCTTATTTACCCAATGAACTTCTTTGGGGATATCAATTTTCTTCATGTCAATCGACATTAAGCGGTTTTGATTATCAAAAATTTAATACCGTTGAATTGATTGATACACGTCCCTATTGGAATTATAACGAAGACGAACAAGCAACATCAACATCATCCGAAATTTCACCGGACAATGGACGACAAGTCAATCCGTTGGGTACAACAACAAACAGACAGCAGATCTATTCACGTTTACACACCATTGAATCGATTCCAAGTATTACCGTTAGTTTAGATGATCAAGAAAACGAAGATTCAATGGATATGTTGCCCACTATGAAAATCAGTTGAATCGAATGAAAATAAAGACTATAATTAATCATAGAATAAAATTAACCATCTCTCCCTCTCTCTTTTTTCGTGTTCTTGTAAACAAAATGCCAACAATTTGATGATAAGATGGTGATGATGATGATTATTTTTCTTTCGTTTTCGAAATATATGATAAGATACAGAACACTCTAGTCAGTCAAATATCAATGAGTGAACGTGAAGACAAGAAGCAATTGATCGTCTACGATGATTATGATTTTCTACCTCAATGGATTGATCATGAGAAAGGTTAGCTGAATATATTTCTTATTGATCAATGTTCGATATTTAATCGACAACTCTCTGTAGATATTTATTTCGATTGTATTGAATTGATTGATCAGAGAAGAAATTGTCTACCGTGGATTTCAGAAATGACATTTACTATTCGTCGAAAGTATGATTAACGGTTTTCTATAATGAATTACGAAATTCGAATGTTCTTTTTCGAAATAGAACAAGTTTGTTTCATCGTTTTGTGAATTTTTTTAAACGATCAACTCGATCATCATTATGCAATCTAGCTGAAGAATTCGTTCGAATCTATCAAGGACCTTTCTCCTATCCAATTGGTTATCATGTAACTCGACAGATTCGATTCTTCCTTCGATCATTTATATGTTTTATTGATTTAGTTCTACATTTCATGCAATCATGATAAATGGATATTGATTCTCGAAAATCTCATATGTAAATTGTTACTTTAATATCTCGAATTAAATCTCATTGATTTCTATATTTAGTAATTCATCATTCAACTCAATCGTATCCTCGTACACGAATTCAATTCAATTACAAAAACGTTTTCCATGTGAGTCGAGTATAAACAGTGAACAAAAAAAAAACGGCGGCGCATTTCATTTTCTTTTGATTAAAACATGTTCGATCTAACGTCGATTATTGTTACAATTGGTATTTGTCTTATTGTTATTAGTCTTGTAATAAATCTTATTCTCTTATTTATGAATAGATAGAACGAGAAGAAAGATTACAAATGAAACGAATAGAACACTTGTAAATATGAAAATTAATTTTCGTTTTATTCGTCGTTTTGTTATGACTCGATGTGCATAAATTGTTTTATCAAGAACTACGAGAAGAAGAAAAGATCGTTTTGTTTTTGATAATTAAAATTACTTTCTCGTGTTTGACTAACTGAATGAGATGTTTGAGCTAATGTAATGTACAATTGACAGATTCGATCGTTATGTTCCGTATGAATAAGAGTATTCAATTCATGAAACATTTCAAAGAGAATATCGATTTGTTTTTCATGTTTTGTCAATGATATCGGTTGAATTTGTTGTTGATCTTGTTTTTTTTCGAAAAAATTTCTAAAATTCTCAAAAAAAGCAATCTGTTGTGGATGAATAACTCGTCTTGTTTGATCGTCATTCAAACGTAGATTGGCTAGTTTTTGTTTGGTTTCATTTCGTTTGATTTCATGTGCAAGATTAGCTGGTAGATAGTCAATTAGTTGACTTTGTACACGAAGTAATGTCGATTGAAGACAAACATTTACAAGACGAAGATTATTGATTTCTTGTTGTGCTGAATGAAGCTGATCGAATATATGAATATCTTTATTTTCGAATGATGGAGTATTTCCTTCGGATAGGATCGAATTTGAATCAATCATACAAAACGAAAATCGAAATATTTTACTGCGCAAAAATATTTATAGTTTTTATTGCAGTAAAAATGTACTATAAAGTTAAAAAGATAGAAGAAAAATAAAACGATTTTGTTCGAATTTTAAGATGAATACCATTGAATAAGGTAAAGATTTCCTAGAGTATCACCAGCGACAACACCGAATGTTGTTCCATTATTGTTTTGTCTCCAGGTTTTCATTTGTGTTATCGGTGCTGGTACAGGATATTGTCCAAGAATATCTTCGTCTTGTTCATCGTCATCATTCATATCTGTATTATAATCGTTTCGACGTTGTACTCGTATGACATTATCATAACCACTAGTGAAAACAAATTCATTATTAGCCGTGCATAAACCAGTGATTGCTCGTTGTTTCGATGATAATCGAGTTTTATTCCAAGTTGTAACATCAGTAAATAGATTCGATGTTGAATAGATATCACCTGTTGTTGTGCCTAAGTAAAACAATTTTTTATCATCAAGATTTTCAATCGATGTAATCCATTCCGATGGAAATAAACTCTTATGTTCAATAGTTGATCCAGATGAAACAAGTAGTTTTTTGTCTGTTCGATCGATTAATGTTAAATCATACGAACATAATTCATTACTCGTCGATCCAATTGTTAATATACAATGATTATGTTCATTGATTGTAAGGAGAGATGATAATGGCCATTGACATGTTTGTGTTCGATAGGTTTTCAAATGTTGAAGTGATGATGTTGAATAGAGATGAAATGTTAATGAATCGAATGTTTGATTTTCACCGACAACAAAGTATGGCATGTCGTATTGACCTGATACGAATGAAACAGGTCCTGAATAGTTCGTATCCGTTCGAAGACGTTTTATTGAACATTTATCACCATTGATATAATCGAAGATTTTCCATAGTTTAACGGTTCGATCGACTGAACCAGTGACAAGAACATGACTTTGATTGTCTGAATGAATTAAAGCCATGCCAAGTATTGATTCTTCATGAGCTTTGATCGAGTGAATAATACGGAACGGTTGTTTAGACATTTTGCCTTTCGTTGTTGTGCCAGTATCCATATCAATGTCATCGTTGTTCGATGATAATAATGCCCAAACGAATAGATTTGCATCGCGTGAAACAGTAAAAACGAGAGAATTATCTCGAGAAACAGCAATCGAAGTGATTTCATCTAAATGACTGATTGGTTCTTTGATTTCGGGTGTGATTGCCGATGATGATGAATTATTATTTGCAAATGCATCAGTTGGAATTTGCCATGAACGAACTGTTTTATCTAATGATGATGTAACAATCGATTCGTTACCGACGACAATATCATTCAACGGTTGAGCATGTGCATCATAAACACAACGTTGTTCGGGATCAGTTGGACGCCATATACGAATGGAATTGTCTTCTGATGCACTGACAACAAGCATTTGATCGATTGTGTGTGTCGAACGAGATAATTCGACTTCGTGTTCATCAACAGCTGCTGACCATGAATTATTTTCATCGGAGGATTCATTGTCAGTTTTTACGGTTACACCTTTGAATTTCACCCATAGATCGCATGAAGTGATTTTATCTGTATGACCACGTAAACATGTAATTTCAGTTCCTTTATGTGACCAAATACGAACTGTATGATCCAATGAGCCCGATACAACACATCCGTAAGCAAAACTAACTGTATTAACAGAACCTTGATGACCACGAAGTGTTACACGAGCATCTTCAACACTCGATGAAACGATTTCCATAGCATTGGCATCATTGGTTGTTGTTGTTGTTTTCGGTATTGTATTCCAAATTTTCAATGTATTATCATTGGATGCTGTAGCTAATAAACCTTTATTGGTATTCGATAGCGCAATATCATTAATCCAATCAGCATGACAATGTGCTAATGTATTTGCTAAGGTAATCAAAGAGTTCGATGAGTATCGATTGATATTCCAAATATGAACTTGACCATCACGACTTGCTGATATTAATTGATGTGTTTCGTCGTTGAATGTTAAACCGGTTACTGGTGTTCGATGTTCAGTTAGAATATCATTTGGTGTAAATGATGGTTGAGCAAAATATTTCGTTGCTTTATAGAAACATATTGTCGTATCTTCGGATCCAGTTGCAATCATATTTGATTTACTTAACGCACATGAAAGTACAGCAGCTGTATGACCTTTGAGCACTGTCGAAGATACACGAGCATTTGTCTGATTACCTAGATCTTTGAGATCATAAAGTCGAGATGAACTATCACCTGATGCAGAAATAAGAACTTTTCCACATGTTCCTAATCGATGAATACGACCTTTATGATCGTTGAATTCTTTTTCTAAGGTACCATTTTGTATGTCAAATATACGAATCGAACCTGAATGATATCCAGCAATAACATATTCACCATCAGGATGAATAATAACACTCGATACCGAGCCCCATGTATGATTGCGAATAACCATTTGACATTGTCCAATTGTCGATGAAAAGACTCGAACACGACCATCATTACCAGCCGATGTTAATGATGCACCATTAGGCGCGAAATAGATCGAACTAATACGAGCTGATATCAAACCAACTTGACTACCGGCTAATGCGTTCCAAAGACGACATTCACCATCGATTGAACACGATGCTATATATCGACCATCGGCTGAATAAGCTACAGTTTTGATTGAACTTAAATGTCCACGCATAACAGATTTTCGTTGTCCATTAGCAACATTCCATTGTCGAAGGATACCATCCCAACAACCAGTTACCAACATAAAACCATCGGGATGAAAAGCAACGCTTGAAACTGGTTTCGGATGTTGACGAATTTCGGTTTCTTTTCGAGCTTTTTGAATGTCCCATACACGAACAAATGAATCCCATGAAACCGATGCAAATTGTGTGCCACGTTGATTCGAACACAAGTCTGATACTCGTTTATCATGTTTTGGTGTAAGTATATTCACTCGATGACCATTAACTACATCCCAAACTGAAAGACCACCATCGTTACTACCGCTGACTAACCGTTCATTGCCAACGAAACATAGAGCACTGATTGGTGCTGCATGACCAATAAACAATTTGATTAAACGTGATGTTGATGTGTTGTAAAGACGAACTAAACAATCGGCAGAACCTGCAGCTAAGTAAGCTCCCGATGGAGAAATAGCTAGACATCGAATAGGTTCTGTAAAGTCTTCGATTGAATATTTAATTTGTTCGATATTATCCGGTTTATTAACTCGAACGAAAGCTGTGATTTGTTCGTTGGATTTATGATTTGAAATGATCTGTTGAATACTATTGAATACAGGACTGGTTTCTAATTCGTTCAATGCTTGTTGATAGATCAACGATGGATTGACTGCTAAGATATGACTATTTCGTTGAATAAATGAACGATATTGTTGAAGATTGAGTTCATTCAATTGTTGAGCTTTTGTACTTAGTAATAAATTACTTTTCATTTTCATTGTTGAATTTGTTTGTATTGTTGTTTGAATAGATGATTTTGTTAATTCATAATCATCGATCAATGAATGAACAAGACCAACACGGCATTTTCCAGCAAGAAATTTCAAATCAGTTAATAACATTGAAAATAATTTGTATTCTTCGGCAGCATAGACGTAGAATGGTAAATGTTCGAATGCTTTGACATTCATCGATGACCATTGATCGATACTGGCTTCGGACCAATAATAGAAAGCAAGAAGTTTATAGAGCGATGTTTGTTGTTCAGTCGATCGAATGTATCGTGTTTTAACGATTTGACGAATTTCATTTGATGCAATCGAAACTGTTTGTGGTCCATCGAAAAGTTGTGGTTTGAGAAGAATATGACAATTGTAAATGAAATCGGCTAATTGCAAAGGTGTTGTCGTATTTGGATAAACGAAATTAGCAGGTGGTGGCAGACTTTTAACTGATCCAAATGAAATATTGATCAAATCTCGTAGTTCTTGTTCAGTGAGATTTTCTCTTGCCGAATAAATCAAACCGAAAACAGTGCCAACATATGTTTCACCGAACAACGTATCCAATCGTTTGAAAATTTCTAATAGAAATAGATTTTGTCGTTGTGGAATAGCTTTTAATTTTTCCGTTATTTTCTTTTCATAATCAGTCATGAGTAATAATTCTTCGCAGATTAATGTTAAATACGATGGTTTGAATGAATCACGTTTACTTGTAATAAATTTCATTTGTGATGAAAATGCATGTTCATCCAATCGTTTACCGAAACGATCCAAATGTTTTCGAACGATTTCACTACGTTCGAGTAATTCAAGATTTGAAATATCAATGAGAACATGATTGGCTAGTGTTTTACAGGCTTGTTCAACTTGACTACTTTCAGTTGCTGTGAGAATGAACGTGATCTTTTCGAAATTGAAATCTCGTGGAATGAAATTCAACGATTGAACTAACGTTTCATTATTGAGATTTTCGATACCATCGATACAAATAACGAGATTTGATGCGTCGGTTCGTGCGTGAAAGAAATCGGACATGATCTTGCATAGATCTGTGTAACTACTTGAACGTATTTGATCGAGAGGAAATTGACTGGCTACTTCCGGATGATCGTTTATCATTCGACAGAGTAAACGACGAAGCATCGAAGTACTGTTCGATGACGAACGTGTTATGCCAACGTAATGTTCATAGAGTTTGATATTGACGCCGATTTGATTGATGAGTTGATTAGCAATAGCTGCGAGAACGGCTGTTTTACCCGAACCTTGTTGTCCAGTTACGAGAATAACTGATGCTTTACCAATTGTTTTACCGACATCTTGAAGAATTTTATGTCGACTAACGAAATGTTCGAGAAACGAAATTCGATATTGTTCGTGTTGATTGTCTTCGATTTGATCGTCATCTAAGAGAACATATTCAGGTTGATATTCTTGTTGTAATGATGTCCAAAGATTATCGATGACACGTTGTGCAAATGCTTCTAAATCCGTAACTAATGGTCGATCATCGATGACACCTTGCCATGAACATGGATAACCATCGAATGTTTCGAAACCACTGGCACGTATACGTTGTTTTAGTGCGTTGATTTTGATTTTTGCATCGTCGTTTTCCGAAGTCATATCATCTGACCATGGTTTAGGCACATTATCAAGAAATTTCGAATCACGAAAATAGAAAAATGCTCGATTTTGTTTCGTTGATGTTGATTTCAAAGCGCCAGCTTGAATTTCTAGATCTGTTATACTATGACCAATCGGTACTTTGCTTATCCATGAATATCGTGGATCATCTTTTGGCACATCGTATGATGTTGGAATGTAACCATAACGTTCGCCAATAAGACCAATGAAGTAATCACTTCGATAGACTTCATTTAAACATAAGAAAACCGATTGTTTCGATTGACTTTCAGCAATACCCCAACGAAGATCGATTTGATAGAGATTAACGAACAGACTTTTAGCTCGTTGACGTAATTCGGGAAAGACATAACGTGTAAGAAGATCACGTTCGGCATGCATATCTTTGAATGTTGATGAAATGAAAACACGAACGGTTCGCCAACGTGGAACTAATGTTGTCAATGGTGATTTTACAGACTCGGATACTTGTTCATTCGTTGTTGTTGTTGTTGATGATGAATTTGTTTGATTATCTGCAAGTTTATTTAAATCATGAGCATTATCGATGTTTTCAACATGTAACAATTGTCCATCGTTGCCTCGTTCAGCAATAAATTGTAGAATTGAATCCGAGAAACCACTTAGAAAAATATCGTTTCGATTATTGAATCGATCGGATTTGGTTAACGAACATTGACTTATACTTAAATCGATACTAACAAACATCAATTCAGGATTGACTAAATAACGATATAACTCGAGAAATCGATAGACAAAATCAGATTCAGCCGTGTCCGATTTCAATCCATCGGAAACAATGATAATATTATCGAACCATTGTTTTTCAGCGATCATATTTGTTAGGAATGTTGGCGGAATGCAAACATCAGTCGTTGTCGATGATGATGTCAATTGATTTTCAGCGAGAATTTTACTCATTTGATTTAGAATTGTCTGTTGTGGTGTTTGTTCGATTTCGGTGAAGCTATCTTTCGTTTTGTAAATAATAAATCGACTTGATTCACAAGCTGATTTACACATTAAACCCATGAGAAGACCGATTTCAGCACGTGTACGTGGCTTGCCAAGACCTTTAGCTGCTTGACATGGTTGTTGCATTGCTTCACTTAAATTACAGAAGACAAATGTTCGACCTGGAATCGGTTGACAATTATGTTGAGTAGCTATTTTAACTGAACAATCCAATGCCTTTCGGTAACGTTGAATAATCGAGAGATCATAGGGCATTTCTTTAGCTGCAAGTTTCTTGGCTTTTTCTTGAGGTGTCAAAGCTTTTTTCTTTCCCTTTTCTTTTCGTGTTACTCGTGGTGTTTGACCTTCAGGTAGGGCAGCTGTAACTTGTTTAGCCTCGCACCATTTAAGAAATTCTTCTTCGAGTTCATCCAAAACTTGATAGGCCGAAAAGAAACGAAATGGAAATTGACGACTATTGATAACTGCGCCATCATCTTGCAATTTTTTCAATACCCATTGATGATGTTTTTCTGAAATGCCGACTTTGATCATGTTTCGTAAATTTCGTAGCATAGCCATGAATGGAAGTTTTTTATTATCGATTAATTCTTGCCAAACAGTCGCTTTATTACCACGAAGACTAATCTGAGTTTCCCATGTTTGAGGTGTTGGCAATTTCATTCTTTTCTTGGCACGTTCGGGCTCGAATACACCCGGCAAACGTGAAAGATAGAAAAGTTCCGATGATTCAGGATATCGTTTTCCTAATAAACACCAGACATGTTCAACTGGTTCGCTGATATGTAGCTGACGAATCAATCGTTTCAATGTAAATGCTAATCGACGAGTTTCACGTTCTTCTTCGCTGATTTTTTGCATTGGAGTGACTTTCATTGTTTCGGATGTGGTACTTGCATGAGAATCGGTTGATGATGCTCGACTTAAACCGCGACCGCCTCGACCGCCTCGACCGCCTCGACCACCTCGGCCACCTTGGCCACCTCGACCACCTCGACCTCCTCGAGTTGCACCTGCAGGCTGTGATGCATTTGCTTTTTTCGCTTTTTTCAAACGAGCTTTTTCTTTGTTGTATTTGGCTAATTGATATTTGTCGAAATCCACGAATTTCTGTATCATTACACGACGTAATGCCGATGGTAATGAACCGAAATGAATACGTTTGTCAAAGAATGTTTGATAGAGTTCAGCAATTTCAATCCAATCCGATGGTAGATTGACAGTTACTTTGAAATATTTCTTGAGAAATATACGGCAAGGATTTGTATATGCAGCGTATGCGAGGAGAAAATTGGCGGTGATACGAATATTTAAATGATTACGTGTGTAAAGAGCAGCCTGAAATGATCAACGAAAGGAAAAATTGAAGAAAAGATTTTAGCAATGATTTTGTTACTTTGAGAATAAATTCTGGATCTTGTTCGACGATTAAATTTGCCAAACGAATAAGTTCATTTCGTTTTGAATCATTTGATTTTCTCAAATCTGGTTGACTTAGTAAAGAATCCGCAAGAGAATTTAAAAAGCTTTTCTATAAAAAAAAAAGAAGAAGACAAAATATAAAAATCAATCTTCAAAAGAAAATCTCGAACCTTAATTGATTTAATTCCAACATTGAAATCATCGTCACGCGTACTTTCAAGTTTTGCATAAATTGAACTGAATGGATCGAGTCGAGGACGTTTTGGTGCAGACATCTGACGATGTAGATCAAGATTAAGACGAACCGATGCTGATTCAATCGGTCGAATATTTTCCGCATTATATTTCCGTTCATCAGAATCAAAAATCGTATTCACATTAGTTGCTGGTTTTTTGAGAATTTCACTTGTTAATGTTTGATTTATGACGGTTGATTCCAATGGTTCAGCTTTACGTTTACGACTTAAACTCGATTCAGTTGTTAATAATGATGATGATGCATTATTTGCAGTTAATGATGTAAGTAATGAATTATTATTACTACTACTACTAATACTACTACTAGGTAATTTCACAGTGGAAAGCAATGATGAACTTGTCGGAGTACTCAATAGACTCGATGGTTTCAATGAAGTATTTAGAAGACTCGATGATGTTGTTGTTGTTGCTGATGTAGAAAGACTCGATGGTTTACTTGAACTGAGTCCAGTTAATAATGAACTTGATGTGTTCAATGATGATAGAAGACTTGAACTTGTTAATAAAGAACTCGTATTCAACGAGGTATTAGGCTTTGTTGATAAAAGTGAATTCGTAGTAGACAATAATGAGGATGCTGTGGATGGCTTTTTTGGATCTGCCATTTGTCTAATTGCTCAATATTGTATAATACGTGTTGAAATAATCTCGAAAAAAAGTAGAAGACAAAAATAAAGAACAGTTTCGCTATTTATAGACGACAGAATCTGGCGCAATCGGGGCTAACAGGATTGTTGCACAAGGCAAGGAAAGAAATATTGCAAACACTGTAAATTGAGGGTCACCTTATTCATTATTGCCCGAGATTGAAAGACGATTGTGCAAGAACACCCCGTGCATGCATTTTTTTTTGTTTTTTTCTCTTTTCTCTTTCCTTTTCTATGTGATTGCGAAATCGAACGTAATATCGTTTTGTTTTACATGAGCAAATATGACAAATGAGTGACGACATCTATGAAAATGATGTAATCAGTAGAAAGTTTCGTTGAAAAAAATTCAAATGAAACAAAAATTAATTGAAAAAATTCGAATTTATAAATGAAAATAGAAAAATCTGTTCGAGGAACATCGAGGATATGAACCTAGCGACATGGATAATCTGGTGCCTTGTTCTACTCATCCATTCAGCGTTAACCGCAAAAGAAAAAGAAAAAAACCATTATTCCGATAATCTACTCGATTTTTTTCAGATAGATCGATTTAATTACATGTTCTATTAATAAACTATCATTTCATCATGCGTGTCGATCCTGTTTCGAAAACAACCTCAGATGTTCCTTGTGATTTTGCAGCTAAATATGATGATTTTTGTCGTCAATATCATTTGCTACCATTGTCAAGTGTGAAAATTAAACTTGACTCAGGAATTATTGATTTAGATACTGATACACTTCGGTAGGAATCCATTCGATATCATCTCACTCTCCTAACTATTCTTGACTTTGATTTAGATTTGATGATTGGACACCATTATGTTCTGCTATCGGTACATGTAAAACACTTCGATCTCTTACATTACGCAGCCAATATTATAATTCCTCATCGAATAATTTTGCCGATGGTAAAATAGTTGTTGAATGTTCGTGTGTTTTTTTTTTCAAATTTCTTTGTAGCTGAACGACGTACACTTAAACGAGCGTCATCAGCTTCAAAACGTCCGCCTTTATTTCAATCGAAAGAATTATTTGCAAAAATTTGTACACATATTAAAGATAGTCTTTTGATTACAACAGAACTCGTTCTACTTGAACTCGACGGTTTACCATTTCGACGTAAAGATCTCACAGTTTTAGCTCAAGTAGACGCATTTTCTTTTTCTCAATGAATTTGTTTATAAAAACACAAATCTAGGGCATTGTCAAATGTAAATCGCTCGTTCATTTTCGTTTAACTAATAGTCCAATTGGTGATGAAGGACTCGATAGTAAGATATGTCGTTAATCGAAAAAAAAAAACCAAAAAAAAATTCGTCTTGGTAGTTCTTTGTCGACATTTAAATCAAGCACCGAAAATTCGTGAAGTCGACTTTTCAGCTTGTTCGCTAACCAGTCAAGGTGCACATATCATCGCTGATCTCATTCGAGTAAGTAAATGTATTTCTACGTATTTAAAATATATGACAGCGAAAACGAAAACATGGAAAAATTCTATTCTGAAGATGAAATTAAATTCGATGTTGAACGACTCATTTGTTCATTCATATTGATATTTGTCGAATTGATTGATGATATTGGATTGTTGTCCGTGGATGAATATTGTTGAAAAGTTGTTAATTCGAGTTGTTTATTTTCTGATAATGTTGGATCGACTTCACTCGGTTGATCATTTTCATCATATTCACAAATATGTCGTTGATGAAAAAATAAAAGAAAAATAACTAATAAAATAAGTATGACTATTAATAGAAGACTTAATATGGCTGTAAGACGACCCATCGAAAATAATAGTTCAGTCGGTAGGATCGCCATAGTTAAACGAGAGAGAGCCAAAAGAAAACAACAAAAAAATCTAACTGAATAAAGAAAAGAAAATTCATGAGATGAAATAATTATTCAAATGTTATTATCGCGTGTTTGATCCTTGTTGCATGACAAATGAGATTTGACTAAGAAAGAAAATTTTATTTATAAAATATGACTGCTGAAAATAATTATGTTCATCTAATGATCTATGATTGAAATATGCCGTCTTTCTTTTTTTTCTTTAGCAACAAGGTAATCGACGACATACGGATGTTTGGAAAGAAAGTCTTCGTCATCAACAAAAAGAAAGTTTACCTTATCAAAATCCTATGCTTGATCACATGTCTGGCTTACGACGTGTGACATTAAATCAAAATCCATTAATAGCTGATCGTGGTGCAACATTTTTAGCTGAAGTTATTGAAGCTGATCTTTGGATAAAAGGTAATTTTAACAGAACAGAACAAAAAACATAACTCCCGAGAGGTGAAAGCAAAATCGTCGTCGATTTTCTTTTGTTTTATTCTCGAAACAAACGGAAATCAGCTAAATCGCTTTGTATTTTGTTTCATATTGTTTCATCTTTTAGCTCTTGATCTTCAAGATTGCGCAATATCGACAAATGGTGCAAAAGAATTTCTCAATGCTGCGAAATACAATAGTCTCATTCATATAATTGATATTCGAAATAATCCTCTCGTTGATCGAGATGTTATGGAAAAGTTAATTGAACAATTGCTAATCAATTGTGAAGATGATCGTTTATGTGAAGTAGGAAAACAAATCGAATCAAAGATTTTCATTGATTTCGTTTAGTATAAATGGTTGAAACTTGAATCACCACGACGTCCACGTTCGAAAATCGTTCGAACGCCAACAACAACAGTTGCTCATCGAGCACCGAGTTACAATTGTAAAACACCGGTCGATTCAGCTAAATTACAACGCAGTAAATCAACTGGCTCGGTCTCGACGGAACCGAGAAACGATGGCATACCATGGCGAACAGCTGCTCGAGCTAGTCGACTTCCGTAGGCGTCGTCTTAGTTCATTGTCGAAGAAAACAATCGATTGAGTTCTTTTTTAGTGGTTTCCCACCGAAAATACCAACACGTGCCTTTCATTCGTCAGAAGAATCGATTTATGGTGCTGCAGAACTTCAACAACAACAACAACAACCTTTAAAAGAAAATCCAATCGTAAAATTTGTCTCGTTTTTATTGAATTGAAACATTTTTGTTGTTTTTGAATTGTAGAGTCGAATACAAAGATTAGAAAATAAATTACGTGAAGAACGTCAAGCAAAAAAACAACTCGAAGAACAACTTCAACAAGTAATTATATCAAACGAAAAAAAATCAACAAAGAAACAATCCCATTTTTTCTATTAGGTTCTTGCAAAAAATGATCTCGCACAACGACAACAAGATCAATTTTGTGCAGTTGTAGAAAATACATTTCAAAAATTTCAACAATTCCTCGATTTTCTTCGATCAAAACGGTACATTTCACTAGTTAAAAAAACTTCAGCATTGTTTGTTATTTTCTCACTAGTTTGGGCGAATTAATCACTATGGCTGGTCTCGACGATGCTTTTACGAATCCGCTTGATGAATTACGTGAAACATCAATAAATGTTGCTAATGGATCGAATGTTAATCATCAATCGGCAACACTCGACAAAAGCGAAGATCGATCATCGAATTCTTCATCGTCAGCATCTTCATCGTCGACAGAAACAAATACGAAAAATGCATCTTAATCGTTTTTTTTCTCTCTCAAAACGAATCGAGAATGAATGTTCGCTTTTCTTTTGCACATAGAAATTCTCTTCATTAGTTCAAAATGTATTTTTTTGTCTTATTATTATTATTATTATTATTTCGACAGTTTTGCTACTTACTTAACTATTCTTGTTTTTTTTCTCTCCTCTTTTCGACAATTTGAATACACGTCGTCATTCGATGACAAAGCGAACCGAAAGATGCTTGAATCAGTGAACGAATGTATGAAAATCAAATCTTCTCTATGTATTAGATTATATTCAATAAAAATATTTTTTTTCATTATAAGAAAGAAAGAACGAGCTTTTGTTTCTCACGTTGCCCACTGATGCCATCTGTCAAGAAGAATGTAATCTGAGAGAAACATAACTTAGTAACGGCATTTATTTCAGCGATTGTTATGGTGAATTAAAACTGAGTAATATAGAGTTTCATTTGGAATATCTGTCGAGAGTAAATCAAAATCAAAACGATTAAGACAAATCTTTTTCTTGGTTGATGACAAAAGATTTGCATATCAACTAACTAGAAGTAAATTCGAGTTCAATGGATTTAACTCCAGCACGAGATTTAAGTGCTGCAACTGGCCTTGATTCTCAAGGTAAGAAATCTAGAGATTTAATTCGAAGCCAATTTGTAAAAACAAACAAATCTAGGTCAAGCTAAACGAATATCAAATGAACGGCAAATGATTGCTCGACTTGATCCTGCCGAATTACAAGATCGTTATTTACGTTTATATGATGATCATTTATTGCTTAAGCAACATGCTCGAAAACAAGAAGATAAAATAAAAAAGTAATCGATTGAAATTGAAAGTTCGATTGAGACAATGGCATTCTATTTAGATTGGCAACGAAATTAACGAAAGTTGTTGAAGATAAAAAGAAAAGTGAAGCTGTACCGTTAGGTGTGAGAGCAGGTGCTCGTGCAACTGAAACTGAAGAATTACTTGCTGAATCTCGAAATAAAGTTTCAGAATTAGCCGAACAAAATCGGCTATTGAAACAACGTCTTATCGTTGCACAACAACAACTTCAAGCAGCACAACAACTAAAAAAATCAAGCACTATGTACGAGAGTGTCTCATCAAGAATTGATACAGTAAATTTATCAATCGAATTCGATTTCATACAAATTCAAATTTTCAGGGCCAACCCAAACGTATACCATCTCCTTTACATCATAATATTCGTGTTATTGGTCCACGTGGTTCTACTAGATTATCGGGAACGACTCCTCGAGTCGATGGTGGATTGATCGAAGATGCTCGATTGGCGAATAAACAATTGTAAAATCAAAAAAAAAATTTTTCCTATCAAACGAAATCTATCTTCGTTTTTTTTGCTTTTAAAGAGAAGAATCTTTACAAAAAGCTCATCAACAATTGAACGATTATGAACATCAAATTGAAAGTCTTCGTCAACAATTACAACAACGTGATCATGAATACGAACGAAATCTCCATCAATTAAAATCTCAATCTATTGGCGGTGATTCTCGAACGAATTTACAAGAAAATATTGACATGATACGTTTACAACGAGATCTAAGAGATAAATCCGACGAATTAAGACGTTTACAAAGTCAATGTGCATCATTTGAATCGGTTTGATATCGAAAAATAAACTAAAGATCTCGTTTGAATTTTTGTTTTCTTCTAGCAAAATCGATCTTTACAAGCAACGAACGCTGAATTATTGAAAGAAATCGATCGACTCGATCGACAAATCAAAGATGAACAACAACGAGCTGTTCAATTACGTACGGAATTACGTAATGGTTCACGTTCGAACACACTTGTTCATGAAGTAGGACGAACTGGAAAGAAAAGTTTCTTTTTTTTTTCTTTATCGAAAATTGTATTTTAGTTAAACACGCAAATCGAAGAATTTCGTCGTGAATGTGATCTTTTGAAAGAAGCCAATTCGAAATTAGTTAGTTCAGCATTTAATGGCGATCGAGAACGAGAATTTCGAGAGAAAGAACGAGCTTTGAGATTGCAAATCGCTCAATTAGAAGCGACAATCAAAGCGGATTTAGGCGAACGAGGAAATCTACTCGATCGATTGACATTGGAAAAAGGTTGGTTTTACTTAATAAAAAAAAACTGAATTTGATCTGAGTTTTTTGAAGATTCGAATCGCAAAACGGATGAAGATCAACGAGCTATGCATTTGAAATATTTGGAAATGAAAGAGAAATACGATGATCTCGCTGAGAAAATGAGATTTTTCGAACGGGTTTGTTTTAATTGAAATGAAAATGCGAATTATAGTTTTCTTTGTCTCTAGGAAAGCGATATTAGTATGAGAGAAATTGAAGAAGCTTTGTTGATTCTACGAGAACGTAAACGACGTGAAGCACCGAACTTTGACTTTCTTCAAAAAGTCGATGATGAAAAAGCACAAAGTATATCATTGAATATTATCTCGAGGAAATTTATTTCGTTTTTTTTTTGTTTAGATGTGAATCGACGTGTATTGGAACTCGAAAGTCAATTAGCTGAAACAGCAAATGAATTAGAAAAGACGCGAAATCTGTTATTTATGCAATATAAAATCAATCGGGATTATAAACTCGAAGTACGACAAAGAATCTCGTTCGAAATTTCTCATTCTTCAATTCATCTAGGTCGATTTGGTTCAACGAAAAATGGACGAAAATCATGCTGAATATTCGTCTCGTGTACTTGAAAGTGGTCAATTACTCGATATACGTGCTGAACGTATTCGAAAACTTGAAAAGTACGTTTTGAGAGTGTTGAGTCCAGTGCTTATTCCGTTTGATTTTAGAGCGTTGAAAGATGTTGCTTACGGTACACGTCAATACCGTATTCAAGAACAACCAACAGCTGATGGCCAATTAACGAACGAATTAATCGAAGACGCAATCGAACTCGAACGTGGTCAAAATCTCATCGAAATTCATATCAGTCGAGCGTCATTCAACGAACGTGCTCTAGAATTCTTCGGTAAAAATACCGATCCATCGACATTCTGTTCGATTGAATTCTTCGAACATGAACTACAAATGACGCCGATTATCAAAGGTCGTGTACCTGAATTCAATTTCACAGCACAATATATTGTCAATGTCGATGATTTCCTTTTGTACTATCTACAAAAAGAATACACGACCATTGAATTACATCAAACTGTTGGTCAATCATTTCAAACTGTCGCAACATGCAAACTTAGTTTGAAACAATTAATCGAAGGTAGCCAAGGTCGATTACATGGCACAGCGAAATTGATTGCTTCGCATACGAATAATCTCGATATTGGCGTGTTCGGCGCGATCGAATATTGGGTTCGATTACGAGTACCAATGGAACAAGCGTTCCGTTTGTTGAAAGAGAAAATGAAAGCACAAGGTTATCTTGTTACAACGAGTCGACCAACAACGAAAACATCGGATGAAATCGAAAGTAAACATGAAATGGATCCGAGTATGAACGAACTTACAATTGCGATACTCAATTGTGCCAACGTCAAAGCAGCTTCATCAGATCATCAACCTGATCTTTATTGTATATACAAATTCTATGATTTCGCCGATCATGATTCGATTACGATCCCTTCATCGAACAGTCCGAATTTCGACGATCGTGTTCAATATCCACTTCAAATGGATGCCGATCTCGATCGTTACTTAAAACAATCTCAACTAACTATCTTCGTGTTCGATGATCGCGATCAAAAAGACGATCGTTACGTTGCACGTGCTGATATTCCATTGATGCCATTAGCACATGATAATCCTATTCGAGGTACGTTCAGTCTTCGCAATGATCAAGGAGAAAACAATGGTACAATGGATGTGACATTGAAATGGACGTATACGTATTTACCACCGGCTGCTTCGACACGAACACCAGCACAACGAGCGAAAGCGCCGCCAACACAACATCGAGAACCTTTGGCATTGATGCCGGACGAAAGCATTTCAGGACATAAGACAATTGCGCAGAAACAAAAGGAATTAAATGTGAAATTGAAACCAAAAGATGTTCTCGGATCGGATAGTGATAGTTCGAAAAAACCTGGTAAATCGATTTTATTTATTTCAAAAACAAAATAGATTAAATCTTTCTCTCTTTTGAATCATAGTTGTACCAAGAAGTAGCACAGGTGTCCCGGAAACAAGTGTCTCACGACCATCATTACGCAATGGTCATCAACGAACACCATCTGATGCAAGTTCCCGAGGCAAAGCAGGTACGATAAAAAGCAAAAACAAATTACAAAGTTTAGTAAATAATTTGAAAATTCTGCGATATTTTAGTTAGTTTCGATAATCGCGAAGAGCCTGAACGTGCTTCAGCTCCAATTCCATCTGAAGTTTGTTCTTGAGATTTCTCTCAAATAAACATTTCACCCTCTCTCGCTCTCTTAGGAACAAACAATCGACGATGAAACAAATCGTACTGTCACTCCCGGTAGAACAAAAACAAAAAATGATCTTTCTTCATTATCATCTTACTTTCGTTTTTAGAATCATTAGAAGAAGCCGAAAATCCGGGTGCATCAAGTGTCCGTACTGTCGATGATTCTGATCCTGACATAATCTATCATAGCACTCCTATTGCTCATTCGAAAAAATCTGACACAATTACAATTGGCATTAACGAATTAGTTCTGAATGAAAAATGTCCGATCTTCGACGATGATGGATTAGAAAAGGTTTTTGTGAGCGTTGAATTACTTCATTATCCACCTGAAGATCTCGAAACACCTGTATCATTGATGAAAGGTGAACCAAATCAAAAATATAGCTTTAATTTTCAACAAGACTATCCAGTCAATAATCCTGCAAGAAAACAACAATTGAGCAATCTCGTTGGTCCACAATCATCGGGCGAGTATGTTTTTACGTTTATTCAAATTTACAAAAACAAAAATTCCATTTCGATTTAGTATTAAATTCATTGTCGTTGCTGAACCGCATGAAAATGCTGATGAACAATTAAATTGCAAAGACATCGGTTTTGCTACCGTCAATGCAAAGCAAATCCTACGTACGGAAAAAGATTGTATCGATGCAGAGATCGATGGTAAGACAAACGAAGCTCGTATCGATAAATCGTTCGTTCTCTCTCTTTTAGTTCACGACATGGATGATGAAAACGAAATCATCGGCAGTATGAACGTCACCGTTTCGTTAATGGATGCATTGAAAAAAGTTCAAACAACCCGTCGTTTACAAACCTAAAACCGAATTTGTCAGATAGTTTGAAATGATTAACATTTTCTAGCTAGACTTTATCTTGCGAAGCTGCTTTGTGTGTTGTTTAGACAAGTTTCTATTTTCTCTTCTTCATTCTATAATCTTCGTTTTCTTTTTGTGCGTGTTTGCTCAGTAGAAATATGACAGGTGAATATCAATTAACATAAATGAATTTGAACCTACGAAAAGATATTTTATTGTTTGATGACTTTTTTCAAATAACAACAATGACAAGAAAAACAGTGAAGACACATACACACATACATATTGTACGTCTATTTTTGTTCATTTTGTCTTCTTGGAGAGAGAGAGAAAAAAAGAACACGAAATTGTCAATGAGTTGAACTCATTTGGATATTATTTAGTAAGACAAAAATGAATATTAACCGAGAACATGAAATATACATGAAGATAAGAAGCGAAAAGACAAAAAAAGCAAAAAATATTTCTCTTTTTAGTTAATAAGTTCTACTTCGTCATCGTCGGTTTGTTTGCTTTTGTTTGATTGACGTTTTTTACTTGTTGTTGACGATGAACGAACTTGTAATTGATTACGATAGGTTTTCGAGAGAACAACAAGTTGATGTTTGAGTACAGCTAAACTATTCGATGATTGAAAGTTCGGCAATAGATTGGTGTCAGCCGATGAATTCTTATCGGTGAACCATTGAGGATTTTTAATAATTAACGATGGATGAGAAAATAGAAACGTATAAAACCCTAAAAGACAAAAAGAAAACCGTTGAATTATGAATTGAATAAATCAGAAGGAAGTGCATACAATCTTGTGGAATATCGACATGTGTACGATTGAGATTTAGACAGAGGATGTGTTCGAAGCGACGTTTCGCTTTTTGTTCGGCTTCTTCGAATGTTTTCAATGGACCTAATTGTTCGAGTGCATCGAGCACTTCTTGTTCTTCGAAAGATGACAAAAATCCTGTTCGAATATCGTGTTGACTATTATTAGATGAATTCATGAAAGCTTGAGGTTTGACAATTGGCTTTCGTTGTGTCGTAAATTTAGTTGTTACAGATGGTGTAACGGAATTAAATTCCGGTGCTGGACCGTCTTCAGCACTTGGCGATTCCGAGGATTGACCAGCACGTGGTCGGCCACGTTTTTTGCTGCTACTTGAACCGTTGGCTGGTTCGGATTTAACCGGTGTTGTTTCATTAATCGGCACGGGATCATAGGAAACCGATGAGCCATTCGTTGTTTGTCCGAAAACGGATTCAGTTTTCGGGATTAACCGACGTTTCGTCGGCGGTGTTGTGTTCGAATCGGAATCGTTCGATGGTTGTTTAGTAAGTTTGATTTTCACTAACGGCGTTTTACGAAGTGCTGGAGCTTCGTGAGCTGAATCTTCGTCGTCGGATTTGAATTCGAATGTTTTCTCGGCGAGTAACGAACGATCAGCTGGATCTAACGAAGCTAAATATTTCGATTGTTCCGATTGAATGGGCACGGAGGGCGTCGATTCATCGGGCTTAGTGACCGAGTTTTTCGTTCGACGACCTTTGGATGCGACGAATTTGTCGGTGTAGAATTGAATTTTCGGTTCAATATTCTCGAGACGTTTTTCACTGGTTAGTTTAAGCGCGTCATCGGCTTCACGTACGGCCGATTCCCAATCTTCTCGACGGCCCATTGTAACTTTCAATTGAAATCGTTCGGTTAATTGTTCTTTTTGTGATTTGGTTACGGCTTTATCGACGATTTCTTGGGCATATTGAGTAAATGCTTCAACACCTTGATAGGCAATAACAGTCGTGTCCGGTACCCAGGCAAAATCAGCGGTCGATCCAAAGAAAGCAACGAAATACGATCGCTTTGGTCGAGCATTACCGCTGATTTTTGTAAATGCACGAGTCGAATCATTGGGATCACGAATTACAAGACTTGGCCACCTAGCAAAACGCAAACATTTTGAAAGTTTAAAAAAGCAAAATCGTCGAAATTTTTACCATGGATGTCCACCCATTTTCACCCAAACAACATCGGCAACATCATGAAGAACGGGAAGATTTTTCTCGCGATCTTCTTCGGTTTCTTCTTCTCCTCCTTCATCTTGTTCGTCGTCTTGTTCAACTTTGGCTTTTGATTTACTACTATTAACAGATTCACTCGGAGGTTCTTCGCCTAAAAAATCATTTTGTCGTTCGTTTGACTTTCGCTTGTTGACTTACGTTTCGATAGATTTCGTTTTGGACGTCCATTGGCGATTGTTTCGCCTGTTGTTTCGACGACTTTTTTTGTTGAACGTCGACGTTTACCGCCTTTATTCTCCGTCTCAGTTTGTTCTTCTTCGTTGCCATTCACGGGTTTCTCATCGGTTTCAACTGCAGGAGCCGCTATTTCAGCCGAGGTGTCCATGGCTGTTGGTTCGACTGTTGTTTCTGTTTGTTCCGTTGAAGACGTCATTGGATCAGTACTCATTCAAGAGAATGATTTCGTCGATGAAATGGAATAGACAATGCCGAGAGAGAAGAAAATAAATGATTTTGAATAAACAAAGAAGTCACTTTCGGTGACCAATGAGAACAGTGAATTGAAATCGAGAAATTCGTTGACAGATTTGAAATTGAAGAGAAAATGCGTTGATATTTCGAAGAAAATATTTAAAAAATTGAAGAACGGTTTTGATTTTCAGCAAATGCATAAATATGCTCGAGAGAATGCTCGAATATAGAGGTCGTTGCTAGGGGAGTTTTGATCGATTGATATAAAAATGAAAGAAGAATAAGAAGCTGTGAAGTGTGTATGTTTTACATCAATAGTATTTCTTCTTTTCTTTTCCGACAAAAGAAATGACAACAGTCGAATTCGGTGGTGGACCGTCTCTTGAAGCACGACGTCAATTTGCCAATCTCAAAGAAGGTTCACAAGTACCAAAGTAATCATAACGACAACAATTAATTAAGATTTAGATTTTCTCGCTAAGAATATTTCTCTTGAAGACAAATAAGAGAGAGAGCGTGAGGAGTGTTGTTATTTTTTCGTAAAACTTTACATATTCGTTGTCAAGTGACATTCGTCGAAACACTTCAAATGTGTGCATTACTCTCTTCTTCTGATTAAGTTATTGTAAGCCTCTAGGTTCTTTATTAAAATAATAAAACAACAACTAAACGAGGTATTTCAAGTTAAAAGAAAATAATCATAAGTAATTCTCACGCGTACATATTTCCAGGGTGAGATAATTGATTTATATGTTGATATGAAGCCATAGAAATCCACAAACTGTTGTTTTTTCTGTTCTACTATTAAAAAAAATGAAAAAAAAATTTAATTTTCTCACCGAATAGATACACTGGGCATATACATCAAATACGGTATCGTCATGGTCATACTTATGGAGATGAGACACATCGATTAGCACACGATTTTCCTCAATTAAAACGTTCGAATACGGACATAACACCGACTGTTAAGTTCGATCAATCGAATCCGTATGAAACACGAGAATTTCCCGATGGCATGTTGCCGGGTTATACAGGTTACATTCCTCAACGAAAATATCAACTCGGTAATCGATATCGTGTTGAAGCTAATGTTTGTCTAGCAGGAACGAAAGCTAGTTACGAACAATCGAAACTTCAAGAGAAACAATTGAGAAATGCAATTGCCGCGTATCCGAAAACGCAGAGTGTCAATTGTGAAACAGTTGTCAAACATTTTCTTGACTATCATCGAGCTTATAATCCAACGAAATGCTCTCAACAAAGTAGTTCAAATAAATGTTTTTTTGTTCGATTTTCGAAATATTAAAACTTAGACGATCATCGAGCATTTGTTGAACCGCCGATTCCTGGTTATACGGGTTATATTCCGCGAATTGGTCCAACTGATCTTAATCTCGGCTTACGTTATCATGAAGCAACGAAAAAAGGTCTCAATCGTTTTGCTAATGAAGCGATCTATTCAACAACAAACTATCCGACAACATCTGGTCCGGTAGCCACTGCTTCCAAGTAACGTATTGATTTTGTTTAAAAAAAAAGAAAAAGAAAATCAAACCTACGAATTCTTTTCAGTCAACTCATTGAAATAACAGGTTACGCTCGATGTCTAGTCATTGTTTTCTCTTTCTCTAGATTATTATTTATTCATAAAAAGCTAATCTCTTCTGTGCTAAAAAAAAACAGCTCAATTTTTTTGTGAAATAAAAATAAAATCTCATCATTTGCTTTTGTCTTTGATTTCAGTGTAACGAATACCGATGTTCCAGCACGACCAGTAACAACATTAGGTCATCATCGAGTTTATCCACGATCGGGAATGATTCCGAAATATACCGGCTATCTTCCTCGTAGGACAACGGAAACTTGTTCGTTTTTTCAGAGTTAATTGGCTTTTGTTTTGCTTTAGAACGTAAATATCACATTGGACAAACCTATGGTGATACGAGTCGAGATTTGCCTGTTTGCTCGCATTCATTTGCTAATTATGGCGATTTCGTTCGTTCGAAAACTTCATTAGAAATGCGTACTAGTGATATTTAATACAAATTCTCAACAATGAAGAAAAGATAAACACTAACAAAACCTTTTTTCGTTTATTATTTTTGCTTTGTCTGTGATGTCTTGTGATTGATTTTATTCTTTGTCTTTTTCTTTTTTATTGTCTTTCACGTAACACATTTCCAATATTTAGTCAACAAAATAAAAAAAACAATATCCTCATTCGTCTTGTTTTCTTTTTTCATTTGATAGAACAACCTCTCGCACAATTTATTGTTTAACATCTGACAAGAAAAGTATATTTATTCATGAACAAATTGACTGATTAGTAAAGGCCAACAACGAGTTAATTGAAGAGTTACTGTTTCTTTACGAAATGCGTCGTTCATAGCTGACTGAACTAAAGTTTTTGCTACAGTCGATCGTTCGGAAATGATCTATTCATTAAAGAAAACACGAATCAATTCGGAGAATATGAGTTGTTTTTTGTGTTAAATTCACTTACAGGTTGTAATTTCGTTTCGAGTAGTAACGGATTAATAGATTCTTGAATCGGTTTAATAACTGGCCGTGGCTGAATAATCGATGTTGTTCGATTAGAAATCGGAGGTGGTCTAAACAAAAATCATCAATGTGTAAACAACAAAAATCTTGTCTTTGCCGTACTTTATCACATCGATATCCGTGTCACTTCGTTCACTAAATGAATCTTGAGTGGTTAATGTACTGTCCAGTGAACGTCGTTCTCGCGTATCATTTTGCAATCGTAGTACTCGATTAATTCGATTGTCCTAATAAATATAAACGTTTTTTTATTTTTTTTTATTTTGGATAAATAATTTCAAACTAGATTCATCGGTTGACGATTGTCTTGTTTCGTAACTGTTGATTGAGATTGAGATAAGAGAATTTGTTCATAGGCTGAAGTAAATGCTAATGGATTTCCTAAAGAAAAAAAGAACTTCGATTTTTCAATGAATTTATCTTTCTTTCTCATTCACCTTCGAGTGTTATTCGTTCTAAGACTGTTAATTTTGTTATACATCGAATATCATCAAATCGTCGTATTTTATTAAAACTCAAAAATAATCTTTGAATGGGTAATGTTTCCAAATCAGACTGTAAACGAAAAGAAAAAAAAACAACAATAATTTTTATTTTGAATAATAAGAAGATGATAATTTTACCACGGAGGAGATTAAATTGCCTTGTAAATTTAATTCAACAAGATTTTGTAATGTTCGAAGATTTTCACATTTCTCAATTCGATTATAGGCTAAATTTAAGACACGTAGTCGTACTAAATGTTTGCAGTTTTCAATGCGAGAAATCTAAGTGCATAAATCGATAGATGAGTTTTTATTATTTTTGTTTGTTTTTACTTGATTGCCATTCAAATCAAGTACATCCAATTGTTTAAGTGCATCGAGATTTTTAATTTGTCGAATTCTGAATTTCGAAATAAGAAAAAAAAAGCGAAAAAAAACTGAAAATAATTTACTTATTACTCGCCAATCGAAGTATTCGTAATGATGTTAGATTATCTAGGCCTTGTATACAATCGATTTCATTGTCACATAGATCTAACACGACAAGACTAGTCAAATGATCAAGATTGGCTATTTTAGCAATGGAATTCTTTTGTAAATTAAGTAATTTAATTTGTTCATCGACTTGTAAATACGGACAAGCTAAGAGTTGTTTTCTATGCAAAACATAAAAACATCGGCTATTGTTTACATTTCGAAAAACGAAAGTGTTCACCTTTTCAAAACCACTTTGCCAGGCGTTGGTTGTGATGAAGGATTATTCGTTTCGTCACGAGTCGTAAAACCTGGATTTACACCTTGAATACTGAACACTGTGTCGTTTATAGATCGTTTGTTCATCTTTCTTTTTTCAATCAGAGAGAGAAAAAAAACAGACAAGGTAAATCTATGAATAAAAAAAGAAATGCAATTAAAAAAGTACAAAAAAAGCAGTCATCTCATCTCGAGTTGTCATGACATCGCCTCTCTTTTGTGTTTTTCTTTTCTCTCTCTCTCTCTTTCTCTGTCTGTCTGTTAATCAAAATGTATTGAAAAAAAGAACGCAAAGTAAAGAAATGAACAAACTCTTGTTGTTTTTCTTTCACAACAAAAAACATTCACACGAAAACACCAAACATAATTGACTATGAAAAATGAGAGTTAATATTGACTTGAATTTCGCCAACAACAGGAGTATTTGTTAGAGAAAAAAGATACGTATGCGTTGTTGTCGAGGGAACAAGCGTTTGAATTGGACCGAGACCTAATTGAAATGTTTGAGAATGACGCTAGAAGAAATCTCAATTCGATTCAAAGAAGTTCGATTTGTCAATCATATTTTACTTCGTGACGATTTCGAAATAAACGTAATTGACCATCTTTTCCACAACAAAGGACAAGATTTCGATTGAGAACAACTGGTGATGTATGTGTAAGAACAGTTGTTCGATCTAATATGTCACACATGATTGGATGAACGATTTGATTCCATTCGATACTATCAAGAGATTTGCCTCGAAAGACTTCCAATGTTGAAACTTCCCCTAGAAAAATCATTATACCAAACGTTTTGTTTTTATACGACGAAAAGAACAGTGTTTTGTTTTTACAAATCGTATAATCATTGTCAGAATAAACTGCGAGAAGATATTTCGAATCTTTTGACCATGTTGTGTCACTTACAGCGGCAGTATCATTCTTTAAAATAGAAGCAAACTTTGATTTATGTGTAAGAAATAAATTCGATTTTACTTGAAGAATTCCATCGGGTCGAAGATGAAATTCTCCATTTCCTAATACGTCAAACACACAGACACTTCCATTTAGTAATCCAACAGCTAAATGACTTCCATCTGTAAAATATCAAATCAATATAAAAACAAATCTTCATTCTCTCGCTCAAACCTGGAGAAAATCGAACTGATTTAACTCCTGTACTCATTTTCAACGTAATCGTTGTTATATAATACGATGACAGTGTATCATAAACCAATAATTTACTAGTTTCACTTCCAAGAACGATAATATTTCTCTCGGGATGTAGATCTGCACACGAGATCGGTTGCTACAAAACAAAAAAGTAGATTTCAATGCAAAATTTTCTCGAAAAAACAAGTCATTATACTGTCGATTTAGCTGACCATTCGACTGCTCGTGTGATATTATTCCATTTGAATAAATGTCGATCCGAACTAATCGAAAAAAAGTAATGACTATCCTTGTCACAACATAAACAAATCGATGGACTTGTATGTCCCTGTAAAAGAAAGTTTTATGACGATGAATTCTCGTTTCGAATTGAAAATCTTTACTCGCATAATTGCATCGAATTGTTCACTTCCGAGATCTTTCGAAATGATATAGTTCGATTTCGTGCCAATAGCTAGAGCATTGGCAGTCGAACCACGACGAATAATACAAATCGAACGAATTGAACCAATATTTTCGTTCAACTAAATATTTCAAATTAAAGAAATCGACGAAATTATTTTCAAATTCGAAATTTACTCGAATTTGTTCGACAGTATTCGATTTGACATTCCAAATTTTAATCTGATTTTCTTTATTTCCAAGAACGAATGCTTCTTGACTGAGCGGTACAATTGTTTCGACATCATCCTAAATGAAAACACATTCGTTTTCATCGATTTCTTTTGAATTGAATCGATACTTCTAAAATATTTTCTTGTACAGCTACTAATTGCGGTTCATTATCAATCAAACGCCAAACATAAACACTGCCAACTTTATCTCCAACAAGCAATCGATCACCAGCTGTATCACAAGCTGCAGCACCTGTATAAATATTCTTTTCAAAACAAAAAACAATAATTTCGTTTGTTTTTTCTTCGATGTTGTTTTACTTGAACTTCAGATTCTTTTCGTTCGAGCATTCTCAATGGTCGTATACTCCAATTAACGTGATAGAAAAGTAAATGTCGTTGACTGACACATGCTATCCATTCAGTTGTATCAAATACAAATAAAACCGAGAGAATATTATCAGATTTACACTGAAAAACAAATTGAATTCGTGAATATGATCATTGGAGTTCAATCTTACGGTGATACTGTATATCAATTCATTTCGTTTCCAATCGAGAAACAGAACAAGTTGTGGTTTATCACGTGAAGTTAATAAAAGTAGATTATCATCCGGTTTAGGCGAGAATGCTAAAAGGTTGATATAGGAACCGAATTGTTCTTTTCGAATCTCGGCTATTGTTCGAAGTTTAACATGATCCCAAATGTGTATCAATGCACGTTGATTAGCTTTTGATGAGCCGATTTCACTCGAAGCAACAATTGATTGATATTGATGTACATTGACACTAAATTCAAATACACGAATTTTATCTTTAGTTTTTTTTTTAAATATTTTACTAAGTGATTGGATTCGTATGTTGAATGTAAAAACGTTGATTTTTTAAATTTGGTTCGTATAAAATACAAATAGAACCGATAAAATAGAGAATTTCATTTTCAGGAAGTGTATATAAATTTTTCGTCAGATCATTTTCACCGTCATAACCATGACTTCAAAAAAACAAAACAAATGAAAACAAACTTCGAGTTTATTTGCCATTGCTTACATCCAATTTAAATTGATTTTTGCGTCTTCCATGACTATAGAATTCAGAAATCGATATGTATCAAAAATGAAATTCAATCGTATTTACCTCGTTTCGATGGAAACCTTTGTTCTTTACCAGTGAGTGCCTTTCTCGGCCAAACTCGATCTAAAAACAATTCACTAGGTTTCATTTTGCCCAGATAATGTTTCGCATGAACATATTCATCTTCAGTACATCCAATAAATGTATCCGTTAGTTTAATTAAATGAAATAATTTCGAAAAACTTCGTATTTCCATAAATGATGATTTTGTTATTGCAAATAAATGTGTCACATCTTCATGATTGGTATAATGAGATAAAAGATCACTGACTTGATCCTGTAGCCATTCGTCGAATGTTTGAGTTGGATATCGATTGAGTAATAAACTTTCGTACATGTTCAAACGTGAATACGGCAGGAGAAAGATTTGATCACCGAGTGGTGGCGGTGGCGAACGCCAACGCGGATGAACCGACGCTCGAGTATTCCAATAGGGTGGAATGTCATGTTGAACATTCGCATTCGTATCGGTGTCATCGCCGAATGAATCGTTAGCATAACGATAATTCGTTCGAACAAAAACACCTGATGAAACAGTATAAGACTGTCGATGTTGAAGTTTGCCGATCGAACGAATTTCTTGACCAGCGAGTGTGTAAACATGTTTGATACCGCCTGTTGATAGAGCTAAACGTGGTTGTCGATTGAGATAATTGAGAAAAGCTTCCCAAGATTTAAGTTCGAATTCGTTGATAGCCATTTTAACACCTGGATGATATTCTTCACCACTTCGAAAGAATCGAACAAGAACACCTTGGACAGCTCGACGTGATATCGATAGAGCAGGCATTGATCGACCTAAATATGTTTGAAATTAATTAATCTGAAGGTTTTCTCGGAAAATAAATATTTACTCGTGTTTAATGAAGAACTCCATTTGAGTGAGGAGAGTTTACCCGTTTTTCCTACATTCGACATCGATGAAGACGGAGTTTTAATAGGATATTTTATTTTCGGTATAACTTGCAGTTGATTCCCCATTGGTACTGTTGCTACTGTTGTTGGTGGTGGTAGTGGTGCTGCTGTTGTTGTTGTGGTGGTTATTACACTTTTAATTTGATGGGGCGATCGAACTTCGTCACCGTCGTCATCGTCTTCTTCAGCTTGTTGTTCATCTTCTGCTTGTGTTGTGAAAACTTGTTCTTCGGAACTACTTCGTTTCATACTGCTATGATTTGATTCACGTTGATTGGAAATACTTCGTTGTTGTTGTTGTAGAAAACGAGGTGTAATTATGTTCGTTGTAGTTAAATTAGTGAGAATATCGTCTTCGTCATCGAGAAGTGACATGTCAAATGGGCTTGTTTGTTGTTCACGGTCAGTTGTTTCAATAATTTGTGCTGGAGGAGTCGAATCAGTTCGTGATTGTTTTACATCATCATCTACCGGTACTGACTCAATTTTTCTTTCGTCTCCTGGATATAAAAAAAAGCAAGAAAAAGAGAAAAAAAGAACAAGATGAAAGAATGATTTGTTTTATTTGCATTACTCTCATTAACAAATGTTATTGTCGTATCTTTTAAAAGTGAAGACGAAGCCAATAACGATGAATTGATAAATCGTGGTGACTGAAGTGGGATTTGTGTTTGTTGTCGTGTTAATCTTTGAAGTAAGATGGTACTTGGCAATGGGAACTCCTGACGATTATTGTTGTCGTTATTATTATTATTATTATTATTGGTATCACTTGTTTTCTCGATGTGATCATCGTCGTCCTCCTCCTCGAAGAAAACTCATATTTAACAAACAATTCATCAAAGAGGAAAAAGGAAAAAAACTTGTTAAACGTAACTTAGAAACAAAGTAAACGGACAGTTTTGCAAATCATTTGGTCTTGCACTTTACTGTTTTTTTTCTTGTTCTACTTTATCGATTGATTTCAACCGGAAGTTAGAAGAGAGAAAAAAAGAAAAACTCTTATTTTTAATAAACATATTTGAAGTGTTTTTCAGTCTTAAGAAGAAAAAGAAATGTGTATTTATTTAGGAAATGAAAATGCTTTCTGTCAAAAAATCATGGTTTTCAATAAATTAGACTCCTACTTGATTAAAATCAACATAGCTTATAATGTGAGAAAATCGTGTTGGAACATTCGGATAGAACGGAATGTCATCATTCGAGCTGGGTAACATTTCGTTGCTAAAGAACGCAAAGGATGTATTCAACTACTCGAACAAATTTTTATTGACAATGTACATTCGATTAAATAATTGAATTCTTTCTTTTCATTTTTATTCTTTTCTTTTGTGATTATTTTCCTCGACGTCTATGGAAAGGTTTCGAAGCCGAAAAAGATCTGATTAGATTTTCTCTTAGCTCGCGAAGTAATAAAACTGCGCGAGCACGAGTATTCGTTTTTATTTTAAATATCGAACAAAAGTGGAAATTTTTCGAAATTATTAATTGTCAAGAGTGAAAGAAGTTGTTAGATCAGACAATTTATTTCGAATCCACCAAAGATTGATATTCGATCGTTCGAGTGACCAGAAACGAGCGTCTAAATTCGAGACGATACCAGTTGTTGAAACAACAAAATCAAGTAACTTAAAAATACAAATATATTTCAAATAAAATAATAAAAATTTAAAAATTTAACCTCTGTTTCATGAAATTCATCTTCAAATGTCGATGTTATATCAATTAAGAGCTGTCCTAATCGTTGATTAGTCCATCCGTATCTAAAAACGATTTCAAAATCAAATGAGATTTATACTTTATACTCACTCTAGTTGAAGTTGCACCCAATTCTCTCGATAGTGTAACCAAATCATTTCTCGTCCTAAAAAAAATCAAAACTCTTCGAAAAACGAAACTTCAATTTTGCATTTCTTAGACAAACCAGTTGGATTTTGTGAAATTAATGTTAACAATTCCAATATATTTATATCTCGATCTTTATTAAGTTCAGCATCTTGATACAACAATCTAAAAAACAAACAAACTAAATATTCTTACACGAAAGAATCTGATCGTACTGGTAGAGATGCCAAATCTGTCGTGATTGAGTCAATGCTTTGAGTAAACGATATCGTTCTTGAATATCAACTAGATTATGATAATCACTTTCGATGGTAATCCATTCACTGTCGTTATAAGAGTTTTGAAAATGTACTCGATAGACTGTTTCACGAGCATGAGGAACGACTCTAGAAGTTGAAAACGTGTACTATACGAAATGGTGAAATTCTACGAACGAATGATTCGACATGGCATAGTCGAGAACAGGATAAGCGTCGTACCATAATGAAGTTACTTTATCAATACATTCGGGAAGTTGAACTCGACATGCTAATTCAATAATAACATTTTTCAAAATTCTAAATTCATCTTTTTTTTTGAACAAAAAAAATTCAAGATAAATGGTTTAATTTACTGTTCCGAGAAAGTTCCATTGCTATTCCATAGATTGGCTTCATGTGCTCGATAATATCGTCTTACAACTACTTGAAAATATTTCTATTCGAAAATGACAAATCAAATCTCATTTTCATTCTCTTATCGCACTTTTCTTTTTACCTGAACAACCTCGTACAAAGATTCATATTCGACAACATCTAACATTCGATGAACATGATATGACAAAGCTTGCCATGGTACTAAGCCAGTGTAATCACCTCGATAGAAAAATTGAGTTAATTGTTTAACGAACAGATAACTTTGATTAGGTGTTTGTGCATTTAAAAATGCGTTTGTTAACAAATAAGCTCGATCGATTTCAACAAGTTCTTGATTATCATTATCCAAAGCATTGGACAGCTCATTCCAATTCTCATCTGTATAACTCATGATGAAATATCCAGTAAAATCCGTATTACAATAGAAATATTGATATGAAGCATTTGTCATCGTGAAATTTTGAATTGATTTTTCAATGAAAAATGTTTGAGTATGTTGAAATCGATCAGTTCGATTACTAAATCGACATGTTACGGGAATGTACCATGTGTATCCAAATGGATTGGTTTCAGGTGGATATAGATCGAGATTGTAGAAATGTGAACGAAGAAATCGTTTCTGTTCGAATTGAAGTACCGTTGCGGATATGAAACGAGCGGATACAATTGGAAAATTCGATTGATACAACCATCGATCGAAAAAGTCAACACCTTGCCAATTATGAATTTGATATTGATTAAGAAATTCATCAGGAATAAGATATCCGAAATTATGCTTATCTGCAAATGTCTATAGATCAAATAAAAACGAGTTTTCGAATAGAAAATTTGTTCGTTTTTCTCTATTACGATTATGTTTTGTAAAGTTTGATTTTTACTACCATCGATTTGTTCGATGTAAGAATCTGCCATTCGAAAAATGGCTTCAGCTTTAGTTGTTTCAATACTATCGAATAGTTCGTCGATTTCAGCAGCACTATTCACTTGTTTGTAGATTGGATGAGATGAACTCATGGAATCATCGTACATCGCTGGTAAAAGTTCAGTAACAGCGAATTGCGAATGCTAAAACGAAAGTTCGTCTCTTATTTGCACATTCAAAGCAGTTCTTTTTACGATATTCCAATCAGGATACGCGATATCGATAGCACGATATTTCAGATAATTGACAATGGCTTCTTCAAGCCAAAGATCAGTCCACCATTTGAATGTGATGAAATTTCCATACCACTACAAAGAAAGAATGAAAGTTAAGTATTTTGTTTCTTAGCCAACTTGTTCAGCTAATTCTTTAGCAATTAAAAGAGCAATTCGTTGATGTTCGAGTTCGGATGTTGTTGAAGGACTATGCAAAAGTGTACGCTCAGTAAAAATCATCAGCCCCAAATGTGACACAGCATCCGATGGATATTCGGGAACGGTGAGAATATCTAGTTTTTCTCGAACAACTGGTATTCGAATGTGTTGAAAGATATTCAAAAGAGCAATGAATATCTCTCGTATCATTTCCAATGGTGCATCAACAGATGCTCCATTTTCATGTGTGAAATAGATCTTTCGTGCCCAAAGATTAATCTATGCAAAGATAATTGAGAAATGATTGTTTTCTTTTTGATTAACATACTGAAATGCTGCGATCGATAAGCGGATCATTAACTTCAATTGTTCGAAAATCAAAATCATTATTATAAAATATTGCAAACGCGATTCGAGATGTTGGAATGCTAAAAACTGATTGAAATTCTGTTTTATAATGATTTCCACTCCAGTAACTTCCCTATAAAATCAAAAAAACATTGATAAATCAGTTTGAAATCTTCGTCATTTATACAAATTTAAGCCAATTGCTCAACACTTTTGTATTATTTTCATGTATAACAGTCAAATCGAATTTTGTTTTAAAACTCGGCTCGTCGAAACATGGAAATGCTTCTCGTGCATGAACAGATTTGAAATGTGTTAAAATTATCCGAGATAATCTAAAATTCAATAGTCATTTACTCTTAGAGAAAGAAAAAGCACTAACTGTATGCTATCCAGATCAGTATTAAATTGATTTTCAAATAAACCAGTTCCATGAACATTCAATGCTTGTTTGAAAGAGATCCGAAGATCATAGGTCTCTCCAGCTATTAATAATTGTTTTAAATAAATTCTCAATGTTTGAGTGCTTTTATAAGCTAGTGCACAATCTACTGCAATTGAAGAATGATTTTCACTTCCATGTAGAGATAATTGAACATCTAATATGGTTAGATCAGCATGTAAAACAATATCTGATGTGTTCGAACGAATTTCGAGTATAATATCAATTGTGCCATTATATTCATCTGTTGATTGTGTTAGATTATGCATTTCCAATGATAGTTTATAATCGATTGGAAAGACATTGGTTGGTAATCGATTTTCGGTCCATGGTGATTCCTCGCCAAATGTATACTCGCAACAGCGAGCATCAAAACAAACCGAACGACTTGTTTTCGATTCTAAACTTCGTTTTGGTCGAGAATAATAAACAGGTCTTGATGGTATTATTTGTTCATCATTATTATTATTATTATTTATCACACATACTGTACTATCTTTCCAATAGAATGATCCAACTGTAATGATGAAAACCAATGAAAGGAAAATATTAATTAGTATATAACATATCGGTAATGTTATATAGATTTTCTTTTGAAAAAACGATTGTTTTTCATCGTCCATGATAAGCTTCTTTCACAAACTGAATACTGATAAATTCGCATTATTATTTTACAATCCCTCTTATAAAGATATCAGTTCGAAACAAAGCTCCGTTTTTTTCTGTTTTATAGACACACATAAAATCATTTAACTATGTCAATTTTATTGAATATTCGAAGAAAAAAGAAAGCCTTGATATTTTATCAGCGATCATATAAATTTTATCCATATTTTCCAAACTACAATCATGATTTTAGACAATTTCATGAAAGTATGCCGCGTATAATTCGTAGTCAGAATAACGCGGAGGATCGGTACATGTGGATGCCACTTG
>ERZ778027.766-NODE-766-length-65928-cov-11.072625_pt1 | contig 65928 bp, 68 predicted proteins | sample MGYA00375757_ERZ778027 | MGnify/ENA primary metagenome ERZ778027 (study PRJEB29350, sample SAMN05389817) | bioreactor metagenome | isolation source: Ammonium sulfate bioreactor | place: South Africa: University of Cape Town | collected 2014-02-18 ...
CTGATGGAAAAGATATCATTGTGACTTATTTAGATTCTCAATCGTATGCGAAATATCTGCTAACTTATCAATGATCGATCATCATTTTAAGTTTTTATTATTTTCAATTATTTGTAAATAGACATCAGAGTGGAAATAGAAAAAAGAGAAAATCTAATCAAGACAATAACAATAATAAGAAAAGATTATCATTTTCGAGTATAGACAGAAAATATCAAAGAGAAAAAAAAAGAACGTATTTGTGTGTTTTTTTTTGTTTTAAACAGAAAAGATTGATTGTTCATTTAACAGGTTCTGTAATCATGAACTAAACCGAGAAAAGAAAAGAAAAAATTTGAACTAAGAGACACAGGCTAATACACATTGACGAAAAATTATCTAATAAAAAAAAAGAAAAATAATCATCCTAACTTCACACATTCAATGTTTTGTTTAGAACATAAGACTATCCTAATAAGACAAAAGTAAAAATGAAAATAAAAGATTTTGTAGTACAACCCATACACACAGCCATTCTTCTACATGTACGATGACGACTAGAAAAAGAGAAAAGACGAATATATTTGTTTTGAACAGATATATGTAAATGTATATATGTATATGTTTTTTTTAAAATCCATTTGCTGCGCCAAGAACTGATCCGATTGTTTGGCCTTGAACGGGTGGATGAAAGACAGGCTGCGACGATTTCGAATGACGTGTCACAGCTTTATGAGATGACATGCTTCCGATGTGAATTTTTTGCCAGCAACGTTGACAAAAATAATCGAAACAAGCAAAATTTCGACAGAATAAATCTCCGGCAGCTATTTTACACAATGAACAAAATCGATATTGCAAATGAGGTTCGATTTGTAAACGTTTGAGAAATCGTGGTGTTCGAACATCAACTTAAAAACGAAAGAAACAATTAGAATTCAAAACAATTATTCAATTTTACCGAAAGCTGTTGAAACAGCATGAAGAAAACTCGAACTATTATCGAATGTTACACGTCCACTGCCAATCGGATATTTGTATTTATCAATATCGACGCCGGCATAGACAACACCGCTGAATAGATCTTCCATTAAACGCCATAAATATTTGGCTGTCATTGTTCCATGAAGATTGCCGACGAAGATCGTCTTCTTCGAGTCGAGTTGTTGCGGTGGTCTGAAAATAGATCGAATACGTGACTCGTTTGTTTTTATTTATTCATCAGAATTTACCGCAAAGCGTAATTATTATCGCCGATATTCCATGGAATGACTTCGACAGTTTTTCTCGAGCCAGTTGCCGTTTCAAAATGAATAAAATAATCGGCACATGCGTTATTATTTGTCTGTCGTGAGCAATTATCTAACAGAGCACAAACGGACTTGGCATTGTGAAAGACAATGTGAAAGAATCCATTTTCACGATGTTGTTCTTTGTGTGCGCCGTGAAGTTTCGGCCATTGAATTTCGAACACGCCGAAACGATCGAAATTAGCGTGAATATCCGTTTCAGTTGCGAAACGTGGCACACCGCCGATGAAAACTTTTTGTGAGAGTAAAGGAATTTGTTGAAAGGCATTGCCTTCAGTCGATGATTCAGTTGAGAAATCACCGATCCAATGACGAATGTTCTCCGTTGTTTCGTCTTGAATTGGATGAATCGACGTTTGAGCTGTCGAACTTATCGAAACTAACCAAGGTGGTCGAGCATTTTCATCGTTAATTGTCGTTTGATGACTTGAACCGAATGGTAAAGCTTCATTTTGAAATGAAAATGGACGATTAGCTGTCGTTGTTCGAGGATTGTTATCATTTAAAACAAGTTGTTGAAATGGTAGAACACACGATTGTTCAACTGACATAAGATTGGACGTATTTCGAAGTATGAAATCTTGGAATGGTTTTTGTTCTTGTTCGAAGAGATTGTCCGTTGATGGAAGAAGATTGCTCGATGTTGTCGATGTTGGCCATGATGAGAGATATTCTTTGGTATTATTCTTCATTGGAAATGAAAAATCATTTCGTGGACAACAATTGACATCCATTTTTATTTTATTGTTTAGTTCAAGACGGATTATTCTGTATGTGTCTGTGTGTGAGCGTTTGTCGAAATGATATGTCTATTTTCGTTTTCGTCAGACGGATAATAGAGAAGAAAGGAGAAGAAACGACAAGAATTTTAGTAAAATATATCGTCCGATATGAATCGACGAACTAGATCTTGGAAAAAAAAATATGAGAGGAAAAAAGGAAGAGATATGACCGAGGTCATTGATCAGTCATACGATAGTTTGTCGTGTTTTGTTTTATTTTGTTGTTTTTTTTATTTGAACAGACGTTCATTGATATCCTGCGTGCGCGACACGATTAGATACGAATGAGAAAAAGAAGAGAACGCACACCGCAGGCAAATGTATACATTCATGTGAAACAAAATGACAAGCCAATTGAGATAGAGAAGCAGCTGTTTTTCGTTTACGATATGCCACTTAACACATTCATAAGAGAAATTTATTTGTATACAAAAATTTCCTCTTTTCATTTTGTGTTTATAACACGAATGCTTGTGTGTATGTGTCAATATGCGAGAATAACATTTTGACTGTGTTTAAAATCAGATCATGCTTTCTTTTCTCCTACTTCAAGGAGTTTTTCATGCTGTGTAATGATTACTTAATGAAAAAAAGAAAAGAAAAGAAAAACGTGTTCTTTTTTACTTAGTCCGATATTCTTTTACCAAATGTCATCTTATAGAAAAATATTCTCTTATTTTTGCTTTGCAAGGATGACGAAGGAAAGAGCACAACAGAACAACATATATACTGATGCATGATAAAAGTTTTCAGATTAAATATTTACTATTTGGATTCGAACGATGAGCGAACTAATTCGATATGAATTGTGCCGAATTAATGATTTATCCAATGGACAAATGAGAGAATTCGAAATCCGAACATCGTCAGTGAATTCAACTGTTCTACTGATTAAACAAAATAATCGATTCTATGCTTATGGAAGTAAATGTTGTCATTATAAACTACCGTTAGTCAAAGGTTTGAAGAACTGATTTATATTTTATTACGAAAAGAAATTTTTCTGAATTGATCAGGAGTTTTATCGGGTAACCATCTTCGTTGTTTTTCGCATGGAGCTTGTTTTCGAGTTGATACAGGTGATATCGAAGATCATCCTGGTCATGGACATTTGCCAAGTTAGTTCGAGATTTTTGTTGAATATTTATCTGATTGAATTTTCGTTCGATATTAAGAATATGAAATTGAAATTGTTGGCGAACAAATTATTTTAGTTGCAGAAAAAAATGAACTGGAAAAACTCGAACGAATTAATATTCCGAACGAGTTGGACATTCAACCGAAACCGGTTGTTGCGATCATCGGAGCAGGAGCTGGTGAAGACATTTTCTCAAGAGAAAATAATTCGAAAGCTGTGTTTTTCTCCTTTCAGCCGGTTTTACTTGTGCAGATATGCTTCGACAGAATGGTTTTCATGGTCGAATTGTCATGTTTTCTCGTGAAGGCGTCTTGCCGTACGATCGAGTATTTCTCAATTTATATTATTTTCGACAGACAAAGTAAATTCTCTTTTTGTCAGGTTCAATTATCGAAACAACCAACAAAAAAACTCGAAAATCTTCTTCTTCGTGATACGTCCTATTTTAAAAAAGCGAAAATTGAATTATTACTAAATACTACTGTAACAAATGTCTATTGTCCAAGTCAAAATATCGCCTATCGAACAATTGGTGATCAACTTCGTTCACTTCAGTACGATTATTTAGTTTTAGCTACTGGTTTAACACCAAGAAAACTACCGTCGTCATTGTCCGGTTCGAATCTTCGAAATATTTTCTATTTACGATCGTTAGAAGATGCCGATCGACTTGTCAGTAAGTTAGAACTGATCGAGAAACTATCTGATGAATGAATTTCGAATTAGATCAAGTCAAATCATCGAATATAAAAGATATTGCGATTATTGGAGATTCGTTTATTGCTTTGGAATTATGTGGTTGGTTAACAACAGGTCTAGAGGAGAAGAAGAATGTTTCAGTTTTAATGCGTTCGAATATACCGATGAAACGTAAATGGAATTTTGAGTACAACTCGAATTGATGATTTCGTCTAGGTATTTTCGGTGAACGAATCGGTCGAGCTTTGCAAAGTGTTCACGAGAAAAACGGAGCGAAATTCTATGCGAATGTTAATGTAACTGAACTAACGGTTTGTCTTATTTTTAGGGAATTATTTTGGATTTTAAAACACAGATTTCAATGAATTTAGGGTGAAAATGATGCTGTGAAATTCGTTCATTTGTCTACAGGTCAATCGATTGCCAGTGATCTTGTTCTTGTTGCTATCGGAAGTGAATTATGCACGGATTTATATCGAAATACTCCGATTGAAATGACAGCCGATGGTTTCATTGAAGTCAATCAACGCTTACAAACATCGGTTGATAAAGTTCTTGCTATTGGCGATATTTGCAAATATTCATTGAATATATTTGATTTGTCAAATGTCAATTGTCAACATTGGCAAATGGCTTGTTCACAAGGACATCAAGCAGGTAACAGCACAAATTAAATACTTGCCAGGAAATCAATCAAATTCGTTGTCTTTATATTTAGCAAATACAATTTTAAATAACTGGAAAGCATTGGATTTCTATTCAGTTCCTTTCTATTGGTCAACACAGAATAATAAGACAACAATTCGTTATGCTGGTTATACTCGTCAACCGGACGATGTTATTATTCATGGTGATTTAGAAAATGATGAATTGAAATTTGTTGCATATTATCTTGTTGATGACAAAGTTCAAGCTGTAGCTCAATCGAAATACGATCCATTAACGAGCGAAATAGCCGAGATTTTCTATCAGAAAAAAACTATCCGAAAAAACGATATTGAAAACGATCTATTTGGTTATAAAAAATATCTTTGAATGTGTAAAGAAAAACATATTTCTCTTTATCAAGTGCCTCGTAAGAATCTAACGTGATGAATGATTACTTGACGTGCAAGTGCAATACGATATCAAAGATAACACAAAATAAAACGCTGATAACAAAATTGTTAGTGTACGATCGATGAGTGCGTTTTTTTCTCTTTAAGTTAACTAGTGACATCTATTCGTGTGAAATACAATCGTTCGAAAGAAAATCAATGCGATTAGAAAACGTTTTTTCAATGATTTCGATGAGATTTTCATTGGATTTTCTTTCGAAGGTTGACTAGCAATGTTATGGCGGTCTCATACACAAAGAACATAATCAGAACGCATCGAGAGTGGTTCGTTTTTGTCTATTGATTGTTTACGAAGTTCTTATTTGTTTGGTCATTGTTTATTATTCTTTATTCGTGTATTATTTTGTACGAGGCAAATCGTCGCGCGTCGTCGCCGTCGTTGCCTTCCCGTTTTTTTTCTCTTCTGCTGTTCATAGTGTACATAGGCCTTGTCTATCTATTCCCATTTTCGTGTGTATTCTTCTTTGAACATTACATTTCAAAAATCAATCTTATTATTCTACCTGTGTACCTATGTAAAAAGAACTTTACAAGAAAGAAAGAAAGAAGCTCGAAACAATAACCAACGCAACAAATCGATTGAATTTGTGTTAAGCTCATTTCTTTTCTCTTTGTGTATTTGTTATTATACATTTATATATATATAAAAACTTCTTTACATATGTGGCCAATGCAAGGTAATACAGATTATTCAACAAGTGAACGATCAGCACCGATTAACATGCCAAATCGTCAAGCAGACTTAACATCAGGTTATGTTGATCCACACGGTGTTGTTTTCTCACCGAAATCAACTGATCCATCGAATCTTGGTATAAATATGTGTATTAATATCTTAGAAGGTGATAATTCACCACGTGTTAAAGATAATACAATCAAAGATGTGACACAACATATGCAAAATATGAAGATTTATGTAAGTCAATAGTTAAATGAGTTCGATTGAAAAGGTTCGAATCTAATGTATGGCTATCGTCAGGCGTTACCATTATATCTCAATCGAAATAGTGGTGTTACCGATCAGCCTAGATAAAAGCTATTCAATAGTTGAAATGTAATCGAATCGAAACCTTTTCATGAATTCATTTCTAGTTCGACTATGAAAACAGACGATTAATTTTTTGGTTGAATTATTTAGACTGACAGTGATAATTCAAAGAAAACTCTCGATAGTCCAACAGGTTACGATGGTAAATCGGATGAGACAATCGGTGAAAATGAATCCACACGTAAACAATCACCACGTCCACCATCAGGACATACAACTAAAGATTTACCGAATGGTAATACAAATGAAAATCTTCAATCAACAACAAATATTCCATCCGGTGATGAGACAAATGATAATGGTATACCAACATCTCATTTAATGATGAACGGTATACCAACGGCCTCTGTTCCCATACCATTTCAACGTCTAGATGCAACAACCTCTCAACAACAACAACAGCAGCAACAGCAACAACAAATGTTACTCTTTCAACAACAACAACAAGCTTATCAAGCACAACAATATCAATTATTTCAACAACAGCAACAACAGCAGCAGCAGCAGCAACAACAACCACCATCGGCACTTTATGATATTAATTCAGCATCATCAGCTTTTCAACCGATTGATTATTCATTAATTCAACCTCAATCATACGAAAGTCAATCGATAATGACAGCATTCAATCCTCAAGCGAATGGAACCAATCAACAAGATCCACAATTAGCTAATCTTGCTCAAACACCACTGATGTCCTGGCTTTCGAATGCCATGGCTGCTCAACAACAAAATCCCAATCAGCAATCGCCCTACGGTTCCTCATCGAACCAATACATCATCAACGGCAATCAAGATAGTTATTTACAACAATTACAAAATTTTCATCAATCACCTGCAGCACTTCCATCGCTACTCGGTCAGCCACAATACTGGTCAGCTGTACCAACAACATTGGTTTTCTCAGGACCACCGCCACCACCACAACAGATGTTAGCTCAACAATCGAACTCAACGAATGACCAACATTCGCCACAATCGAAAACAGCGAATAATAATACGAATTCAAACAATTCGAATCGACCGCTAACACCGACGAATGCCGCTGATTTACTCAGTAGTTCACAACCGAACCAACAAGCTCAACAATACATGAACATGTCACGAACAGCTCAAACCTCGGTCAATTATCCGTTCTTCGCAGCTGCTTCGCCGACATTTCTTGATCCCAATCTAATGATGTCGAATCCTCGACCACCCAGCGGTTCGCCCGCCATTCGCATGTTTCCTCAACAAGTCCCAATACCCGTCAACGCAAACAACCAAGGCGGAATCTACGGTAGTCCAGTCGCTAGTTCGCTTTCAAGTTCGTTCAACGATGTTTACACGGTGCCGACACAACGTCGTGATGCACCATTGCCGGATTTCTCTCGACTTTCGAAGCCAATTCAACCACAACAAGCACAACAACCGCCGTTATATCACGGACAATTGCCCGGTGGTCTTCCGCCATCGCCTGCTTTCAATAATCTAATGACTTCGATGACTCCACCGCCGTCATCGAACGCGGCGACGTTTGATGGAATGTTCAATGCGAGATTTTTTCCGCCGACAGGCTCAACGCAACAGCCGATGGCCAATGGAAACGATGTTTACTCGGGCCGACGAAGTGTCGGTGGCATGAATGGGCCATTGCCGAATTTCTACGCGCCGAACGTGTTCGGAGGCGGTAATAACGCGAATTCGCCGGGTAATCTTCGTGGAACGAATCCGAATTTGAATTCGGGCCGTGAATCAGCCGTTCCACGAAGTAAATTACTCGACGATTTTCGTAATAGTCGCATGCCGAATTTACAATTACGTGATGTTGTCGGTCATTTCGCTGAATTCTCCATGGATCAACATGGTTCACGTTTTATTCAGCAAAAACTCGAACGTGCGACGAACGCCGAAAAGGACCTCGTCTTCAAAGAAATCCTCTCAAATGCTTCGCAACTAATGACCGATGTTTTCGGCAATTATGTCATACAGAAATTCTTCGAATTCGGCTCGCCTGAACACAAAGTTTATCTTGCTCAACGTATCCGAGGCAATGTTCTCAATCTCGCATTGCAAATGTACGGCTGTCGTGTCATACAGAAAGCTGTCGAGACTCTGCCAGCTGAATGTCAAGTTCAAATAGCTCATGAACTAGATGGCAGCATTGTCAAATGTATCGAGGATCAAAATGGCAATCATGTGATTCAGAAATGTATCGAATGTTGTACGGGCGACGATATTGATTTTATCATTCGTGATGTGACCAAACAAGTGTTTCAACTCTCAGCTCATCCGTACGGTTGCCGAGTTATTCAACGAATACTCGAGAATTGTAAAGAACATCAAACACGGCCGATTTTAGATATTTTACATAATGAATTAGAAAATCTTGTTCAAGATCAATATGGAAATTATGTGATTCAACATGTTTTAGAACATGGCAAGCCAGAAGACCGAAGTCGAATTGTAAATGCAATCATGGGACGTGTTTTGCATTTGTCGCAGCATAAATTTGCGAGTAATGTCGTGGAAAAATGTGTGACATTTGCAACAAGAGACGAACGACGACAGCTAATTGATGAAGTCGTTTCATTCGGCGATGGGTAACACTAAATAATAAAACAAAAGATGAAAAATAAACGTTTTTTTTTTAGACCTAATTGTGCACTATTAACCATGATGAAAGATCAATTTGCTAATTATGTCGTTCAAAAAGTAGGATGGCTACTTAAAAAATTTTCAAGTAGAAAATTGAAATTGATGCGTCGTTTTTCAGATGATTGATGTTGCTGAACCGGCTCAACGAAAAATTCTCATACAAAAAGTTCGCCCACATATTCAATCGTTACGTAAATTTACCTATGGTAAACACATTATCACGAAATTAGAAAAACATTTAAGTAAAAATTCGGACTTATCATCAAACAGCAATGGTTTGTCGCACTATGACAACTAAATTCGTTTATTTTCCCTCTTTCGTTTGTTCTCTAGTTAGTTTTCTTTTGTTAGTTTGTTTATTTGTTTTTTCTTCTTCTTCTTCTTTGCGTGACAGTGTTCATCATTATTATTATTATTTCTTTTTTTTGCCCTGTTTTTCTTTTCTTCTTCTTCTTCTGCTGTATATACACGGCTCAGGCAACGTGTTTTTCGTCTTGCCGGACAACACTACTCTGTGTGTGTTTTTTGCTCAAAAGAAAACCAACTACGGTATTCATTTTTCTTTCTTTCTTGTACAGCTTTGTTGTAATTGCTCTTCGTATACATAATATATATCTGTGTATGTTTGTGTGCGTACGTTATATATTGTAAAGGTTTTGTTTCATACACACTTTCTCTTGATGGTCAAAACAAGTCAACAGACACATGCGTATTGAATTGATAATTAATACTCAAAATTTGTGGGAGGTAGAGAAAAGGAAAACATTTTTTTTTGCGCATATATCAGAGTTTATTTTTTTTTATACCTCCGGATTTACTTTTTCTTTCTTTTGTCTCAGGAAATCGTGTGTAATTTCAATGGGAGGTGCCACACATACATACTCTTCTTCTTCTTCTTCTTCTTCTTCTTCATTTTTTTTCCTCTTTTTTGTCTTCTCTCTCTCTGCCTTTTTTTTTGATTAAAAAAAAAAACTAAATCTGTTTAACTTGTTCTGGCACTTTATTCATGTAGTGAACGACCAGTTTTTTTCTCTCTCTTGTTTGCTCTCTTCTCTCTTTTTTTTTCATAGCAGCCTACTACTTGTATTACTAACGAAAATAAATAGACAGAAAAAAAAGCCTGCTCCTGTGAATATATATATATATCGATGTCAGCAAAGAACAAATCGGTGCTGTTGATTTAACAAGTCTTATCTATCAAAGTTGAACGAGCAAGAAAGAAAGAAAAGGAAAGAAAATGTTTTCTTTTTCCTTTGTAATATTGATGAAATTTCTCTCGATCTCTCACTGAGCGAAGGACAAGAAGGCGAAGAAAAAAAAATGACAGTTGACTAGATCGAGTGACAATTAGATTTTACATTCTCATTCTTTAACGTTCATCATCTTCCGCTTCAATGCAAATCAAATAAAGATTCATCGACCAGCGCTTTGTAATTTTATTCTTCTCGGTCTTTACAAGCATCTTTAGACATATAGTATATATATATATATAGTTTTTTTTTCTTACATTTTCTCTCTAATGTTTGAGTATATTAATTGAGAAAGACGATTCAACAAATGTATTCATCGGAACACTATCAAGAACAAAAAAGTCGAGACCGTATGGCGGATTTCCAAGAACTAATTGCTCGCTATGAAAGTAAATGACATGACTAATCAACTGGGAATTTTCGTTTTGTCTTTCTTTCATTCATTGTTTAGTTAATCATACATTCGCAAGAAAATTACGTGCTCTCGAAGGATATGAAATTGTATTTATTTGTGATGATTCGGGTTCAATGAATACTCCACTTGGTAGACATTTTCTTTTTTTTTGTTTTTATTTCGAAATTTGTCATTTTAATTGATTGATTTAGGTGACTTGTCCGTTCCTCTCGATAGAATGCCATCGCGATGTATGTTTTTCTTCGGGGATCGAATGAGAAATGTCAACAATTGATGTTTGTTTCTCTTTTTTTTTCTATTTCGCAGGGGATGAATTAAGACAAACTGTCTCGATTGTTGTCGATCTTGCTAGTATACTCGATCCTGACGGTGTTGATGTGTATTTTCTCAATCGTGAACCATTATTTCATGTTCGACATTCATCTGAATTAATTCCTGTTTTTTCTATTCCACCGGCTGGTAGATTGTGACGAAAAAGTCTTTCGATTTTTTTCTGTCTGCATTTAAGGTCCAACGCCGATTGTTCCCGTCCTTCGACGTGTTCTTCACGATAAAAAACATGAAATCGAAGAACGAAAACTGCTCATTCTTCTCGCAACCGATGGCGTGCCGACTGATAGCCAAGGCCATCGGGATATTCGGTCGTTCGAATATGTTCTCAAACATGAACGAAAGCCAGTCAATCGAATACCAGTTACGATCATTGCTTGCACTGGTAGATAGGCTTTTTTTTTTGTTTCTTTCTTATAAAATCCGTGTGTGAGTGTTTAGATGATAATGATTGTATCGGATATTTGAATCACTGGGATAAGAAATTGCCTAATCTTGATGTAGTTGATGATTATCGAAATGAAAAACGCGAGATTCTTGCACGACAGGGCAAACAATTTCCATTCAGTTTCGGCGATGTAAAATTCTGATTACAAATATTCGACATTTGATGTGATTTTATGTTTAGTATGTTGTGAAAATTCTCATGGGCGGTGTGGACAGTTGGTTCGATGATTTAGATGAGAAAAAAGTGCACACTGATGATTACGGTCGAGCGCTTTCATCAAAAACTCATCAACAAAAACATAAAAAACTTCGTTGTACAATTTGCTAATCGATTCGTGGATTATGTTTCTGATAAAAAAAAACAAAACAAAGAAAACTACGTCTCATCAGATTTGTTTTTCAAATTTTGAATCAATTGATAGAGAAATATTCCGCGCGGCCATTAATATGGTTGTTCAACCTCTTTTTGTTCAATGATTATATGCGCATAAATTTTCTTTGCTTATACTTGTTAATAAATCATTTTTTTTTCTGACTTTAATTCTTTTTGATATTGAAATAAGATTTTGTTTATCGTTTGCATTCAAGCAATCACTATGGATTTATTTTTCGTTATGAGTAAATCATTGGTCATAAAAGATACGCCAACGAAGGGAAGTAGAAAGCAGAAAGAACAGAACACAAAAAAAATAATGACGTTATAATGTTGCTCTCTTTGTTTGTTTGCTTTTCGTTGCCTTTTTACTTCTACTTTTAAAAGAAAAGTTAATTAGATATGTATCCACAACAATATCCTGCACCGCCTGCCTATTCCGAATCAGTTGGCTTTAATAATAATAATGCAAATGCATTCCAGCAAACAAGTGAAGATCGTATGAGAAAATTCGAGTATCTTGTCAATCGATATGAAATTAATCGAGAATTTGCAACACGATTGAGAGGCTTGGAAGGTTATGAGATCGTATTTATTGTTGACGGTAAATATCGATTAATTATTTAAAAGGAACAATCATTCTTTTGTTTAGACTCGGGTTCCATGAATACACCATTAGGTTTGTCGCGTCATTTATTGACAAAAGAAAGGCAAACGAGTCAATCAAAAATGTTGTTTTATTTCAGGTGATATAACGGGTCCGTTCGATAAAAATCCAACACGATGGGATGAACTTCGACAGACAGTTTCGATCGTTGTCGATATTGCATCTGTGTAAGTCAGCGATGCTCAGTTTTTCTTTTTTTTTTTTAATATTCCGTACGTTTTCTATTCTAGTTTCGATCCCGATGGAGTTGGTAAGTCCCATGAGAGCATTAGGGTAATTAATTTTTTCTTTTTCAAGACGTTTTCTTTTTGAATCGGCAACCAATGAGACATGTGAAAACTGCGGAAGAACTCATTCCAGTGTTTGCTGTGCCACCATCAGGTAAAATGATCGTGCATAAAAAAAGAAGAGTTGTTTTTTTTTAAATTTGTTTTTCTCAGGACCAACGCCAATCGTTCGAACGCTTCGACATGTTTATCAGGAAAAACGATTAGAAATTCAAGAACGAAAATTATTGATTTTAATTGCCACCGATGGTGTGCCGACGAATGACAATGGACAACACGACATCAAATCATTGGAACATGCACTTCGTCACGAACGAAATCCGATTAATCGGATTCCAGTGACAATTATTGCATGTACAGATGATCATGATTGTATCGGTTATTTGAATAATTGGGATAGGAAAATACCAAATCTCGATGTAGCTGATGATTATCGCTCCGAACGAGAAGAAATTCAAAAAGTTCAGGGCAAACAATTTCCATTTAGTTTTGGCGATGTAAACAAAAAAACTCGAATTTTCTTTTCTTAGATTTATTCTTATTGTTTAGTATGTCGTTAAAGTTCTGATGGGCGCTGTTGACGATTGGTTCGATACGTTAGATGAACGTCGTGTGACAAGCAATGCGCCACCACATCGACGTGGCAGTCGATCAAAGAAAGGTGGCTGTTGTATTTCGTGAGAAATGATTTGTACAGATTGTTGTCAAATAAATAAATAAATAAACAAAAGAATTAATGAAAATCAATAGCAGAGCGTCGTTTTTTTTTTATTCAACGGAAAACAGAACAATAAACTAGAACGATTGATCATTTGACAGATCAACGGAAGACAATGACATTGGAATACTATTTGCAAGTGAACAATCTTCGATTTAGAATATATTCGAACGATTGTCGGAGATGTTTATCGGCGCAATTGTTTTGCATACGAATGGAGAGAAGAATTTCTTTGAATTACGTTTATTTGATTGTTGATCACTAGAACGCAAGAAAATCAAAACAAAGAATTGATTCAATTTTGAATTGATTACGTTGATTTTGTTGACGAGACATTGGCATGTGTAATGGCGCCTTGAATGTCGCGAGTGAGTCGATCGAAATTGGCGTCGAGTTTTTTCACGAGATTTTTCGATGGTAAAATCGAATTCGTGAATTTATTCAATTGTTCTTCGTCGATTTTGATTTCGAAATGATTCGAATTGATCGTCGAAAGATCGTCAATTGGAAAATTGGAATTCTCATCGGTTAAATCATCGGTGGCAAGTGAATTTTTCATTAGATTCGCTTTTAAACGACTTCGCCGTTGAACATCGTTCCATCGTCGAACAATTTTCGACGTTTGTTTGGAATTAGTTACAACGGATTTCATCTGACGAACGGGACCATCGGAATCAACATAGACCAATGGTGAACCAAGTTTTTCATTCAACTCAATCGATTCATTCGAATCCGAATTATTGAATTTGATCGACGAACTTTTCACTTGTTGTTCACATTTGACATTGGCTCGATCACATCGATGAATCAATCGAGTGATTTGCTTAGGTAATTGAAGGCTAAATTCAGTTATTTGCTGATCATCATCATCATGCATTGATGAGACTGTCAATTCTTCATCTTCACTTTCCATGGCTGTTAAACTTTCATCGCTACTGTACTGTTTAATTTTGATTTTCTTTCGTCGAACGATTTGTTTTTGTTGATATTTGGAAATTAAATTTGTAATCAATTGTTTTTGTTCACACAATGGACAAAACCAATGAGAATTAGGAATGGCAAGTAGATTCGGATGTAAACATTCGATATGATAAGCGTCATTACAATCATCACAAAGTAAGAGCACTTCAGGATGATTGTTACTTTGGCAAACGAAACAATTGGGAATGATTGTTAATGTTTGAGCAGTTCGAGCTGTTTGAATCGGTTCACTCGATGGTTCTTCATCGTCGAAGATTATTTCTTCGGAAAGATAGTCATTGTCATCGTTCGATGAAGTATCGTAATCTGTTTGTTCGTCAGACGATGAACTTCGTTTACGACGACGACGACGAGATGGACGTGGTTTTTTCGTTGAATTTCGAATTCGTGTCGAACAACGTTGAGCAAGACAAACATCATCCTCATCTGTCGATAATGTTCGTAATCGTTTTCTTGATCGACTTGATTTCGAAATACTTTCTTCATTATCAATTATCGTTAATGATACCGGAGGATAACATTGTTCGAATTCATTCGATGGGAATACTTTCGAACAGAACGATTGTTCGAAAATACTATTGCCTTGGAATTTCGTCTGAAAAACTGAATCACTGAGTAGTAATTTAATAAATCTATCGAGTTCGTCTCGTGTTCGACAGATAATTGTCCATCTTCGATTGAAATCAACATCTTCTCGAAATAATCTGACATAAGAATCGTCAATAAATAACCAATACGACACTCCGAAACGATCACGACCGATTGGCGATGGATTGATTTCATTTGGCGGTTTATTCAGGAATGTTTTTTGAAATTGATGATTGAAATCAAATTGACTTTCCAATAGATTTTTTAATATTCGAAGTTTGAGATGAACATCTGCTTGTAGATAACCATGCGTTGTTATTCGTTGACTATCATTTGAATCGAATCGAGCTACGAACTATTTTAGTAATTGAGATTAATATGAAAAAGTCAAAATCGAATTTACTCGACTGAGAATTGCTTCGAAATTTTCTCGACGAGCATTTTTCGCTCGAGATAATCGTTTGAGAAGAAGAAAATGAAAATCAATTAAACGTCTTGGCACTTGTCGTTGCTGAGAATCGATTAGATGTTTTTCGAGTAATTGACCTGGATATTTCGGTAGATTGAGTATCGTTCGAAATTTCTCAAGAAAACAAAGAACGAATCCATAATTCGGATCGTTGAATAGTTCATCTGTTGACAACATTTTTATTTCTCTACACTCAACATCTATAACGAAAAAAATATATACGTTGGACACACGTTGCATCATGCGCTCGGATAGATGACATCAGAGGATTTCGTAATTACATTCGATGTGTGTTGTCGTTTATTTGACAAGACGAAGAAGAAAAATGACAGTAGAAAAACACGAAAGAAAACGGTTTGATTATTTGCCATTGTTGGGATTTAAATTGCCCCGATCATCGCGCCAGATTCCATCGACATCGACTCGACCGTAGATACCAGTCGATTGATTTTGATGTAATGCGTCCATCCATTCTTTGACTATTTCAGGTGAATCGACCATGACGTTAATTTCCTGAAACGAATGATGCAAATACAAAAAATTGAATTCTTCGTTTTTTTTTTGTTACTTGAGAATGAAACCACGATTGAGAATCCATATTGCCACTGCCCATGATCGCAACTTGATCGTCGATTGACATGAATTTAATATGACAATTACGACGACGTTGAGAGAAATTCAATGGACGTATTTGATCTAGAGAATAAACACGAAGAACAACGAATTTTTTCATTTATCATCATCATCATTTCGGTTTACCTTTGCCGGTGTACCAAAAGACTTCGAGATATTTCTCAGCTCCATCATGTCCATCTCGTAATTTTCGATACAGTTTCTTGACAACATGCTCATTTGTTCCGCCTTGAAACGTTCCAATACCTTCGGTTAGATCATTGAAACCTAAATCAAGCCATAGAATAACTCGAACACCTCGTCGACACGCACTCAGAATCCCGTCGATAGCTGCCGATGCATTCAACGTTGGCGATTGAATAAATATCGATTTTGTTGCATAACGAAATGCTCCCATCCAAGCAGCATCCTGTGGATTAGCCGTATCGACGTGTCCCGGCGTTCCACGAGGCAAACGATTGACTAAAGCCATGGGCACAGGTTGATGTTCTTGATGAAAAATAAACGGTGAAAAATCGTGTGCTAATTGATTTAATTCGTCGTCGGTGAGATTTTCATCGGGCTTTGTGTGTTGTGCAGATTTCGATGATTTATTTAAATGACGAGTTAAAGGCGATTCAGAACGAGGCGTTAGATCATAGCCAACGACTGCACCTGTGAGACCGCTTGTTGCTTTGACAAGAACAGCAGGCGAATGATCTTTTCGATGCTGAACTAAAGCTTGTAAAGCAACTGCTGAAAATCTATTCTCAATCGGTGATGTTTCTTTGCTTGTCTCTTGCAAAGCTAATGGCGCATGAAGATAAACATTGAAATTATCGTTTTCTAAATGTGATCGAAGTCTTAAACGTGCTCGAGCAATCGCTTGTTGTAGCGGTTCTTTTATTGACAATACACGTGAATTATTTATTCCGAATTGAAATTGTTTATTTGTCGACGAATTTGCGTCTTTCAAACAGACGAGATTCGGTTGAAATGGTACCCACCATGATATTAAAAAAGTATCATAAAAAGAATTAACAATATCACCTTCGAAATGTGACATCATTTCAAGATTTGGTCGATCTTGAATATTATTACTATTGATTAATGCAAGACGACGATCGACAATGAGAAATTTCGCATGAAATGTTCCCATAATCATTCGATGGTAGTTATTAACTTCAAGTGATAGATGAGGAATTTCGTGTGGTAATGGAATGTCATAATCTGGCCATTTTTCAACAGGAAGAATACTGTGATAATGAACGAGATTTTCTTTCGTTGGATGATCGATCATAAGTTTAACAACTACGGTTCGATTATCGTTTTCAGCACGTTTACTTAGCATTCTCAAAGCTTGACCAATAATCGTTACACTTTCACTTTTCTCCCAGAAATTCGTTGCTAATAGAACTTCAGTTTCAGCATGAACAATACAATGATAGTAATGTTGCATTATATCCGGAATAGTCGAAATAATTGTCAATGGTAAAACGCCAGTTGTACCGATCAATGATGGCGAAACTCGACCGGATAATGGATCTCGTTTAAGTGTACATAGAACATTATGAAATAATTTCAAGAATAAATCACTTGGTCGACTTGAAAATCGGCCGAATTTCTCAGCAAGATTCAATTCTCCATCGGTTACTTGACGTTCGAGAAGTTCATAATTAATTCTCGATCGTAGATGACGTAATGGTTTGTAAAATATTTGTTCAGCGGCTTGCTGTGGACTTCGAATGTTCCATTGTTCATCAGCTAATACCGATGTCACAGATTGTTTAGGAATTTCATCGAGTGACGGTAAATCATCTTCATTGATTATGACGTCACTTGACATTGAACTCTGCGTACAAAACATCATTCAATCACGTTTTTGCTTGAATGTAACTCATAGCGTTTTTGTTTTCAAGGACACATTGTATGCAATTTATAAATGAAAGAACGGAAGAAATAAGAGAGGCAAAAAAACATAAAGATTTGTCAATATTATTAATAATTGATGCTGAATCATCGATCTGAAATAAACGACAAATGATTGATTGAGTTTATCAAAAGGAAAAAACGTGATGTTTTCGCCTCCTCTCTCTATATATATACAAAAGAAGAATTTAATCATTATGTATAGGTGGAATGTGTCGATTGAGAATGACATCAATCGGATTTCGAATGCCAAGCATGAGACAGATCAATTCTGTTTGAGGATTATTTTTTCTTAATTGTTCGATTTCGATTTGATTTGTCGAGGTATCTTGTCGATAGACCGGACTGGTAATTTCAAAATTCTCCGGAATTTCGAATGTATCAGAAAAATCATCACGAACTTTTCGATAGTCTTCTTCAGTCGGTTGAAAGGATGTTTGTAATGGTAAATATGTATTCGAACGTTGAACATGTAGCAGATGATCAGTTTTCGACAAGATACATAACCATTCGGGATCGAGTGAGAGACGATTTGTTGGCGAAGGCGATGGATTGATTGGCTCAATGTCGATAATCTAAATCAAACATTGAATTCAATGAAAAATGAACTAATATGTTGATATTTTACTTGAAGAAAATCACGATTAGGTAAGCATTTATCTAATGCAAGAAAACGTGTCGTTTGTCCATTGGTATGTTCGACAACAGCCGCGAATTTGACATGTAAATGTGCAGAAAACCAATGTTTTGGTTGAATTTGCAAGAGAATTTCCTCGGATGGTTCACTGCCTAACTGATTCGAGTAGATATCTTGTTGAAAATGTGGCTTTCGTTGTAATAAACGTTGAGTATTTCCATACCAAACAATGCCTCTTGGCCAATCATGCGAAAGCATAATATCAATTTGACCGGCTTGCAATTGTTTCAACCGAAACACGTCCAAACTTCGAATATGATAAATCGATCGACTAGTTTTCTCATCGAATGGTGGCAATTCAAAACGCCCTGAATTATAATCATGATATTTATATATTCCCGATAGACCACCGATACGTAACCCGTTGTAATTTACAACGTTTGCATAGCCCATGTAGTAAATGTTCGGTGCAACCCATCCGCCATACGGTAGTTCGATAAGAAAATCACTGGCTTCATGGTTTCCACCGATGAATATAGTTAAAACTGGTGCTGTTTTCTCGCTGGAATAGTATTTCCAGAAGTCTTGCATGGATCGATATTTCGGAGGCACAGCCATTGATTGTAGATCGTGTTCATTGCGAACCGATTGAAAATCTCCACAGATAAGAAGCAAATCGATTTTGATTTGTTGACTAGTTTCGATTTGTTGAATCGTTTCATAGATTCGATCTAATTCGCCATGACAACAACCTTCAATGGCGATTTTCATAGTTTTTATCTACAAAAAACAACGATTGAGATTATGTTGTATTAAAATTTCACAATTTTTAAACGTTTCAAAGGTTTTTTTGAACTAGTCGGTTTTGTTTCTTTAACAACTGCATCGACATTATCATCGATGTTATTTGTCGTCGATGTAAGTCGAGGTAATTCTTGATCATCGATTCCTAAAAATCAAAATCTTGTTTTCAAAACTCAACACTCGTTTTTCTCAATCGAACCTTGTTTCTTCAAAAGAGTCGGACAATCTCGTTTGAAATGTTGTTTCGATCCACATTCATTACAACAACCACCATTCGGATACAATCCATTGGGATTCTCAGGACATAACCGTGACCAATGTCCTTGTTTACCGCAAATAAAACAAGTTGCATAAGTAAATGAATCGCCTTTGACTTTGCATTGATTCAATCGATGTTCGGTCGAACCACATTTATAGCAAATTCCCGTTTTAACTTCACGTTGTTTTTGTTCTTCGACAGGAATTTCACTCGTACATTCGTTCATCGAATGTCCAGCTTGTCGACAACGAAAACAAATCTTTTTCAATTGACGTTTCAATTTTTTCTCGGCACGTTTCTCTTCACGACGTTGCTCTTGAGGATTTAAACCTTCTTTTAATTCATTCCAAGGTGTTGCATCATCACCGACAGCTTTCGGTTTGTCTTTTTTATGTTTAGCAAATCGTGTCATCTAGAATGAAAACTGTTCTTGACTTTTATTCTTTAAACGATAAAACAAACAAACGAAACGGAAAGAAATAAAGAAAGAAAAATCGTTATTTAATCCAGATCTTTTCAATCCAATCGTAAACTTGATTTAAATTAGCTCCACTGTCAGCATCGGTTTCGTCACCGGCACTGTCAATATCATCGTTTTCATCATCATAATGATCGGCATACGATGACTTCTCGGTTCCTAATGCTGAACCTTCGACGAATTCAATTTGAATATCTTTAACATCAGCAAATTCGAATGTATCTTTGTCACGTCGTCCAATATCATCCGATGTGTCGCCTTTGCCTTGATGAACGGCTACTGACGATGCACGTGTCTTTCGTTTCATTGTCAATTCATTTTCTAATAAATCTCGAATTGTTTCGATTGTTTGTTGATTATCATTAAGATCTTGTTTATTGCAAAGGATTAATAACGGCAATCGTTGTTGTCGAAAGGTTTTCTCACGTAAAATATCATAAAGATAATCGGATACATCTTTACTTTCATTTCGAATAGCTGTACTATCAATAACGAATATCATAGCTTTAGCCGAGAGTTTATTGGAATTAAATTCTCGTTGACGAATACGAAGATTACCGGGTATGTCGATGATATGAATCTTTTTCGATGGACGATCCGATGATGGATTCTCTAAAATCATCGAACCACGATTCACAGCCATAGATGTAAGTGTTCGTTTAGCAACACCCATTGTCAAACGAGAGTATAATAATGTTTTACCAGCATTCGAAACACCGCAAAGAAGCAAACATTCACCACGACGAATAGATTTCGAACGGTTTTTTGCCCACCAAAGAATGGCAATAGTTGCAAAAACGATAAGAAATGCGGTGATGACTGTCAATGGCAATGCTTGAGCAGAATCATCGGTATATTCACGAGTATCATCCATGATTGTATTGAGCAAGTCGATTTTCTATATTCTCTCTCTTTCGCAATGAGACAACTGTAATGATATCCATAGTTTACAAACATGACGAATGAAAAATCGAGATTTTACATCGAGTTTTTCTCTTCAACAGATGTCAGTTTATCGACAAATATTACTAAAACGAACCAACGAGAAATTAATAAACAACCAGACAGAATAGCAAGCAAGCAAAAAAAACGCTCCTTCATTTCGTTTCTTTTCTTTTCTACGTACATATCTATATACATATATATATTTCATACAATGTCGAGTAGTTTTATTGGAAGTAAAATTGCAATTATAACTAAATCTCAATGTCGATATACCGGAACTATAATCGGTAGATAGGAGTCATGATTCGTTTTGTTCATATTTTGTTTTTGCTTGAAATAGGTATTGATACTCAAGCATCATCAATCGTTCTCGGGAATGTCAAATGTCATGGCACAGAAAACCGTATTGGCAATTTTTTGAATCAATCCTTAATCGGTACGATTATTCCTCTCATGCAATTCGCAAACAGTGACATCGAAGATTTGAAAATCGTCGAAGACGAGCCCGTTGCTGATGTTGCAACAAAACCAAAATCATCATCAATTCACGATGATCCTGCGATTGTTTCTGCTGTCATGAGTTCACAGGAACCACAAACATCTTGGTCAACAGCAGCAGCAGCAGCACAACCAACCAATCGAAGTAAATTCTTCGATAATGCGCCTGTGACTCAATCGAACTCATCATGGTCATCAACGAATACTCAACGAAATTTTCCCAATCCTATTCAACAACGTCGAGGACAGCCAATGAATTCTCAGCGTCGTTTCGGTGGTAATCGCGAGACATTTCAAAATAATGGAAATAATTTCGACGATGACTTCGATTTCGAAACAAGCAATCAGAAATTCACAAAAATCACTAGTGAAGAAGAATTCAACGCACACCAACAACAACAACAACAACAACAATTCAATGCTGAACATGAAGCAATTTATGATAAAAAGAAATCATTCTTCGATAATGTCACAACCGATGAATCATCTGATAACTACGGATCTATGTACAATCGTTCGACGAATACCGAAACATTCGGCCATCAACGTCGTGGCAATTACCGACGACCAGCCTATTCGAATTATTCACGTCAACAACAAAGCAATGATAATTATCACTATCGACAGAATCCGAATAATGGATACAATCATCGTCATTGATGATCGAAATATTTTTTCAATGATTGAATAAAAAAAAACGCCAAAAGTCTCTTTTTTTCACGAGAGTATGGTCTCAGTGAGCTGCCGGTGGTTTGTTTCAAATTTAATTTATCGTGCATATATTGTTATTATTTTTTGTATGTGTTCTTTTGTGTATCTGCGCGAGATGATCAACTCAGGCGAATAAAAGCAACAGCATAAAAAAAAAGGATCGAACTTGGGCTCTTGATTTGCTGCAACGGCGCTGCATTTTCTCGTATATAGAACATATATTTTTTACAGAAAAAAAAAGAAAAGAAGAAAAACACTTAGAACGTGTTTTCTTTGTTAACATTTTGATAATTTACAAATGATTTTTGTCTTGATTACTTAACTAACGTGCCTTTGACACAATAGAGAACGCCTTTGCGCGACGAACGAGTTATACAATGATCTTTAACGAATTTTTTCACTTCATGAATTGGATATTGTTGTGTTTGATTTTCTTGTTTGATTCGTGAACGTAGATCGGTGAATTGGAAACTGTCGCATTTCTCGAGCAAATCAGCAACATATCGACGAAGCTTAAAAAAAAACAGTGTTCGATGAAATCAAAGAGAAAACAACGATTTACAATATCGTATTTGTCACCCATTTGACCATTGATGAAAACTGGCTCTTGTTTGAGATTCTTCGGCCACTAGGAACACGGAAAATTATTTGAAAAATAATGAGAAGAAGAAGAATTTGTCGAGAAACCTTTTTATTTACATAAATCGCACCGATTTCGGCTGCTGCTCGAAGGATACTTGCTTCGGTTACGCCCGATGCTAATGGATGGCCAGGTGGCGATGATATCAACTCCAATTTAATAGCTAAAAGCCCGATATTCGAGGGAAAAACAGAGGAAATTTGTTCGATTTTTACCGATATTGATTTCACTGAGTTTGAAATAGGGTCGATAGCCAAATCGTCGTTTCATGAACGATAATAATTCGTGTTGAATCGTTTCAGGATCTTGTTTGATGATGGTTTTCGGTAGGGTTACAGGTGTACTAATAGTTGTTGCTGATTCAGCTGGAGAATCGGTGGATTTTCTCGAGGCACTTCGACCTAGAACAAAATCGAACAATTCGAAATCAGAACAAATCGAAATCGAAACTTTTTCTCGTTGATTTCTTCGGCGATTTTTCGACATCGGTTTTTTTCTTTTTCTTCGGTTTCGTCGGCGGAACAATCAATGGTTTCTGTTCATTGATGATGTTCGATGCAATCGATGATAATTTGTCAGTTTCTTGAGAGAATTCTTTATTTAAAAATAATAATTGAAAATAATCTTCGATTGAAATCGTTTTTCGCCAACGAATCGGCAAACGATTTTGCTCGAGATTATCTTTCATCGCCCATTGAGTTCTCAGATGGATAGCTGGATGTTCTTGAGGTGAATAATAGGCGAAATCTATCCAACGTTCTTCATTTCGAGCACGTTCAATGTAATTATAAGATCGAATTTTCTTTTCACGTTGTAAACGACCTTCCGGTCGCCAGAATTTCATTGTTACGAGTTCATTCGATGGTTTATCCGTCGTTTCATCATCAGTTGTTGTTTCGTCTGCCGAGGAAGCCGATTGTTTCGAAAAATTTCCTTCGTTATCGAGTTCGTCATCGTCGATTGACATCGGTTTTTGTGCGAGAAGCGTCGATGATGTTGCATCGAAATTCGGTCGTAATTGGAAGATGGCATTGAGAGGAGAAAGTTGGAGACCGTTCGATGTCAGAATACCGACGGCATATCGTTTGTAATTCTCGCCTGGCGTAAGATTTGTCGACGAGAGAGTTAATCGATTGAAAGTTGGAAGTGTTTGGTCGGATATCGACAGATGTTCACTGGCTCGTGTTTCATTTTCTTTAGCATGAAAATTCGATTGATCATCGAGCGAATAATCGACTTGAACGAGTTTATTTTTCGGCTTCAAACGAGCATTGACAAATGTTGCATTCGAATTATTATTGTCGTATTGAAGATTATTGGCACGTAAAGGATATTGAAATAGATAAAGTTGATCGGCAAAGATACGTGTGAGATGTATGTCAACCTAAAGCACAGAATTCGAACATGATTTGCAAAAACGAAAACAACGACGTTTTACTTCAGCAATTAGTGGATCATTATCATCATCTAGTATTTGACATTCGTCTGCCATCCGTCGTTGATTTGCTTTCGACGGCTGATTTTATTACATATATACATAAAAGGAAAAACAAGTCTATAAAAAAGAGGAAGAGAAAGCGAATAATTACGGAATAAGAAAAAGAAGAGAAAAAAAAGAGGAGTTTTGTTTCAAGCGAAATCATCGGCATGGTTCTTTATAAATGTTTGTTTGAATCATCGGAAGTTGTATCATTTACAAAAAGAAGAAAAAAAAACAACAACAATACAGAACAAAAAAAAAAGAGACAGAACAAGAAAACTGATTAATATTAGTTATTGCTTTGGGACACTTGGCGTAATGGTTCTTGTAGATATGATGATAGTGCATCCATCTAGAAAATCAAATCAATATTTTGAATTCGATCGAATTTCAACGTTCAATACTTTAGCTTTTAGCATTCCTAATTGCACATTAGTTTTTGAGACCATACAAATAAGTTGAGTAGCAACAGCTGATATAGCCATTTTGCCTTCTTCTGCATCGAGTAGGATCATATTTAAATCGCCTGAGCCGACGTAATTCTGCGGAAGAGTAGATGTTGAAGTTTGACGAACACGCTGATGTGCTGCGAATATACTACTCGCCATAGCAGCAATGATTTTTGCATCTTTAGCATCGAAACCAGAGTACGCTAGTAGAGCACCATCCTTTGTTAATAAACTATTTTGAAAAAGAAAACAAAAATCAATTAATTGAAATGAAAGACTACGCCTACACTGTCGATTGAATGCCTCCATTTGTTACTTGAGCAAGTACTTCGCTTAAAGCCTTCGGTTTTAGCATAATTTATCTGAAAAATTGCAAACGATCATCTATCAGCTGATTATCAATGTTTCTTTTTCATATGCGTGAAAAAAAAAAGTCTATCAAAAATACTAATTGACAACCAATGAAAATAGCCTTGGTATTCTTGTCATGAGTGTCCTTGTACACACTCATTTTTCCCCTTTCATTTGCGGTGATCATCCTAGCTACCTTTGCTTTTGCGTTTCTTGCTTGTTTAATCATAACTTATTTGCCTGTCTTTTCGACTTATCGATTCATTAATTCGTCGCGTACGTTTGTTTTGTAAAGAAAACGATCGAAAATACTGAATAGAAAAGACCTTGATAAATCTGCTAAAAGAAAACAAAATATTTACTGTGCATTTGTTGTCGATAGATTCATTTGAAAAATGTATACACCTCAAGTCAACACATACGGATGGCAAACAGGCAATCGGAAAATCGTTTCTTATCGATTGCCGTCGCATCTCGAAGCACCACCTGGTTGGCATAGTGAAATAGTTCATTCGAATTCTCCGGTACCTATTTTTCACAAAGCTCAATCAACGGCCTATCAACAATCATTTGTTCCGACAAATGTTTATGATCAACAGCAATTTGCATTCAACGAACAACAGGAAAGAAATATCGTCCATCAAGTTCAAAGACAAACTCTACCACCAGTGGTAATTCGAAGACAACTACCGAATAACTCAGTTGTTTATCGACAAAATATCTCGGTGAGATATCTCCAACCACCACCATTGCCACCGCCAGGACCATTGATTATTCGTAAAATAATCGAACGAATTCTGTTTAATATCGAAGAATTTTCTTTTATCTAGGTGAAGTTCGTCCACCACAGCCACCACCATTACCACCAATTCGAGTAGGTTTCTATTTTTAACCTTTTTGTTCGTAAACGATGATTATGCGTTAGATTCGAGAACGACAAGAACGACCTCCAACTCCACCACCTGTGGTAAATCGAAATCATATCTTTTTTTACAGAACTACGCTCGTCATTCATTTTCGCTACTTAGATTCTTCGTGAACGACCTCCGCCAGTTCCAGCTCAAATTCCTGCTCAAGTTATCGAAAAAGTTTTGCCTCCTCCACCTCAAGCACCACGTGGTGTCATTGTCGAACATTTCGGTCGCGCTCCACCGAAGCCACCGAATATTATCATCGAACGTTGGTTACCCTATAAATCTCCAGGTCCTCGACGTGTTCTCGTCGAACGTGCACCGCCAATTGCTCAGTAACTCTTCTCAATCACGAATTCTCGATTTCGAAACTTTTTCTTTCTCATAGATGCGCTCAAGAGCGTAATCTCGTTGTTCATTACGATTCTCCAAAAGCACATATTCATCGACAGTATGAAAACAGAGGTGTAGTCTGTGCTAATCCTGAGGATTATCTTCGACAATACGGTTCTGAAATCGATTCACAAACAATCGATGGTTATAAAGCCGAACTTCTTCGTGAAGCTTCTCGTGCTGCTCCACCGCCACCTTCAATCAACTGCGGTTCTCATCGAGTCTCACCATGTTACGAGAACGTTCGGTCAATCACTCCGCCACTTCGTCGTTCGGTATCCTATCACGATCGTAGTACATCTCCTTATGTAAACTGCGGTTATCAAACCTCTCGATCCTATGTCGAATATCCGACATATTGTCAAGAAACTGACGTAACACCATCGTGGAACGCACGTTGCAATCCATGTTCGTCGTATTCTCGTGGTCGTTGTGGTGAGGATTATTATTATTCGTCTTCGTATTCTTATCCAATGAGTACAATTCGTGTTCATTCAGAAGCTGAATTTCGCGATGTCATGTGTAATCTTACTCGTGGTCGTGTTCCAGCGTCACTAGGCGCATATTAAAACAAAAAAAAACACAAAAAATATTTGCATTAAGTTCGTTTTTTTTCTCTCTCGCTCTTTCTGGAATAAATAAATTTCATCAGCTGAGGTCAAACTAAAACCGAATTCTATTTTTTTCTCAGCGAATTTCCTTCACCTGTAAACGGTTGAAAAGTTTTCGATGGATTCTTTTCCGTATTCTGTTCGATCGAACGTGGAAATCTCAAAAAACCACATTTATAATCATAATCCGGTTGTCCACGATTGCCTTCCCGTTCTTTCAACGGAATGATTGTTGTCGAACCGTGATTTTCATCTCCTTTCGTTTGTATCTCATCCAAGGGTACAGCGAAATCAACTTCTAAATCACAATCGATTATCGAAACAACATTCGCAGGCTTCAAATCGACAACTAATAATTGATAGGTTCGTTCGAGATATTCGATTGATATCATATCATTTTTGGTTAGACAATTGAAATTTCGTAGAAACCTTTCTAGAACAGCTTTCGGATTGGTTATGTCGAGAAACTGTTTGGTTTGCGGTTGAAAACATGCGAATGTTGCCAATGGTAATGAATGAACGGATTCGATACGTATTTGATTACCTTCATCGATGTCTAATTGCTTCATAATCCAATGTGGAACGTAGCAGATTTGTTCGTTATTTGGAAGAAATTCTAGGACACCACAGTGTGTCGAACGATGATTTTCGAGATTCGTTATTTTAAATAACATAACACCGGTCTAAAAATTGACAAATGTTATCGAAATTTTCGATAGTGAAAGTAGAAAATGACTTGATGAATTAGTCGTGCGAGTGCTGATTCGGGAAGAAAAATTTTGCCACTATTTTCGATCGTTTCTCGATTTCGATCGACGAGAAAAGCAGTTGAATAACATTGATAACTTGTTTGAAAGTTATTATTATTTCCTTCATCATCACTTTCGAATGACATTCTTGATCAATTTAAAAACAACTGTGTGCGTGCGGATACGATCTTGACAAAAGTCCAAGAAAATATCGTCTAGATGTCGCTGAAATTTTGACAAAAGAAAAAAAGATTCCAACGAACAAAAAAATTCTTTTTTATCATCACGTGATCGAGAGAAAATCTCGTTGAAATTAATAAAAAAAATAGTTCCATTTTTTCGTCGTCATCAACCAATGAAATCGCTCCGAAAACTAACCTCGGTGCTGAACAAAAAAATTCTGTCTCATCAATACACATAACAGAGGGAGCTAGACACATTTATTTTTTATAAACATCAACTATTGTGTCCAAGAGGAGACCATCGTGGCTGCCTCGTTCGGTTTCCTTGGATATAAAAAAAAAGAAGAAATGAAACCGAAAATCCAATCTTTTTTTTAGATAAACGAAAAGACAAATTAACTCCATCATGCAGAAAAATCATCAACATCTCGTACGGCCATGTGCCGTATTTGTTGAACGATTAAACGATTCTTTCATTCCGTCGAAACGTTACAAAGTCGATGCTGATATCATCTATCGTTCTGTCAACGATCCAACAACAAATCCCAACGATGAACTCTCCGTCGATGTTCTCATGTTACCCAATAATAAAGTTAAAATATCCTCATCATCGACATTCGAAGATCTACCAGCCAACGACGAAACGAAACCGATCGTACGCATACGTCCACATCAATCGTCAATCGATTCGATCGATTACGAATCTCCATCAACAACTGTCAAACGAAATTCGACTCGTTCGTCGACCAAATACGACAACGATTCGTATCTGTTCAACAATACGTTCGATTCCGAAGACGAACTCGGCATGGACTTAAACGACGAAGAATTAGCATCGATCAATCACGTTCTCGATTTCGATGAAGATGACATGTCGAATTTCGACGATGACAACGGCAACGGACCGGGTTATCACGCTGCTCAATTGCCAGATCTAGTTATGGGCTCGTTACGAGCCGATAGCGACGTCAAATTCGAACCATCGTTTCAGTACAGCGATTTGTTCAATCGAAAAGGTCGAACATTCGTGTGTGACGAACGTGGCAATCGTGTTGTTTCAGTTAAATTAGATAAAAGCTCAGCGAAACGTTTAATCGATGGTATCGAAAGAAATTTAGGACGATTAGTTCTCGAAGAATGCCGTCGAGGTGATTTACAAGCACATATTTTAAAAGTAAAATCAGTTTTGTAGTCGAAAGATCGATGACGTTCGTGTTTAGATTGTTTTCAAAGATGAACAAGAATTTTTCGATTTCAATCGATCTGCTATCGTTTCGAAACATTCGTTCAAACAATGTCCGGAAATGTACACGAGATTTCTCGAAAGTCTATTCGAATCTCAAACATATCCAAATGAGAATGAAACCGATCCGTTAGGCGGCGACGTACGAAAACACTTTTTCCTGCATTCGAAAATCTTCTGTTTTGTCATTTTTAGGAAAGTGAACAACTCAATCAATCGTATTGTTGCAAAGTTCACGAGTGTGGCGAAGCGTTTACATCGCGTATCGAGGCGATGAAACACGCGAAAAAACATGCCGAATTAGATCCGTTCGATTTCGTTTGTGATCATTGCGGAAAGAAGTTTCTCGGCATTGCAAATATGAAACGACATTTACGTGTTCATATGGGCAGTGAAGGCAAAGATTTTGCTTGTCCACTTTGTCATTATCGAGGCTGTACGACGACGCATGTCAAACGACATATGGCACATAAACATTTAGAAAAGTAATTGATCGATCGATCGATTGAATCAAGCAGAGAAAGAGCTTTGTTTTTTTGTAGATCGATTCCGTGTCCGTATTGTTCATTTATGGCTGCAACTAATGCAGATTTGAAAATTCATATGGCAAGAAGACATTGGGATATTGAAGGGTTAGATATACTTAATAATCTACCGAAAACATACAAAAAAGAATGGAAATGTAATAAATGTGATATGGTTTTTCATGATTATTCGGTATGAAAACGAAACATTTTTTTTTCTTTATCTTTTCGAATTTGATTTTGTTTTCAGGATTTTCAAAATCATATTTACAGTCATTCAAGTCAGACAAATAAATTTCAATGTAATCTCTGTCCGTACAATTGCAAGAGCTTCTCGAAATTGAAAGTACGAATTCTTTTGCTGTTGTTTCGAAAAATTCACTTTTGGGTTTTTTTCTTACTTTCCAGCGACATATGTTGTATCATCAAGGTCAACGAAACTACGAATGTCCGAAATGTAACAATAAATTCTATCAAATGGAACATTTGAAACGTCATTTAACATCGATACATAAACTAAATATTCCTCAGATTGGTCGAGGCAATCGATTGTTCAACTCCGATATTCTCAAACGAGTAGGAGAAATCATAAAACAAAACAAACTTCTTCATCAAATAAAACGCTTTTTCAGAATTCTGACATGCCGAATATTCCTCCACCACACGGCACTGTTCCTCAATGCTACAAAGTCATATCGAAATGTGTATTTACTTGTCAAAAATGTCCATTTTCAACAACTAAACTCTATCATTTGAATGAACATGTTAAAAGTGAACATTTACAATTAGACGATTCGGCACATGTTTGCACGTTTTGTTCGTATATAACTGATAAGAAAACAAATCTTAAAGTAAATAATTTTTGAAAAAAAAATCATTTCAAATCGATTCATTTCGGATATTTATTCTAGCGACATTTACATCATAATCATGCTGGACAATCGAATACGCCCGTACTTTTATCGAATGATGCACTTCTCTCCAATCCAAATACGAAGTTTGTCATTGTGATTTGCAGAATTTATTTTAATTCGATTTTAAAAATAGATTTCAATGTGGTCTCTGTCGACGATATCAAAGCAATGTCGATGAATTCATTAAACATATTACTGAAAAACATCGAATGGATGTAAGAACATTTAATTTACATTTTTTTCAAATTCGTAATAATAATTCTTTCAGGTTGTTATTCTTGATTCTGCTAATAACGGTAATATTCATCAGCAAATTAAATCTCGAGGTCGTGCGGAAGTATGCATAAATATATTTATTTAATTTTGAGTAGCTAAATTGTTCCTTTTGACTTTGTTCGATAGCTTATATGCGCAAGTAATAATACGACACCGTTTCGATTCGATGAATTCGGTGGATTAGTTACAGTTATGAAAAATCCGAATAATACAAATGAAATCAATGTTAATCAACCGACATTAATCGAACAAGTCAATTCAACGGCAACAACAACGAACTCAACCCAAGACTTTTTACTTTCGCAATAACTGTGTTTTCTTTTGTTGTTTTTTCTTTTCTCTTTCTCTCTCTTCGTGTGTGTTTTCTTTTTTCTTTTGCATGCATATATTCATTTTTCTGTTTTTTTTTCTCTTATATTCAAAATTAGGTGTATACATGTTGTTGTTATGTGTCTATTGTTGTTTATATATACAATCCTCATAGGATTGTTTAATAAAGAAACGAAACGAAACGTTAGATTTCTTTGTCAATCGAGCGTAGTGACACGATAGACAGACTTGCCAAATTTTATGTCAACGGGTTCCGTTCGATTTAGTTTCTATAGAAGTTCACCACTTATTAATTGAAAGAAAACCCGTGACATTTTCAAAAGAAGAGTACGTTTCATTTATATAACCGTTCATTAATATAAACACGTCTTTAGTTTTTCTTTTCAGTAATTTAAGATAGAAGATTTAGTTAAGCCGTTTTTTTATTTCAAAGAAGAAAACGAAGAAAAACTCTTCTCTCTCTCCCTCTCATGTCGCTGCACGAGCGTTCTAGTTTTTAATCTCGAAGTGATATAAATTTCCGAAGCATAGAACATAAATACGTGACATTCTCGTTCCAGAATAAGAATAGGATTTGATTAAAAAACAAACAAAAGTACAGTGACTTCAAGAATTACTGCCTCGCCCTTGCATGACAACTTTATTGCTGCTATTACCCAAACACGATAGGGGAAATAAATCAATTGTGACTATCATTATGTAGTATAATGTTCCTAATATACATGCGATAAGTTCAGCTTTCGAGTTGCTTTCGTTCTGGTTTTATTCACAAAATAATAGAACGAAAACAACTCGAAAGTCGAACGCATGGCACGTACCCTAGGAACATTGCACTACATAATGATAGTCGCAATCGATTTATTTCCCCTGTCGTGCTTGTGTAATAGCAAAAATAAAATTGTCATGTAAGAGTGGGCCAATAATTTTTGGTTGGCATCACTGTATATCTATTTTTTTTCTTCTTTGATTGAATCACAAAGACAAAAGCACTTAACGTCAAGTAAAATTACTTTTTTTATTTCTTCTTGTTATTTTCAATAGAACACGCAAGAGACCGCGAAGCATAGAAAAATTTCTCTCTGTGGATCTTGACTTTTGTACTATTTAAGAGGCACGCAGGCGAATGACTTTGTTTGTATTAGAATTTTAAAATTAACACGACAAGTTTTTCTGGGTACAAAACGATGTCTATCGACTATTGGAATATATCTTGGTTTACAATATTTATTTTACTTATTTTTATTGCATTTATTGGCAATTTAATTATTATTCTTGCTATTCTCAAAGATAAAACCATGCATACATCAACATATTTTTATATAATTAACGTTAGTTTCGCGGATATTATTCTTGTTTTGACCTGTTTACCTGAACGTATCAGTGCAGTTTTCTATTCCGATCATGGTTTTCAATTAGGTCTTTATATTTGTAAGTACATCATAGATAGAATTCATAAAAACGACGAAAAACGATAATTTGGTTTCGAAATTGAGAACAAGAAACGATAGTGTAAACGAGTACTTGGCTAAATATATCCATCAGCCCACTTATTCTCTTCGATATTTGAGATTGAAACTTTTTTGAATATCATGTTTTCTTTTAATTTTTAATTTAAGGTTATTTTCTTCCATTTCTTCAACAAGTATCAATGCAAGCTGCACTAGGTTTCCTATTAATTTTAACTTTACACCGGTGTTATCCTGCGGGCGTGCCACGTTGTCTTCAACGTGACCTCATTCGACGACAAATACGAAATCATTCGAAAACCTCATGTATTATTTGGTTGTTCGCCATTTTAATTAATTTGCCATTGTTTCTCTTGACTAAATACGAAACCTATAATTTAGCAAATCAAAGTAATCTGACGTTTGCAAGTTGTGACACTGAAGCAAGAGAAACGTGGTCTCGAACATATTTAATTCTCATTCTTGTTTTAACATATCTCATCACAGGCATATTTCTCATTGTTATCTATGGACAAGTTATACGAATAATTGTTCATTCGAATAAATTTCGTTCAACAAAATCAGTGAAATTCAATGGTCAATATAATTTCTTGACACGAAATTTTCTCAGTAATGAAAAACGTCGTCAAGGACAAACATCAACGTCATCGTTATCGATGAATGCATCGAATTTACAACGAAATTTTCGTCAATCAACAAACACCTATCATTTGTCAGTATCAAGTCAATTTACGTCGGAAAAATCTTCATCAATCAATTCACGTTCGACTCAACATCTTCAAGTTATTGTCATGGTTTTTATCGTTATACTTCTGTATATACTTTTGCTTCTACCTTATCGTCTGCTAAATCTCTTATTTATTGTTTCAAATGAATTATTTCAACATGATTTTATGAATGAATTATTTTTTCAATGTTTAATTCATATCGTTCGTTTACTTGTTTTTCTTAATTGTGCTTTACAACCAATTATTTATCTGATTATTTCATCACGTTTACGGCAAACTGTGCAGAAATTTTTCGATTTGACCGTCGATAAATTTTGTTGCTATTGTCGATGTCCGACTCGACATACGCCAACAACAAATTTTCCATTGCAAATCTTTCGAACTCAACGAATCAATTTCATCAATGAAAGATTTCGTTGCTAAGCAGCACAAATCAATTCCGTCTAGTCGTTGAATCGATATCGAATTTCAATTTTTCTTTTTTGTAAATTCTCGTTTTTCTAATAAATCAAACTCGAAATGTTATGAAACGCAATAGACTATAGATGTCGCCTTTTTTCTCTCTCTTTTGCATCGCCATTGTTTCCCGTTTGTGGTCCTTCATTTATTTTCATTCATCTCCGATGTCTGTATTCAAGCAGTAATCGACGACAACGATTGGAATTATGAAATTCTTCTATTTTCTTATTTTTTTAGATACTTTTTTTCTCTCTTTCTCTCTCTGTCTTCAATCAATCAATCGAATTTGACAGTAGAGTTTAAATTAAATTATTAAACTAAACAACATTTCATCACATTTTGGTGCGAGTCATTGGTTTGTCTTCTTATTTCGCATGATCACTACTATATTCATATCCATCGTTCATTTATTAACATGTCTATTACAAGTAAATCTATTGATAAGAATAAACGCTATGCGGGCATTAAAACAAACGATTTTGTAAGTAAAACACGATCAAATGAAACGAGTCGAGCTAACGGTAAGTTCATCACCATCATCATCATCAAATATTCATTCTTAAATTTTGTCTTTTATCGATATTCAAGCTCGTACTCAAGGCTGGGCTAATCTCGGCAAAGTTAACAGTCGACGTATTCCACCGCCGGCCAATTTACCAAGTTTAAAAAGTGAAACCGGTACAAATTCATCAACATTCGATCCAACCATTCCGACAGGCACAAGTCACGGTTGGTCATCGAATAGCGGCAATCAAACGCCAACAAATCAAATACGTCCATTAACACCATCGAAACAGCCCACACAACAGCAACTCGATTCATTACCAGCAACATCACCTTTGACACAAGCAAATGATCTTGATAAACCACGTTTACCAGCCACATGGAGTAATATAACATCGGGAAATGCAAATGAACAAACATCACCACCGAATCTACTTGGTTTGAACGATTTTCCACGTTTAGCTACACAAGAAACCAAACAAACGAAATCAACATCAGAATCATTGATCAATTCAATTCATTCGAATAGTCAAGGACCAAGTTTTCGACCAGCTAATCTAGCTTCATGGAAAGAAGGCGGCGGTCGAGCACAACCCATAGCCAACGAGCCGACCGACAATTCTCAATCTATGCAATCACAAAATCTACCACCACCCTCAACAACCACACAAATGCCCAATTCATCCTACATGCGAATGCCTCCACAACAACAACACCCGCAACAACAGCAAATGTGGTCATATAATACGAATAATTCCTATCAAGGATCATCGATGTATCGTTCATCGAACTATAATCAATCTCAACAACAACAACACCAACGTTTACATCAAACAAATGATTATAAAACACCGACTATACTTCGAAATAAAGATATCGATGATCTTTCGAAATTAACCGACAATGTCACATGGGCAAGTGCATCTCAGGAAGTCAATTACGAAGAAAAAATTCGATTCAGTGATGATGAAGATGGTGATATCGTTGAAACAAACACAATGAAATCATCGACACGTCGATTCAACAATAATAACAATAATAATAATAATAATAATCAATCACGACAGAATTATTCTCAAACGACGAATCGTTCTGTGCAAAACACACGTTCACGTTTGTTACAAGACGATGAACATGTTAAACAAATGCAAGATGATAAAAATTCCGAATTAGTCAATGTTCTCCATGTTGCACGACAACGACGAGACGAACAAGAACGTCCAACTCGTGATCAACGTTCGACAACATCTAATGAACAAAAGCAAATGCCTGGCTATCAAACACGACCTTTGTTATCATCGACAGGTCAAGAAAGTTCAGTCGATTGGACGACGACAGCTCGTACGCGTCATGATACAGCCGATAGTCAAACATTTGCAATGAAAAGTTGGTCCGATCAAATGGATTCATTTAATTATGCATCTTTACACGAGAAATCCAACGCTCAAATCGAACCCGATGATGATAAACCATCGACAACGACTCAAACACGTCGATACAGTCGATCAGAAAGTGAAACAAGTTCGCAATCTCAATCAGATCTTCTCACACGATCGAAACATTTTCCTCTTGCAACCAATCGAAAAGCAAAAACCTATTCGAAATCGAAAACATCCGATGTTAACGATTATTTCGATAAAACCAACGCCAATGATCATTGGAACAATGAATGGGACGATTCAACCACAACAACGAATCGTTATCAACAATCGTATCATAACAATGATCGACGTCGTTTACAACAAAAGTCCGATGATCTTCCACAACGATCAACAAAACAATCGGCTAAAACACGTCCGAACGATATTCCATCATTGACAGCTAAACTCGAATCGAAATCAACGATACAAAAATCACAACCAGCTTGGCGAACTTTATCACCAACACGACCAGCTGAAACGTCCGATCCAACGCCACAAGAAGCCATTCAATACAAAGTACCAATGAAAACAACTGAAATCAACGATCGTCGACAATCGGCACCCATCGAACGTAAATCACGTTATACCTCATCGACAACAAATGCAATTACGCCGATTAATACAGCATCGATTCCACCGTTGATGAGCGTTCGGTCCGATGTACCGCCGCCAACATCGAAACATTATAAAACTTCAAGTCAAAACCAACGACAAGATTATAATAATTCGACACATTACTCCCAACGAAACGATTTCTACAATGAGAATAACGATTCAGCTTGGGGCAATGACGATGAATACTACGATGATGATACAGGTTATTATGATGCGAATATTTCGACGCATCAACGATCGTTAACATATAATTCACATTCGCATCACCGAGGATATACAACATTAGGTTCCTACGGTCGTTATCGACGTGGTGGAACACTTCGTCATCAACAAAATTACAATACATATAATGTTAATAATACATCGAATGTTTCGTCACAATTAAATACGAGTACAGGTTCGAAAACGAAGAAAACTCCAACGACTCGAACAGTTAGCAAAAAAACACCACCAACAACAACAAGTGAACCACCGGTGAAATCTGCTGAAGAACCGGTTAAATCGACCGCAGAAGAACCTATTCGAAAGCCAGCTCCATGGGCTATTGAACCAAAACCTACAGTCGAAGAAATACCAATCGTCGTGCCGGAAAAATCCGTCGAAATTCTCCCAGAACAAAAAGTTGAAACCGATGCAAATCCTTCTTCAGAACAGCCAACAATTTCACCGAGCAAAAAGCCAACAGCCAATACCAACGAAAAGAAATCGAATTACTATCAAAATCAACAGACAACTCGTCATCGAAATGTTTATTCACGTTCTATGCAAGATTACGATAGCATGCAATTGTCATCGCAGAATTACTACGGTTCTTCAACTCGTCGTGGTCGCGGTGCTCGTTCACAAAATCTTTCGAATGCGTACTATTACGATCAACGATACAACAGCCGATACAGTTACTCATCTGATCCGTATCACCAATCTCATCAAACACGTTCGTCGACGAATCGAACGAATAAACGTGGTCAATCAACAACCGCAACCACAACCACAACAACGACAGCAAATGATCGTCAATCGACGATGAATAATCTTCAAAAGGAATCAGCAAGTGATGATAACGAACAAAAAGAAGGCGAAGAATGGGAAACCGCATCAGAATCAAGTGCAAATATGAGACCGATTGTTCATCATGATAATTCACAACCAACTAGTAAATCAACAAACATCGATTCGAAAGATCGAACTCCACCGCCGAAGAAAAGTTTCACCAGTCAAAGACCCGTCAATTCTCGTTATAATGAAGGTGCTCTTCATCGACGAACGCATGGCGTTCACGACCGATCAGCTAAATCAACTCGTACGACTCGCACAAACCGTTTATCCACCACAAACCAAAGCAGTACAACATTTCAAAATAACGACGATGAAACTTCAACTAGCAAACAAGCGAAAAAAGATCAACATCGTCGTTCACTCGATGGTTACGATTTGAATAATGTCGCCGGTGTCGTCAAAATCGAAACACTTCCAGCCAGTGCTCTCGAAGAAGAAAGTACGGCGTTCGACGATGGCGGCGAAGAATTCTGCGTTGTCATGTCGAAACGTGGCCGAAAAGAACAAAAAGCTGCTCAATTATCAAAACAGAACGCCATCGACAACGCTCCTGTCGAGCAATCATCCAATGATTCCGATCTTCATCAAACATCGGACGGAACGAAGACTTCCAATGAAAATAATTCAACACGAGCACGAAACGGCAAGTCCGTACCGCCACGTTTCAATAGTAAATCATCGAATCGACAGAGTAAAGCCGATCAAATGTATTATTACGATCAAAGTTATTATTACTACGATCAAAATCAATACTATGACGAGAATTCGTATTATAATTATAATAATTACAATCAATCCCATCGGCAATCGTCAACACGTCGTAAACAACGAGGCCAACAGACACAACAATCGACATCAACAAATCAACAACAACAGCAGCAGCAGCAACAACAACAACAACAACAACAACAACAACAACAAACAGCAACTAATCCATCGCAATCAACGCAAAATGAGAATAAAAATGATTCGGAAAAATTATCTGCGAATGTTATGTCAAATATACAAATGTGGGATCCACATACGGAAAATAAACTTCCGAATGCGAGTAAACTCATTGAAAAACGTAGGGTTTTACTTTTTAAAAATCATCTTTCTACTATTTTTCTTCTTTCAAGCGACACACGACAGAAAATTTGTCAACGAAATTGATTCTTCGTTACCACTTCAATTATCCGTCTCGAAAACCAATGAAAATCTTGTCCGAACTATCAAACCACCGATCGGCGACAACAAAACCGATCGTGATGTCAAACCAAAACCTAATAATTTCAATAAATCCGATGCAATTTCATCATTAGGCTCGAATCCATTATTCGAAAAAGGCACATTCTTAGACTACGATGACAAACAATCGATCGGCACAGTCGGTGATGATTACAATCAAAAAATCAATTCACTAAAAACTATCTGGGATATCTCCGATCATCCGAGTGGTCAACTCGAACAAACGATAAATAGCATGGTTGCCATGCAGCAACAACAAGAAAGCAATGTCTCAGCAAATAATTCAGCGAAATCCGATACTTTCGCTCAAGAAACGATTCCGACATCGTCATCAACGACAAATGCGAATGTCTCGTCGACAGTCAATGATGAATCAACGAATAAATCATCGGCGAATAATTCGAATTCGTCATCAACCGCCATTAATTCATCGGCAAACTATTCAACGAATACGAATACGAATAAAAACGAACAGAAAAATATCTGTACCGTCAAACCAACGCAACAAGTGCCGCCGAATATTCAAGATCAAGTCGACATGAATGCTTATCAAACATTTTCCGTTGCGCCATTACCAGCAGCGTTACAACAACAGCATTTACTTCCACAATCACAAGTCAATCCTCTTCATCAACAACATTCGTATCCGTTCTATGAAAATCTTCTACCACCGCCTCCACCACAACAAACAGCACAACAACAACAATACAATCGAGTAAGATTTCAGACATGTAGATGAGAGCTCGTGTGCGTGTGGGAGAGAAGAATGAAATTTTGCAACGTTTTTTTTTCGCATTCCCTTTGAAATTAGATGTATTCATCAACTACTAATTCGAATAGTACAGATCCGATGAATTCAGATTTTTCGAATGTACAATCATCACAGCTCGTAAGTCTGGTCGATCTATTCGTTGTATCTCTGTTCTTACATTGTCGTCGTATCTAATTATTTCTCTTCGATTCAAAATCTTAACTATCTTCTTCTTTTTCTGTTTAGTATCCACCACAGAACTTTCCATATCGAAATACGAACGTTTACATGCCCGGTCCACCGCCACCAAATGTACCAAATCAGAATTCAATGTACCATCATACATCACAAGGTTCGATTTCAGCACCACCACAAAACAATGCATTACCACCACCAATGCCAAGCTATCCATCGCCGTTTTTAGTCGATCACGGAGGTCATATACTCAGTCAATCACAACCACCACCGCCACCTCCACAAGCCTATATGAGTAAACCAACAACATCGAACTTGAAAATTTTTCTATTCGACATTTGTTTGTTTTTTTCTAGATAATCAAATGATGTCAGGCCGGCCTCAAGGTGCTCCTTACTATCGAACACCACCTCAACAACAATTACAAACACCTCCCGGACCACCACCATACGGCACTCAAGATCCACTAGCACATGGCGGATATTATCCACAATTCTTTCAACCACCTAATTCAAATGGTCCACCTGTCGGACATCCGTCACCACATAATGTAAACGAAATTCGTCATATTCGAAAATCTCTCGAATCCGTGTTTTTTTTTTGTTGTTTAGTTATACGGACAAAACGAAGGTTTTCATCCTCCACCACAGGCACATCCGCCCATGTTCCCTCGTGGTGGTTCAATCGATCGAGGTGATCATTCGCTCATGTCTCAGCCGTTATCTCGTCCAACAAATTATCCATCAAATTCATCGAATCAACCGCCTCAACAACAAGGTCCACCATCATTGCTCTCGCAAAATTTGAAATCATTTCACACCAATCAACAACAAACATCTTCATCGAATCAACCTCCATTCTATCCTCCACCACCACCAAATCAATACAATCGTCAGCCAATGCCAATCGGTGCAATGAATTCGAACAACAATCGTCAACAAACTCAACAAGTACCAAGTCTAATGAGTGGCTTGACGAAAAACTTCCCGGCGAATAACGCAAATCTAAATAATACTCCATCGTTATTTCAACATCGTCAACCACTATTACCGCCTCAATCAACAAACAATCGACCACTATATCAACAACAACATCATAATCAATATTCATCCTATTCGAAATCGGCGACACCGAATGATGATAGCGCCAAACCGAAACATATTTAAAAACTAAACAACATTTTTTTTCTTTTTTTTCGCTTTTCTCTTTCTCATTAAACATTTATTCGTTCCTTTTTTGCTGTTGCTGTTGTATGTGTGTGTGTGTTGATTAACAAGGAAAAACTTACTCTCCTCTTTTCGTTTCTAGCCCACATTATTCATTTATTCTTCGATATTGTAAATGTGTCAAAGATTTCTCTTCGTTCCTTTTTCCGGCTGTTGTTGTGTTCGAACTAGCTCGAAGGAGAGAAACAAAACCAGCACATTCTTCCTTATCCTCATTCTGTTTGTTTCTTGTATAGCAATCCATATGTTTCTCTTTCTTTCGGTTCATTTTTTTTTACCATATTTACAGACAATACACTTCAAACGTTTGTTTGTCTTTAAGAAACAGACAAAAGAAACAAAAAAAAACAAACACTATACATATATACATATATATATACACATCATTATCATTTCGATTTTTCTTTCAGACGTAATCATGTCGAATATTGATGAAGAACGACAGTTACTATCCGAAAGATTAAGTTCGTTATCAACGGATCAATTGCATTCGTTCGATCTCGAATTAACTCTACTTCGAACAGCATTCGAATCGTATAAACGTGAAACGGTTTTCAAACCATGTCCGACATTTCTTGTCGGTCTAACCGATGAGCAATTAGTAAGTGTCAACGAATATCTCCGGAAAGAAAAAACGTTCCCTCATCCTCATTTTCTAGCAACAAGTCTTTCGTCTACCACCTGTCACTGCTTTCCTGTCGATCGTTGAGCAATTAAGTGATTTACAAGTTTTACTACTTAATTGGCTGTTAACACGTGAAACATTCAAATTAAATCGTGTATCTGTTGAACCTGTAGGCATTTTTTCTTGAAAAATAGAATCTCTAATCATCGTTCGTTGTCTTTCCAAAGGTTCTTTCGCTTGTAAATCATCAATTGTCGGTTCCAACACCGAATTTTGCGTTCGAAATTCAATATAATTCCACCCGTAATGAACATTTTCAAAATCTAACCGATAACAATCGCTACAAAACACTCTATGCTTATCATGGTACACGTTTCGATAATCTTCATTCGATTCTTCACATTGGTTTTCTTGGTCATATGAATAAACTATCGCTCTTTGGTTCGGGAACGTATTTTTCACTTGAACCATCTGTTTCACTTCACTATTCACCATTCGCCAGCGTTTGGCCAAATAGTCTGCTAGGCAAACGGCTTAGTTGTCTCTTATTATGTGAAATCATCGATCAACCTGAACATGTTAAATGTGCAATTGAAAGTAATCGAAACAACGATTTGACTGAACATTTCATCAAAATCCAAACTTCGATTTTTAGATAATACGTCGAATCAAGATCGACGTACCGTTAGTGATACTCAAGCTGGTGCTGTACCTGAAAAATATGTTGTTGTAACATCGAATGAACTCGTTCGAGTTAAATACATTCTAATCTATTCTGAACCGAATGAATTATTACAGTATGAATGACTGATACAAATGAAATTTACTTTGTTCTCTATGTTCATGTTATTTAGAATGAATCAAGTAACACGATCTCGTCTGCGAACATTTCTATCGGCTAATCGTTACAATCTTTGTTTACTTTTTTATTTCATTGTTCTTTTATTAATCGGATTTTTTAATTCGAATTTATTTAAATTTTATTGGCGAATATTTAAAAAACGTTCGAACCATTTGCTCTTTGGCTCGTGGCATTTGGCTCAATGAAAAAAAACAAGACTTTCATTTGTTTTTCCTTCTGTGCTATATTTTTTGTTTCTGTCCGAAATTTACCATTTCATTGGTAGGAGTGTCCAATAAACAAGTGTTCATCGATCCATAGGCGTACAATTGAAAAATTCTGCAATAATCGAACGATTTTGATTGAGATCATTGTTAATATATTTGAGTAGAAGAGGATGTTCGAAGAAATGCATTGGCAATGGTCGATCTGAGGAATTTTTCGAAAGACATCGTTGAATTAACTCTGTAAATTCAGCTGAATAACCACGAGAACTCGGCAATTGTGGAGGAGTTTCGTAGACAATACACTGAACTAATTCAATCGGTCGTTTATTCGTTGCTGATTGTTGATCTTCGGTTTGAAACGGATATTTGCCTAAGCCCATTTCTAGAATTGTCATTCCAACACTCCATATTTCCGATGGTATACTGTATTCATCCGAAACGACACGTTCCGGTGCCATGTACTTATGTGTGCCAATGAATGTTGCAACTTTCTGACCGATTGTTTCTAAAACTCGACTGACACCGAAATCACAAAGTTTGATTGCGCCCGAACTATTAACGAGCACGTTCGATGGTTTAATATCGCGATGCATGATTTTCCTACTCCACATGTACATCAAACCTTGAATCATTGACAATGTAATCAAAATGAGAACATGCTCAGGTACAAGCAAACCGATGTACTGTTCGAGTGAACCTCGGTCCATAAATTCCGTGCAAATATGAACGGAATTCTCGTGTAAATAGGCGCCATGCAATTGAACAATGTAGTCCGATTGAAGCGTATTCAAAGCGTTTAATTCGGTGACAATTTCTTGTTTTTTTTCATCTTTTTGAAAATCTAATGAAATGATTTTCACCGAGAGAATCTGTTGAGTTCGTCGGTCTCGACATCGTCGAATGATGCCACTGTTTCCTGTGCCAATGATTTCGAGTAGATCGAGTGAAAGCATATTTCCCGATGCGAGGATATGTTCGACATTGGCTTCGAGATGAGCAAATTTTCGTTTCTGATAATGTTGATCATCGACCGAGGAGAGACTCGGATCGATCGTTACATTCGCATGATTTCGATTGACAACCGGCTGAAGTTTGAGAATCGGCTTCGATGAAATCTGTTCTTGACAAAGACGAAAATAAAATTCTCGCAAAGGACTCATTTCTAATTCACTCGATACAGTCACACGATCGCCATCGTCATCGACATAAATAAACGAACTAAATGGATGTTTACATGTCGGATACGTTCGTTGAACAAGTGCAAGCAACGAATCGAACGTTAACAAATCGTCCGAATCCAAAATTGCCGAACGACATTCACGACCCAATTGAAATTGTACTTCGATACTATTCATTTGTCGTTTGTCCTTCTCGTCTTTCGTTTTTTTTTCTTCTACATTCCAATAGATCAGAATCTATTAGGTAATAATCTAGTAAATAAACACCGTAATAATATAGAAGAAAATATGCATAAAAAAAGACGAACAAAAAAAAATCGAAGAAATAATGTGTGTGTACATACAGACACTTATATGCATAAAATAACATGGATCATGTATGTATGTGTGTACTTTCGATTCGTTTTTTTTTCTTTTTCGTCTTTTGCATGCATGCATACGTACATACGCATATAAAAGTAGTCAAATAATTATTTTGTCATCGAAAATGTCGCATTGTAACAGCATTCAGCAGAAACGGGGGAGAGATAGCTATGCACTTTTTTTTTTCTTCTTCTTCTTCTTCTTCTTCTTTTCGTTTCAATTAAACTCTGCAGCTAGTAAGTGTATGTGTCAATATTTTGACAGAAGAAAAAAAAACGAAAGAATTTCGATAGTTATTTAATATTATTCATAAGGTTGACTTCGTCGTCGAAATAAGATCGAAGCAAATCCTCTCTAATCATCGAATGAAATAAGATTTCAATAGTTTTCTCGTGAGATTCAATTGACTCGTGAACATCCTAAGAGAATATTGTCTCAAGTGTACTTCTCAAACCAATCACGAAATAAGGTAGATAAGGGGAAGCTTCGTCGTTTTTCTTTTTTTTATCGAGATTGAGAAATGACGCACGTATGTATGATTTATCTACTAGCGATTAGTATTAGACATAACATTCAGACAGATGGATGATGTTGAACGTGCTTATATGGACATTTATATATGCATATGAAAAAAAAAAGAAAGGCAGATCGCAAGGGTAACATTTGTTGTATTTGAACAAGATGATTATTCTTGATCGGATTGTAGATTGAGTTAACAATGATAAACAATAGTTGTGTATATATACATATAGTCTTTGTTCTTTTCCGACTCGACTAACACTCATCGATATGCAGCATATGTAAGAGAAAGAGAAGAAGAAAAAAATGAAAATGAATCAATTGAATATCTTTTGTTGAGGGTGAGAACCGTTTGACACTTGTTATTGTTCATCGATATATATACATAAATGTGTGCATATGGCTCCATCATCATTATCATCACCATTCAATTGTTTACAACCTTTTCACCTTTTATACGTTTTTTTCCCTACTCTTTCCCATGTGTTGCATGTGCGATTCGATGCTTGAGGGCGAAATTCTATCGTGTATACTTGTCGTTTCTTTTATGGGTTGAAATTCTGTGCAAGTAAGGGGGACGTAACACAAACGTTTTCTCTCTCTCTCTCTCCCTCCTTTTCTTCTTCTTCTTCTTCTACGTCCTCGTATTGTACTGTGTATGTCTGCTCGACGGATGGCATGAGTAACGAGAACTCTCTTTTCTTTTGCCTTCTTCCGTTCGCAATATAACCACCATAAGAGTGCCACTACCCTCTATCAACTGGAGCACTCATCTGGCAGAATGAAAGCGAGAGAAAGAAAGAAAGAGAGAGAGAGAGGAAGGAAAAAAACGCGAAGGAGAGCTGAAAAGAAAAAAAAATGTCATTTCCATTTCTTCTTCTTTTCCGTCGGTCGTGTTCCATCAACAGTGCAATAGCGTTGTGGCGGTGGTGGACGACGGTCGGACGAGTTCATCATTGACGAGCGACGTTCTTTCTTTTTTTCTTTACCTGTACAAGTGAAGAAGAAGAAGAAAAAGAAGAAGAGAAAAAAAAAACGAGAGAAGCAGTTGATTACCATCGTCATGTACATGTTCGTCATATATACTCTCTCGCTTTCATTCTTTTCATTTTTCTGCTCTTTCTAGACAAACCATCAAATGTTGTCCAGTATATTGAATCTCTACAACTAATTTCGAATTTTGGAAAAGCAAAAACACATAAATCAATGTGGTATCCGCCTCAACAACAACAACAACAACAGCAGCAGTGCTGGAATGGATATATCCATCATCTATCACCTCAAAAACAACAACAACAACAACAACAACAACAGGCATATACGAGGACTCCGTATCTATATTGTAATAATGACGATTCGTTGAGTGGAACAACTACAAACTATGGAGTGACAAGAAATGACGAGAATGAATCATTAATCCATTATCATTCAACACGCGTCGATGATGTTTACGGTAAAAAGAAAATTTTTCAAGAGAACAAATATGATTTACACTTCAATCTAAGACTAATAATTTATATGAGTGCAGTAATTTATTTCATTCTACAGGTTTCATTACTTTCTAACTAGACAAATAGAACAAGAAAGAGTCAAGGCACAAATACACGCACATATGCATTTGTACATATGTAATAATATATTTGCCGTTTGCACCGAATGTTTTGATCATCAACGCGCTTTTTTTCTATCTTTATGCATGACGATAAATTCTTGCGTTTTCCAGCTGTAGACTACATGATTAGATTTTTAGCCTTCGTTTCTTTTTTTTTTGCGTAATAATTGATAATCGTAAATGGACGAGAATGATGGCAACAATGACATCATTCGTTCGTCTTCTTGATCAACTTGATCATTCGATCAATCATACGATAGTGATTTGTAGATACTCATGCATGCAGTTACTGCATTAAATTTCAATGTTCTATGCGAGTAACCAACCGACAACGATAGAATCTAAATCGAATTAGAACGATTCGTATGAAGAAGAAGAAGAAGAAAAGGCGTTATCGTTTTTTATTTAGAATCAAAGCATATATAATTATTCAACGGATCATAATACTAATAGCAATACGATCTGTCAAAAATACGCTTTGATAATAAATTTACTCTGTAGGTTACACTAATGAGTTACACCGGCAGGGCCTAATAAAGTTTGTCTCTCGTTCTCTCTCTCTCTCTCGTTCTCTCATCATTAGAGTCATTTACAAATCATCATCATCAATATCCTTGTATGACAAGTATCTGATAATAAATACATTTGAAATCGAGAAAAAAAATCAAAGCAATAAATTTGTGTAGTCTATGAGAAAGATATTGGTCGGTTTTTTTTAATGACCATGATATGTCGTATGTTATTATTTTTTCTTCTCTTTTTTGTAGTTTCTAACGGCGCAAAAAAAAGAAACTTTTGATGATCATAATTCCGAAATAAATAAAAGACGACGGAGAAGAAAAAACAAAAGTGCATTTTTTTGTAATAATTAATAAGGTTGCATTCTTTGCAGTGGAAAAAGCGTTCGTTTGTCATCATTTTGTGCTCGTGTGACTTGAAAGGCAAAGACGAACGAAGAGATTGTCTTCAAGTGTCGAGAATAACAGAGAAAAAACGTTCTTCTCTCGGCCGTCCCTAAATCTCGTTCTTCATAATTAGAGTAACGAGTACGTTGTTTGCTTGTCGAGTAGAGAAAAAGAAAAAGAAAGAAGAGAGAAGGGAATCATCAATTGTCTTTGTACGTTCATACTCTTGTCAAAGAATTGTGTAATCTAAACAGTCTAATGCGAGACATAAACTACATTCTTTGGAAATGACAGTGCACAGTCGGTCATTAGTAAAATTATCAATCAATGACGATCTGTATATGTTTATCTAACGAATATGTAGATTATTTTTCAGTCTATCGTGTTGTTAGTATTCTGCCCATTATTATTAATAAAAAAAAAGAAAAGAAAAACTTCGACGGATTCATAATATAGATTTGTGAGTAGGATTATATTTTATTTTATTCGTTAGTTTTTCTTCGTTTTCTTTCTCTGCCTCCTTTCTTTCCATTTTTAATGTCAGTTTCAAGAAAGAAGTAGTGTGTTTTTTGTCTTCTTTTTCAAGTACGTGTTGTTGTACTTACTGTCATTTTCTTTTATCATCTGTTCTAGGGGCCGGTTCATATTCTTATGACATGTCATCATCATCCTCATTGCCTTATCAAACTTCCACGGCGCATTGGAATCCAGTTATTTCTGCACCAATAAAAACGTCCATTGTAACTACGACTAATCATTATCATCAAAATGATGCACAGCCGATTCAACCGTTCTCATCTTCCTCTTCCGCTTCATCATCGTCGAATTCTTGCTGGGATTGGTTATTATATCCTCCAGAAATCTATTCTTATTTATACGTACCTTCGTCGTCTTTCATTCAACAACAACAAACACATTTTCAAGATAATTATCTTGAGCTTTCAGCGAGTTTACCAACATGGCTACTCGCTTTACTTTATCCATCGGTTAAACAATTTCATTTAATCGATGATGAGAATGAAAGTGATCAAGAGATTAATTCTCTTAGTTCTTCGAAAACGAAGACACCGACGAAGATCTCATCCGACGAGTCATCAAAACCTATTCATGTCTCGTCGAATTCATCCTTAGCATCCGAACATTCTGTTCCCAATGGTCAAAAAAGTCAACAAAACCGTTCATCAACACCGGACACCGACGATGGTTATCAATCAGCTAGTGACGCTAGTCGAAGTGATTATTCACAGCAATCATCTTTACCGTACGATCGTCGTCATCACCATCATCATCATCACTATCATCATCATAGTAAAGATGATCTCACAATAAATATGCTTCCATCGTTGATGCCTAAACGTATATCGTACGCAGCTGCTGCTAAACCGATTGTTGCCTCGACAAATATCAATAATAAAATAAGTCCATCGCCAATACCTATTATTAAAACGAAGAATAATTCTTCGTTAATACCTCCTAATGAAATCAACAATAATAATAATAATAATCTCAATGGACAAAAGTCGAAATTTATTGCCCCACGTTTCGAACGAATGCATCATGCGAAGCAATATTCATCGACGACGACAACATTAACCAAAGATTGCTCGTTATCATCATCATCAACAACAAATCGAACGCAAATTCGTTCGAATCACAATCAACGCCATCATGTTGTTCACTCATCATCACGACGTCGTTAAAATACAATACAATTTACATTTCTTTGTTTTTCTGTCTTCTAACTTTAACTGTCATTAAGCCATTCAAAGACAAATTGAACTTTCTTCTTTTTGTTCTCTCTTTATGAGCGTGTTTCTTCGTTGTTCGTCTGTCATTCTTCTTCTTCTTTCTTTTTTTTTTCATCAATGTTGTATTAGAATCGAGTCAGTTAAAAGAGAAAACAAGATGATCATATGTAGGTTCAATTAATAAGCCTACATGCAAATATACTATATTTGAACTTTTATTTCATTTTGCGATCAAAAAAGGTAAATATCTCATGGGATTGTCTGCTTTTTCTCAAATGTGTAAGATAAAGCAATTCGATTTAAATACCCAAGTGACTAACTTTCATTTGTATGTGTCAATCTACTCTTTTTTTTATTCGATCTCAATCATCTGTGACAGTTTCTTCTTGTTGTTTAAGATAGTATTTCATCCACCATTCGGGTATTTCAAGATTGTTCACCGATGAATTCGAATCGTTCCAATATTTACTCAGCATAAATTGTATTTTATCTTGATTTGTTGGCAAAATTTGATGCATATTAAACGAGCCGATACGCACTCGACTACGTTTGACAATAACGGATTCTTTTGTTTTTTGATCGATAGCTTCAAGATCGTAGAGTTCTTTTTTCAGAAACGTTCCGTAGATGATATTTTTCGGTGCTTCATCGAATAGATTCCAATTATGTTCGCGTAACATTAAATCTCGTAAGACATGCGGACTTTTATTTTGCATTTCACTTTGCGTGTAATAGGAACGTGCGTAGGTTAATGTTGAATTTTTCAATGTATCATACCGATGACGCCAAAAGACCGATGCCATAGCTGCGAATTGATTTGGAAGAGAAAATGCTCGACCATCGAAATAGGCTGAATGTGCTTGAACACGTTGACGTACGTGTAGTTTGTCGACATTCGACCAGTCTTCTTCGTTGATGTATTTATTAAATTTTGCTGCAGTAAATGACGCGAGTACGGAGACGATTTTTTGTATTCGACCGGAATACATGTGCTCGCGAAGATGTTTATCGGTTGACTCAATCGGTTTACAAGCATCGAAAACGAGAGAGATCTCGTCGGATTCGTAGAAAATTGTCAATGGATTGAAACGTTCGAGTAGATCAGCACATGTACGAATAAATGCTCGTGTCATACGTTGATCGAATGGTTTAGCAAAACCACGTGTATATGTTCGAAATGAAACACCATCGAGACGAACAACATACGGACGTGTTGGATCGAGTTTTTCATCAGTGACAGCTTCGAATTGTTTTACTTGACTTGCGAGTAGAATTTCATCGTTAAGTATTTGATCATTACTGGGATCAAAAAGCGTTTTTTCACTTGTTTCTTCAGCCATAATAAATTGGACTTCAATCAGTAAAAATCTCGCTTTTTATGTTAACAAAAAATTGCTATTACATTATGCTCCGATGAATCATTATTCGACTTACACGTTTATTCATCATCTAGATGTCATCTGATGCAATAGAATGGAATTTAAAAAAAAAAACTTGAGTATATTAATTGATATTTTATTTAAAACAAATATTCTAATGATTAAGTAGTTAGTAGATTTCGAGTATTTTCATAGAGATTATTCGTAAATGATTTTCGTTGATTCCTTGAATTAGATAAATGTTGTGGATGAAGAGTTGAATAGATTGATGATACACTTGATGTTTCATTTTCTTCGAGACACGATGGACTTGCTAATAATGGTGTACGTAATTCGATTGATTCCGATGAAACAAGTGGAACTTTGACGAGTTGTGATGAATTTCGTGTTTGAAGATGATTAATTTGTCTTGCTGAATGATTGATTACAGCGTAAACTAATGGAATAAGTACAGAGAAATAGATGAGATATGAATGCATGACAATTGGATAGATACAAGCAAGTAAACAGCAAGATAAAATAACTGTAAAACGAATGAATAATCTTAAGAATTTGTCTTGTTGAGATTCAATTTGAATTACGTTCGATGAAATTGGTATTAGCGAAATTGAACTATCAATCGATTCCATTTTCATTTGTTTACATTGAAAACAACGATAAGTTTTGAAATAACAATACAAATAAGAAATAAAATCCGAGAAGAATTTCAATAATGCAATCAATGTTAAACAAACAGTGAAAATAAATGGCAACAGATTACAAATTAATGTTTGAGTAAATCGTTCTCGATCAAACCATTGATCAAGATGTGTAACTTCGTTCGAACCAGGACAATAGACAATTCTTGGTATTTTTTCATTGGAATCAATTGTATACAGTAACGGTATTGTACCAGTAAATGATAGTGCCCAAGTAATAAGAACAAAACCGAAACAAAATCGACGAATAAATCGTCGAAAACACGCTGTACACGATAGTAAACATGGATACGTTGATTGTTGACTTTTATTCGATGAAAACAGCGAGAAAATCAAATTGATATGAATAGCAACAACTGTATAAGCTAGAATGAAATCGAAAAAAAAACATTTTTCTGTCGATAATCATCATCATCATCGAACTTACCAAGTACGATAATACATGATGTTTGAAAATAGAACATCGCTCGACAATTCAATTCCGACAGTGGTTTCTCGCGAAATGTTTGAATTAAATAGAATAAATAGAGAAAATTAATCAACGAACTTGACAAAGCTAAACTTGCGAAATAGAAATTAATTAAATTACGAAATGATTTGAACGAAAGAAAGATCGGTATGCAAAGATTTAGAATTGTTAATAAACTTGTTGCCGATATTTCGAGAATTAACCATGTGGATTGACGAGCAAGTGATTTTTTCATATTGAATCCGAAATTGTTTGCTAAGATGGAAAAAGAAAACAAACGACTGTTCGGATCTTGATTTCTTTCTCTATCATCATCATCATCATCATCATCATCATTAGAAGAACGAACGAGATCGAGAGGAAAAAAGAAAATACGATGACAATTGCTCCTATTTGTTCTTGTTCTCTTGCGGGACACATCTCGAGGCATATTCAAGGAAATCAAAACATCGGATAATTATTTTCTTCATTTTTTTCTTATATCTATATATACACTTAATAGAATAAATCTGTGAAATAAAACATTGCATTTTGTATCTTGTTATTTTTCAATAATCGACAAAAAGGCAAAAACCGAGCAAGTCTGTCACGTTAGTCAATCATTTTCGAAATAAATCGAACGATGTCACAACAACTGTCATGTTGGATCGTAAATAACAAATTATCGTTAGCGATCCATAAAATTTCGGGGGAGCTTAGAGTCGAAAGTAAACAAATCTTCGCATATGTTCTAGTTGTCTTTATGCAAACATATTCAAATAAACAGCACAGCACGAATACAGTATTTAAAAAAAAGAAGAAGGAAAGGAATATATGGCGAAAAGAATCAGGTAGTTGGCGTTTTCTGGTTTAGATTCGAGAGTAAAGATAGATCAAAAAGAAAAAAAGAGAGAGAGACAGGAAAGAACAAAACAAATAAACAAAAATTTTTTGTTTTTCGAAAGAGGAAATGGTTGAGTGCTTTTTTTAGTTTTGGTTTTCACATATATAAACAGAAAAAAAAGAGAGAGAGAGAAAAGTGCTTTTTTGTTTGTTATGTCCTATACAATGCGATAAAAAAACAAAGAAAAAGAAAGAAAACAATAATGAACAGATGTAACGCACAAAAGACAAGAAGAACTAAGAATAAGAATAGTTTAAGGTGTTAGATTATTTGTACATAAACAATGGGAGAGAAATAAATAAATGTTATCAAGATGACGATTCATTGTTCGATAAAGATTCTAAATTAAAAAAAATGAATAAGCAAAAGTTGAATGGACAAATGTCGAAGTCGAACCTGTTCGCATCTGATGTTCGGGTGTTGACCAAATTCGAACGGTTGCATCATCGGAGGCCGATGCAAATAATAATGGAATTGTTGGATGCCATGAAACGCAATTGACAGTACGTGTATGACCTGAAAAAACCATAATCGGTCGTTCTTGTCGTCGATGCCAGAGATAAACTTTCGAATCTAAATCAAAGATTTGTTTTGGTTTTGATAGTTCTTAGAAAATAATAAGTGTACCTTCACTACCACTGGCAATGAATTCTTCATTAGGTCCACCGAATGTCGCGTGATTTACATAGTGACCTTGAGTTACGCCTTGGTATTTACGAACTAATTGTTTATCATGAAGATCCCAAAGATGAACGCCCTAATTTCAAGAACGATTTCCCATTTTTGTAGGAATTCAATCGAGTTTTACCTGTGTTGCAATGTTCAAAAGAGCTAATCGGCCATCTTTACTAACTGTAAACGACATAATCGGATGATCTTCATGTATACTAAACAAACAAATATGCACACATAAATTTACAAAAAAAAAACTAATAACATTCTCTTCGTACATTTGTTGATCAGTAAGACTATCGAATTTGTAAGAACTAATTCGTTTTTGTGTATCAGCTGCTAGAATAATTCCATCGGTAGTAACATGTAAACATTGCAAACGAACACCTTCCCAACTGTCAATAACATTTGCATCGATATCCTAGAAAACAACAATCGACTCAATTTCGAATCGATTTCTCGTTTATTCAACATACACAGTAGTAGAATTGTCCACGTGATCCTCCGCAAACAAATCTCTGTCCACATGGCAACCATGCTGCACAGGTCAGACTATCTTCGGATGTATGATTCATACGTGAGCGTTGTTCTTCTTGCTGAAATGATAAGTCAATCGAAAAGATTGTTTGTTTGTTTTTTTTCGTTGAATTTTTTTTACTTCAATATCCCAAATCCATAATTCATTGCATTCGTCCGTTCCACAGGCAATTATATATCGACTGAATGGACACCAAGCTATACAACCGATGCCGAATGAATGGCCTTCGAATTGCTTTCGTAATTTCATTTTATATGTTTGCTAGAATAGAATTTTCATGTTTTGTCGTTTTTCTTTTTCGACTGATTTCAATTTACCAGATCAACGTCATAAACATGTAAATATCCATCTTTCGAGCCCGTAGCTAATTTTGTACCGTCAGGAGAAAATTTACAAAACCAGACTTCATCTGAATGTTCCGTCAATGTTTGAATTGTGACACAAGGAAATGTTTGTCTACAAAAGATTATATTCTCATTTTTTTTTTGTTGTTGTTGTTCGTTTTACTTTGTACAAAGATGATCTTTAAGTAATGAAACATCGTCAAGTGTTAATTGACCTGGTTTAACATGATATGTACATCGGTCTTGTTGAAGTTCAACAGCTTGAGTAAGTAAAGATTCAAGTCGTTTAGGTGGTAGCATGATGTCCGGTGGGAGAAATTCTTCGAAGATCGAATAATTTTATTTTATTTAAAAAAAAAATAACGAGTTTTTGTTTTACTTTGTAATTTTTCCATAAGATTTTGTCGAGAAGCAAAACCTTTGCCACTCCAATTGGCGGCTTTGTACATGTCTTTGATTGAATTGAACATGAGAAATCTAAAGCAACTGATTGAGAGAAAACAAAGAGGCAGTGCGTTTGCTTTTTTGTTTACGTTGTGAGTTCGTGTGTTCGTTCGATGCGAATTTTAAGGCCTTGAATTTCATTTCTTAGACATTGTAGAGCGTCCATCGGTCGATTGTCTTCGATTAATTCGAAATATTTCTGTTCTAATATCAAATATTTCATTTGCTAAAGAAAATCAATCGTTGCATTTTGTTTTTCTATTCGAATCGATTTACTTGAATTCCATCGCGTTCTTCGATGTATTGCTTGAGTTTTTCTAAGGCAACTAACGCGTCCGACCATTTGCCAGACATGATTAATTCGCGAAAATTCGATGCTTGTTCATGTTCGAGCACACAGCCACTTTCATGAATGAGAATATCAACGGTTTTACTAAAAAAACGAACGTACAGCACTATAACTAACAAATCAATTCGAATAGAAGATTCGTTACTTCAAACCAACACTCTGCAAATGTTGGCCGATAAGTCTGAGCACTTCTTTTTGACTATTTGTGTAGATTCTCGATGAATTAGTGAGGATTGTTTGGGTTGACGAGGATACAAAACGATTATGTCCGTTGGCTGAATTGCCTTCGTGTCCATTGGCATTCGATGAACCATTCGCATGATGCGTCGTTAAACGTTGTGTTTGTTTCGGATCGGTTGTTGATGTTGACGGTAGATCATTGGATAAGACTTGTGACGATTGGCCTCCGGTATTCATTGATTGTTGTTGATAATTCGAATCTTTATTACGTGTCGTTGAACGAGTTGTATTCAAGCGCGCGCGCTTGGGTGGTGGACACCCGGCGACGTCTTCGTCCGAGCTTGATGAGGCCAGTATTGCGAGGAGGGTAACGAAGAATGACTCATACGGAAACAGTTAGAAAACGAAAACAAGGCGACGGCGTGACACAGAAAAAGAGAGAGAGAAAAAGATATAATACGAAAATAGAGAAGAGAGAAAACAAAACACACGTCGAAATTCGATATATGTGTGAACACAAGATTTAAAATAGAAAATAGAAAAAAAAAAGAGAGAGAGCGAAAGAGAAATTTTCAATGAATTCAATTACGAATATCAAATGTTTAATAATTCTATGTGTGGATATTTCGAGGTGAATCGGTTAAAACGAAATCTATGAAGAGAAAAAAATAAATAAATCGACGTTTATTCGTTAGACGAACAATAAACAGCTGATGAGCTGTTGATCACTCGTGATTAGGAGAATGAAAAAAAAAACACTTTTCTCTATCGTTGGTATCTGATTGATGCAAATAAAAATCTCGTTTATGACGTTGTCATGATATTTCGTTGTTTTAATCATATGTTTTTCTTTGATAAAAACAAATTTTTTTCTTTTTTCATTATTTTTTTATATCGAAATAAATAAAACGGCGGTCAATGACGCATTTTTTCAATGGACAAAACTTTTCTCCAACCATACGCAATGTATCGACGAGCGAGCGCGCGCCATCTGCATAGATTGCAGTTCTCGACATTCATCAAGTCAATAGTGTTGCATAAAGAAAGCTAAGTTTTTACATATATTTAAACGAGGAATGTTCATCGAGTAGTTTGATTTTTATATAAAGTTTTCGGTCGTGATGAACAGTTAAACTACTGAGATCGATATTCGATGGTAATGTTATTTGTTTGTAGAAGTTTGTTTTGTGGATTTGAACGATGAGATCATTGTCGTTGATAGAAATTCGAATGTCATCGGGATTGTAATTGTCAACATCGAGTTTCAGTTCGATGTATCGTTGATTTTGATCATCGATGAGAATTTCAGGTTGGAAAATACTTTCATAGAATTGTTTGGAATTAAAATTCGAAGGAAATATCGATGCTGACGAGGAGATGGAAGAGGAAGAAGAAGAAGATGGATAAGTTCGAATACTTTCTTCTTCGAGGACGCTCGATAAAGCCGGGCTTGGCGAACTTTCTCGAGACCGTTTTTTAATTGGAATTTGACGATTTTGAGATGTCGATTGACATGGAAAATCGACTTGCATAATCATTGAAGACGGAAATGTTACATACGGACTAACAACAACAACAACAAAAAATAAATAAAATAAAAGTGAAAACATAATGCTACCGAAATGTATCGACATCCGATGGAAGATCGTAATATTTTTCAATGATTTTCTTCGATGTTCCCTGAATGTAAAAAGACAAACTTGAACAGAAAGTAAATTATTCTTCTTCTCACTTGACTTTTATTTTCAATTCGTTCTCCGTAAACAAAAAGTTTCCGTCCTTCAACTCGAACATTAACTTCATTTCGATGAAATTCTTCAATATAAATTCTCAGTCGATACATATCTCGGCCTGTTCGTGGATCTTCAATCCATTGTGCAATCGTATCTTTATTCGCATATTGAATCGGTATCGATATTCTTCGATCGAAGTACATTTTCAAATGAATCTCTCGTTCTTTGCCGTTAATGACTCTTTCATTGAACTATTAAACTATAATTTGGATTCCGTTTAAATTCTCATTTGATTGAGATGGCGCTGTGATAGTAAAAGTATAAAATTAGTTAGATAGACAAGAAGATTTTGTCCGTCTATTTTCGAATTCGATTGGTTTCTTATAGGATAATGGTTACGATGTATCTGATTATCAACAAGAAAAAGACGAACATTCGATACTGAATTTTTATAAGAAATTAATTTAATTATGAAAAGACAATGAAGTTCTCATTTATGGAATTTATGATTTAATTTTATCGAGTCACCAACAAATTTTTGGTTATACGAGAACATCGGACACCAAACGTGCTTATATTCTAACGAATTTAACTGATCGTGTTGCACAATTTAGTTTATTTCAAGGTTTATCATCGAAAATTCGACAAGATCAAAGTCGAAATCAAGACACTCTACTTCCAGCAATCGATGCGGCCAAAACAAAAGTTTTCACTGATGAACAAATCAAAGAACAGGAATAATTGTGTGTGTCTATTTTTTGTATCCAATAAAAATAGTTTGTTCAATTTATATAATGGACATTGTTCTCGGCGACATCTACGAAACGAAAAGTATCGGTCTTTGTTTGCGGAAATTTTCGAGCCATTGGAGGGAAAAACAAAACGCGATTACATAGTCTCATCATTTTGATTTTTTCATATCGATGACTTTAGAAAGGAGTAAATTACAGGTAAAAAACCGCGTTCAATCCAACGAGATCATTATCATCTAGTTTCGAATGTCTTTTCAGCTTCCATCGATAAAAGATTTTCATTTTCTCAAAACGATCAGTCGTGGTGGCTATGGGTTCGTACGCTTGTTATTCTTAACTATCTGATTGTCTTTTTCTTCGTAGTCGAGTTTATCTAGCATCGAAAAAGAATGATGAAAATAAAACGAAATATGCAATTAAAGTTATCAATAAACATGACATTCGAAAGAAGAATCTAGTCGATCAAAGTAATTGACTTGATTGAATGTTTTAAGTTATGAAATTCGTTTTTCTTTTGCTTTAGTTCTTAATGAACGTGATGCATTGGCGACAATGCATAGTCAATATGTTGTTCGACTTTTCTATTCGTTACAAAGCAAAGATGAAATCTATTTAGTCATGGAATATATGATCGGAGGTGATCTCATGTCGTTTTTATGTATCAAACAAATTCTCGATAAACATGAAGCACAATTCTATGTCGCAGAAATAGCATTAGCACTTGATTATTTGCATCGAAAGGGTGTTATTCATCGGTAGGAGACAGAAATTGACGAAATTCAATTGTTCGATTTTGTTTTTACAGAGATTTAAAACCGGATAATGTACTGATATCAGCAACTGGACATATTAAACTCACAGATTTAGGACTTTCGGAAATACGAAATCGACGAAGTAAATTTTTTGAAATGAAAAATACGAAAATTCTTTGTTTGGCTTGCAGAAGTCTCGGTTGCAGATGTCATCGGCACGCCATCGGTATGCAAAGTTCGGGTCTTTCGTACGCCCGGTCAAATTATTTCCTTAACATCTGACTTTAGTTTTGTATGATTATCTTTGTTTTTCTCATTTTCTTCGAAATCGAATTCGACTCTTTAGTCATCATCAAGCGAATCTGATTCCGAACATTTACAGATTTCGAATTCATTACATAGTTTGAATTCGAACGAAAGCAATAGTTTTCATCGTTCGTTCTCATCATCACGTGCCGTTGATTGTAGTCTTCGTGTTTACCGTCAACCGTTGCCCTTATCTATTCCAGAAAACGAGCCCATTTCATTCCATCATGATGAACTCGATGAAAACGACGAAACTGGTTCGACGAATATCTCCGATTTTCTTTTCTGCAGTCCAAAAGGACGTTCACCAAATACACTACAAACTGTCAAACAACAGCCACGTATCTATCCGAAGACAATCTCGAAACTATTGGCATCGTCACCGGCACATCAAAGTCAATTTCGACTTTTTCGTGGCATGGGTCAGACATTACACGCAGCCAATACTCTCGCCATACCAGCAGCACCGTCGCCATGTTTGTCACCGATTCGTTATTCACTTGATATCTCATCCATAAGTCAAATACAATCGAATCCTATCGAAGAAGAAATTCTCGAGCCACAACATCGATCGCTGCCAATGGATGATAGTTCGATGAAAGTCAGAGAGTTTTACTCGAAATGAAGAGAAAAAAACAAATGAATTCGATTGTTCTAGTCCGTATGCTTGGCACAGAATGTTTCAACGGGACGAATTCTGTCGGATGTAACGAATAATACTTCAGTTCGAAGTAGTTTCCTACGATCGCCAGTACATCCGAATGTATCAGGACCTGTTTTGGGCACACCAGATTATCTAAGTAATTAACTAATTCGTCGCATTTTATTCTCAATTTCAAATGTTTTCCTAGGTCCGGAAATATTATTACAAGATGAAAATCATAGTAAAATAAATTGTGATTTCTTTTGTCAATGTTTTTTTTTTCGTTTTGTTTTTAAGCATCGGCTGTTGATTTTTGGGCACTTGGCGTTTGTCTCTTTCAATTTCTTGTTGGTGTTACACCATTTAATGACGATTGTCCACGAGCAATTATTTCAAATATAATGAACTATCGAATACTCTGGCCTGACGATGATGAAAATAATCTCGACGAAGAATCGATTCAAGTCATCAAAGGTCTGCTGAGCTTTGAGCCGAGTTTACGATTTCAATTGGAAGGTAATCGAACGATTTTCTCTGAAATTTCGATTTGAATCTCGTGGATTTAGATCTCAAAAAAGAGCCTTTCTTTCAAACAATCGACTGGGAAAATCTACCGAATACACCGGCGCCATTTACTCCCATGCCGGATAATGATTCGGATACGTTTTATTTTGAAGGTAAACACAAAAATCTGTTTAATTCTGCCATTGAAATAAATCAATCGATGTTTTTTTTAGCTCGAAATCGAGCAATCGGCTTTGATGAAGATCCACTCGAGCATCTCTCAATGCTATGATGAGAGAGAGAGAGAGAACACGACAATCAACGGCTCGTAACAGTTCAACGAAAAAAAAAATTTTTGCTTAGAAAAATTGTTACATAGTTCTCGTTCTTTATTAATCTATATGTATATCTTAACAATGTGTGTGTGTGTGTATATATTCTGCTAGATTAAATAATAATAATAAAAAACAACAGCTATTGATTCGAATGAAGGAAACAGAATTGCGTAGTCATAGAAAATACTCTCGTTTTTTTTCATTTTCTCGTGTTTCAAGTATATCGCATGTTGAGAGAAGAGAATGCTGTCAAATAATAATCATCGATTACGATGGAAAGTAAGAGACGTCGAGCGTATTGTTTTATTTTAATCGAAACTTTCTGTAGATTTAAATCATCTTTCGACATTAATCGAAAAAAGTGAACTTGAATCAAATGAAGAATCTTATGAAGAAATTTCACTAGCTCCTGATCAATTTCGTTTGTTGTGCGATAGTGTTGAAACATCGCTGGCAGAAATCGATCGATCGGTATTCAGTCTGCTGGAGTTTAAAGATAAACTTCTACTTCAACACTTGCCGAGTCATGTTTTCCTACAATTCGTACTCGTTTTCTCTCGATTCTATCGTTCATATTCTCAATCACATGTGTCAATCAATGAATTAATTCGACTGGTTGATATTTACAGTCAACCATTTAGTAGCAAATGTTCGATTTTAAAGAGATTTCATGACAGTAATGAAACGAAAAAGAGATTGTTGAATTTGGCTGTGCAGAAATTAACATCATTGGCAAATCAGGAGAACGTCTTCCGAGAACAGAAACATTTAGATCATTGGGAGAAAATGTTCGTTGAGATGATTTTGCTTTTTTTCTTCTTCTTCAATTTAAAAATTTCGACTGATTGTAGGTATATTCGATTGGCATTGCCAAGAGGAAATATCAAAAAATGGAAATTTCGAATGAATACTTTCCGAGAAAAAGCTAAACTTGGTTATGAACATGTTATCGATTGGAGTCAACCGAAAACACATCGAATGTCACTTACATCGGACACAATTCTCGATGATATTGAAAGTGAAGATCAATTTGAAACGATCGATGAAATCGATTCACAACAACAGCAACAAGAAGAAAGTTTTGTTATGCAAGAAAATGAAGAGAAAGATCCTGATTTAGAACAGATCACTACTGATGAATCGAAAGTAGAAATCGTTGAAGCCACACCCAAACCAGAAATTGTTTACATCGATGCAGATGTTCAAGTAGAACCTGATTGTGATGATGAACAAGTTTCGACAGAAGATAATCTATTCACTAAGTATCATTTCATTCGATTTATCTTTCAATTTCAATGATGATGATGATGATTTAGATCGATTCTTATGCGTATTTATCGGCCAATTGGCATCGTAAAGAATAAATTACATTGCATTGTTCACACTCAAGGTCGATCATACACGACAAAAACGTTTTCTCTCAATGTTTGTCTTTGATTTCTTCGATTATTCGTTGACATTCGTTTTTATTCTCTTTAGAAATCCAGCTCTCGTTCGACTACTTCAAAAAGTTGATTTCAAAATCGATCAAATTATTTCATTATTTTTATTATTTTTATTCTTTTCGTAGAAATAAAAGACGCTGCGGATAAATTCGATAAGCAAAATGCCGATGAATTTCTCATACCAATGCCCACTATTCTTCAACGTCGTTCGATTTTTCAGACCGATATCGATCCGCATGCAATTCAATTTGATATATTCGGAGATGAAATTCTCACTGGATCGTTTATTCTCACGTCTGAAGACTTACGAATGCTGGTAAACAGAACTAAAAATAGATCATTTCGAATACAAATTCGTTTTTTCAAAGGATCTGCCGAATTTATATAGTCCAGATGTTTCTCCTTTGATTGCTGCAGAAAACGAGAAATCATCTTCATCGACAAATAAATTCATCGATCTTGATCGACCATCGACTGAACTCTATCAATCATGGATAATTCGCACACCTCAATTGTTTCCGATTTATAGTAAAGAAAATGAAACTATCGGTCGATTACCATTGCTGATGTTTTGGTACAATAAAACTGAAAATCGTTTTGCAACAAAAAGCACAAGTAGATTCGAGAATTTGATTCGAATGACAATCGATTTGTTTTTGAATTTCAGTGACATTACCTATAGAAATACCTCGTATACCAACACCTAAAATCGAAGTTTTTGTTCCAACAGCTACAGAAAGATTTATCGAAAGAACATCAACAGACGACGAACAAATCGAAATAATAAAAACGAATTATGAAAACGAAATCTTACGACTTCATCAAGAATATCAGTAATTCATGATTTATTTTCAATTTTTGACTTTTCTATTACACAGAGATGAGATTCAACGATTGGTAAATGTTATCAATCAAATAACGACCGAAAAAGATCTCGATTCAATTGAACAACAATTACCGATAAATTCGTATTCTCCTTCTAAAAAACTCGCATCGCCAAACAAACGTCCATTATCAGTTAATCATTCGGTTTCAAACAAAAATAACAAAAGCGTAATCAATTTATTTTTCTTTAATATTTTGATTGATATTTTTTGAATTGTTTAGTTTCTCGATCGATACGAAATGTATCTTCAACGAAGTATCATTCATCGTCATGAATTGACTTCGAAAATCGAACAACAAACAGCTCTACAAAACGAACGGCAAATGGAAGTACAACATCGTTTGTACAAATCAACGGATAATCATAATTTTGATAATGGTAATCGAATATCGAGATTGATCTTTTTTTGTTCGAAGTTCATATTTAGATTTATGTTTGCCGGCTGTTTTCATGCCGTTTCAATCTGGAAATGTCATCAATCCACGAGCTTATCAATATTTTCATTCGATTGGTAGGAGACAAAGAAAGAGAAAACTTGACTAATAAATTTCCTTTTTCAAAAAAAGGTTCATCGGCACCTCGACTAGCTCAAGCTCCGACAATTTTAAAATTTCCTTCTCTACCAGCTCGATCAGTTCGTTACTAAATCTCTTGTAAAAAAATCAAGTCAATTTTTGTTCGTATTCTAGTTTTCGGTTTTAAATCTATTCGAATTAAGTCAAGCTTATGATTCAAATCATGAACAACATTGATTCATCAAAATCTCACCGGATTTTATTTTATTTTTGAAAAAGAAATGGAAAAATCATAGATTCTTGTTTTGTTTTAATGAGCATTGAAACGATATTTCATCATACTTCGTTGAATGCTTTCGCTTGCTTTCGATTGAGCTAAAGGCACATGATGAACGTTAGCTGGAACGTCGCGAAGAGATGTTGGAAAGTGATTCTGTTTGACAGATGTTTGCAATTTAGGCGCTGGAGCCGTCTGAAAGAAAAACAAAAAACAAATTAAGAGAATTTTGATGAGGCAATTTGTTTTACATAAGGCGGTGGCGTTCGTTGTCGACCTGGTATCGGAGATTGGTTTTCTCGGTTTTCTGATTTTAATGAATACATCGTAATTTTTCCCGGTTCATGATCTGCCATCGTTGTCTCATCGAATCTCGTTGTCTTGTGTATAGGTAGTGGTGGTGATGTTGATGATGGCAATGGCAAGTGTTCATTGTCATTAGCTTTGAGAGAATATAGTTCGATTTTGTTCTCAGTCGGAAATGTTGGTGAAGCTCGATTGTTTACGCTTAGAACTGAAGGTGGTGGTGGTGGATCGTGATTATTGTTATTTTCATTATGAGATAAATGATATAATTCAGGGCCGTCCGTTTGCGATGATGTATATGCAGTTCGAATTGGTGGTGATGACGATGAAGGATGATAATCATCATCATCATTCATCGATTGAGCATGATTTTCATTATCATTTAAATGATATAATTCAGGAGCATTTGTCCTTGCCGGTGAATAGGCATTTCTAACTAATGGTGATGATGGTTCATCGTCGTAGTTTGAGCGAGGATTAGCGTGTTTTGTATCGACATGATAGATTTCAGGCGCATTTCGTGATTGTTGATAAGATGTTTTAATCGGTGGTGATGGTGGGTTTTGCTGGCGTGTATATGCGTCTGGTGGAGGCGTATATCGATCGTTGTCATAGTTAACTGGCGATTGACGACGAGAATTCGTCTTGAAGTCAGTTTGCTTCGGTGAAAATCGTACCGGCATTTTATTTTTCTCGTTGTTCTTCTTTTTTTTAATATTTTGTTCCGTCAAATGAAAAAAAAAGAAAGAAAAAAGCCATGAATTTTCTTTTTTTCTCTTCTTCGAGTCGATCAATTGAAGAAAAATAAAAATCATTTCTGTCAATAGAAACTTTTATTTACTCGAAGGTAGTAGTTAAGCGAATGCACTGCAAAAGAAATTGAAAGAGACCGTCGTATGGTCATATGTCGCTTCAACCATCAACAACAACAAAAAAAGAGCAGCATCCGACATTATCTTGATTAAAAATGTTGACTTCATTAGATTATTTCGATAGAAAAACAAACTGTCAATGACATTTCCATTGATTTACTGAATTTATTCGAACATGCTTTTTTTTTCTTTTTATGTATTATTAAAGTAAACAAAAGAAAAAAGCCAGAATTGTATGTAAATGAATTATGAAGAGGAAAGAACAATGATTGTCTATCAATTGTAATACAATGAATAAATGTGTCAATGTTTTCTGAGAATTGAATAATTCTCTTCCTTTTCTGTCATATCAACGGCCTTTTTAGCTTTAGTATTGTCAATAATATAACTACGATAGTGTGTCAATGTTGACTATTGAGTGTCTACAGTTTACATATTCGATGTAGAAAAAACTAGTTTAGCAAAAAAAAAGCAGAAGAAGAAAAAAGAAAGAAGAAAGAAAGAAAGAATGGTCCCGAGCGGATGAGTGTGCCACACGCTCAGTTAAGCCTAGCAGGCTCTTTTATTCTCACACTCGTCTTCATATATTTATGACTATCGAGACAACAACGATGCTTAGCTTTAGCCAGGCATACAAAAAAATCTATTAGACATTTTTGTCTTATCCTTCTTTTTCTTCGTTTCTTTTTCTTTTCTTTTTTCTAACATTCTTGCGTTCAGCATCTAAATCTACATATGAAGATTTCTCTCCTTTAGTTTAACACACACACATGCATGCATGTATAGATGTTTTTTCTTATTATTATTATTAAGAAAAGAGAAAGCATCGAATGTTGCCATGTCCAATCTTTCCTTTTGCTTGCTAGCTTTGTGCGTGTGTGTGTGACGACAATCTTGTGAGACAGAATGGAAAAGAAGAACAAGAAGGGAAGAAAATGAGAACTAACTCTTATTCTTCGTTCGTTCATTTGAGAACAGAGCAAATCATCTAAGGCAAGACTTTCAGACTTCTTCGTCGTCGTCGTCTTCTCCTTTTTTTCTTCTTCTTCTTCTTCATCTTCTTGTTTTTTCTTCTATCTCGGATAATCGAAAAGAAAAAGAAAAATCTTCGATTAATGACGAAGAATAAAACAAAATCCCTCAATGTTATGTTAATAAGAACAATAGAAATGATGATGATTATTATTGAAATCGATCAAAAACTAGATGAACATTGTAAACACATACATATATCCACACACACACACACACACAACATCACTTTTCTTTTTACTTTCAACAAGATCGATAGACGTTCGAGAGAGATTTTCTTTTCTCATTCTCTTCGTCTTCTTCTTTTTCTACTTTCTCGCGATTTTCATTGTATATCACAAACACAGAAAAAGAAAACTCAACGAGAAAAAGAATCGCTTCCTTTTACTAAACTCGCATTTTCTTTTTCTTCTTCAATTCTCGGTTGTTTTGGCGTGTATTTACGCAGTCAACCGCTACCATTAGAATCCAACATAGAATTGACAAACATTATTCATGTAAGTACAACAAGACTATCCTTCCTAATCGTGCTAAAGATATGCACATTTTGTGCTGTTTTTTCTTGGTCGTTATTATAATGATAGCACGAGAAGATCGTGCATAATATATAGTTAGCTAGAGAAGAATAGACATGGCTCATTTGAAACGGATATCCGTTTCGACTTCTCTATTTGAAGAATCTCAATGAATGAAAAAAAGCTCGACGATATTTTTTTCTTCTCTTATCGTTACTGATCCGCCTTGCTTCGGTAGAAAAACAAATCACTATATGTGTGTGTGTGTGTG
>ERZ778027.774-NODE-774-length-65613-cov-18.302557_pt1 | contig 65613 bp, 60 predicted proteins | sample MGYA00375757_ERZ778027 | MGnify/ENA primary metagenome ERZ778027 (study PRJEB29350, sample SAMN05389817) | bioreactor metagenome | isolation source: Ammonium sulfate bioreactor | place: South Africa: University of Cape Town | collected 2014-02-18 ...
CGCTGACGGAGGGGCAGATTCGCGGTGCCGAACCGCAAACCCTCGGCCTCGCGAAGGATGGCATCGTGTTGCGTCTGGCGCCGGTGGCGAAATTTGCCGCCAATGCCGCACACCCGCCGCTCTCCGGTGTGCTGGTGCTGACGTCGAAAGACGGTTCGGTTCAGGCGCTCGAGGTGAAGGCGTCTCCCGGCGCGGTGCCGCCCGCCCGGTTTGACGGCACCACCACCCGCGCCGGTTTCGGCCTTCTGCTCGCGCTCCTTTTCGCATTTGCGGGCGGCCTCATCCTCAATTTGATGCCCTGTGTGCTGCCTATCCTCGCGATGAAGGCGGTGGCGCTGTCCTCGGCCGCCGGTGCTCACCCGCGGCAAACGGCGCGTGAAGGTTTCGCCTACAGCGCCGGTGCCATCCTCAGCATGATGGCGCTGGGTGGGCTTCTCGTCGCCTTGCGCGCGGGTGGGGAGGCGATTGGCTGGGGCTTCCAGTTGCAGCAGCCGGTGGTGGTTGCGGGCTTCGCGCTGCTGATGTTCGCGGTCGGGCTCAACCTCTCCGGCGTGTTCGAGATTGCGGGCCTCGCGGCGGGGGAGGGGCTGACGCGCAAGGGCGGCACCGCGGGCGCCTTTTTCACCGGCGTACTGGCGGTGGCGGTGGCCGCGCCTTGCACCGCGCCTTTCATGGCGGCCGCGCTTGGCTTTGCGCTGACACAACCTGCCGCAATTGCACTCGCTGTTTTCCTTGCACTCGGCCTCGGCTTTGCCGCACCCTTTGCACTGATCGGCATCAGCCCGCGTCTGTTGCGCGTCCTGCCCAGGCCCGGCGCCTGGATGCTGCGCCTGCGCCAGCTTCTCGCCTTCCCGATGTATGGCGCCGCGGTGTGGCTGGTCTGGGTGCTGGCACAACAGGCGGGTGCCAATGCCGTGCTCGCGGTGCTGGCGGCAATGGTTGCACTCGCGCTCGCCGCCTGGCTGTGGAATGCGGGCCGCAATGCCTCGTCACGCTGGCGCCTCGCCACCACGGTGCTGGCGCTCGCGGCGTTTGTGTTGACGCTTCTCGGCCTCGGCGCGGTGCAAAAGCTGGGCACCGTCACGCAGACTGCACAGGCGGCCACGCAAACCGCGCATCTGCCGTCACAGCCTTATACCGCTGCCCGTCTTGCCGGCTTGCGCGAACAGAACCGCGCCGTCTTCGTCAATGCGACGGCGGCGTGGTGCATCACCTGTCTCGTCAACGAACAGGTCGCGTTTTCGGATAGCGCGGTGCAGGCCGCCTTCGCACAGCACAACGTCGCCTATCTGGTGGCGGACTGGACCAACCGCAATCCGGAAATCACCCGCCTGCTCGAAACTTATCAGCGTTCCGGCGTGCCGCTTTATCTCTACTTCGCGCCGGGCGCGACAACGGCAAAAATCCTGCCGCAGATCCTGACGCCGGGCGAACTCACCGCCGCCATTACATCCGCGCATTGAGCTGTTTTCGGCACAATTGTCATGGCCCGCACTCCGGCGGGCCATGACAGACCATCGATTGTGCTGTAAATCGGCAAGCGCCCTTACGAGGTTGGGCTCGGCTTGGTAGTAATGGCCGGTTCGGCATTCGCGGGCGGTTGTGGCGTGGCCGTTTGTGCTGGCGCCGCTTGCGGTGCTGCCGTCTGCTTCGCCGGCGCGGTGAAATCTATGAAAGCCGTGCTCGGATATTTGTTGTCGGCACCCGTGGCGGAGTCGATTCCCCAGCCAACCACGCCGCCGAGCAGGATATTGCCGAATGTTCCCGCACCATAGCCGCTTTCCAGCGTGAGGCTCGCCGGCTGATAACCATCGTGTTCACAGTTCAACAGAATGGCGTATTTGCGTTTGTTGACCTTGACGCTTTCCGGCGTCTTTTTAACCTTCGCGATCAGTATGCCGTTCCGTGTCATCGTGCAGTGAGCACCCGAAGGGGCACTTGAGACAGCGATCTCCTGTGTTGTGCCCTGCGTAATCGTCCCGCATCCGGCAAGGCCGAATGCGGCGGCCGCGCCAAGCGCCGCCAGTCCCGAAAATTTCATCTGATCCCCCAAATACCCCCGGCTGGTCGATGGTCATTGACCAGCCGCAACCAGGCATTGTCGTGTCGCCGCCACGCAAGCGTCAAGCTCGCCCCACGACATTTTTGCCTTTTCGTTATCCACCACCCCCGGAACAGGCCCCATATTGGGCGGCATGAACAGTCTCGAACCTCTTGCCGCTCTCCTGTGGGCCGATCTGCAATCACTGGCACGCCTGTCGCAGGCCTGTGCCGCCCATGCGCGTGCGGCCTCTGCGCCAGGTGAAAAACGCGCCTTTCTCCGTGCCATTGCGCACATCGCGCCCCTGCTGGCAGAGGGCGCCGCCCTCCACGCCACCGCTTTGCCTGCCGCGGCCACGTCTGTCATCGCACACTCCCCGCCGCCCCGCTTCGTCTGGCCTGAAAAGGACGGGGGCCAGAAAGATGTGGGCCAGAAAGCTGGGGGCCAAAAAGCTGAGGGGAGGGGGGAGGTAAAATTCCCCAAAACAACCGGACCGGCTTTCTCCCGCCGGACCAAGGGTTTGCGGCTCAAATCGAAGGGCGGTGCGCCCCTCGGCAACCGCAACGCCTGCCGCCACGGCGCCCACACCGCCGCCCAGCGCGCGTTCCAGAAGGCGCTCAGCACCTATCTGAAGGCGATGCGTCTCCGCCTCGCCTGGTTCCGCACCCATCTGCCGCACCGGGCCGTGCCGTTCCTCGTCGCCATCATCCGGCAAACCCGCGTCTGCGTGCGCATCCGGCGCAAGGGCAAATCCGTTATGCCGCCTTCGGTGCGGCCAGAGCATCGCTCGCCAGCACCTCGCCCGGCCGGTAAGTCGGCCCCGCCTGAAGCGTGCGGTAAAGGGCGGCAAAATCCTTGTAGGTCTCGTCGAACAGGCGGTCGAATGACGGGATCACGAAATAGGATTCCTGAAAATCATCGATGCGGTATTCGGTGCGCATCACCCGCTCCAGCTCGAAGCGGATGCGATTGGGTTTCGGATTTTCGAGGGCATAAAGCGTCTCGGCATGGCTCGACACGATGCCGGAACCATAGATGCGCAAGCCCTTCGCGGTCTCGATCAGGCCGAATTCCACCGTATACCAGTAGAGCCGCGCCAGATTTTTCAAGGCGTGAAATTCGGTCAGCGCCCGCATTCCCCCCTTGCCATAGGCTTCCATGTAATCGGCGAAGACGGGGTGGACCAGCATCGGCGCATGGCCGAACACATCGTGAAAAACATCCGGTTCCTCGATGTAATCCAGTTGTTCGGGTTTGCGGATGAAGCGGCCCGCGGGAAAACGGCGGTGCGCCAGATGATCGAAAAAGATTTCATCCGGCACCAGCGACGGCACCGCCACGATGCGCCATCCGGTCAGCCTTTGCAGATCGTCGCTCAGCCGGGCGAAATTCGGAATCCGTTCCGCCACCAGTTTCAGTTTTTTCAGACCGTCCAGAAATTCATCCGCCGCCCGGCCCGGCAGAATCTGCATCTGCCGTTCGTACAGCGTGCGCCAGATGCCGTGTTCGGCTTGTGTATAGCGTTCCCAATGCTGTTCGATGGTGAAATCGGCACGGATTTCCGGATGCAAGGCTTTCAGCGCGGTAAGCGTCTGCATGGTGCGTCCTCTCACCCGATTAGACGTCCGCCGCCACGGCTCTGTAAAGCCGTGAAGAAAAGTTGCCGGCCACGCACACGCTCTGTTCGGCCATTGCTGACACATGCGCAAATTGGCAAGCCCATTGCTGCCGCTGCCGTATATGGTCGCGGCAAAGCGCGTGACTCAAAAAACACGCGAATCCTTTGCCTGTGCGCCATAGTTGGAGTCTTCCGGACATGAATGTGTTCAACGCCCCTGATTTTGATCGCCATGAACAGGTTTCCTTCTTCTCTGACCCGAAATCCGGCCTTCGCGCCATTATCGCCATTCATTCCACCGCACTTGGGCCCGCCTGTGGCGGCACGCGCATGTATCCTTACGCCAGTGCCGATGACGCGCTGACCGATGCGCTGCGCCTCTCCCGCGGCATGAGTTACAAGAACGCGATGGCGGGTCTCCCGCTCGGCGGCGGCAAGGCGGTGATCATCGGCAATCCCGCAAAAGAGAAAACGCACAACCTCCTGCTCGCCTATGCCGATGCGGTGAACGCGCTGTCGGGGCGTTATATCACCGCCATGGATGTGGGCATGACCCCGCAGGACATTGCGGTGATCGCCAGCGGCACACCCCATGCCGCGGGGTATGATGCGCCCGGCAAGCGCAGCGGCGATTCCGCACCTGCCACGTCGCTGGGTGTGTTTGAAGGTTTGAAGGCAGCCGTCCGCCACCGCCTGAAGACGGACGAACTCAAAGGATTGACGGTCGCGGTTCAGGGCCTCGGCAAGGTCGGCATGGGCGTGGCCGAACGGCTGCACGCTGCCGGTGCAAAGCTGATCGTGGCCGACGTCAATCCGGCTGCGGTGCGCCGCGCGGTGGATCGGCTCGGTGCGGAAAGCGTGCCGGTCGATCAAATCGCGGCGGTCCGGTGCGATGTGTTTTCACCCAATGCGCTCGGCGCGGTGCTGAACGATCGCTCGATTGCGGCGCTTCAGGCCGTCGTGGTGGCCGGTGCGGCCAACAACCAGTTGGAACGGGACCGTCACGGCCAGATGCTGCGCGATCATGGCGTGCTGTACGCACCCGATTACGTCATCAACAGCGGTGGCGTGATCCACGTCGCGGGGCAGATCTTCGGTTGGGGCGATGCGGAACTTTCCACCCGCGTTCATGCCATCGCCGGCACGCTGAAGGAAATTTTCCGCCGCGCGGATATGGAAGGCCGGCCGACCAGCCGGATCGCCGACATGATCGCGGAAGACCGCATGGGAGCGGCGGCAAAGGCCGTCTCCTCCCGCGCGGCAGAGTGATTACGGCCGCGCCCGGCCGTTCACCGGATTGCGCTTCGGCTTTGCGGTCTTGCGATTGACGGGCGCCCCGACAGTGTGGCCGCCCACGTAAGAGGGCGGATCGCTGGCGGGGAAGGATTCTTTGCTGGCTTCATCCACCCGCCCGTTGCGGGACGCAGGCTTCTTCGCTTTCGCACGGGTTTTCTGTTTTGCGGTCACGGCGATCTCCAGGGTTGTTCCTGAAAACGGGCGCTGCCCGCGAAGGTTCCCGTCAGATGCTGCCTTGCATCAATTGCGGCCACAGCCCGGCGATCCCGATCAGGATCAGATAAAAGGCGACCAGATAATTCAGCAGCCGCGGTGCCAGCAGAATGAGGAATCCGAAAACCAGGGCGATCAGCGGCTGAAGGATGACGAAATCGAGATTGGGCATGTTGTGTGCTCCGTTGCAGTTGACCGGCGATAACGCTTTGCAGGCGACTGCGGGCGCAACCGGTGTGCCGGTCGAGGCCCATCAGTCGAAGTCCATCAGTCGAAGCCCATCAGTCGAAACCCGTCAGTGCCGGCGGCTTCGGCCCGCCGGTGGCCCAGTCCAGAAGCTCTATCGTATGCACGACCGTCAGATTGGTGTCGCCGCCCGCGATCTGCATGGCACAGCCGATATTCCCGGCTGCCACCACATCGGGCGCAACGCCCACGATATTGGCCCGCTTGCGTGCCTGCAATTGCCGGGCGATCTCCGGCTGCAGGATGTTGTAAGTCCCGGCGGAGCCGCAGCACATATGCCCTTCCGGAATATCGCTGACCGTGAAGCCTGCCTGTGCCAGCAATTCCTTCGGCAGCGTGGTGATCTTCTGGCCGTGCTGGAGCGAGCACGCGGCATGATAGGCGACCTTGGGATTGCGGCGCACCACCGGCGGCTGCAAGCCCAGTTCGGCCATCACCTCGACCGGGTCGCGCACCAGGGCTGCAATCTGCGCCGCCTTCTCCGCGTAAACCGGATCGTCCCGGAACATATGGCCGTAATCCTTCATCACCGTGCCGCAGCCCGATGCGGTGACGATGATGGCGTCGAGGCCGCGGCGTTCGATCTCCTTCGCCCAGGCATCGATGTTCCGCCGTGCCCAGGCTTTGGCCTCCGCCGTCTTGCCCATGTGGTGCGGCAGTGCCCCGCAACAGCCGGTGCCGCCGGTGATGATCACTTCGCAGCCATGCCGGGTCAAAAGCCGGATCGTGGCATCGTTGGCACGCGGTCCCAATACGCTCTGCACGCACCCGGTCAGCAGCGCCACCCGCATCCGCGTTACGCCGTGGGCCGCATGGTGGGCGCTGGTGGTCAGGGTTGATGACGGCGGCGTCCGTTCCGGCAGCAGCCGCAGCATCGTGGCCAGCGGCTTCGGCAGCCATTGCGCGAACGGGTGCGCCAGCCTTCCCAGCGTCAATGCTGTCCGGAACAGGCCCGGCCGCGGTAGAATGAAGGCCAGTGTGGCCCGCAGCAGCCGCTCCCGCCACGGCCGCTTGTAGGTCTCCTCGATCCATTCCCGGGCGTGATCGACCAGATGCGCGTAGTGCACGCCCGACGGGCATGCTGTCATGCAGCCCTGGCACGACAGGCAGCGGTCAATATGCCGGACCTCATGCTCACCTGCGGCCCGTCCGGCTTCCAGCATGTTCTTGATCAGGTAGATGCGCCCGCGCGGACTATCCAGTTCGTCCCCCAGCAGTGCGTAGGTCGGGCAGGTGGCCGAGCACAGCCCGCAATGAACGCAGGTGCGCAGAATCTGCTCACTCTCCCGCATCGCGGGCGTGGCAAGCTGATCGGGTGTGAAATGGGTCTGCATGGGGCTCAGAAATCCGGATACATGCGTCCGGGATTCAGGATGTGCAGGGGATCGAAGCTCTCCTTCACCCGGCGGGTCAATGCGGCCAGCGGCCCTTCCAGCGGCTGGAATACCGGAATCGTGCGGCGCATCTCCGCACTTGCCCGGAACAGGGTGGCGTGTCCGCCCACCTTTGCCACGGCGGCGCGAATGCGCTCTGCCGCGCAATCTCCCGTCTCGGGCACCAGCAGCCATACCAGACCGCCGCCCCAGTCCAGAAAGCCCGTGGCGCCCGGCACCGCCTCCAGAATGTCGGGCCCGGACATGGGCGGCACCGAGATACGCCACACCGCGCCTGCCATATCCGCCAGTCCCTCGACCTCGCCCACGCTCTGCCACAATGCGCAGGACTCATCATGGTCCAGCGTGCCAGAGAAAGCGCTGAGTGCCGTGCGCAGGGCCAGCCCGCGCGCCGCCACGGATTCCGCCGTCCCTTCGAGGCGGATCGCCGCAAGGCTGTCCCCGTTCCCGGCAAGCTGTGGAGGAAGCCATGCCGCCCCGCTGGCCACAAATGGCCCGCCCAGCGCGCGCGAAAGGAGGCTGACGCCCTCACGGGCCCCCACGCCTTGCGCCACCAGCGTTTGAACCCGCGCGGGCCTTGGCAAAACCTTCAAAGTTATCTCTGAGAGGACCGCCAATGTACCGAACGATCCGGCCATCAGCTTGGAAAGATCGTAGCCGGTGACGTTCTTGACCACGCGTCCGCCGGCCTTGATCAGCTCACCGCGTCCATTGACGGCCTGAAATCCCAGTACATGGTCGCGGACGGCCCCGGCAGTCATCCGCCTCGGTCCCGAAAGGCCCGTTGCGACAACGCCGCCAATACTGGTTGGGCCCTCTGTCCCCAGTAAGCGGTGAAACCGCGGTGGCTCGAACGCAAGGTGTTGATCGCGCTGCGCGAGGGCCGCTTCGATCTCTCCAAGCGGCGTTCCCGAATATACCGTCAGGACCAATTCTTCAGGCTCATAAAGTTTGATGCCGCGAATGGCCGCAGTGCTCAGAACATCCGCAATTGCGCAAGTGCGGCCAATGTTTCGCTTGGTCTCGCTGCCGCAAACGGCAAGCGGTGATTGTTCATCGGCTGCGGCCGCTACGATCTCGGCGAGTTCGGCAACGCACTGAGGAAGAAATCTGGCCATATTTTGGTTAGAAACGAGGGAGATCGGCAAACCGCATCTTGCCGTGATGAATGTGAACGCGGCCAAGTTCTGCGCAACGCTTCAAATTGGGGAATACCTTGTCGGGGTTCAGAAGGTGCTGCGCGTCGAATGCGCATTTCAGACGCATCTGTTGATCAAGATCAACCTGATTGAACATCAGCGGCATCAGATCCCGTTTTTCAACACCCACGCCATGCTCGCCGGTCAACACGCCGCCAACATCTACACATAGCCGAAGAATGTCTTCACCGAACTTCTCGGCTTTTGCCAGTTCACCGGTTTTATTGGCATCGAACAGGATGAGCGGATGCAGATTCCCGTCCCCGGCATGGAAAACATTGACAACCGCCAACCCGCATTGCGCAGACATCTCCTCAATGCGGCGAAGGACATTGGCGAGCCTGTGGCGAGGGATCGTACCGTCCATGCAGTAATAGTCCGGTGCGAGGCTGGCAACCGCTGGAAAAGCTGCCTTCCGTCCCGCCCAGAATTTCATCCGCTCGTTATCGTCCCGGCTTTCCAGGCAACTTACGGCATGGGCCGATTCCGCGATTGCGCGGATGGTGGCAAAGCATTGATCAATATCCGCGATGGGCCCGTCCAACTCCACGATCAGAAGTGCCGCAACGTCCAATGGATAACCCGCTTTCACGAAATTCTCCGCCGCGCGCACGGCGGCCTGATCCATCATTTCCATTCCGGCCGGAATGATGCCCGCGCCTATAATGCTGGCCACACAATCGCCCGCATCTTCGATTGTGGGGAAGCCGATCAGCATTGCGCGAACGTGCGGCGGCTTCGGGAGAATGCGCACCGTCACTTCCGTTACGACACCCAGAAGACCCTCGGAACCGACGAGGACGCCCAGAAGATCGTAGCCACCGGAGTCAAGATGTGGGCCGCCAATCCGAACCACTTCGCCGGTCATCAGGACCAGTTCAAGGCCGAGAATATTGTTGGTGGTGAGGCCGTACTTCAGACAATGCACGCCGCCGGAATTCTCCGCCACGTTTCCGCCGATCGTGCAAGCCAACTGGCTTGACGGGTCCGGCGCATAATAAAAACCGGCCCCGTCGACCGCATTGGAAATACCCAGATTGGTCACTCCCGGCTGGACCACGGCGCAGCGGTTTTCGTAATCGATTTTCAGTACCCGGTTGAGTTTGGCGAGGCCCAGTGTAATTCCATCGGCAAGCCCGTGTGATCCGCCGGAAAGGGATGTTCCCGCGCCACGCGGCACCACCTTGATGGCATGCTCGTGGCAATATTTGAGGACGGCGGATACCTCCGCCGTGGAAGCAGGAAGGGCCGCCAGCATTGGGGCCTGCCTGCGTGTCGTAAACGCGTCTGCCTCATAAGGCGCCAGCGCTATTGGATCGTCGATCACCGCGTCCTGGGCCAGCATGGAACGCAGAGCGGCCGCGACTTGTGCGCGATCGGCCGTTGCGAAACCTTCTACTGTGCCGATGCCCATGCCCTGCTTTCCGTGGTACCTGCCGGTTTGGCCCATGAAAGCAGGATGGTCGGGCGCGATGCAAGCCGGGCCTAGGGTTCGCGGAATTTCGCGACGGCGGCGGAATCGAAATATTCATCCAGCCGGGTGATGCGCCCGTTTTCGACCTTGCAAACGATGCAAGCCTCGAGTTCGACGCGCTTGCCGTCTTTGCGGGTGCCGACCAAACGATGCTGCTGCACAAACCCGCCCGGAAAGACCTGAAGCCGGCGATTGGTGTATTCCCGCTTCGGAATCCGTTGCGCGAACCCCTGAAGCGTCTGAACATTGTCTTCGAGAGACTGAACCAGCTCGTCGGTGTTGTGCCAGATCTCCACATTCGGTGCGTAGACTTCGCGCAGAACGGATATGTCTCCCTGCTCGATCCGGTCGAAGAATTTCTTGGCCAAAGCTGCGATATCGCTCATAGGGTTGGTATCCTCCAAGTATATAGCCGTGTCATGCCGAGCGTTGCAGATTGCAGGGTCAGTTGCAATTATCGGAAAGTGGACGGGGTGGCTGTAGACCGCCACGTTCATGAGCGATAATATTACTTCGAATTCGAAGTGTCTATGGAGCGGCGGGGTTTCCCGCAGCCGGTATTATGCAGCAAGACATGGATATCCGGGACTGCCTCATTCGTGCCGGGCTGATCGATCCGGCCGATCCCGTTCGGATTGAAGCGCTGCCGGGCGGGGTTTCGGGGGACGTGTTCCGCGTCGTTTTGAAGGACCAGACGGTGTGCGTTAAACGTGCGCTTCCGCGACTTCGTGTCGCCAAGGAATGGTCGGCGCCTGTGGAGCGGGTACAGAACGAGGCGGCGTGGATTCGCTATGCCGCACGGATCGCGCCGCATTGCGTGCCCAAGGTCTTGGCGGAGGATAAGGCGAATAATCTGTTCGTGATGAATTATTTTCCGCCGGAGGACTTTCCGGGGTGGAAGGCGGAGCTTCGTGCCGGAAAGGTCGATGCGGTCTTAGCTGCCGATGTCGGGCGGGTACTTGCGAATATCCACGCGGCCAGCGCGAAGGATGAATCGGCGCCCGCAATGTTCCGCAATGACGAAATCTTCTTTGCGTTGCGGATAGAGCCTTATCTGCTCAACACGGCGGTTGCCCACCCGGATATGGGGCGGCACTTGCACGGGCTGGCGGAACGGCTGGCAAGCACGAAGATCGCGCTGATGCATGGGGATGTCAGCCCGAAAAATATCCTGCACGGCAAAATCGGCCCGGTCTTTCTTGATGCGGAAACGGCATCTTTTGGGGACCCCGCATTCGATCTGGCGTTCTGCCTTAACCACCTGCTGTTGAAATGCATCTGGGTTCCGGCTTCGACGAAGGAATTCTGCCGTTCCTTCTCGGCGTTGCAGTCCACCTATTTTTCGCGCCTCGATTGGGAACCTGCGGGGACGTTTGAGGCGCGCGCGGCACAGTTGCTGTCGGCCTTTCTTCTCGCGCGTATCGACGGCAAATCGCCGGTGGAATATATCGTGGATGATCGCGACAAAGCCTTCGTTCGTATATTCGCGAGAGAATTTTTAAGCAGGAACAGCCAGTCGCTGGACGAAATTCGGACCAATTGGGAAACGCGGGTACTTGCGCGATGAATGCAAAAATTAAAGCGGTTGTTGGCCGGCAGATTTGGGATTCCCGCGGGCGGCCGACGGTGGAGGTGGATATTCACCTCGATGGCGGCTTTGTCGGCCGCGCGGCGGCTCCGGCCGGTGCGTCTCGCGGCATTTACGAGGCGATCGACCTGCGTGACGGCGGCGGCCGTTTCGGCGGCTACGGCGTGCAGAAAGCGCTTGCCAATGTAAAGGACATTATCGCGCCTGCGCTGATCGGTATGGATGCGGAACAGTCCGCCGTCGATAGCAGGCTGAACGCGCTTGATGGTACGGAAAATTTTTCAAAGCTGGGCGGAAATGCGTCCGTCGCCGTTTCTCTTGCATTGACCCATGCTTGCGCGGCGGCCGCGGGTGTTCCCCTATGGCGCTATCTGGCAGGCGGAAAGAAAGTGCGTTTGCCTGTTCCGGAAATCCAGATTTTCGGCGGGGGCGCGCATGCCGGCCGCCGCACCGATATTCAGGATTTCATGGTGATGGTGCCCGGCGCGGAAAGTCTGGCCCAGGTGTTTGAAACGATCGGCGATGTCTATCGTGCGGCCGGCAGGCTGATGGAGGAGAAGGGGCGTCTCAGCGGCACGGCGGACGAAGGGGGCTGGTGGCCGAATTTCTCCTCTAATGAAGAGGGGCTGGAAACCCTGGTACAGGCCATCGAGAAAGCCGGGCATCGGCCCGGGCAGGATGTATTCATCTCGCTCGACATTGCGGCGAGCGAATTCTACGGGGATGGAAAATACCGCCTTGCGCTTGATGAGCGCGCGATTGGAACGCCGGAGATGATTGATCTCGTTTCGGGGTGGGTGGCGCGATACCCCATCCTGTCAGTTGAAGATCCGGTCTCTCAGGAGGATACGGAAGGTATGGTGGAATTCACGCGGCGGCTTGGCGGAAAGATTCAGATTATCGGCGACGATTTTCTGGTGACTGACGCTTCCCGCGTCCGCGCTGCGCAGGCGGCTGGGGCCTGCAACGCGGTGCTGGTGAAGGTCAACCAGGCGGGAACGGTCAGCCGGGCCAAGGCCGCGCTCGATGCCGCGAAAGAACGCAAATGGGCCGCGATTGTTTCTGCACGCTCCGGCGAAACGGAAGATGTCAGCATTTCCCATCTTTCGGTTGGATGGGATTCCGGGCACCTCAAGGTGGGTTCTTTTGCCCGCTCTGAGCGTATGGCCAAGTGGAATGAATTGTTGCGTATCGAGGAGGCATTGGGCGCCGATGCCGTATATGCCGGCTGGTCCGCGTTACCCGAACAGGTGATGCGGTGAAAATAGTCCTCCACTATCGTGCCAGCCCGGGCTTTCGCCGTATTGCCGCGGAAATGTGTCCGCCGGATTTTCAGCTTTCAACGATTGATGAGACCGATGATGAACAGTTTTCATCGGCTTTGCGCGATGTCGATGTGATTTTCCATGTCCTGCGCCCGCTTGCGGCGCGCGACATTGAAGCCGCACCAAAGCTGAAATTGATTCAGAAGATAGGCGTGGGTGTTAACACCATCGATCTTCAGGCCGCGAAGGGGCGTGGTGTCGCCGTTTGCAACATGCCTGGCACCAACACACAAGCTGTCGCGGAAATGACGTTGACGTTGATGTTGTCTGCCTTGCGGCGCGCTGTTTATTTCGATGGCTTGACGAGGGCGGGGGAAGGTTGGCGCCCGGATGTCGATCAGTTCGACAGGCTTGGTGAAATTTCGGGCCGAACGGTTGGGTTGATTGGATATGGCGCGGTGCCGTCGCGATTGGCCCCCGTGCTGACGGCGCTTGGCGCCGATGTCGTCTATACCGCGCGTTCGCAGAAGCCGGATGCCGCCGGCCGTTTCTTGCCGTTGGATGAGCTTTTGCAGGTATCGGATATCGTTTCGCTGCATTGCCCGGCGACGGATGAGACGCGCGGCATGCTTTCTCGGGACGCTCTTCAAATGATGAAAAAGGGTGCCGTGCTGGTGAATACGGCACGCGGTGAATTGGTCGACGAGGCGGCACTGACCGACCTGCTGTCGAACGGCCATCTTGCCGCCGCGGGGCTGGATGTCTTTGCGCGGGAGCCGGTTAATGAAGACATCCCGCTATTTCATCTGCGTAACGTCGTGCTGGCACCGCATATCGCCTGGCTTACGCCGGAAACGCTGCGGCGTAGCATGAATGTGGCTATGGAAAATTGCCGCCGGCTGCAAAGCGGGCGTGAATTGCTTCATCGGGTGGTTTGATGTCGAACGAAAAATTGCCGCTTGCTTTCCTTCCGGGGCAGCTCTGCACGGAATCGCTTTGGGGCTCACAGCTCAGCGCTTTTCCGGATCAGTCTCAGATCATTGTGCAGCGGGATCACGACACAGTCGAAAAGATGGCTGTGGCGACCCTGAATGCCATGCCGGAACGGGTAAATCTCGTCTGCCACGCGATGGGTGGGTTTGTGGCGTTCGAGATCATGCGGCGTGCACCGCAAAGAATTGCGAACCTTGTTCTCATCAGTACGCTGGCGCCAGCGGATACGCCAAAGCAAACCGTTCGCCGCGAAGGCTATTTGCGCCTTGTGGAGGAGGGGAAGTTCGACGCCATTATCGAAGAACGCCTGCCGATTCTCGTTCATCCAGACAGGATGGGCGATGCGACGCTGACCGGCGTCTTGCGCCAGATGGCGTATGATACCGGCGCCGAAACTTTTCTGAAGCAGCAGCGCGCAATCATGGCGCGGCCCGATAGCCGTCCGTCATTAAGCGCGATCCCGTGCCCGACGCTACTGATATACGGCCGGTCTGACGGCATCACCACGATGGAGCACCAGCAGCAAATGCTGGATGCCATCCCCAATGTCCGGCTGGAGATTGTGGAGGGCAGCGGTCACATGGTGACCTTGGAGAAACCGCAAGTCGTGAACGGCCTTCTGTCCCAGTTCCTGGGGCGCTAGGCCTTGAGTTCTTTGCGGACGATCTCGGTGCCTTTCACCATCGCCTGAAGCTTTCCGAACGCCACCTCGCGGGAGAGGTATTTCATTCCGCAATCGGGTGCGATCATCAGCCGGTCCGCCGCGGCGTGTTTCAGCGCCGCGCGGATACGTTGTGCAACGATCTCCGGCGTTTCAACGGTCAGGTCGTTCAGATCGATAACGCCCAGCATGATCGTCTTGTTCGGTAGCAACTTGACGATTGAACCATCGAGGCGGGGCTGCGCCGCTTCGATCGAAACGATATCGACCGCACAATCGTTCAATTCTTCCAGGAATGAGTAGCCGTCCGGCTTGATCGCGCCCTTGTGAACGTGGGCATAGCCGAAGCAGACATGCAGTGCGGTTTTCCCCTTTACGCCATCAAGCGCCCGGTTGATCGCTTTTACGGCGTATCGGCGTGCTTCCTCCGGCCGGGCCTGAACATAGGGCTCGTCAAGCTGCACGATATCGACACCGGCGGCAAACAGATCGCGGATTTCGCTATTCACCGCATCGGCATAATCGAGCGCGAGCGCTTCCCCGTCCGGGTAATGGTCGTTTTGCGCTTGCTGCGTCATCGTGAACGGGCCGGGGATGGTGATCTTGATCGGCTTTTGCGTGACCCGTTTCATCAAGGGCACATCGCCGGCCTCAATCGGAGCGATGCGCCGGATTGGACCGGCAACACGTGGGGCGGGGTTCTGCTTTCCTGTTCGGTCTGTCGCGGTTCCCGGATGATCGATGTCGATGCCGCTCAACGCATTCGCAAGGCGGTTGGAATAACTTTCCCGGCGCATCTCGCCATCGCCCAGAATATCCAGGCCGGCCCGCTCCTGATCGAAGATCGCAATGATGGTTGCATCGTCCTGTGCCGCCGCCAGCAGAGGTTCAGGAATGCGCCAGAGTTCATTGGCGCGAACGCGTGGGGGAAGGCGGTCCTTCAACCGCTCGCGGTCGATCAGCCAGTCGGGCTGCGGATAGCTGCCGACAATCGTCGTCGGCAAAAGCGGCATGGATTTCACGAGTGTATCCCGGCTAGAATGCTTAGCATTCTATCTATCAGGGAGGCGGCGCCCAGCGCAACCGTTCTGTCGTCTTCATTGCCTTTTCCCGGCGCCCGCCCTATCCCTGTCAAGGTGGAATGGGGCGAACTCAGCAAATGACGGCCAAAACAAAAGACGTTTTGCCAATCCAGTTTTATGCAGATCCCATGAACAGTATTGGGTATTTGACCCGAATCACATTCCGAACGTTTTCGCGCAACTTGGAACGCCGCACACTCGTACATGGCGTGACGGCCGGCCAATGGCGTTTCTTGCGGGTGCTCTGGATAGAGGAGGGGCTGACCCAGCGCGAGCTTTCCAACCGGGTTGGCATGCGTGAGCCGACCACGGTGACCGCCTTGAACGGTATGGAGAAAAGCGGACTGGTGCGCCGGGTGCCGAGCAAGAATGATCGCCGGAAGGTTCACATCTACCTGACGCCGCGCGCGAGAAAGCTCAAAGACAGGTTGATGCCCATGGTGGCAGAAGTGAACGTCGTTGCCGCCAAGGGCATTGATCCGAATGATATCGCGGTTCTACGCCGCGTGCTCCTCAAGATGAGCGAAAACCTGACGACGGAGGAGCAGGCATATCTGAGTGCCCATACTGGGGCAAAACTTCCCGTAGGTTCTTTCGTCCCCTGACGGAATCAGAGAGGGTAAACGAGCGAATTGCGGATCAGTGCACCGTCGCAAATGGAGAGCTTTTCGCGGAAACGAAGCGAACCATTTGTGTCGCGCGCCACGACATCATGGTACCGGCCGGCGGCGAAACAGACTGTCTGCTGCCCTTCGACTGTCTCAAACATCGCGAAATTCGCGCTCACTTTCCATGCATCGCGTTCCGGCTCGACAATGAATCCGGAGATGACGTGCCGAATCCGCCGCGGAATCGTCATCGATAGATTGGCGATGGCATACACGCGGTCTTCAATGGCGGCACGGCTCTCGCACAGGATCAGCGCCAGCGCCCAACCCCGCTTGACGTTCTCGGCGGTCACGGCCCGATAGCTGCCGCTCTCGAAGTAAAGCGATGGCCATTGATCCAGCGGCCCTTCGTCGAGAAGGGCTGCGTACCGCGCATAAAGGTCTTCGATTTCCAGCCGCAATTTGGGCGATACATTCGTCACAGCCCCATAACCTCGCGATAATAGCCATAGAATGCGCGGATGGCGGTCTCCGTTACGATGTGGTTGTGGTCCGCACGATCGCGGCCCCCCATCTCCACGACCGCCGCGGCGTCTTCATCACAATGTATGCCGCGCTGTGCCAGCTCCATCACTTCACTGTCGTCCAGGGAAACAAAACCGGCCGGTCCCATCAGGTTTGCGTGCCGCAAGCGCCGTGCGCGCATCGCGTCATCGTCATCCTCGTAGCCGAAAAAGGTCCAGTTGAGGTCGAATGCTTCTGGTCCGACCGGCACGATCTGCCGTGTGGCCAGCGTATTGGCTTGCTGCTGGACGATCAGGTTGGGCCAGATCGTCTGCATCACAACGGTTGCCGTATCAGGAAATTCTTTCACGATGTCCAGGAGTTTTGGGTCATGCAACTCCAGTTTCTCCTGGAAGGACGCCATCTCCTGTGTAGCCGTATTGGCGTTACGCTCCCCGCGGCGGGAAATCAGGGCGCTGTGCCTGCCGGTGCTGTCCATCTCCGTGCGCGATGGATTGTCGGCCCGGAACAGACTGAAGGTCACAAGGAAAACGTGCAGCAGGCTGGCGTGATACGGGTCCTTGATGTTTTCGAACATCAGCTTCCAGTTACCCGGAATCCTTTGCCGCGATACGCCGAGGATGCGAAGCGGTCTGCCCGTAAACACACGGTCGAAAAGCTTCAGCATCTTTTCGCCGAGAAATTGTTCAAGCGGCTCTACGTCCGGTGAGAAGGTGGCGAATATCACCCCGTTGCGGGTGGCGACCTTCAATTTGGTCAAGCCGTGATCCGCCCGGTCGAAATCTTCGGGCATACCGCCCTGACCACCAACACCGCGAATGAACGGAACCCCGGAAAGGTCGCCATTCAGGCGGTAAGTCCATTGATGATAGGGGCATTGGAAGGTGCGGTTGGACCCATAATCCTGTTTGCAAACCTCGAGGCCGCGATGCGCGCACTGGTTTTTCAGGACGTGAATTTCCTGATCCTTGCCGCGCACCACGATAACGGAGGTCTCACCGATTTTGGTGCGCTTGAAATCGCCCTCGTGGGGAATTTCCGCCTCGAGCCCGACATAACTCCACGCGGGGCCGCCGAAGATGCGCTGAAGTTCACGCTGATAGATGCCGTCATCGGTATAGACCCAATAAGGAACGCGATGCGTTCCTTCACCTTTCCAAATTCTTTCTCTTACCGGCATGTTCATGGTCTTCAACCTCGGCATACTCTTAGATCAGTCCACAGCCCTTCAGCACCTCGTCAAGGCGCCGTTCCATCTGTTCAGTCGGCGGGGCCATCGGCGGGCGATGCTCGTTATTCGGAATCACGCCGCAGCGTTTCATCATGTATTTCAGCGGAATGGGGTTGGTCTCGAAAAAGATCGCTCGCGACACTTCAAAGAGTTCGAAGTGCAGGGTCCGTGCGCGCGCCAGATCACCTGCCTCGATGGCGGTATGCAATGCTGAAACCCGCTGCGGGTCGAGGTTGCCGACCGCGTTCATCATGCCGGCAGCACCAATCGCCATCATCGGAAAGCAAAGCTCTTCCAGGCCGGCGAAAATGCGGAAATCGCTGCCGAGCGTGGCCAGCAATTCGGTTACAAAGGCCAGATCCGTGGAGGCATGTTTGACGCCGACGAGATTGGCACAGCGCGACTTGACCGCGCGAAAGGTTGCAACATCCATGGAAACACCGGCACGGCCGGGAATGTGATAAACCATGGCTGGCGTCTTCAGCTTTGAAAACACCTCCGTGAAATAACGCTCCAATCCCCGTTGTGGTGGCTTGATATAGTAGGGCGTCACAACCAGTTGTGCGTCGGCACCCGCCTTCTCGGCAAATTGCGAGAGCTGCAATGTTTCGGCGAGGGATTGCGAGCCTGTCGCCGCGACGACAGGGACACGTCCTTTTACCGTTTTTACGGCCAATGCGACGAGTTCGTTGCGCTCGGCAACGCTCAATGCACTCGGCTCTGCCGTTGTCCCGTTGACCAGGATGCCGTGACTGCCGCCTTCGATCTGGCGTTCGATCAGCTTCGCATAGACATCGAAGTCGATTTCACCGTCGCGAAAGGGCGTTATCAGCGGGGGAATTGAACCCTTCAGCCACGATATATCGGTCGTCACGATGCAAACACCTCTTCACGGTTGGTTTCAAAGCCCGCTTGTGTGCCCAGAAGTGATGGCGGTGCCGCAAGGCTCTCCTGCCACAAGAGGGATTCCTGCCAGATATGGAATGGCTGATCCTGAATGGTCAGTTCGTAAACTGGCCCGTTGTCATGGGATGCATGGTTGTGGATCGCCCAGCCCGGCGCCGAAAGCATCAGATCGCCGGCCGTCCATTCATAGTGTTTTCCGGCAACGCGGCTGTAGCCGGAGCCGCTGAAATAATAGTTGATCGCGGCAGACGCATGGCGGTGCGGGCGATCGATGATATTGGGCGGCCGAACCGTCATGGTTGCGAAGAAGCTTGGCGTGGTGCCGTTGGTACGCCCGGTCAGCGGGTTGTAAAGCAGATAAAGTCTGCGCCCGCGATATTTCGCCCCGAGTGCGGTCAGCTTGTCCAATTCGCCCTTAACATCCTGCCACGGCCAGAGATGGGGATCGGATTGAACCGCCGGAGGGTTGATCAGCCGTTCATACGACATCAGCCAGTTATCGCTTCCGGGCAGCACAAACACGTCCTTGATCTTTACGCTGTCCGATGCGGATGCTTTGTGATCCTGCGCCTTCTCGTCCGGGGTTATGCCCGTGATCTTCTTGTCTTCAACCAGATGCACATTCAAAAGCCGGAGCAGGGCTGCATTGGAGTATGTCAACCGGATGTGCGGCTTGCGCGTATTGTTCTCGTACCAGGTTGAGGACCAGGAGGGGGTATTCCAGACGTCGTAAGTCTCGAAAGAAAACGCCTTGCCGCCGATATGAATGGCACCCCCACCGTCAATGCAAAACCCGACTTCGGTCGCATTGTGGCGGAACGGTCTTGTCCGCTCACCGGGCTTCAGCACGGAAAGCCGAACTTCGATGCCCGGGGCCATCCCCTGTCCACGTTCACAGGCCATGGGATGCACAATTCGCACTTGCCGCTCAACGGGGTCGTTGACGTCGAGCGACAGCAATCTTTCCGCCTGCTCCGCAATCTGCTTCTTGTTGATGATAATCGGTTCCCAGAAGGCGTTGGCACTGGGGCGGGAAGGGTCAGTGGCGGTAAATCTGGCGTCTGGTTGTGTCACGGCGTGATCCTCACGACTGTCGAAACGAAAGCGGCGCCGGTGCCGGTACTGGCAATTCGCACCCCGCATTGTTGGCCCGTGCCACCCGGTAAATTTCCTCGGCCAGCGCGAGGTCAGCAATACCGATTCCGACGGATTTGAAAAGCGTCAAGTCTGCATCCATTGGCCGGGCTTCATGACAGGAGACGAGGTCGCTGACGGAAATGGGTTCCGGCCAGGCGAATTTGGCGTCCGTGGCGGCAATCAGTTCGGAGGATACGGCCTTCGCCTGGGCAACACTGTCGACTGCCACAATTGCACAGCGGGCAAGCAGTTCAGGGGTAAATTCCTGCCGTTCCGGCGTAATCGCCCCCATAGCGTTGATGTGCGCGCCGCGTGCCGGCATGTCTTCCGTCAGAAACGGCTCTTTGGCCCGGGTCACAAGGGTAATGATAGGGCTGTTTCGGACGGCAGCTGCAACGTCGGAAAATTCTTCTGTCTTCAGATTGAGTTCGGTTTGAACGCGGGTACAGAAACCGGCCCGGCGATCCGTGCTTCGCCCGAATACACGCACGGTGTGCAAGGGGCGGATGGCGGCCACCGCCGCAACCTGGGCCAGCGCCTGTTTTCCCGTACCGCAGATGGTGAGCAGGTCGGCATCCCGTGCTGCGAGACAATCGGTTACCAGGCCCGCCATGCCTGCGGTTCGGAACTGGCCCATGGCGAAGGCCTCGATGATCGCGAGCAGTTTCCCGGTCTCGGCGTCCCAGAGAATTTCGAGTGGCGTCGCGCCTTTCGGTGTGTGCGCCCAGGTCTTCACGCCCAGCAGGGCCGCATCGGCAAAGGCGGCGCCAATGGCGTGCATCGAACCGCCGGGAAACGGAACATGGGTTTTTTCCATGTTAAGTGCCTGGCCACTTGCCTGCCGTTTCATGGCGTTGCGCAACAATGCGATAGATTTCGGCATATCCAGCCGGATGTCGCTTTCACTGATCCAGATCGGTCCCATCAGGCACCTTCTTCCAATGGCGATGTCACCGGGGCTGCAAGCCGCATTGTGTTTGCGATGGCTGCATGGGCAAGGTAACGGCCGACCGTCATCAAAATACCGATCAGTGTTTGCGCATCGCTCAATTGCAGCAACTGCTTTGCGGGTTCGTGCGCATCGCGGCCCTGCGTCTTTACCATGGCGAGTGCAACGCGCTGCGCCGCTTTCTCCAGTTCCGGCAGATGGGCTGTATCAGGCGCGAGCTTCTGCACTTCGCGTATCCATTCGGCCGGCAACCCCAGCTTCAGCGACAGGCGCTCATGCTGCACCCGCTCATAGGCATTGCCGCTCCATGTCGAGACGGTCAACGCGATAAGCTCAACCAGATTGACCGGAAGTGCGGTCTTCAGGGTTTCGGTGAAGCGGTTGAAGTGGAAAAGCGCGTCAGGCTGGTGCGCACAGACCTGGAAAAATTCGCCCAGATAACCAAGGCGCTTGAATTTGGAGTCGAGTTCACGCTGCAACTGCTCCGGCAGCGAGGCAAATTCTATGCGTGGAACATCAATCAAGTCACTGGACCTGTTATAATAGTACGAATAATATTCATTCGAATTCGAAGTGTCTAGTATAGGGCGCAACCGCTGCGGTGCGGAATGCCGCACTTTTTCCGGAGGAATCATGACTGCTGACGTCTCTTCGAGCGATATCGAAAACCAATTTGTCGGGTTGGTATCGCCGACGATGCCGCGCTTCGGGCACGGCACCCATCCTTGCCAGGGATTGTACTGGACGCCGAAAGGCAAGAAGCCGCGGGTTGCGCTCATCGCCACCCACTACAATGTGGACTTTATGGAGCATTACCTTGCTCCTTACATGGCCCAACGTGGATATGGCTTCCTCGGCTGGAACACCCGTTTCCGCGGGGCTGAAGACCAGTTCCTGCTTGAGCATGCGCTGATCGATATCGGCGTCGGCATGAAATGGTTGCGGGAAAAGGCGGGTGTGGAAAAGGTCGTCATCCTCGGCAATTCCGGTGGTGGTTCGCTTATGGCGGCGTATCAGGGTGAAGCACAGTCGTTGGCCCTTGCGGGAACCATGAAGGGGCCTGTGAAGGAAGCGTTAGAGGGGCTTCCCAAAGCCGATCTCTATATTTCCCTGAACGCCCATCTGGGCAGGCCCGAAGTGTTGACGGCGTGGATGGACGGTTCGGTGACCGATGAAACCGATCCCACCAAAACAGATGAAAGCCTGAATCCGTTCAATCCCGATAACGGCCCGCCATTCTCACAGGCGTTTATCACCCGTTACCGGGCGGCGCAGCGGGCGCGCAATCAGCGGATCACGGATTGGGCCAAGGCGGAGTTGGCGCGCCTCAACAAGGCCGGTATTCCCGATCGCATATTCCCGCTGTTCCGGACATGGGCCGATTTGCGTTTTATCGATCCGGCCATCGATCCATCCACCCGGCCATGCCCGGGCTGCTACAGGGGCGATCCGGCGGTCGCCAACCGCGCCCCAAGCGGCATCGGCCGTGCCAACACATTGAAGACCTGGCTTTCAATGTGGAGTCTGGAGACGTCGCAATGCCGCGGCGAAGTGCATCTCGGCAATATCAAAATGCCTTCGCTGGTGATCCAGAGCACCGGTGACATGGGGGTGTTCCCGAGTGATGCCAAACAGATTCTTGAATCGCTTGGTGCCAAGGACAAGACTCTTCAAACGCCGCCCGGTGCGCATTATTTCGAAGATGCTCCGGAATATCGCGGCCAGGTCGCGGATATGATTGCGGCCTGGATCGGAAAGCGGGTCTGAGGTTTATCAGAGCCTGGAAAGCAGAACGGGCGCACCTTGATGAAAGGTGCGCCCGCTTTTTGTCTGAATGCTTGCGCTCAGATTGCAAGCGGCCAGATCACGAATGACCAGATCACGAATGAAATGTGAGCGTGATCCCGAACGTCCGCGGCGGCGTGTAGGTGTTCAACTGCTGGTGATAGGCATCAAACGCCACGATGTAGTCCTTTACCAGTTCATCGGTCAGGTTCTTACCCCACAGGGCTGCTTCCCAACGCCCGTCTTCAGAGGTTAGCGACAGCCTGGCGTCGAAGGTGGAGTAGCCATCCTGCAACGTCGTCGGGTTGTTGCTCGGGTCGAAGAAGATGCTGGACTGGTGGCTCCAGTCGCCGCGGATCATGCCAATCCCGTATCCCCATGCGGGAAAGCTGTATTGCGCGCCGATGTTGATCTTGTTCTGCGGTGCGCGTGGCAGGCGCTTGCCGGTATTGTCGCTCGTGGCGCCCGTCGCGAAACTTGTATATTTCGCTTCCAGGTAGCCATAGCTCGCATTGATCTGCAGGCCGGGCAGGGGAACGGCGACCATCTCCACTTCAACGCCTTGTTCGCGTGCGCGGGCTGCGTTTCCGATCACAATGCAGCAAAGCGGCACAAGCTGCGAAACCTGAAGGTCCTTATGCAGGGTTTTGAAGGCATCGAGGTTCAGCCGCAGCCGGTTGTCGAGCCATTGTGTCTTCGCGCCGATTTCGTATGACCATGCGTATTCCGGATTATAGGCCGTTGCCGCGCTGGCACCGTCACTTGCGCTGCCCTGGTATCCGCCGCTCTTGAAACCGCGCGATGCGGTGACGTAAAGCATGGCATCCTCGGTCGCCCGCCATTCGATGCCGAAATGCGGTGTCATCGCGGTCCAACTCTTGCCGGCTTTCACGTCATAAGGGGTGGAGAGCGGGGGGCCGAAGCCGGGTCCGGCAAGTACCTCGCCCTGCAGGCGGGCGGTTTTTGACTCCCACGTGGCGCGCAGGCCGGCTGTAAGCGTGATCTCGTCAATAATCTTGTAATTGACCTGACCGAACACCGCGGTGCTTTGCGAATTCACGACTTGCGGAAACTGCACTTTTCCGGTCACCGCGGGCACCGGGAATATCTGGTTCAGCCAATAATTCCGGTCCACGCGTTCGTTGAAATAATAGACGCCGGTTTGGCCGGTCAGCCTGTCGTCAAGCGCACTGAAGGCCAGCCGGAATTCCTGGCTGAAATCCTTGGAATGCTCCGTCACCCGGTTGATTGATTCAATCTGGTTGGGCGGGTTGATCGGATTGCTGAAGAACGTGTCCAGATGATCGTATTTGGAATCGCGATAGGCGGTAACGGAGGTGAAGGTGCCGAACTCCGTCTTCCAGTCCAGGCTCGAATTGATGCCCCACACATCGCGATGCAGAAATCCATCGTCGGTGGAGTTCGTCACCCGCGGGCTGGGGTTGATGCCGACACAGTGGATGCCGCCCTGGAACGAGGCGTCACAATTGTTGTGACGGGTGTTTCCGTTGGCGTGCACATTGGTCATATCGGCGGTGACAACCCAGTCGATATCGTCATTCGGCTGGTAGCGCAGCGAAACGCGTCCACCCAGGGTGTTGTCATCGTTGTCGTGATGGCCGGTCGTCTCGTTAAAAGTGTAGCCGTTGTGCCGGGTAATGGCGAGAGAGGCGGTGCCGCTGACCTTATCCGAGATCGGCCCGTTCACGAGCGCGCGGCCATCGGTGCGGTTGTAATTCCCGTAGGTGCCGCTGAATTCGTAAAAGAACTCGTCGGTTGGCTTGCGCGTGACGATCTGCATCACACCGCCGAGTGCGTTTTTGCCGAACAGCGTCCCTTGCGGCCCGCGAAGAACTTCAATCCGTTCCAGATCGTAGAGATCCAGATTCGCACCGCCACGGGCGAGATAGGCGCCATCCAGCATCAGGATAACGGACGGGTCACCGCCTGCGTTTCCGGCCACCCCGACGGATGTTCCAATGCCGCGGATGTAGTATTCCGGTTCGGCCTGGTTATAGGCCGTGGTTGTGAAATTTGGGGTGCGTTGGGCAACGTCTGCGATACGGTTGATCGAATTCACCCGCAATTGCTCTGACGTGAAAGCGGATACGGCAACAGGCACCTGCTGCAGGTTCTGTTCTACGCGCTGTGCCGTGACCGTGACGGTCTCAACACCGGTTTCCTGTGCATACGCGACGCTGCCCGCCGCAAGCGCCACCGAGACGCCGAACCCGGCCGCCAGGGCCGTGGCGGACGTGCATGTTCTGAACTTCAGTCGAGACATATTTTCCCCCTGCATCGCTACACAAAATCATTAGGATGCTAAGGGTGCGAAATAGCGTCCCCATGCGCACCGTTCAATGGCACGCATGGGATTTTTTTCTGCTATGGCGTTTGTGTAACAGTCGCTACAGGAACTTTACCCTTCCTGCTTCGCCCAGGCCGCACCGGCCCAATCGGCTGTCAGCTTTCCGTCCTTCGGAACAGGGAGTTCACGAATCCGCTCCGGCACATCGTCAAATTCCAGTTTGAGCGCCTTACACATCACCGCGTGCAGGTTGTAGGCCATGACGTGGTAGCTTAGCTCGAGGATATCTTCTTCCGATATCAGGCTGTGCAGGGCGTTAAACGTCCCGTCCGGCACGCGGCCATGCTGCAGAACGAGGCAGTCCGTATAGGCCAGGACGGCCCTTTCAAGCGGAGAGAAAACATCGGAAACACCCCAGTCGGGGATAGCGGCAATCTTTTCCTCTGAAAGGCCGTTCCGCCGTCCCGCTTTGCAATGCTGGGAGAAGACAAACTGGCTACCGACGGCGAATCCGGTCCGGAGCAGGGCGATTTCCCGAACCTTGGGGTCCAGCTTGCTGACGCTGCGATCGGAAAACATGCCGAACATGCCGAACTGGGCTGTCGCGTGATCGAAGATCGCCGGAACCAATGCGAACACTGTCCACCAATTGCCGGGGGTCCCGGTCGCGGTTCCCGGCTCCGCCACCGGGTCCCTGTCGCCAAAAAGCTGCTTGTAAAATTTTCTTACATTTTCAGTTGCCTCGGAAAGAGGGACCTGTCGCAGTCTGGGCATTGATATTCCTCCTTTTGAACCTGGTCTGTTTTAGACGGATTGCTTAGAATTCTATATAGTCCGCGGTTGCAAAAAGTGTTATGAAGAAGTCCGGCTCTCCAGGGAGAAACATCACATGGCCAATCTGCAGAACAAGGTTTTCGACATTCAAGGCGTCAACCACCTCGCCCTCGTGTGCAAGGATATGGCGCGCACTGTTGACTTCTATTCCAACGTCCTGGGCATGCCGCTGATCAAGACGATCGACCTTCCCAACGGGATGGGGCAGCATTTTTTCTTCGATATCGGGAATGGCGACTCGCTTGCATTCTTCTGGTTCCCGAATGCGCCCGAAGCGGCACCCGGCGTCTCGTCTGCGGCCAACCTGCCCGGTGAAGGGTCCATCGCCTCGGGGCACGGTTCGATGAATCACGTCGCGCTCAACGTGCCGGCGGAGAAGATCGACGAATATTATCAGAAGCTGATCGCCCGCGGCATCAAAGCAACGAAGATCATGAACCACGACGATTCGGAGCGTCAGGTGAGCCCCGAAATTTCGCCGTCAACATTCGTGCGTTCGATCTATTTCTCTGATCCGGACGGTATTTGTCTGGAATTCGCAGCATGGACGCGCGTGCTCGATCCGAAGGTCGATGTTCGCCACGAACCGGTGGATGCGCAGGGCAAAAAGAAAACACTGGTCATGGAACCTGCGGAGTAAGCGCCGCAATTCATGAGGTTGAATAGGGCGCGGCTGCCTGACATGGGCAGCCGCGCCCTTGTTATTTGGGTACCTGTTTGAACGCGTATGTTGCGGGCCGGGCGGCCACTTTGGAGACGGCGGCATAGCCCTGCGGCTCTGTCTCCCACAGCCAGTTCCCGGCGTAGCCATTGCCGGGTCATTGCCAATTTTTCGACGATCAGCGCCGCCCGCGTTCCCGGCCTGCAAGATCAGCCAGTAAGCCGCCTTGCTGAGGATTTTGAGGCCGAAGGGTGCGACCAACAGGCCGTCGGCGCGGGTGCTATCGATCAGTGGCCTGCGCCCCATCGCGACCCCCAATCCCCCATTCCTCAATCGCGGCCGATGTTGCCGTTTGGATCGTGTCGAATTTCGGCCCCGCTGCCGGGTCCATTCCGGTGATATTTGCGCCGTTCCCGGCTGCACCCTGAAGCCATTCGGGTCACCCTTCCGGACGCCGGCTGACGATCAATATCGATCGGTTGCCCTGGATTGCCGACAACATTGATCTCGAGCTGTATTCCAGGGTGCTCTCGGTAAAAGGCGGGCAATCGCGGCAGAAGCCAGCAAGCGGCAAAGCTCGGCACACTGTTGACAGTAAGTGTGCACTTCCCGTTGGCCAGCCGCGCCTTGCGCACCGGGCGGGCAAACTGCGCCACGCAGGCCATCTCCAGGGCGATACGAATCTTCTCTTTCGACGAATGGTGCTTGCGGGTTGTCCGGCGGCTTGCTCTTCACAAGCCGCTCGGACGACGATTCTACAGTTCCGGATTTCTGACTTATCTCCAGTCCCTGGTGGTTAAATGGGCCAGAAATTCTTCGCTCATCAAGCCTCTAAGCCTGTCTCAGAAGCGCTGATGCCGAGCACTCGATATCTTCTTCCATTCGGTGCTGATCAAAAAAAGGGGGGCGTCAGACGAGCTGCGCCCCCCAAAAATCTGCTGACCGTCAGGTCACATCTTGAAGGTCAAATCCATGCCATAGGTCGCCGGGTTGGCGAAATAAAGCTGGGTGAAATAACCCGAGCTCGGCACCGCGGAGAGACGATATAGGGCATTGTTCAGGTTCTTGCCCCACAGCGCGACCTGCCAGCGGCCCTGGGGTTCACTGTAGACGAGGCTGGCGTCGACCGTCGCATAGGTAGGCTGGAAACCGACCGGATTGTTTGTCAGGTTCGTGAAATGCGACGTTTCAATCTGCACCGAAGCAGACGGCGTCAAGACGCCGTGTCCATTGAGGTCGAAGTCGTAGGACGCGGAATAATTCATCGTCCACTTTGGCGCAAAGCCCGGGCGCAAGAAGGAATAGTCTGCCGTTCCTGTCCCAAACACGTTCGCGTTGAAGCTCGTATAGTTGGCGTCAAGCAGGCCGACGCTTGCCTTCAGAGTCAGATGCTCGACCGGAATTGCAGTTATCTCGAGCTCCACCCCCTGCGCCCGTTCATAGGCGTTATTGACAATGGCCTGCTGTAGACCGCCGCCAGGAATGAATGCGCCAACCTGCATGTTGGAATATTTGTTCAGGAAGGCAGCCGCATTGACCCGCAGACGGTGATCATACCAGTCCGATTTCAGGCCGATTTCCCATGCCTGCGCAGTTTCAGGCGAATAGGGCGTTCCTGTCAGGAATTCGGAGTCTACGCGCGTATTGAATCCACCAGCCACGAAACCGGTGGAGAAGCTCGCATAGAGCATCTTGTCCGGGTCGATCTGATAGTTTGCACCAATGTGGTATGTCGCGTTGCCCCACGATTTCTTGAAATTGTACGTACAGGCCATGTTCGGAACGACACTGGCCGGGTTGATGGTCGTAAAATTCGGGATTGACGGATCGCAAGGCGTCAGCGGCAGCGAGTTGAGGTGCGAATTGACCCGCTCGATATCTTTGCGCTCGTTCGTGTAGCGAACGCCTGCCGTCAACTGCAAGGCTGACGTTACATTATAGTCTGCCTGAAAGAAGCCCGCGACTGAAGCATCGTTCTGCTTGGCATAATCGATGTAGTTGTCGAGTGTCGGAAAGGTCGAGGTGAACAACTGGGATCCGCTCCAGGTCTTCGCGACATAGATCGCGCCGGCCACCCACTTCAGAGGTGAATCGCCGTTCGATTCGAGGCGAAATTCCTGACTCCACTGCCGGTTATCGAGACCGAAGGTCGATTCGAAGAAATCCAGCTCGGTGTTGTCATAGTCGCTGTAGCTCAAATTGCCATTGCGAACGAAACCCGTCACCGACACCACATCGAACATATCCGTATGGTAGCGCGCATTCAGCGAGACGCTGGTCGTATCCTGATAGTCCCCGCTCGGGAAATTGCGGTACACTGTGTAAGGCGCATTGGGGCCGAGTGGATACGGCTGACCGGGCGTACGGTAGTCGAAACCGGGGTGGCCAAAATATGTGGCGAGGGCGTCGCAATAGCCATGATAGGCCGGGTCCGTCGCGTAAGAACAGGGGATCGAACCGTTCTGACCGCCGACCGACGTGCTGCGATCTTTCGAGTATGAGCCCACCAGGGTTGCCGTAAAGTTGGAAACCGGATTCCACAACAGTGTGCCACGGATTGTTTTGATATCATCGCCACCCAGATGCTTGGCAATGGTCGGGGTGCTGGTCGTCGGGGTATAGGCGTTCTTGAATGGGCCGCCAGAGGTCTGGCTTTGAAGTGTGATGCGCGCCGCCAGCGTATCATCGATCGGAATGTCCGCGGCGCCGAAGAAGTCGAGCCGTCCGAAATTTCCGACACGAACCATAGCTTCTACGCTATAGACATCGCCCGGCAGTTTCGTCGTGATGTTGACGACGCCGCCGACGGTATTTTTGCCGAACAGCGTGCCCTGCGGGCCGCGCAATATCTGGATATTGTCGACGTCGAGCGTATTGCTCAGCATGCCGATGTTGCTCGGCATGAACACGCCGTTGACCGACACGCCCACTGCGGGATCCTGTCCCATGTCGACACCGGCGTATCCGATGCCGCGCGAGAAGACGACCGCCGCATTGCGGTGAATGGCACCTACCCCCTGAATGGTGAAGTTTGGTGCCTGGTGATTGACGTCGGCAAGATTCTGGACGAACAGGCCCTCAAGGTCGTTTGCGCTGAGTGCAGTTACCGACAACGGCGCAGTTTGGATCGATTCCGAATATTGGCGCGCCGAGACTGTGACTGTTTCTATTCCGCCAGTGTCCGTGCTTTGGGCCAGCGCGACCCCACTCATCGACATAACAACGCCAGACACTGCGCCCATCATCAGGGCAGACCGGATATTCATGGTGTATCCCTCTAACAATGTTCTCACGGCGTACCCTTCTCAAGGCCCCGTGATCGGAGATCCGCTTGATTCTCTGCGTGGGATTGATAAGTATTCTAAGGAAATGGGGCAACGGGGAAAGCGTCCGCGCGGGCAGGTTCGACCGTCCGACGCTCATTCGGTTGCAACATGTTGCACAACGAACACACAGGCTTGGATCATATTTGCAGGCCGTTAATGTATTAATAACGAAGTGCAACACGGCGAGGCTCTATTGGGTTGGCATCGTGACGTCCGGATGCCTCAAGCGTGCAGACGCCTTCTTCCTTCTCAGCCGTCTGCCTCGTCGGAGCCCTCGGATGGTGGATCAATTGAGTGAGGTGGTCCGGTCTCCGATATGGCACCCAGCTGGCTTATACGATACTGAGCGGCGGTTTGACCTATACCGACCCGATCGGGCACTATGGTATTTCGCTGTGGGCGAAGAACATCACCGGCAAGGTTCACCTGCTGTCGGCCGTTCCGAGCACCAACGACTTCACGCAACTCTACTTCGCCGATCCGCGCACGTTCGGGATCAATCTGAACGTGAAGTTCGATGCGCCGGCGGAATAGGGGGCAAACGCAATGGCGAAAACGCCGGCGGTGGAGGAATGAACGAAAGGGAGTCTAGAAGATGACCAGCGCTGAGGGGTCTCACGGCGAAGAAGCGTTTGAGTTCCGTGGCGTCAATCATGTCGCCCTCGTTTGCAGGGACATGGCTGAAACGGTCGACTTCTACACCCGCGTTTTGGAGATGAAGCTGGTCAAGACCCTCGATCTTCCGAACGGTCGTGGCCAGCACTTCTTCTTCGATTGTGGAAACGGCGACACGGTTGCGTTCTTCTGGTTTCCAAACGCGCCCAAAGCTGCGCCGGGCATTGCATCGATGCATCCGGACTACGCGACCGTCGGATCGCAAACCGCGCATGCCTCGATGAACCATCTGGCCATCAGCATTCCGCTGGAAAAATTCGACGCTTATGCAGAACGCCTTCGGGGCAAGGGTGTAAAGATCAAGGTTTTGAATCACGAGGATACTGACCGGCACGGATCGGCTGAAGTCAGTGATGCAACCTGGATTCGGTCAATCTATTTTCGTGATCCCAATGGCATACATCTGGAATTCGCGGCGTTGACGCGTGCCTTTGACGATACCGACGTCCGCCATGAGCCCGTCAACGAATCCGGCGAACGTGTCGCCCTGAAACGGGATGTTTCTGTTGCGCGGCCCGGATAAGACGAACTCTTTATGACCACTTCACCCGAAGCCGTGCAGGATGTGGCGGACGAGCGGCTGCACAATGGTGCGGGCGTTCCGGCACAGGAATATCCAAGCGCAATTTACGCCTGGTTCGTCGTTTCGGCATTGGCGCTCACCAATATGGTGTCGTATGTCGAACGGCTCATCCCGACACTCCTTTTTGCGCCGATAAAGAAGGACTTCGGTCTCAGCGATACACAGGTCAGCCTGCTGGCCGGGTTTGCCTTCGTTCTTTTTTATGTCGTGTTTGGCCTCGTTATCGGGCGGCTGGCGGATCGCTCCAATCGCAAGCGCATCATCATGATCGGCGTTGTGTTTTGGAGCCTTGCGACGATGAGCTGCGGCCTCACGCGCAATTTTCTCCAGTTGTTTCTCGCCCGTGTATCCGTGGGTGTGGGGGAAGCGACGCTTGGCCCTTCGGCCACATCGATGATCAGCGATTATTTCTCGCGGGATCGTCTGGCCCGTGCGCTTAGCGTTTATTCCGGTGCGCAATATGTCGGAGCCGGGCTTGCGCTTGTGGTCGGTGGGTTGGTGATCGAGCTGATTGCGCAGATGCCGCCGCCGGTCTTGCCGTTTTTCGGACAGATCGCCCCTTGGCAGACGACTTTCCTGGCCGTCGGCGCGATCGGGATACTCGTCTTGATACCGCTCAGTTTTGTGCGGGAGCCTGTCCGCCGCGGCTTGATGGATGGCAAGTCCGGCCCGGCCGCCAAGGGTGCAACGCTGTCGGAGTTGTGGGCATTCCTGCGTCTGAACAAAGGCGCCTTCGGCGCGCACTATGCCGCATTCTCAATCCATTCGATCCTGGGTTTTGGAACAGTGGCCTGGATGCCCTCTTACTTTATCCGTATCCATGGCTGGGAAGCGCATGACATCGGATATGTCTATGGTCTGATGGTGGGAACGCTTGGCGCCGCCGGTGTTGTTCTGGGTGCCCGGTTTGCGGAGCGGCTGCTGGCAAAGGGTTATGTGGACGCTTATTTTCGCGTGCCGTTGATCGTCTGCGTAGTGATTGCGATCCCACAATTCCTTTGTACGCTGATGCCGACGGCGGAATTGTCGCTGGCGCTCCTTGCTGTCTGTACATTGTTGAGCAGCTTTCCTGTTGCGGTTGGCGTTGCAGCGCTTCAGGTCATTACGCCGAACCAGATGCGCGCGCAGGTGCTGGCCATCTATCTGTTTGCGGCAAACATCATGGGGCTTGGGTTGGGGCCGACTTTCGTGGCCCTGATCACGGACTATGGGTATGGCTCCGAAGGCGCTGTCGGCTATTCGCTATCGACCGCCGTAGCACTGATATTGCCGATCGTGATCGTTATTCTGTGGCTTGGGTTGAAGCCGTTCCGCGAGAGCCTCGCACGTGCCGAAGCCTGGGCGGAAGATGGCGCCGGCACCGCTTCGGCGGCAAGGGCATAGGAGGTCCTCAATGCCCAGAATAAAGGGGCTTTCATTTGACACTATGCCGGCGGAGCTGGCTCAGCGTTTGAACGAGATATTCGGGCCTGACCGCACGAAGGGAACTGTGACCGGCACGCCAGGCAATTGGTGGACGGTGTGGGCCCGTGTTCCGGGCATATTGGGCGCCTTTAGCGCATATCCTCTTCGTGATGCCCCTTTGAACGCTGAACTGCGGGAGATTGCGCTGGTCCGCACGGGCTATCTGCGTGCCAGTCAGTTTGTGTTTTCGCAGCACAGCAAAAGTGCCCGCAAAGCAGGCGTAGTGGAAGAGAAGATCAAGGCGATTCCGTACTGGACGGTGTCGGACGTGTTCGACAAGCAGGAGCGCGCAGTTCTTGCCTATACCGACGGTCTTATCCTAGAAGACGGCCGTATCCATGATGCAGTTTTTGCGAGCCTTCGCGCTCACCTTTCCGATGATGAAATTCTGATACTGACTTATGCCGTCAACATGTACAGCCTGCATGCAACGGCAACCAGGGCGTTGCGGCTGGAATATGATGACGTGCCCGAGCGGGTGGTCGAAATTCCCGCGCCGGTTTCTCCGGGTGTACAGGATTGGCTTCGTACATCGTGGGCCCGAAGCGAGGCGGATGAGGGTCCGGGATAAGCGCCTCTCGCAATCGAATGGGTTGAGAAATATGTTGTATGCCCGGTTCTGCGAAACACCGGAAAGGCGTTCCGGTGCCGGGCTGTTTAAAGGATGTGTCAAATGCGTGCGCTTGAAGATGTCGTTGTTCTGGATCTGACCCATATGCTCTCGGGGCCCTATGGCACCATGCTGTTGGCGGATCTCGGCGCGCGCACGATCAAAATCGAACCACCGGTGAAGGGGGAAGGTACCAGGCGGCTTCTTGAAACCTCGAAAGAATTTTCGAAGGAGGGGATGGGCGCCTATTTCCTCACGCTCGGCCGTAACAAGGAAAGCGTTGCGATCGATCTGAAAACGGAAAAGGGCCTGAACCTTTTTTACGATCTGGTGCGCAAGGCCGATATCGTGATGAGCAATTTCGGTGCCGGCGTCACGCGGCGGCTGAAGATCGATTATCAAAGCCTTTCGGCAATCAATCCCCGCATCATCACCTGCACGATTTCCGGCTTTGGCGAGACAGGGCCGGACCCCAATCGCCCGGCGTTTGATCTGGTTGCTCAGGGTATGGGCGGCGGCATGTCATTGACGGGATACCCGGATGGTGAGCCACTTCGCGCGGGCATTCCGATTGGCGATCTTGCCGGTGGTATGTTTGGTGCGTTGGGCGTATTGGCCGCGCTGCAGGCGCGCCATGTCACCGGCCGCGGGCAGAACGTGGATATCTCCATGTTCGATAGCCAGTTGTCGCTCCTGAACTACATGGCGACCATGTATCTGATGTCCGGTATATCGCCTGGCCGTTCCGGGAACGGGCATTTTGTGCACGTGCCCTACAATACGTTCCGCACCAAGACGCGCTATCTCATCATTGCCGTCATCACCGATAATTTCTGGGTCAATCTGGTTGATCTTTTGGGCGATGACGCGCTGCGCCGTGAGGAGTTTCTCAAACAGCCCGGCCGCCTTGCCAACAAGGCGTTTATTGAGGAGCGGGTGCAGGCCGCTTTCGAGAAAGAGACCTGTGAGCACTGGCTGGAAGCTCTGGCGCGCTACCGCATCCCCGCCGCCCCGGTGAATGAGTTGAAGCACGCTTTCTCCGATCCGCAGGCGCTGGCCCGCAATATGAAGGTCGATGTGCCCCTGACCGGCGGCGCCACGGTGGCGCAACCGGGAAATCCAATAAAATTGTCGGAGACGTATGCGGACATTTATACCGCCCCGCCGGCGGTTGGGCAGGATACCGCGCGGATTCTGGGAGAGCTCCTGAATCTCGATGCCGATGCACTCGCGGCACTGGCGAAAGATGCTATCATCGATCTTGGTTCGCGGACGTAAGTCATGTCTGAGCAGGTTGAAATCATCGAAGTCGGCCCGCGCGACGGGCTGCAGAATCAGGATGCGATCCTGTCAACGGAAGACAAGGTCTCGCTCATCATACGCCTGCTCGATGCCGGCGCGCGCCGTATTGAAGTGGCCAGCTTTGTGAATCCCAAGCGCGTGCCGCAGATGGCGGATGGTGAGGCGGTGTTGAACGCGCTGCCGTCGCGGGCAGATGCAACCTATATCGGGCTGGTCCTGAATGAGCGCGGCCTGGAACGCGCGCTGGCGACAAAGGTTGATGAGATCGGCATGGTCGCGGTTGCTTCCGATACATTCGGCCTTCGCAACCAAAAACAGACATCTGCGGAATCCGTGGATGTGGCATGCCGCGTTCTGCGCGATGCCAAACGTGCTGGCCGCCGTGCGCAGGTGACAATTGCTGTGGCGTTCGGTTGCCCGTTTGAGGGGGAAGTGCCTGAAAGCCGCGTCGTGGGAATGGCACAGAAACTGGCTGAGGCGGAACCGGTCGAGATCGCAATTGCCGATACGGTCGGTGTTGGCGTGCCGTCACAGGCGAAATCGCTTCTGACGGCGTTGCGTAAGGCGCTGCCGGATATGCCGTTGCGCTGCCATTTCCACAATACGCGCAACACCGGCATTGCGAATGCATTCGCTGCCCTGGAATGCGGTGTCCGCCGGCTGGATTCCAGTGTTGGCGGTATTGGCGGCTGTCCCTTCGCGCCGGCCGCGACCGGCAACATCGCGACGGAAGATCTGCTCTATATGCTGAACCGGTCCGGGTTCAGTACGGGCTACGACCTCGCGAAGATTACAGGCATGGTGCCGTGGCTCGCACCACGCCTCAATCTGGCGGAGCTTCCCGCCATGGTCAGCAGGGCAGGGCCTTTCCCGCCCGTTGCCGCCTGAACGGTCAGCGGCCCTTGAATTTGGGCGCGCGCTTTTCGAGGAAGCTCGCCACGCCTTCCTTGTGATCTTCGGTCTGCATCAGCCGCCGGATCCGGTCGATCGCCCAACTGCCGATCTCTTTCGGATCGCCATAGGCGGTGCGGCGCAAGCCTTCTTTCAATGAACGCACCGCGAGTGGTGGGTTCTCCGCAATGCTGGCGGCCAGCGCGCGTGCGCGCTCCAGCAGTTGCTCGTGGGGCACTACGTCGGTGACAAGACCGACCCGCTTCGCCTCGTCGGCATCGATCACGGCGCCTGTAAACAGAAGCTCCGCTGCCTTGGCCGGTCCCACGATAGCGGGCAGCCGGTAAAAACCGCCAATATCGCTGACCAGGCCGCGCTTCACGAACAGCTCCGCAAATTTCGCCTTCTGGGATGCGATGCGGATGTCTGCGAACAGTGCCAGTTCCATGCCCCATCCGACGGCCGCGCCGTTCACCGCTGCAATGACCGGGCATTCGCAATCCAGCGCCGCCATTGCGGCCGGGGTCGGTCTCGGGCGCACGATCGGTGGCTGTGATGTTTGCGATACGGCTTTCGGCCCGGCCATGATCTCCTGCACATCGTCGCCGGAGCAGAAGGCCGGGTCCGCCCCGGTCACGATCACGCAGCGTATCTCCGGATCGGCGGAAGCGATGCGAAACGCGGATTCGAGTTCGTCATACGCCCGGAAATTGAGGGCGTTGCGCCGCTGCGGCCGGTTCAGCGTGATTGTTGCGACATGATCAACAACGTCAAAACCTGTGCAGTTGAAATCTTGCGAGGCGATTGCTGTATTCTGTGCCACCTGTTTGCCCTCCTCATGTCTGTTGTTGGTGCGGGTGCGATGTGCGCACCCCATATGTCCGCATAATGTATCCGCATATGTCTTTGGCTTATTTCACCGCAATCGGGTTCACGGGTGCGCCCGTTCCGCCAACGATCTTCAACGGCGCGGCGGCATAAAGGAAGGTCCATTGCCCGTCCACTGCGCAGTCGTCCGCCAGTTCATCCAGTTGCGTGATTTCGGTGAAGGTTACGCCGAGGTTGCGCATCAGCGCATTGTGAAGCGGCAAGGCGACACCGGTGACGGGATCGATCGTCACCTCATTCGCCATCGTATCGGTCACCAGATTGGGAATCTCGTTGTCATGAAACCAGTCGACCAGGGCCGGGCTGTAGGTCAGCCCGGGTTCGAGATAGTCGCGGAAGAACTCCTCCCGCGGGCGTTTGTAGAATGAGCCGATCCATCCCGTGCGGATGACGAGGATGTCGTGCTTTTCGATCTTGACATGCTGTGCTTCCGCGGCCGCCAGCACATCTTCATGGGTGAAAGTCTCCCCGCGATCGAGAAAGGATTTGCCGCGGTGGCGCGCCATGTCGATGAGGATACCGCGGCCGACGACGCCACGCTCCGCAATGGGCAGCACGCTTGCCTTGTCCATCCGCCCCGCTGTCGAGCGTGCGTCAAAGCCGTTCCACAATTCATCACCGCACCAGGCATGGCCCAAGGCATCGTATTGGGTCGATCCCTGCAGCGACATGATCAGCATATCGTCGGAAAATTCCGGATCGCCCGGAAAGTGCGTGGCTTTCCCGCAGAGATAATGGCCTTTGTCCAGAAGGTTTACCCGCGTCGGCTGGGTGCGCCCCGGCCATAGTGGATCGCCCGCCGGGTCGCCCATTTTCACCTGCAGTGTGAACACCTTGCCTTTGCGCACCGCCGCGATCCCGCGCAGCACCTCGGCCGAGGTCAGGTAGTTCAGGCTGCCGACCTCATCGTCCGGCCCCCATTTTCCCCAGTTCTTGGGCGAATCTTTCAGAAGGTCCGCAATCTTCGGGATATCCTTCACGGTTTCCGGCATGGCATTCCTCCTTGGCACGGTATGACCGGTGCCTGTTGCCGTGTTCTTTTTTGTATTTTTAGTCTTCGTTATAAATTGTGGTCAAGCCACCGCCACGAAATCCTGGGCAATATATGCCACCATATGCGGCGGTCAGGCGTTCCCGGCAATTTGCTGCCTTGGAGGCGTGCTCGCCATGATCCGCTCCTGGCTGTCAAGCAGGCGCGCCTGAAGTGGTGTGCGCCAGCCGGGTGTCGATGCCGCTTTCAGGATCAGCGCAAAGCCGCAAAAGACTGTCGGTGCCAGCCTGTCATTGTCCAGATCGCCGACCACCCAGTCCAGCATCGCGGACCGCAGAATGAAGTCGAGCTGTCTCGCCAGCATATCCGCATCGAATTCTTTGGAAATGGCGCCTGCTTTCGAGGCGTCGATGATCAATCCCTGCCAGAAGGCATAGCGTTGCGGGTTGAGAATTTCGGCGCGCACCTGATCGGATGTGTCGAACACCGCCGACCACAGCGTTTTGTAGAACGACGAATCGTTCTTGTAATACTCGAGCGCCAGATCGACGGCGGCGAATATTCGTTCCACCGGGTCGGCAGATCGCAGGGTCGCGAAGCGTTCACGGAATTCCCGTACGTCTTCCAGCACGGCAAGAACGATCGCGCGCTTGGATCCGAACAGGTTATAAGGTGTTGCCAGGCTGACGCCGGCACGCGCGGCCAGCGCCCGCATCGAAAGGCCGGTGCTTCCGGTCTCGCGGATCAGTGTTCGGGCGGCCTCGATAATCCGGCGGCGGCGCTCCCGTTTGCCGGCCTCCCGCCGCCCCATCGGCGCTGGCTGCCTCTTATTCACCGTCACTCGCCATGGTCCATCGATTGCCCCCGCCATATTCTGGCGTTCCACACTTAGTGGGCTGTGGCTCCGCTGACAAGTTGAGCGTGCACCCCGTATGAAACCGTTGGCCGCAAGCATGCCCTGTCCATCGTGCGGATAGGAAGAACCGAGCCCGCAAATGTCGGGTTCTGGTGCGAATATCGAATAATATATTGAAATGAAATATAAAACTGGTGCCGGAGGTGAGAATTGAACTCACGACCTACCCCTTACCAAGGGGTTGCGCTACCACTACGCTACTCCGGCATCCGAACACAAAATTGCTGCGGGGCAATCTTGGGCGCGGACGCTATAACCCATGCTTTGCGGCAGGGAAAGGGCGCGTGACAAGCAAATCCGGAAACAGGAAAGAACGGCTGGCCGCCGCCCTGCGAGAGAATCTCCGCCGCCGCAAGCAGGCGCATTCTGGTGCAGATCGGAATGACAAGGCTGGGGATCGTTCGACTGCTGCCGCCGCGCCCGAAGTATGCCCTAAAGGCGCCGCGAAACAGCATTAGAACAATTCTGTTCGCGCGGGGAATCACAGGCTACAAGGGGCGCTGAGCGAGCGGCGCTCTCGCGACGCGAGGGGTTATGGACAAAATCCGGGTCATAGGCGGCTCCCGCCTGAAGGGGGAGATTCCCATCAGCGGGGCCAAAAACGCCGCGCTGAAGCTGATGGCGGCGACTCTCTTGACCGATCAACCCATGACCCTGACCAATATGCCGAATCTGGCAGACGTCGCCTTCATGGCGGATTTGCTGCGCGGACTGGGCGTGTCGGTCCGGTCCGAAGGCGGAAACAGGTTGGGTGAGGGCGCCCGCTATAGGCTCCATGCCGGTACGGCGGTTCACACCACGGCCGAATACGATGTGGTGCGCAAAATGCGCGCGAGCTTCCAGGTTCTGGGCCCGCTTCTGGCCCGCCATGGCAAGGCCAAAATCTCCCTTCCCGGCGGCTGCGCCATCGGCGCCCGGCCGGTCGATTTCCACATCAAGGGGTTCGAGGCGATGGGCGCCCGGATCGATCTGGCGGATGGTTATGTGATTGCCAGCGCGCCCGCGGGGCTCAAAGGCACCACGTTTGAATTTCCCTTCGCCTCCGTTGGCGCGACAGAGAACCTGATGACCGGCGCGGTGCTCGCGAAGGGACGCACTGTTCTGAAGAATGCCGCGCGCGAGCCGGAGACGCAGGATCTGGGCCATTGCCTGATCGAAATGGGGGCGAAAATTTCCGGTCTCGGCACCAGTGAAATCGTGATCGATGGTGTGGAAGCCCTGAATGGCGTCACTTATGCGGTCATGCCCGACCGGATCGAGGCGGGGACCTATGCCATTGCCACGGCCATTGCTGGCGGCGAGGTTGAACTGGTCGGGGCACAGGCTTCGGCCATCGGTGCGCTGATCGCCCTGCTGCGTCAGGCCGGGACCGAGGTTCAGGAAACCAATCGTGGGCTTTCCGTGCATCGCAATGGGGTCTGCCCCACGGCCGTCGATGTGAACACCGGCGTGTTCCCGGCGTTTCCCACCGATCTTCAGGCTCAATTCATGGCGCTTATGGCAACTGCCGATGGTACCTCCCATATACGGGAAACTGTGTTTGAAAATCGCTTCATGCATGTGCCGGAGTTGTTGCGGATGGGTGCCGACATCAAGGTCGAAGGCGATCTGGCGACGGTGCGGGGTGTACCCCGCCTGAAGGGTGCACCGGTGATGGCGACGGACTTGCGTGCATCGGTCAGTCTGGTGCTGGCGGCGCTTGCGGCAGAGGGCGAAACCATCGTCAATCGCGTTTATCATCTGGATCGCGGCTTCGAGCGGCTGGAGGAGAAGTTCTCCGCCGTCGGGGCGCAGGTTGAACGGATTCAGTGATGAAGGCCGGTCCGATCATTGCGGCCATTGATGCTGACGATCTGGCGGTGATCTCGGCCCAGTTGCAGGACGCGATTGCCCGCGTGCACGATCTTGCCTATCTGCCGAAGACGCGCCGCTTCGCGGGTGTGTTCAACCGCTTCAAATGGGAAGAGGGCGGGCGGCGCAATTTGCGTGTGCGGTCCGGCTTGCATTTCGAGAATGTGTTGGGTGTGAAAGCGTTAAATCTGCGGCAGGACAATCCGTTCGCGGTGGTGTCTCTTCTCGCAATCCGCTTTACCGCCAACGATCCGGCCGATTGCACCGGGCGCGTCGATCTTCTCTTCGCTGGCGGTGGTGAACTGCGCCTTGACGTGGAATGCCTTGATGCAACGCTCACGGATCTGAGCGATGCCTGGGCTGCACGCGGCCGCCCCGCGCACGATACGGATGAGCAGTGATATGGCCCGCCGCCTGAACGCGAACGCACCGGATTTTGAGGTTGCGTTTACCGCCCTGATTTCGGGCAAGCGCGAAACCGAAGAAGATGTCGCCGCCGCGGTAGCGACCATTCTCGCCGATGTGCGGGCTTCGGGTGACGATGCCCTGATTGCGCTGTCGCAGAAATTTGATCGCGTCACGCTGACAGCGCAAACCCTGCGCCTTGATCCGTCGGAAATTGCCGCGGCGGAAAAGGCGTGTTCGCCGGAGATGCTGGAGGCGCTTGACCTCGCGGCCAATCGCATCGCCGCCTATCACGGACGGCAAATTCCGCAGGATTGCTTTTTTACAGACGAAGCCGGAATTCAGCTCGGCTGGCGCTGGACATCACTGGATAGTGTCGGGCTCTACGTTCCGGGTGGCACGGCGAGCTATCCCAGTTCCGTTCTGATGAATGCCATTCCTGCCCGTGTCGCGGGCGTGCGGCGCATCGCAATGGTCACGCCTGCCAGCGGCGGGCAGATCAATCCGCTTGTGCTGGCGGCGGCAAAGCGCGCTGGTGTGAACGAGATTTATCGCATCGGCGGGGCACAGGCGGTCGCAGCACTTGCTTATGGCACGCGAACCGTCGCTCCCGTCGATAAGATCGTGGGCCCCGGAAACGCTTATGTCGCGGCGGCAAAGCGCGCGGTGTTCGGTCTGGTGGGGATCGATTCCATCGCCGGGCCATCGGAAATTCTCATCATCGCCGATGGTATGAATGACCCCGAATGGATTGCGGCGGATCTGTTGAGCCAGGCCGAGCATGACGCATCATCGCAGAGCATCCTGGTGACCGATGATGCGGATTTTGCCGATCGCGTTGTGGCCTCGGTCGGCAGCCAGCTGGAAAAACTTCCCCGCAAGGCGATCGCGGCGGAAAGCTGGCGGGCCCATGGTGCTGTGATTGTCGTGCCCGATCTTAATGCTGCATGCGAACTGGCAAATCGTATTGCGCCCGAACATCTGGAAATCGCAACCAGCGATCCCGCCGGTCTGCTCGATCGCATTCGCCATGCGGGTGCGATCTTTCTGGGCCGCTCCACCCCCGAGGCGATGGGGGATTATATTGCCGGCCCCAATCACGTTCTTCCAACGGCACGCACGGCCCGGTTTTCATCCGGCCTTTCCGTTCTGGATTTCATGAAACGGACGACTCTGCTTTCCTGTGGTACCGAAGCGCTCGATGCGATTGGCCCAAAGGCGGTCACTTTGGCCGATGCGGAGGGTCTTGGTGCGCACGCGCGGTCCATTGCCGTGCGGCTTTCCCGCAAATGAGTGCATCGTCGCCCTTTCGGCTTATTGCCGTCACGCTTGATGAGCGGTCCGTCGTTCGCCGTACACGGGAGATCGAGCAGGAACGCGAAATCGCGATCTACGATTTGCTGGAAGGCAATGATTTTCATCCGGCCGGTTCGGCGGGTGGTCCCTATCATCTCCACCTCGGCGTGGAAGAGAACCGGCTCGTTTTTGATATCCGGCTGGAGGATGAAAGCGAGCATGGCCGTATCATGCTGTCGCTTACGCCGTTTCGCCGCATGATCAAGGACTACTTCCTGGTTTGCGAGAGCTACTTCAAGGCCATCCGCAATGCGCCACCCTCGCAGATCGAAGCGTTGGATATGGGCCGGCGTGGTTTGCACAATGATGGCTCGCAACTCCTGCAGACACGCCTCGCCGGGAAGATCGACGTTGATTTCGATACGGCGCGGCGCCTGTTCACGCTGATCTGCGTGCTGCATCTGAAGGCTTGACACGATGCGTGGGCCGAATGGGGAGGAGCTGCCGGGCGCGGTGCTCTTCGCGTGTACGCTCAATGCGGTCCGGAGCCCGATGGCGGCCGCGATCATGCGCCACCTCTACGGCAAATTCGTCCATATCGATTCCGCGGGCGCCCGGGCAGGCGAACTGGACCCGATGGCGGCCGAAGTCATGGAAGAAATCGGGATCGAAATCGGCAAGCACAAACCCAAGCAATTCGAGGATCTGGAGGATTCATCTTTCGATCTGGTCATTACCCTGTCGCCGGAGGCACAGCACAAGGCCGTTGAATTGACGCGGACCTCTGCTGTGGAGATCGAATATTGGCCAACGGTTGACCCTACGGCGGTTGAGGGCTCGCGAAACCAGCAGCTTGACGCCTACCGGGCGGTGCGGGACCAGTTGATGGCGCGTATCCGGCAACGCTTTTCGGGGACATCGTGATCGCTTGCGGAATTGCCTGCCTCCGCTTGATTTTCGCGGATTTCGGTGCATTCTCGCGGGCCGCTGAAGACCGCCAGAGGAATAATGGCAAAAGAAGAACTATTAGAGTTTGAAGGCACGGTCAGCGAACTGCTGCCCAATGCAACATTCCGCGTAAAACTCCAGAACGGCCACGAGATTATCGCTCATACGGCCGGGAAGATGCGCAAGAACCGTATCCGCGTCCTGACGGGTGACAAGGTCATGGTCGAGATGACGCCTTATGATCTGACCAAGGGACGTATCACCTATCGCTTCAAGTAGACGCGATTCCGGGGTTATGCCCGCTCTCACCCTTGCCAGTGAAAGCCCCCGCCGGCTGGCCCTTCTGGCCCAGGCGGGTATCGTGCCCGACCGTGTCTGCGCGGCCGGCATCGACGAGACGCCGCGCCCGGGTGAGTTGCCGCGGGACTACGCACTCCGGCTGGCCGCTGAGAAAGCAGAATTTGTTATAAATTCCTTCGGTATTTCCGGCGGTCTGGTTCTGGCCGCGGATACGGTTGTCGCCTGCGGGCGGCGAATTCTACCGAAAGCTGTGGACAAAATCGCGGTCGAGGCCTGCCTGAACATGCTCTCCGGCCGCCGTCATATGGTTTTGACGGCCGTCGCTGTTGCCGCGCCGGGCGGTTTTACGCGCCGCCGTGTCGTGGCCACACGGGTCTCTTTCCGGCGGCTTAATGCCGAAGAAATTGCGGTTTATATCGCCAGCGGCGAAGGGGTGGGGAAGGCCGGCGGCTACGCGATTCAGGGCCGGGCCGAGTGCTTTGTGCAGGCGCTCAACGGACCCTATTCCAATGTTGTCGGGCTGCCACTATCGGCAACCGTCACTCTACTTCGCGGGTGCGGATATTCCTTTCCATGCTAAGGTCTCGCTTGCCACCTCAGAATAGTCGTGCATGAACAAGGAAGTCTTGATCAATGTGGGAGCGGGGGAAACACGCGTCGCAATCGTCGAAGATGGCTGTCTGGAGGAAATCCTCCTTGAACGGACCATCGGCCTCGACGACGGCCATGTCCGCAAACGCAATGGTGGCCGCCACGGTCACAGTCTGATCGGCAACGTCATTCTTGGCCGGGTTCAGCGGGTGCTGCCCGGCATGCAGGCCGCCTTTGTGGACATCGGCCTCGATCGCGCCGGGTTTCTCGGCGCACGGGAGGCGCGCTGCCTGGCGGATTTGCCGGGGTTCGATGAGGAACGCGCCCCCAAGATCAGCGATTGCGTGCATGAGGGCGAGGAAGTTCTGGTTCAGGTCGTGAAGGACCCGATCGGTGAAAAGGGCGCGCGCCTTTCTGCCAACATCACCATCCCCGGCCGGCTCGCGGTTCTGGTGCCCAATCAGCCCGGTATTGCGCTCTCCCGCCGTATCGAGGGGGATGAGGAACGTGCCCGCCTGATGAGCCTTGGCGATCAGATGATCACAGAGGCCAATGAAAATCTGATTCCGGGTGCCGGCTATATTCTGCGCACTGCCGCGATTGGTGCGGACCTGCATGATCTGCGCGAGGATGCGGAGCGGTTGGCCGAAACCTGGCGCCCGGTGCTGGCCCGCCGCCAGGCTTCAACGGCGCCGGCGACGCTTTATCATGATCTCGATCCGGTTGAGCGTACGATGCGCGATGAGGTGGACGCACAGACCATCCGTGTCCTGATCGATGATCGCGAGGCGGAACGGGCCGCGCGCGAATATTGCCGCCGCACCATGCCGGATGCCGAATCGAAGATCGAATTCTTTTCGGGGCCGGGGGCGCTGTTCGATCTCTACGATCTTGAGGGCGAGGTCGAATTGCTGTGCGAGCCGCGTGTGCCCCTGAAGTCCGGTGGCTGGATCACTATCGAGGGCACCGAGGCGCTCACCGCCATCGACGTGAATTCCGGCAGCTACACCGCGGCGACCGGCCTTGAAGAAACCAGTGTCGAGGTCAATCTGGAGGCGGCTCACGAGATCGGGCGGCAATTGCGCCTGCGCGGCACCGGCGGATTGATCGTGATCGATTTTATCCACCTGAACGATCCGGAGAACATCCGCAAAGTGCTGGATGTGCTGGCGGCCAGCCTTGCGAAAGACCGCACCCCGACCCAGATCTCGTCCATGTCGGAATTTGGCCTGGTTGAGATCACCAGAAAGCGCGTGCGCGATCCCCTGCTGAAGTTGATGACGGAGGGGTGCCGTACCTGCAGCGGCAGCGGGCGCAAGCGTACGCGGGAAAGTGTGGCGCTGGAGGTTCTTCGCCGGGTTGAGCGGGAGGCCGCCGCCGCCCCCGGCCGGGCCATTCATGTCCGGGCCTCGCCGGAGATTGTCGAATGGCTGGAACAGCGTGAGGACGAGGTGCGCCAATCGCTGGCCCGCCGTGGCGCGACACAGGTCGTTTTTGAGGCGCGGGATGCTTTTGCCCGCGAAGGCTTCGATGTTGGCACGCCGGCCTAGCGGTCCGCTCTGTGTGATCTGCGGCAAGCCGCAAGACCATGCCTTCCGCCCCTTCTGCTCGCGGCGCTGTGCAGATGTCGACCTTTCGCGCTGGCTGAACGGACGGTACGCGATTCCGGCTCGGGACACGGACGAGGGCGATGGGGACGATTCCCGCTCGACGGATTCAGAGGTGGATTAGAAGCAGGGCAGGACGCCGAAGCGGCCGGGCCGGCGCTCCATAACAGTGCTGGACAGTGCCTGCAGCCTCTTCTAAAAGCAGCGCTTTCCGGCGGCACGGTAAGCCCAGGTAGCTCAGTCGGTAGAGCAGCGGACTGAAAATCCGCGTGTCGGTGGTTCGATTCCGCCCCTGGGCACCATTCATTCCCAAAGATCTGAAGAAGGCACAACGGGCGGCCAAGCCTGGCCATACGATGCCGCGTGCCAAGGCCACACGCCAGGGTTTGTGTCCAAAGCATGTATGGAATGTAATAATTTATTACAATCCGTAAGGTCTGTATGCGCCCGAAGAAGCCAAGTGCTTGATAATGAATAAATTGTAAATATTGGTATGAGGCTTGCTTGGCGAGGGCATCAAGGTACGCCGCGCTGCAATCTCAATGGCGTGCCGATGCAAGAAAGGCACCTTACCAATGAAAAAAATTCTGTTGGCATCCGTTGCCGCGCTCGCGATCGCCGCGACCGGGGCGAATGCATCTCCTTTCACAACCACTTCGCCGAATGGCGCGCTTCCCGGCGGCATCACGTCCGTTGGCGGGATCGTGCTGGACCTGGTGGGTACCAATGGCACCCGCGTCGTCAGCCAGCTTGCTGCGTCCAGTCTCTATGTCGGTTTTGCCAATGACGGTACGCCTATCGGGTATCGTGGAAATCCACTGACCATTGGCATTCAGGGCGGCTTCACACCCGCGGTCGTTGCGGCCCTTGGTGGCGGTCTGTCGTCGGCGGCTGTTCGTATCTCGCTCTATGACGGCGATACCGGGCCGGGCAACTTTGACGATGGCGCCAATTTTCTTGCCCTCAACGGCGTTGCGTTTGGCGCCAATGGCGGCGATTTCAGTTCTGTGCAAACGGAACAGACCGACAGCAGCGGCAATTCTCTGGGCGCCCTGCACACGGGGTTCAACAACAACATCCTGGACACCGGCTTCTTCGTGGCCGACGTGAGCCAACTGGCAGCCTTCTACGCCACGCTGTCTTTGGGCGAGGTCAAGTACACGCTCAACGATACAAGCGATCCGTATGATAATTTCTTTGACTTCACACAGGGCATCGATGGCGGTTTGGTCGATGTCGGCACGGGCCCGACCGTGACCGGCGCGCCGGAGCCGGCTTCGATGGTGCTTCTTGGCAGTGGTCTTCTGGGCTTTGCCGCCATGCGCCGCCGCAAGAAGGCCGCGTAACGGACCATATTCTATAGGGCATGTATAAAGGGGCGGCGCGCAATGCCGCCCCTTTTTGTTTGGCAATGGATTCCAGGCTGGGCGCTACCGTGATTCCGAGGTGCGGCCGTAAACATCTTCGAGGCGTACGATATCGTCTTCCCCGAGATAGGAACCGGACTGCACCTCGATCAAGCGCAACGGCTTGTCACCAAGGTTTTCGAGACGGTGGCGTGCACCGAGCGGGATATAGGTCGATTCATTTTCGCGCAGCATGAAAACCTTGTCTCCGCACGTGACCTGTCCGCTGCCTTCGACGATTGTCCAATGTTCTGCGCGTTTGTGATGAAGCTGCAACGACAGGCGTCCACCCGGCTTGACGACGATGTGCTTTACCTGGTGCCGGGGGCCGCGGTTGACGGTTTGATAGCTGCCCCAGGGGCGATACACGATGGCGTGCTGATCCACTTCCTCACGCTTGGCCGATTTCAGATGATCGGTGATTTGTTTCACCTCTTGTGCGTGCGCCTGATCGGCGACCAGGATGGCGTCATCCGTCACCACAACGGCGAGATTTTGTACGCCCAGCAGGGTGGTGAGCTGTTGCCCGCCGTGGACGAGGCAATTTTTGGAAGCGATGGTGACCACATCGCCCTGCAAGGCATTTCCGTTATCGTCACGTGGCGAATTCTCCCACAACGCCGACCAGTTTCCGACATCGCTCCAGCCCAGTGTGCAGGGGATGACGGCGGCGCGCCTGGTATGCTCCATCACGGCATAGTCGATTGAGATGGCTGGTGCGGCAGAGAAGCTGCCGGCATCCAGACGCACAAAATCCAAATCTTCTTTTGCGGCCTCCAATGCGCCTTTGGCAGCGTTGAGGATTGCAGGCGCGAATTGGCGCAGTTCGTCCAGAAAAATGTCAGCCCGAAACGCGAACATGCCGCTGTTCCAGTAATAGCCGCCATGCGCCAGGTAGCCCGCCGCGGTATCGCGATCGGGTTTCTCAACGAAGGATTCAACGGCATATGCGCCATCGCCAAGCGCGTCCGCGCGCTTGATATATCCATAACCTGTTTCAGGAACGGTCGGGGTTATTCCAAAAGTGACGAGCTTGCCCTCGGCCGCAACGATGGCTGCCTTCGCGACCGCTGCCGAGAATTCCTTTTCGTCATCGATAAAGTGGTCCGACGGCAGCAGCAGTATTACGCCCTGTGCGTCCTGTTTGCTGACCGTCAATGCCGCGATCGCGGCCGCCGCGGCCGTGTTGCGTGCCACGGGCTCCAGAACGATACCGAGCGGGGCGATCGAAATAGCGCGCATCTGCTCCGCCACCAGGAAGCGGTGACCCTCATTGCAGATGAGGAGCGGGGGCGTGGCACCGGGCAATTGTGCCCGTAACGCGGTCTCCTGAATCATGGTCCGTTGGCCGCGCAATGTCAGAAGTTGCTTGGGCAACGCGGTCCGTGACATAGGCCACAGCCGGGTACCGGAGCCGCCAGATAGGATCACGGGGAACAGATTGGTCATTTCGTTAGTTGCTGACGATGGCCACTGGGGGCAGAGGGCACCCTGAGCCATCGCCGGTCAAGTGTGGACCTTCGCAAATGCTTAAAATGAGACAGGTTTAGTGGCCTCAATCTTGCTCCATTTCCTTGGTCCCCTTATTGGGACTGCCACAATGAGACAGTGAACAGGGCGTACCATGGGCCTCGCATCGGCTATGCGGCTAGATCAGAGCGGTGTTTTCGCTACCATGGCACAGGTGCGTCCTGCCGCGAGCGCCCATACGATTTATGCGGTTGGTGATATTCACGGCCGGGCCGATCTGCTGGACGATCTGCTGGGGCAGATCGCGGCGGATGCGGCGCTCACGGCAACGACCAGCAGCCTGGTTTTCGTAGGCGATTATGTGGATCGGGGGCCGCAGTCGAAAGGCGTGCTCGACCGGCTTCTGGCACCGCCTGAAGGTTTTGAGATTCACTATCTTCGCGGCAATCACGATCAAGCCCTTCTCGATTTTCTCGGGGACTACTCGACCTATCCGAAGTGGCGGCGTTTCGGCGCGGACGAGACATTGAAAAGCTATGGCGTCGCGCCGCCTGTTTCACTGGACGACAACGCGCTGGCCGATCTGCGTGATTCATTCGCCTGCCGGCTGCCGGGTGAGCATCTGTGGTTTCTCGAGATGCTCAAGCCTTCGGTGCAGATCGGACAATACTATTTCGTACATGCTGGCGTGCGTCCCGGTGTCCCGCTCGAGGATCAGGCGCTCGATGACATGATGTGGATTCGCGAAGACTTTCTTGAATCGGAACAGGACTTCGGAAAGGTGGTGGTGCACGGGCACACCCCGGTGGATAGCCCGGTGTGCCGGTCTAACCGGATCGGTATCGATACGGGCGCGTTTGCAACGGGGCGCCTGACGGCCGTTGTGCTGGACGGGACCGGTGCCCGTTTTTTGAGCACCAGATAGCGGCCTTGTTTCGTGGCACGGCACTGGCCGATTTCCGCTGTGCCTGGCGTGACAGGGATCGGGGCGCCGAAACGCTATGGATGTCCGGTCCCTGTGGGGAGTGCCTTATGACTCCGATACTCCCAGATTTTGTTGGAAGGGTCCTGCCGTTCCCTATCTATGGAGCGGCAGAAGCCGGCCGGCATATTAATCCCTCTACGGAGGTTCTGTGGAACTCGACTGCCACAAATCTTAACAATGCTGTGGTATTCAGACGTTAAGACTTGATGGTGCACTGTTAACTGCAAATAAGCACAACAGCTTGCGAAATGTAGTGGCCGCGCTTTATGTTCATTTCACTAGGGCATGTCAGTCATTCAAATAAATCTAGACGTTCGGTGTTCATGGGCGCGGTGCGGTACCCGCGTACGCCGTTGAACCCGACGAGGTGTTGATCGATGCAGAGTTGGAAGGTCCAGCTGCTGAGTCATTTGAGCAGCGCATGGCAATACCGCTGGTATGGGATTGCCGCGGCTTGGCTGATTTGCCTTGCCGGGTGGATTGGCGTTGGCGCCATGCCGGATGTGTATCAGTCTGAGGCCAAGGTCTATATCGACACCGATACGTTGATGCGTCCGTTGTTGAAGGGGCTCGCGGTGAGCACGGATCCTGACCAGCAGGTGTCCGTCATGCTTCGTACATTGGTCACGCGCCCGAATATCGAACAGGTTGTCCGGCTGACCGATCCCAATGCCGCGTCGATGTCCGCCGCCGCGATGCAGGACAAGATTACAAGGATTCAACAGAGCGTCTCTTTGCGGTCACTGGGTGCGAAGAACCTGTTCGGGATTTCCTACACGAACCAGGACCCCGCCTATGCACAGGCCGTCACGCAGTCTCTGGTTTCCATTCTGGTGGACTCCAACATCGGCGATCAGCGCCGCGATGTTGAAGGTGTGCAATCCTTCATCAATGAGCGCGTGGCAGAATATGAGCGCCTTCTGCGGGAAGCGGAAAAGCGGCGGGCCGATTTCAAGGCCGCGCATCTGGAATATTTCGCCAATGGTTCTTCCTCCCAGCAGCTTGATAAGGCACGGGGCGAAGTCGTCGATGCACAGCAGCAACTCGATGCTGCGATGACGCGGCGGGCCAGCCTGCGCGCGCAACTCTCGGGCACCACAGCAGTTCTGAATGTCGATGCACCGGCCCCCATCGTGCTGAATGGCGGCGGTTCGTCGGACCTTGCCCAGGCCCGCCAGCGGCTTGATGAACTGCGGTCGCGTTTTACGGACAGCTATCCCGACGTGATTGCCGCGAAGCGCCTGGTGGATCGGCTGCAGAAGCAGGCCGCATCCGGCACCAGCTATGCCGCCCAGCAGGGTATCTCCAACCCCGTCTATGTCGGCATCCGCAGCAAGCTTTCGGATGAAGAGACGAACGTCGCCCTGCAACAGCATCGGTTGGCCGAAGCCAAGGTAAACCTAGAAAAAACGAAGGCGATGCTTGAGAAGTCGATCAACGTGGAACGGCAATACGCCGACATGGATCGCGACTATCAGGTTCTGCACAAGAATTACCAGGAACTGCTGGAACGCCGTGAATCGGCGCGCCTGTCGCAGGCCGTGGGCGATCAGCAATCCTCAATGGTCTTCCGTATCGTGGAGCCGCCGCAGCAGCCGGAACACCCCACCGCCCCGAACCGTCTTCTTTTCAATTCGATCGTCCTGGCCATCGGGCTTATGGGTGGTGTTGCTGCCGCGTTCCTGCTTGGGCTGAATGCCGACCGCTTCGTTGTCAGCGATCAGTTGCGGTCCGCATTTGATGTTCCGATCATCGGTGTGATCTCCAATGTCCGCCATGCCGGCGATATGGAGCGGACGCGCAAATCGGTTATTGCAGTGGGGGCGACACTGGGCCTGCTGCTGATCAGCTATGTTGCGGTCTTGATGGTGTTTCAGTCGGCCGTGGCGCCGAGTATGGGTGGTTTGCTATGACGGAGAGTTATGAGCGTCTGAACCTGATTCAGCGCGCCGCCAAGCGCATGGGCACGCCGCTGCCGCCTGAGACGCGCGCACCCGACACTGCGGAGAAAACCGTTCAGCGGCACAACCATGCGGCCGACGATTCCGTTGTTGCGCCACCGCGCGCGGATATCGCCGCACCTGCGGGGGCCGAGGTCGGCGCGCCGTCCCGCCCCGCTGTGCAGCAGCCGGCGCAGAGCCAGATGGGCGAGGGGGTAAGTCACCCGGTTCACCTCAATCTCTCCCGTCTGCGCCATGCTCAGATCGCGACGCCGGATAACGTGTCCTCGACGACCTATAACGAATTCCGGGCCATCAAGCGCCGGTTGTTGCCGATGGCCAGGGGGGCGGCCGGCAAAGCCCTGGTGAACAATCTTTTCATGGTGACCAGCGCGCTTCCCGGCGAAGGCAAGACGTTCACCGCAATGAATCTGGCTATCAGCCTGGCTGCCGAGCGCAACCTTCATGTCGTTTTGATCGATGGCGATGTGGTGCGTTCTTCGCTCGACAGCTATTTTGAGGGCTCCAACAATCGTGGCCTTACGGATTTGCTGAACGGCCGTTGCCAGCAGATCAGCGATGTGATGCACCGCTGCATCGAAGTTCCCAATCTTCGCGTCATTTTCGCGGGAAAGCACGACGCGGGCTCGCCGGAACTGCTGGCAAGCCGGCGCATGGCTGAAATTTGCGAAGATTTGTCGTCGCGATATACCGATCGCATCATCATCATCGATGCGCCGCCGGTTCTTGCGGCCGCGGAACCGACCGCGCTCGCCATGCATATGCACCATCTCGTTATGGTCGTGGCGGCGCAACAGGCGTCGCGCCATCATGTTGAAGACGCGCTGTCGCGTGTCGCGTCATGCCGCAGCATCATGATGCTGTTCAACAAGTCGCCACATTGGCGTCATACGCCGGCGGCGTCCTACTACTATTATTATCGAAAGGACACGGACGGAGCGTCGGCCTGAAATCGCCGTCGAGAAGCCTGGGGCTACCCGAGAGGACGATATGTACACGGAATTTTACGGCCTAACTGGCGAACCGTTTCTGCTTACGCCTGACCACCATTTCTATTTCGACAGCACCGTCCATTCGCAGGCGATGGCCCACCTCACCTATGGCCTCAGCCGTGGCGAAGGGTTCATCGTCATCACCGGCGAGGTGGGGGCCGGAAAGACCACGCTCGTAAAGCACCTGCTGTCGACCATCGATGGCGAAAAGGTGATTGCGGCCCATGTGGTGACCACTCTGCTTGCGGGTTCTGAATTGCTGCGCCTTGTTGCGGCGGCGTTCGGCATCAAGGATATTCCGGTCGATAAGGGCTCGATGCTGCTACGGCTGCAGCGTTTCTTTGAAAGCACCTACAAAAGCGGCCGCCGTGCGCTTCTGATCGTGGACGAGGCGCAGAACCTTTCGATCGAGACGTTGGAAGAACTGCGCATGTTGTCCAACTTCCAGGTTGGAAATCAGGCCCCATTCCAGAGCTTTCTCGTCGGTCAGCCGCAGTTCCGGGACATCATCGCCGATCCGGCGCTGGAGCAGCTTCGCCAGCGGGTTATTGCGTCCTACCATCTTGGCCCGATGAGCCGCGATGAATGCGGCGACTATCTGCCTCACCGGTTGAAGCATGTCGGCTGGCATAACGATCCGGCATTCGAGCAAAGCGCCGTCGATGCGGTTTATGATCATACGGGCGGGATTCCGCGCCAGATAAACACGCTTTGCAATCGTCTTCTGCTTCTGGGCTTCCTGGATAACCTTCACCGCTTCACCGGTGATGACGTGAACAAGGTTGCGGCCGACCTTCGTGCCGAGAATGCTGCGCGCGGCAAAAGCGATGTGGCACCTTACTATGGAAGCGGCGGGTATGAGGGGCGCTCTGTCGCGTCAACGGATCTGGAGCACCGGGTACAGGAGCTTGAAAAGCGCTTCAGCCGTCAGGACAAATCGCTGCGGCAGATTGCGTCGGCTTTTTATGAATTGCTGGGATTGAGCCGTCCTGACTCGCAATCGCGCAGTTGAGCCGGGGGATGTGATGTCTTCGGTTTCGACACTCGATACTACGAGAAAAATTGCTGATTGGGCGACACGGCCGGTTCGGAAAAATGCTCCCCCGCGGGCCAACGCGATCACGGTCGATATCGAGGATTATTTCCAGGTCGAGGCTTTTAACGGTCTGATCACCCGCGATCAGTGGGATGGCTTTGAGTGCAGGGTCGAACGCAACGTCGATCGGATTCTGGAGCTGTTCGCTTCCGCGGATGTCAAGGGCACGTTCTTCACATTGGGCTGGATCGCCCGGCGCTATCCGGCACTTGTGCGCCGGATCGCAGATGGCGGGCATGAAATTGCCTCTCATGGCTCCATGCACTTCCGCGCTGCGGACCAGACGCCCGCGGTATTTGCCAATGATGTGCGCGAGGCGAAGGCGGTACTGGAAGATATTGTCGGGACCGAGGTGAAGGGTTATCGCGCGCCTTCGTTTTCCATCACGCGGGAAAGCCTTTGGATATTCGACGTTCTGAATCAAGCCGGCTATCGCTACAGTTCCAGCACCTATCCGATTGCGCATGACCTTTACGGTATTCCGGAGGCACCGCGGTTCGCCTTCTACCCGATCGGTGACAGCGAATTCATCGAAATTCCGGTAACGGCCGTCCGCTTTCTGAACCGCAATTGGCCATGCGGCGGCGGTGGTTATTTCCGCCTGCTGCCCTATGGCTGGAGCAAGTTCGGCCTTCGTCGCGTAAACAGGCGCGATGAGGAGCCTTGCATGTTTTATTTCCACCCCTGGGAAATTGACCCGGGTCAACCACGCGTCGAAGGTGCGCCGATAAAATCGCGCCTCCGCCACTACACGAATCTTGGTTCCATGGAACGGAGGTTGAAAAAACTTCTGCATGCTTTCGCATGGGGCCGCATTGACATGATTTATCCGATTGCGGGGGTGACCCAGTAGTGCCGCGCGCGCTGGAGATCCTGTTTCTGTGTCATCGCATCCCTTTTCCGCCGAACAAGGGCGAGAAGATTCGCGCGCATGCGGTTTTGTCTCATCTCGCCTCGCGGCATGTTGTGCATCTCGGCTGTTTTGTCGATGATCCGGCGGACATGGAGCATGCACCGGCGCTCCAATCTCTTGTCAGCGGTGAGTGTGCGCTTTTCCCCTTGAACAAGAACGCCCTCTACGGGCGCGCGCTTCATGCGTTGGTGCGCGGAGAGCCGATCACGACCTCCTATTTCGGCGATCAACGGCTAAGCAACTGGGTCGCGCATATATTGAATGCACGGCCTATCCATTGCGCCTACCTGTTTGGGTCGGCGATGGCGCCGTATCTCTTCGATCGGCCGGAATTCGATCCGGCTCGCGTCGTGCTCGATATGGTCGATATCGATTCCGATAAATGGCTGCAATATGCGCAGAACGCCAAAATCCCTCTGAAATGGGTGTACCGGCGGGAAGCGAAGACGCTGTTTGAATTGGAGCGGCGCTCGGCGCAGCAGTTTGGCGCCACGGTTTTCGTTTCGCCGTTTGAGGCACAGAGCTTTGTCGCAATGGCGCCGGAAGTATCGGGCCGCGTCTATAGCGTGGCCAATGGTGTCGATTGCGGCAGGTTTTCGCCCACGCTCGATTTTCCGAATCCGTTTCCGTCCGGCTGCGTGCCCATCGTCATGACCGGTGCGATGGACTACAGGCCCAATGTGGATGGGGCCATCTGGTTTTCACGGTCGGTTATGCCGCTTATCCGGCGCGAAGTGCCGAATGCGCACTTCTTCGCGGTCGGGGCAAATCCTGCTGACGGCCTTCGGGCGGAGCAGGGCGAATCCGTCACGGTTTCGGGCTGGGTCGCCGATGTAAGACCTTATATCGCGCACGCGCGTGCTGTGGTGGCGCCACTGCGTATGGCGCGCGGCGTTCAGAACAAGGTGCTGGAAGCCATGGCGATGGAGAAGCCGGTTGTCGCGACAAATGCGGCGAGCCGGGCGTTAAGCGTGCAGCCAGGAAATCATTTGTGGGTCGAGGATGACCCGGTCGCTTTTGCGCATGCCGTGCGAGAGGCCGTATCCGGCGCTGCGCGCGCCGAGGTGGCGCGGAACGGGCGCCGCTATGTGGAGCTTGCACATGACTGGTCCCGCAATCTGGCGGATCTGGATGTGCTTCTGGAGCGGGCCACAGGGGCGGGGAGTGGGCACATACTGGAGCCGGAGCCCCGCGTCACAATAGATCACGCAAGCATATCGCCGCGTACTGGTGTTATGGCTGGGGGCATATAATGACAACCGACACAGCTGTTCTCGATATCGAAAAGAGTACGCGGGCAATCTGGATTCAACACGTCACCGTGCTGGTGGTGCTTTTAGTCGGTCTTGGCGCCGCTTATTGGGCGGCGATAGAAGCTGCCGTGGAAGTGTGGTGGGTTTCGCCGACATTTTCGCATTGCTTTTTGATCATCCCGATCTCGCTATACCTGATCTGGAACAAACGTCAGCGATTGGCGCAAATGACACCGCGTGCCTTTCCAATCGCGCTGGCTGGAATAATTCCTTTCGTCTTCACCTGGTATATCGGGCACATCGTGGCCGTGAACGAAGTGCAGCAGTTCTCGGTCATGGCCATGGCACAGATTCTGATTCTGGCGGTCCTGGGGCCTGCCGTATACAGGGCCATTCTGTTCCCGGCGCTTTATCTGTTCTTTCTGGTTCCGACCGGGGAATATCTGATAAGGCCGCTGCAAACCTTTACCACGCACTTCATCAATGGCGGCCTGAATGTGTGCGGCATTCCGCACTATACGGAAGGCACGATCATTGAGCTTGTGACGGGACGCTATGAAGTTGAGGAGGCGTGCGCGGGCCTTCGGTTTTTGATCGCTACGATCGCGCTGGGGGTGCTGTTCGCCCATCTGACCTATCGCAAGTGGTACAAGATCGTCCTCTTTATGCTTGCGTCGTTTATTGTGCCCGTCATCGGCAACGGGTTCCGGGCTCTCGGGATCGTTCTGCTGGCCTATTTCTCCGACAACAAGATTGCAGTGGGCTTCGACCATATCGTTTATGGCTGGGGTTTCTCCGTCGCGATTTTGCTGTTCCTGTTTTTCATCGGGTCGCGCTTTCGCGATGAGACGGTTGAACCCTCGCCGAAAATGAGTGCTGCCCCCGCATCGAATGCCGGATTGTTGATTACGGCAGTCGTCGCGGCGTTGGTGGTGTCGTCGGGTCCTGCGCTCGCTTATTGGGAGCGTGCCCGTGCGCATGACGTGAACAGTGCTGCATTGCAGCTTCCGCCGCGGTTGAGCGAATACACCGTCGGTAAGCCGACCGGGCAATGGCAACCGAAATATGGTGAGCCCGCTGCGCGCATGGCGGCAAGCCTGACGGTGCCGCAAAGTTTCTCGCCGCCGGTCGATGCGTTTGTCTACTACTATCTGGGGTCGAATAAGGGCCATACGCTGATCGAATCGACCAACCGCCTGTGGGACGAGCATGATTGGAATGCCGTGGCACGAAGCCAGATCTCCACGCATATCGGGTCTACGCCGGTTACTGTGAACGAACTGGTGCTGTCCGCGCCGTATCAACACCGCCTTGTCTGGAGCGTCTATTGGGCGGGCGGGAAATTCACAAATAGCGGCATGGATGTCCGTCTGGCCCGTCTTGAATCGATGTTCTCCGGTGGCAATGGCGCCGCACTCGTTGCGGTATCCACACCGATAGAAGGCGTTACGCTGAATGGTGCGCGAAACAGGCTGTCGCATGTGCTGTCTGCGATGAACGATCTGCCGTTGCGATTGCAACAGGTGAAGGCGCATCGGCAGTAGCAGGACGGAATTCAATATGTGCGGCATCAGTGGCTGGTTCGATATTGCCGGCGAACGTGTACCGGACCGGGCACAGGTCAAGGCGATGAACGATGCCCTCATTCATCGCGGCCCGGATGGTGAGGGGTTCTATTTCGGGCCGGGTGTCGCCTTTGGTCATCGCCGCCTTGCGATCATCGATCTGGTGACCGGCGATCAGCCGATGTTCTCCGCGGATGGCGCAACCTGCATCACCTTCAATGGGGAAATCTTCAATTTTCGGGAATTGCGCCAGGAACTTGAGCTGAAGGGCCACAGGTTTCGCACGGCGTCCGACACCGAAGTCATCCTGCATGCGTGGCGCGAATGGGGCCGGGCGTGTGCACAGCATCTTCACGGTCAATTCGCTTTCGCGCTTTGGGACTCGAAGCAGAAAACGCTTTTTCTGGCCAGGGACAGGCTCGGGGAAAAGCCGCTTTACTATTCCTATCTGCCGGACAAGACGCTGATCTTCGGATCGGAACTGAAGGCCCTTCAGCGTCATCATGGGCTGCCGCGCGCGATTGACCCCTGTGCGGTGGAAGAATTTTTTGCGCTCGGTTACATTGCCGATCCGCGAACGATCTATAAGGATGTCTTCAAGCTTCCGGCCGGCACCACATTGACGCTTGTACGCGGGCGCGCACCAGTCCTCGAACCTTACTGGGATGCCGTGCCTACGGATGCGCACAGCGTTTCGTTTGATGATGCGGCGGCTGCGCTGCTGTCCCGTCTCGGCGCCGCAACCCAAAAGCAATTGGTGGCCGATGTGCCGGTGGGTGCATTTCTTTCCGGCGGAACGGATTCGAGCGCGGTCATGGCGCTTATGGCCAAGGCACGCAGCGAACCGGTTTCCTGCTTCACAATCGGGTTCGACAATCCCGAATTTGACGAGCGTTCTTATGCGGCCGAAGTGGCGCGGCGTTACGGCGGCCAGCAATTTGTTGAAGCCATGACCGGGCAGGAAACCGCCAGCGTCGAGCTTCTGCCGGGCGTTTTCGATGAACCGTTCGGGGATAGTTCGGCGTTGCCGACACTCCATGTCACGCGCCTTGCGCGGCGGCATGTCAAGGTGGCGCTATCGGGTGATGCGGGCGACGAACTCTTTGCCGGGTATCGCAGATATGCGTTTCATGCCCGCGAGCAGGCGATGCGCAATCTTGTGCCGGATGCCGTTCGCCGGCCGGTCTTCGGGCTGCTGGGCCGAATCTATCCGCAGCTTGATTGGGCGCCACGTGCGTTCCGCGCCCGCCAGACATTTCTGGAATTGAGCCAGGATGCCGTGCACGGCTATTTCCACAATCTGTCGGTCACCGGGGATGAGCTTCGCAATCAGCTCTTTTCCCCTGACCTGAAGGCTGCGTTGCAGGGGTATCGTGCGTCGGATCTGATCGCCCACTACATGGCCAAGGCGCCGACGGATGATCCCGTTGGACAGGCTCAATATGTGGACCTGAAAACCTGGCTGGTGGGCGATATCCTGACCAAGGTGGACCGCACGAGCATGGCCTCCAGCCTGGAAGTCCGCGTACCGATGCTGGACCATACTTTTGTGGAGTGGGCGCTGGGCCTGCCGCACCGGTTCAAATACGCGAATGGGCAGGGCAAACGGGTCCTGAAGCGTGCGTTGGAGCCGATCTTGCCGCACGATCTGCTTTACCGCCCCAAGAAGGGATTTTCGGTGCCGTTGAGCCAATGGTTCTCCGGCACGTTTGGAACGGCGTTCCGGAAAAACATTGCAGACCCCAATCACGGCCTGGCGGCCTGTGGCTATTTCGATGCGCAGACAATTGACCGGCTGCTGTCACAACATCAGAGTGGCCTGCGCGACCACGCCCGCGTTCTCTGGTTGTTATGGATGTTCCAGCGTTTCGTGGAGCGTGAGGACAATTCCGCGACGATGCCTGTCACAGCGATCGCCTAGAGAGCATTCAGGCGCTGTTCAACCGGCTTTCCCACGCGAAGGCTGACATCACGATCTTGTTGAGGTCATCGAACTCCGGCTGCCATTGCAGTTGGGTTTTCAACCGTTCGGAGTTGGCAATGATCGCCGGCGGGTCGCCTGCGCGGCGCGGCGCTTCTTCAACCGGCAGCGGCCGCCCGGTCACATGTTCCACCGCGCGAATGACTTCACGCACGGAAAAACCGTGACCATAGCCGCAATTGCAGATGATGGAATCTTTGCCCGCGCGCAGCCGGTCCAATGCCAGAAGGTGGGCGGCAATCAGGTCCATGACATGGATGTAGTCGCGCACGCCCGTTCCGTCGGGTGTGGCGTAGTCCGTCCCGAACACGCTCAAGGCCGGCACGCGCCCCAGCGCCACCTGGCACGCCCGTTTGATGAGGTGCGTTGCCCGCGGTGTGGATTGTCCGGTGCGGCCGCCGGCATCGGCGCCGGCGACGTTGAAATAGCGAAGCGCGGCATAGCTGAAATCGTGCGCGGCGGCGGTGTCGCGCAGCATCCACTCCGTCATCAGCTTGGAACGGCCATACGGGTTGATCGGATTGGTGTCTTCGTCCTCCGTCACGGGCATGCGTTCCGGCGTGCCATAGACGGCGGCCGTGGAGGAGAACACGAAATTGCGCACACCCTCGGCGACACAGGCTTCGATCAGGTTGCGGGACGTGACCGTGTTGTTGGCGTAATAGGAGAGGGGGTTTTCGACCGATTCCGGAACCACGATCGAACCGGCAAAGTGCACCACCGCGTCGATGGCCATATCCTGGATAAGGTCGCGGACCTTGCTCTGGTCCCCGGCGTTGCCCTCAACGAATGTGGCATCTTCGGCGACCAATCCGCGAATGCCGGTCGAAAGGTTGTCCAGTACGACCGGGTGCTCTCCCCGGTCCAACAACGCATAAACCATGTGGCTGCCGATGTACCCGGCGCCGCCTGTCACAAGTACGCTCACGCTGAACCCTGCCGTTAGCTGCTGAAAGACGTAAATCAACTCCCCTGAAGCTAACGGTCTGGCTGGCCGGTTTCCAGTGATATGGGCCACAAGAGGTTGGCAAAAAAAGAAAGGCCGGCTTGAGGGCCGGCCTTTCCGAAGTTCTGGATTTGAGAGAGGGCTGCTCCCTTTAGGCCGCGGCCTTGCGGCGGCGGCGCAGTGCCAGACCAGCGAGACCAGCACCCATCAGGGCCAGCGTTGCCGGTTCCGGAACCGAGGTCAGCGCCGTGCTGAACACGAAGGAGGAGCCACGGGAGTTGGCGGTCAGGTTCCACGAACCCGGTGTGGGGTCATAGCCTGCCATGTGGAGTGTGCCGGTACCGTCCAGCGTCAGGTCAGTGCCGGTGCGGCTGCCGATGGTCACGGAGTTCAGATCGAAGCTCAGCGTACCGAGCGCGACTGGAACTGTGATGAAACCGGTCAGCGGTCCCGAGAACGGATCGAACGTCAGATCCAGAATCGTGGCGGGCACTGGCGGAGAAGATGCCAGAGCCAGATCGCCAGAACCGGTCAGGGCGTAGGCTGTCGGGAAGGTGAAGCCCGTGTTGTTCGACAGATCGGTACCTCCCACCCTGGTGTATGTACCCGTGAGGCCGATCGATCCGTTGATGGATGCAGCCGAAGCCGGCATCGCGACGGTTGCCATGCCAAGTGCGACGGCAGCCGCGAAAACGAGAGATTTAAAGTTCATGGTCAGTGCCCTTTCCATTACCCAGTACATAGACGGCTTCAATGGCCGCTCGGATCAATGGTACGCACGGACTGTGCCAATCCCGGAATTCCGGGAAAAAAAGGGTTACGACCGGGAAAGTCCTAACGAATTGTAAACGATTGTGACGGGACTGGGGCCCAACCTGGCAGGATGTCTGGCTCGGACCGTAAACAGTTTTTGCAGTCCCGTGGTTATAGCTTTGCGGGACAGGGACCAATCTCTCACTTGACCATGACGGTGTAAACTTGCGTTATCACCCTTCATGTCTCATGGGCAAGTTCTGGCCTCGAGGGGCGTGATCCCGCTCCCATACAGGATTTGGTGAATGGCCGCTCTGCGCAAGGCTGCGAAGAAGATTGTTCAGTACAGCGGCGGGTTTGGCGCCTGGCATCGGCTGCGCAATCGCGAATGTCTGACGGTTCTGATGTTCCATCGGGTCCTGCCGTTGGCGGATCAAACGCGTCAGGGGGCTGACCCGGAATATACGGTTACGCCTGAACTGCTGGCGGCGGTTCTCCGGTTTGCAGGGCGGCATTACACCTTTATCGGCATGGATGAATTGCTGGCGGCCCGGGCGCATGGGGCGCCGTTACCGGCCTATCCGCTGCTGGTGACTTTCGACGATGGCTGGCGGGACAATCTGGTCCACGCCCGGCCGGTGCTCGCGGCCCAGAACGTGCCCTGGCTGCTGTTTGCCGCCGCCGATGCCATAGCGGCGCCGGAAGTCTGGTGGCATGAGCCTTTGGAATGGGCCGTGCGGAACGGGAAGGCCGATCTGGCGGAATTGTGGGGCCGGGCAAAGCCTGAAACAGGTGGAGCGGGGCAGGATGTTCCGGGCAACCTGTTGGATCTGCTGGTCCGGTTTGGTGCACTGAGCCCTGAGCACCGCTGGGCAATCCTTGGTCCATATGCGGACGAATTGCTGGCATCCGCTGGCGGGCGGCTCATGCTGGACGCGGCTGAGTTGAACGATCTGGCGAAGTCGGGCACCGGCATCGGCGTTCATGGCGCCACCCATCTCCCGCTAACGCGGCTGGCAGACCCGGCTGACGACATGGTGCGCGCGCGCCGGTGGCTGACCGCAAACAGTGGCACAGCGGCTGGCGAGACCATCTCTTTTCCCCACGGGCGCTACGATGCCGGGACTGTTTCCGCGGCGCGCGATGCGGGCTTCCGCCTGATGTTCACAAGCGATCCGGTTCTGAACCGTTGTCCCGGCGGGGTACCTGCCAGCGACGTGCTGGGGCGGGTGTCGATCGCTGCTGCCGCCGTGACGGATGACAACGGCAGGCTCGCGCCGGAGCGTCTCGCGCCCTGGCTGATCCTTCGGGAACGGCAATAGCTGTTGTGCGGCGAGGGCGTGGGCAATAAAAAAGCGGCACCGGTTAAGGTGCCGCTTTTCTTAAGCTTTTACCGTGCCTGGCTCAGGCGCTTTTGCGGCGCTGACGGCGGCGCATGGCTGCGAAGCCGAGGATACCTGCACCCAGCAGTGACAGGGTCGCGGGTTCCGGTGTCGGAACCGGTGGCGTAGTCGTCGTGTTGGTGAAGGCGAAGATCAGGTCGTTGTAGTCGAAATCGCTATTCTGTGCTTCGTTGCGATCTTCCCAACCGACAAAGGTAACCGTGGTTCCGACTGGAAGGCCTGAAATATAGGCATCAACCGCACCCGGGAGAGAGCCTACGCCAAAATCGGCATAATTGGTCGTTATCAGCGCGTGGAAGTTGCCATCGGCGTCAGCGACGTTGCTGAGATAGGATGTTCCTTTGGTGAGGTTGTCCAGGCTGAACACAAGGCCGCCAGCCTGAATGCCCAAGTCAACGGTATTTCCGGCTGAGCCGCCTGTGCATCCGCCCGTGCTATGGTTGCAGAATATCTGCGGGAACGCGATCGGCGCAGTTTCGCCGAGAACGCTTGTGTCTCCCGCGTCTGCGAACACATAAACCGCCTGCACATCGCCCGTAGCGGTCAGTGCCGGTGGGGGGGTGGTGATCGGAGCGGCATTCGCCACGCCAAAGAACCCGAGCGCCAAAGGCGCCGCCAAGGTAAGAAGTCCTAGTTTCCGCATCGTCCGCTCCTCGTACGCAAACATTTACCCTAATCAGACAGCAACTTCTGTGCCATGCCGGGCAAACCAAGCGTTTTGCGTGGGTCGGTTTTCGGAGCTGTAAGAAGATTTGACACTGCTGAGGCAAGAAACCTGGAATAGGTCCCGATCATGGTGTTATCAACCATAACACCCAGAATTTTATCAATTTCTCCAAACGAATGAGGATGAGGCCTGGCGCGCGGAAATATGCACAGGTTCTGAATCTGCGGATCGACAGAATAGGTTGTAAATCCTATTTCAGTGTCCTATATAGGACACGCGCCATATTGTGCGCCCTTTGTCGTCACCAATCAGGAGGCTGCCATCTTTAGCGATCGCCAACCCGCACGGGGTTCCCCAAACCCGCAAATCGCCGGCCTTGTTGTTGGAAAAACCGGTGACAAAATCCTCGTATCCGCCAACCGGCCGCCCGCCTGCGAAATGGACACGCACCACCTTGTAGCCATCGGGCGCGCCATAAGGGCCGGACCCGTGCAGCGCCACAAAGGCATCGCCGCGATAGGGCGCGGGAAATTGAGCTCCCTCGTAGAACACGACGCCCAGTGGTGCCGAATGGGCCTCAAACAGCACATCCGGCGTCCGGGTTTTGGCGACAAGGTCCGGGCGCCTGGCCCCGAAGACCGGATCCGGATGTGGCCCGGCATAGGCGTAGGGCCAGCCATAGAAGTCCCCCCTCTCTACCCTGGTCAGGAAATCGGGCGGCAAGGCTCCGCCCAGCTTGTCGCGTTCATTGACCGTGACCCAGAGATCGCCTGTTCCGGGCTGGATCGCCATTCCCGCTGGATTGCGAAGACCGCTGGCAAATGTCCGCATCGTGCCGTCCGGCTGTACGAGCTGAACCGTCGCGTCCGGCGGCGGGGCTTCCAGCACATCCCCGCGCGAGCCGATCGCAAGGAAAAGCTGCCCCTTGCGGTCAAACACGATGTCCCGCGTCGTGTGCCAGCCGTCCGGCCGCAAATCCGGCGCGGCTGTGATCCGCTGGGCGGGGCCCGTGGGCCTCAACGCACCGGTGCGGTAGGGCAACCGCCAAACCGCCCGCAGATCGGCGACGTAGAGCGCGCCATCGTGCATTGCAATTCCGTAAGGTTGTGAAAATCCCTTGGCGAAGGTGGTGATCAGATCGGCCTTGCCGTCACCGTCGCTGTCCCGCAACAGTGTGATGAGGCCTGGGCCCTGTTCCGCCAGGAATACGTCGCCGTCTGGTGCGGTGGTCAGCGCGCGAACATGTTTCAGGCCATCGGATGCGAAGGGCGCGATGACAAAACCTTTTGGTACCGATGGCAGGATGCCTTTGGGCCGCGGCACGAAAGAGGCGTCGATATCGGTGGGCCTGGTCGTGTTTGGTGCCGGCATCGCGCCGGCTTCCACGTCATGCCGGATACCGGGCGCAGCCTCGGCCGCAGCAAGCGGGCCGCCTGCACACAAAAGAGCCACGAGCATTGGAAACCATGCCGCCATATGGCGCTGGCGTTTGAGCCATGTGGATTGAATCATTGTACGGTCCGGGGTTGAGCCGATAACGTCGACAGGCTTCGCTGTCCCGCAGCGCAAGTCAATGTGTTGAAATGGGCGCGTATGCAATCCGGCGTGCCGCCGTACGAACCGGCGAGATGAAGGCCATCCGGCGTGTTGTAGTCAGGGGAGAAGCTTTGATGGATACCAGGCGTCGTTTTCTTCACACCGCAGGTGTCGCGATTGCCGCTGGCGCTACGCTGTTTCAGCAGACAATGACGGCAAGCTCAGCGGCTGATACTCCGCCCGGTGGTCCAGGTATCGATCCGTCACGATTGCGTGTGAAGCTGACGTTTCCCGATGGAAAGGTACAGGAATTTTCCGGCGCGAACGGCAGGGACCTTGGCGACTTCAACGTGCCGTTCGCCAATATCGTACAGCGCAATGTTCTGGTGACCATGCCGGGCAGCCTGTTTTCGATTTATTTGCGGCCGGACCGGAACAGCAAGCGCATTGAAGCCGTGGTTCTTTATGGCGATCCCCTGCACAGCGACCCTGCTACCACGGGACCATACACATTCGAAATTTTTGCAGATGGGAAGGCACTGGATAAGGTCGATGTCGGCTATCACTTCTGGCTGGCGCGCTGGCGCTGGGCCAGTCATGTCCGCCCGCAGGTGCGCAAACCTGCCGATATCGTCAAGGCCGGTCTGTCAGTGGAGTACGCAACCACCCCGCTTACGGGCCGCATGCCGCTTCCCGCGCCACCATATTGGGTTATGGAGATATCGAGTATCACGCCGTTCATGGGGCAAACCGGTGAGCGTGGCGATATCGGACAAAATCCGGAAATCACATCTGCTTACATGGCGACCGGTGATGACACGGCCTATGCTTCGATGATGACCTGGGCGGAAGCCTCCGCCACAGGGCCGTGGCACATCAATGATCCACATACAAAAGCTATTCTCAACTGGAATGATTGGCCGACTGCGACGACCTACAGCACGCAAACGTCCACTCCGCCCTTTTTCGTAATGAAAAACGAAAAGAATTACATGGGCAAGTTTCTGAGGCCCGAGGATGCGCATCATCCCTGCTTGTCCTACATACCGTTCCTTTCAACCGGCGATCCGTATCACGCGGAGGAACTGCAGTATCAGATCAATTTTTATCTGGGCGGTGAGCACAATCAGGACGGTAGCAAGAGCTATATCTTCGATAGATTGCAGACACGCGGCTATGCCTGGATGCTTCGATCCGTGGTGTTCTGTTATCTCGCGGCAGATCAGATAAAATCCACGATGCTTTTGCCGAAGTCGTTTTGGAAGAATGTGCTGGACCGAAATCTGTCCTGGATAATGAGTGGTTTCGTGCATGGCACAGACGCGAAGACGCAGCGATTCTTCTCCGGCACATCACGCACAGCCATGGGATGGTGGCAGGAGGACTATCTCTGTGGCGTGCTGGCCATGATGCAACGCATTGGGCGGTTTCCGGGATGGCGGCCAGTTCTCGATTGGAAAATCCAGTCAGATATCAATCGGGTCAATGGGACATCAGGCTGGCCACGGACTCATCCTACGATTTACTTCATTCAATGGTATGCCCAACACATTTCCGCCAAGTCTGGCAACAGCGGAAACGGAAGTATTATTGAAAGTGGTCGTTACGGAGAACGTGCGACGCCCGTACTTGGCAATTACACCCTGACCTTTATGGACAGTAATACATTTAAGGTCGTTCGGCCCGACGGGCGAAATGATGCGCCAGGAAAAGGAACTGTAGGGAAGCCATACAGTAGCGGATATGGGCCGCGTTTTACAGTCAATGCTGGATCCGTTCCGTTTGTTCGCGGGGATTCGTTCACGGTCTCGATCGTACCTCCCAAGGATTGGGCAGAACTGGCACGAATTAATAACATTACGGATTCTTCGGACGGTAGCTTGCAAGTGCAGTCGGCGGAATACATCGCGCATTTGTTCGCCGTTTTAACACTTGCTGCGCCACTGATTCCGGAGACGCGGCCATTGCTGGCGTGGCTGACGGAAGCGATGAGCCGCGCAGGATGCCGCGTGCCTTATCGCGACAGCT
>ERZ778027.783-NODE-783-length-65205-cov-19.459954_pt1 | contig 65205 bp, 61 predicted proteins | sample MGYA00375757_ERZ778027 | MGnify/ENA primary metagenome ERZ778027 (study PRJEB29350, sample SAMN05389817) | bioreactor metagenome | isolation source: Ammonium sulfate bioreactor | place: South Africa: University of Cape Town | collected 2014-02-18 ...
TGATGACGGCGACGATCTTGGCAACCGGCCCCTCGATCGACTGGAGGATTTGTTGAAGTGGCTGTTCCCAGGGCATCGACGAACCGGAGGCATAGGCGGCTGGTGCGAGCATCATGCTGGCAGCTACGGCTGCGATGGCCCCGGTGAGTTGACGATGATGGCGCAAGACGCGGCGGTTCATGCGGTTTCTCCTGTCGGGTGCTCTTTTGCGGGGGTGATGCGGTAGTCGCCGTTCGGGCCGAGCCCTTCGACACGGGCGAGTTCAGTGAGACGGCGAGCGGAGCCGCGGCCAGACAGAACGGCAACGAGTTCGATGGTCTCCGCGATCAGGGCGCGAGGAACCGTGACGACGGCCTCCTGAATGAGCTGCTCAAGCCGGCGCAGCGCGCCGATGGCGCTTCCGGCATGAATGGTGCCGATACCGCCGGGATGGCCGGTGCCCCATGCCTTCAGGAGATCGAGCGCTTCCGGGCCGCGGACCTCACCGATGGGAATGCGGTCCGGCCGCAGGCGCAACGAAGATCTTACAAGGTCGGAGAGCGTCGCGACGCCATCTTTCGTCCGCATCGCGACAAGGTTCGGCGCAGCGCATTGCAGCTCGCGCGTATCTTCAATGAGGACGACTCGATCCGCACCCTTCGCGACTTCCGCCAGCAGAGCATTCGTCAGTGTCGTCTTACCGGTGGACGTGCCACCCGCGACTAGGATGTTGGCGCGCGACGCGACGGCCGCGCGCAGCGACGCGGCTTGGTCGGCGGTCATGATGCCGGCCGTCACGTAATCGTCGAGCGTGAACACGGCGACGGCGGGCTTGCGGATAGCGAAGGTTGGTGCCGCGACGACGGGCGGTAACAGTCCCTCGAAGCGTTCGCCCGTTTCGGGCAGCTCGGCCGATACGCGCGGACTGCGCCCGTGCACCTCGGCGCCAACGTGATGCGCGACCAGGCGCACGATGCGCTCGCCATCGGCGGCCGGCACCATCTCACCTGTGTCGGCCAGGCCTTCGGACAGGCGGTCGACCCAGATGCGGCCGTCCGGGTTCAGCATCACCTCGACCACGGCCGGGTCTTCCAGCAGCCCCGCGATTGCAGGGCCGAGAGCTGTGCGCAACATGCGGGCGCCGCGCTGGATCGCTTCCTGCCTGTGGAGAGTGGCCGACATATCGCCCCCGTTTCAACGGGGAGGCAATAAGTCGCTCCCCGAACAGGGATGACTAAAAGAACTCCAAGTTAGGCCGGTTCAACAGGTTTCGGTCGTAGTAGGGGCGCAGCGTGCAAATACAGGCAAAGGGCGGTACCAGTTTGAAGCGCGGCCGCCGCGCCGTCTCGAACGCGACAATCTCGCCATTGTAGAGGTCCGTAACCGATGACAGGTAGAGCTTATCGCAGGCCGCGCTCGAGATGGTGACGCCGGATCAGTTGGCCCCCGCTGATCACCTGCTGCGCAAGATCGACAAGGTGGTGGACTTCTCGTTCATCTGATCGCAAGCAGACGCATGGCATTGGCTGTGACCAGGACCGTTGCGCCGGTATCGGCCAGAATCGCAGGCCAGAGGCCCGTGAGCCCGACAATGGTCGTAACCAGGAACACTGCCTTGAGGCCGAGCGCGATGGTGATGTTCTGACGAATATTTGCCATCGTGCGCTTTGATAACGCGACCAAGCCAGCGATGTCGCCCACCCGCCCGTTGAGCACCGCCGCATCCGCCGTTTCAAGAGCAACGTCGGTCCCGCCGCCCATGGCGATGCCGATGTCAGCGGCCGCCAGTGCCGGTGCGTCATTTATGCCGTCACCGACCTTGGCCACCACCAGACCTTGTTTTTTTAGCTCTCCCACAATCCGCTGCTTATCTTGTGGAAGGAGTTCGGCTCTCACTTCGATACCCAGCTGCTTGCCGATAGCGTCGGCGGTTCGCTTGTTGTCGCCGGTCAGCATGACGATCTTCATGCCCGCTTCGGCAAGCGCCTTGAGACCGGCAGCCGCGTCGGGGCGCGGCTCATCCCGCATGGCAATGGCGCCTGCAACGTTATTGCCAGCGAGCAAAACCGATACGGTCTTGCCCTGATCGTTGAGCTGCGCGATTGCCTTGCTTTGTTCAGCCGTGAGCTTCACCCGATCGTTCCCCGCCTGGGGTGAGCCGAGGAAGATTTCAGTGCCCTCGACTGTGGCGACCACTCCCTTGCCGCCCAGCGCCTTGGCATTGTTAGCGGCTGGTGCTGCAATGTCGTCCGCCTTGGCTCTGGCGAGGATGGCCAATGCCAGCGGATGGCTTGAGCCCGTTTCGAGCGCGGCGGCCAAGCGTAGTACCTCGGCTTCGGATTTGTCATAGGCGATGATGTCGGTGACTTGCGGCTTGCCGGCGGTCAGCGTGCCAGTCTTGTCCAACGCCACGGCCGTGATCTTGCCTAAGCCTTCGAGCACCACGCCTCCCTTCATTAGCAGGCCGCGCCGGGCGCCCGCCGAGAGCGAAGCAGCGATCGCCGCCGGCACCGAGATGACCAGTGCACAAGGGCAACCGATCAAGAGCAGCGCCAGCCCTTTATAAATCCATTCATGCCAGGCTCCGCCGAAAAGCAGCGGGGGCACGATTGTGACCAGCAGCGCAACTACTACCACGCCAGGCGTGTACCAGCGCGAGAAGCGGTCGATGAAGCGTTCGGTCGGCGCTTTGCTCTCCTGTGCCTCCTCGACGAGTTTCACTACGCGGGCGATGGTGTTGTCGGCCGCTTCCGCCGTGACCTTGACGCGCAGGACAGATTCTCCGTTAATCGTGCCGGCGAGCACCTTGTCGCCGGCCTCCTTGCGCACCGGAACGCTTTCGCCCGTGACGGGAGATTCATCGATGGCACTGGCGCCATCGATGATATCGCCGTCCGCTGGAACCCGGTCGCCCGGCCGCACGACGATTACCGCTCCGATTTGCAACTGGTCCGCCGCAATTTTCCGGGTCTTGCCATCGTGCTCAACGAAGGCGGTTTTGGGCACGAGTTTGGTGAGCGACTGGATGCTCGCCCGCGCCTTGCCGGCTGCCATGCCCTCAAGCAGCTCCCCAACCAGGAACAGGAAAACGACTGTCGCTCCCTCCTCGCCGGCGCCGATGAGGATTGCCCCGACGGCGGCGACCGTCATCAGCATTTCAATGGAAAAGGGGGTGCCGTAACGCGCCGCAACCAAGGCACGCCTCGCAATCGGCACAAGGCCCACGAGCATCGCGACGACAAACGCCCAGGACGCAATTGCCGGATCGACCTTGGCGACGGCCCAGGCCGCCACCAATGCGATGCCGCTGCCGATGGTCAGCATTCCTTTCGGAGACCGCCACCGCGGCCCTGCGGTCGGCCCGTGGTCGTGATCGTGGAGATCCGCCATGGCCTTTTCGGCGTGGTCGTGGTCATGGTGATGGTTTTGAGCATGCCCGGCTTCATCGTCGCCACTAGAATGACTATGTGCCTCGCCGGTCTGATTATGCGCGGCGTCAGCTTTGGCGTGCCGGATGCCGTAGCCCAAGCTGGTGACGCGCTTGGACAGAGCCGCGAGATCGGCCTCGGCGCCGTGGGTCACCGTCATGGCACCAGTGGCAGCCGAAACCGCTACATGCGACACGCCGGGTACTTTGCGCACCGCCGTGTCGATCTTCGCGGCGCAACTGGCGCAATCCATGCCGTCAACGCGAAAGCGGGTTTGAGTGTCGGCCATCGGTGCTGCTTTCCATTCCAGTTTGCGTTCTCTTCGGCCGCGGTCCGAGCGGCCTGCCGGGCGCGATACGACACAGTTCTTTTCATGGCGCCGATCATAGGCTACAATCTCTAGTCACTAGAGGAGCAAGTAAAAAGATGCAGACGGGCGTTCCAATCGGTCGGGCAGCCATCGCAAGCGGCGTTAAGATACCGACCATTCGCTATTATGAGCAGATCGGTTTGCTGGCTGCGCCAGGGCGCACCGAAAGCCGGCGCCGCCTCTACGGCAAGGCCGACCTGCGCCGGCTGGCATTTATCCGGCACGCCCGCGAGCTTGGCTTTGACGTCGATGCCATCCGCACCCTGCTGGCGCTGCAGGACAATCCCGATCAGTCCTGCGCCGCCGCCGATGAGACCGCCCGCGCACGCCTGCTCGAAGTCGAGCGGCGCATCGCCAGCCTTCAGGCGCTGCGCACCGAACTTCAGCGTATGATCGACGGTTGCGCCAATGGACAAGTTTGCGATTGCCAGGTGATCGAAATGCTTGCCGATCCGACCCACACGCATGGGCGTCTGGCTTAGACTCCGGTTACCGTGATCGAGCGTGCCTACCCTATCGCTTCTTCGAGAATGAGCAGAATCAGGAACCCGACAAAAAACATCGCTGTCACCCAAGGCCGGTCCGGAATCTTGTGAGCTTCGACGAGCAGTTCCTCGGTGACGAGGTAGAGCAGCGCGATCAGTCCGAACGTGAAGAATCCCGCAACGACGGGAGCCGACAGCAGCGAGATCGGCACGGCAAGCTGTGCTCCGACCGGCAGCAGCAGAGCGAGACCGCCGGTCATCAGGATGATTTGTACGGGCGATCGTTCGCCCGCGCTGATTTCGCTGGCAACCGTAAGGCTGAGAAACAGCAGCTCGACTGACAGCGCAATGGTGAGGAGCAGACCCACCTTTGCGCCCGCGACGAACCCGAGGCCGAGCACCAGGCCGTCGATCAGGATATCGATGCCGACCAGGGCGATCAGACCGAGCGCGCTTCCTGCCCTCTCTTCGAGCCGCTTCAGCCCGAGCATGAGCATCACGCCGGCCGCGCCGCCTATGGCTATCGCCCACAATGAGCCACCATGTTTGAGGTCGGGCAGGATCTCACCGGCCGCCGTGGCGAAGACCACACCAGCGGCAAAATGCTGGATCGCGCTGACCAGAATTGGGTTCGGCCGGCGATACGCGGCCATGGCCGCGCCCAGAACAGCCGCTCCCACGGGAATGAGCGTGTAGAGCAGCCGTATCATATCGTGGAACTGAAATACGCCATTCCGCTGGCTACATCCTCTAGTCACTGGAGGATCAAGGCATCTTTTCCATCCAGCCGAACCCGGCCCGCCGGACGTTACCTATTCAATGTCGAAAGATTGCGCCTGCTGATCATAGCGGTCCTGCTCGGCTTCCGCCTGCTCCTGAATCTTCCGCGCCTCGCTGCTGAGAGAGGCTTCGAGCTCAGCGCAGGTCTTGGCCGGCTTGGTGTTGTGGATCAACTGGTCAATCCGCTGCGCGGCAATGACAACAATCGTCTTGTGGCCATTTTCGTGGCCGCGCAGGTTGCGCAAATAGTCGTTCCATGCGGCGCGGACGGCAGGATCGGCACGTTGCTCATCAATCCAGACAGGCAGCGTGGTATTGATCTCGAGATGCACGGTATCTTTCGCAACCCGGCACGCTTGGTCTTCGGTCGCGTATTTGAATGAGAGGCTCAGCCTGTCTGAAGTATCGCCGTCGATCACACCTGATCCCTCGCGCGGCGCGCGTTCCATGATGTCGTCGTGAATCGCCGCTGTGCTCAAGCCGCGCAGTTCGTAATTCGAAGACGTTTCGCTGATGCGCACTTCAGCGCGAGCCTGGCTGGCGAGGATCAGCGCCGAAATCGCCATGAGAATTTGTTGTCGCATCCTGATCTCCGAGTAGCAGCAATGTGACCACCAACATCATTAGAGTTGATACGCTCGATGGTGTCCATGCCCTGTGCAGCCCTCCTTGCCGGCAACGGACGCGCTCCCACTCGGCGGCTCAGATCGGTATCAGCGCGAGCGGTTATGTTGGCCCCCTGTCTTGCTTGCGAAGCTCATCACATGCATGTGATCGCCTTCGACACCTTGCGCTGAGGATAGGATGTCGCAGCGTCAGGACTTGCAAAAGCCGCGCTTTGCGTTCAGCCTGAGCGCATCATGGCCAGACTGTCGCCAAAACGAATCTTTGTCCTGCTGCTCGCCGTGTTCGTGACCACGGGCGCGAGCCTGTCGGTCGTCCAGGCCGGCAACATGGCGGCGACCATGAGCATGGCCACCGATAATGCCGCCGCAATGACGGTCGAAAACGGCATGGTCGCGATGGCCGACATGCAGGCTGCGCCGGGCGGCGATTGCAAAGCCTGCATCAAGGATGTGGGCGACAACGGTAAACTCACGCATTGTCCGCCAACCTGTATTGCTCCGGCTCTTGCGATGCTGCCGTCGGCTGCAGGCATGGTGCCGGTTCTGCCGATACAGCAACCGTCGGGTTCGTCCACACCGCGCCTTGACGGGCGAAATTTCCTGCCTGACCCATCACCTCCCAGATCCAGCGATCTCGTCTGACGCGGGCTCTGCCATTTTACGGCTGATCTCCGGCGTTTGATCGACCGCCCAGCCGGCGGGCGCGGATACCAATCCAGTCGACGTCGAGAAGCTCGCCGCCGGCCGAGATCGCAAGGGATCAAAGGGTGAAGACCAACTTCAATCATGTTTTGTCGCGCCGTGGGTTTGTCCAGGCGCTGGCCGGCACTGCTGCGTCCGCCTTCCTGCGGCCCGCCTCTGCCGCGGGCGCGGACGAGCACCAGATCAGGATTGCGCGGGGGACGGCGCGGCTCACTGGTGCAGAAAACCCGTCAACTGCGGTGTGGACCTATAACGGTGCTGTGCCCGGTCCGATGCTGCGGCTGCGGCAAGGCAAGCTTGCCCGCATCATTGTCGAAAACGGACTGGACGAGGACACCACCGTCCACTGGCACGGCATTCGCCTGCAAAACGCCATGGACGGCGTGCCGGGCCTGACCCAGCCGCCGATCAGGCCCGGCGAGCGTTTCACCTATGAATTCACGCCGCCCGATGCTGGCACCTACTGGTATCACCCGCACGCCGACAGCCTTGTTCAGATCGGCCGCGGGCTGGCCGGCGCCCTCGTTGTCGAGGAGGCCGAGCCAGTCGCAGCCGACCGTGACCTGCTGTGGCTGTTGCAGGACTGGCGGCTGTCGTCCGATGGCCAGATCGCCGCCGGTTTCGGCAATATGATGGACGCGGCCATGTCCGGCCGCGTCGGAAATCTCATCACCGTCAACGGCAGCCCGGCAGCGGCAACGGACGTCCAGGTGCGAGCGGGCGAGCGCATCAGGCTGCGCCTCGCCAATGCCTCGCTCGCCCGCATCATGGCGCTGCGTTTCGAGGGTCACCGCCCGATCGTAGTGGCGGTCGACGGCCAGCCCTGCGATCCGCACGAAACGCAGGGTGGCCGGCTTCTGCTTGCGCCAGCCATGCGCGTCGATGTCGTGCTCGCCATGCAGGGCGATCCCGGCAAGCGCTACACGGTCGTCGACGATTTCTACGATGGTCTCGCCTATACGCTGGCCACCCTTATCTACGAAAATGCGACGCCGCTGCGCGCCCATCCTCTCGACGCGCCGGTCGGCCTGCCGCGCAATCCCTTACCGGTGCCCGATCTCGCCGGGGCCGAGCGTCAGGAAATCGTGCTGCAGGGTGGCATGATGGGCGGCGGCAAGCTGAAGGGCGTCGGCGGCATGATGGGCATGGCAACGCCAGGCATGAACGGTTCTGCCGCCTGGGCGATCAACGGTATGTCGATGACCGGTGACGGCCACGCCGGCATGACCCCGCAATTCACGGTGAAACGCGGCGCCACCTGCCTTCTCACCATGCGCAACGAGACCGCGTGGTGGCACCCGATGCACATACACGGCTTTAGCATGCTCGTGCTTTCCCGCAACGGCGCGCCCGTACCGCACCGTCAATGGCAAGACACGGTGCTGCTCGCTCCCAAGGACACAATCGATTGCGTCTTCGTCGCCGACAATCCCGGTGATTGGATGCTGCATTGCCACATCATAGACCATCAGATGGCCGGGCTGATGACCGTCTTTCGGGTGACCTGATCTTTTCGCCACATCCCTCAACCAAGGAGAACCCACAATGAAACTGACCTACTCCCTCACCGCCCTTGCTCTTGCAATCGCAATGCCGGCGCCTGCGTTCGCCGCCACGATCCAGGCGGTAATGTACAAGAACCCGCAATGCAGTTGTTGCGAAGCCTATGCTGCCTATCTGGAACAGAACGGCTTCAAGATCGACATCAAGCCCGTCAACAATCTCTCCCAGATCAGCGGCGATGCCGGCGTTCCCGCAAATCTCGAAGGCTGCCATACGCTGATGGTCGACGGCTACGTCGTCGACGGCCTGGTGCCGGTCGATATCGTGAAAAGGCTTTTGACGGAACGGCCGGCCGTTATTGGCATAACGCTCGCCGGCATGCCGAGCGGCGCGCCCGGCATGGGTGGCGAAAAGGACGGAACCTGGACGATTTACGCCTTCACCAAGGACGGCAAGGCACCCACCGTCTACGCGACTCAATGAGACGTGGTGATGTTGGTCGACATGAACGGTCGCCCGACCAGGATCTGGCAGCCATGACGTTTCTGTCCGTTTCAGGGTCTGCGTTGGCGCGCGGTCAAACCAATCGACCAGGTGCGTCATGACAAGCAACGACCTTCAATCCGGCTTAGGGCCGCTTGGCATCCCACGCGCCGCACGGCGGCGACTCACGGTGCTGCTGCCGCTCATCGTCTTTGTCTGGATCACGATGGTGCTTGGCTGGGGGCTTACCCGTAATGCGGCCGATGTCCCATCGGCGCTGATCGACAAGCCGGTGCCCGCGTTCAGCCTGCCACCTGTCCAGGGCCGCACGCTTGACCTGTCGAGCAAAGACCTGCGCGGCGAGGTTTCGCTGGTCAACGCCTTTGCATCCTGGTGCACGGCATGCCGCGAGGAGCACCCGGTGTTCCTGCAACTGGCGGCAAGCAAGATCGTGCCGTTGCATGGGATCAACTACAAGGACAAGCCCGACGATGCGGCACGATGGCTCAACACGATGGGCGATCCCTATACGCGCACCGGCGCCGACCTGAACGGCCGCGTCGCCATCGACTGGGGCGTCTACGGTGTGCCGGAAACCTTCGTTGTCAGCGCCGATGGTCGCATCGCCTACAAGCATATCGGTGCCGTTACGCAAGAGGTGCTCGACAAGACGATCCTGCCGCTTGTCGAGCGGCTGCGGGCCGAAGCGAAGGAACAGCAGCCATGAAGAGGTTTGCTCTTGCCTTCATCAGCGCATCGCTCGCCTTGGCGCAGCCTGCAGCGGCGGCGGCGCCGGAGAATTTCGCCGTTCTCGAGGCGCCCGCCGCATTGCCCGAGATCAACTTCACCGACGGCGCAGGCCAACCGAAAACGCTTGCCGCCTATCGCGGCAAGGTCGTGTTACTCAACATCTGGGCGACATGGTGCGCGCCCTGCCGCAAGGAAATGCCGACGCTCGACCGGCTGCAGGCAAAACTCGGCGGATCGGATTTCGAGGTCGTCGCGCTGTCGATGGACCGCAAGGGCCCCAACGCCGTGACAAAATTCTTCGCCGAGATCGGTATCCAGCACCTTGCCCTCAACATCGACACCTCTGCCAAGGCGATGTTCGCGCTCGGCACTATCGGCCTGCCGACGACTTTGCTGATCGATCGTCAGGGCAAGGAGATCGGCCGGCTGATTGGCCCGGCTGAATGGGATGCGCCCGACATGGTCGAGTTCATCCGCAATCGCATCGCTGTCAAATGAGAAAGGAAACAAACATGACACCCATCGAATCCATCCGAGCGGAAACGGTCTCGTCCGGTCGTGATCCGCTGTCGGCCATTCGGCGTCGGTTTGGCGGCCGGCAGCTTCTGATCATTGCCGGCGCCGCCATCGCCATCGCCGGCCTTGCCTTCAACTGGAGCTGGCTAGTCGCGGCTGGTATCGCGCCGCTGCTTCTCAGCGCCCTGCCCTGCGCCGCCATGTGCGCACTTGGCCTGTGCATGAATCGCACGAAGAAGTGTGCGAGCCAGAGCGGGACCGACGTTCCAAACGACAACCGGTGATTTTCCGAGATCTAAAGAAGGAGCTTAGCCATGCGTAGAACCACGAGAACCACCGCGGCGATCGCCGTACTCGCCGCCGGTCTTGCCGCTACATCGATCGCCTACGCCCAGGACATCGGAAAAAAATCAGGCGCTAACGACCGGCGATGAACAACGGCATGATGGGCCGGAGCGCGGATTCCGGGACGATGAACTCAGGCAACATGTCCGACATGATGAACATGATGGGCCAGATGATGGAGACCTGCAACAAGATGATGCAGATGGCTATGGATAATTCCTGGAAGGACCCCTCGGGCGGCAAACCGCCTGCCGCCCGGTAGCCCTGATGTGCAAGGTGGACGTGCATCGGGTTCGAACCGGTGGCGCGTTTACCAGCAGCAGGTAGGAGGAAGAATGCGACTCGTTCGGCTCTGGATCGCCTCGCTTGCGATCGTTCTTGTGCTCGCACCGATAGCCTTGGCGCACTCGCTCGACGAGGTCGACGCCATGCTCGATCGCGACGAGAAATATTTCCAGCAGATCGACAGACCGGCGCCCGATTTCACCCTGCGCACCGCCGACGGACGTGTCGTGCGGATGCCGGATCTGCGAGGCAAGGTGGTCGCTCTCCATTCCATCTACACATCGTGCACGGATGTCTGTCCCCTTCATGCCGAGAAGATCGCCGATATCCAGAAGATGGTGAACGGCACGCCGATGAAGGACCGGGTTGTCTTTGTCACCATCACCACCGACCCCACGCGGGATACGCCGGACGTGATGCGCGGCTACGGACCGGCGCACGGGCTCGATCCGGCGAATTGGCTGTTCCTGACGACAACCTCCGACGAGCCGGAGGACGCAACCCGAAAACTGGCGGAAGCCTTCGGCCATACCTTCGCGAAATCCGAAGACGGCGTTCAGGTGCACGGCGTGGTCACCCACGTGATCGACAAGGAAGGCCGCTGGCGCGCGAACTTCCACGGCCTGAATTTCGCGCCGGTCAACCTCGTCACCTTCGTCAATGCGCTGACCAACAATGTCGAGCGTCCGCATCATGAAAAGGACGAAGGCTGGCTGGCGAAGCTGAAGGACCTCTTCTGACGGATTCCACAGACGGCATCCCGAGACGCGCCCCGGGTTCTGAGGGCCAAGGAAAGGAAACGTGCATGAAAACTCTAGCAAAACGGGCAAGCCGCTCTCTGGGCCGAGCCGCTCGAGCCCTTCTGTTTGCCGGCTTGGCGGGGTGGTTGCTTTTAAACCCAGGCATTCAAGGTGCGCGACTGCAGGCGCTCGCGGCCGGCGAGATGTCCCAGGACCAGCTCGACCAGCGAATTCACGACTACATCATCGCGCATCCCGAGGTTCTGGTGCAGGCGCTGCAAAGCTTGGACCAGCGCCAGCGCGAGGCGGATTCGGCCGAGGCCAGGAAAGTGCTGGCATCGCGCGCCGACGACATCTTCCGCGACAAGCAGAGCCCCGTCGGGGGCAATGCCCAGGGGGATGTTACCATGGTCGAATTCTTCGACTACAATTGCCCGTATTGCCGGCAAGTGGCGCCGATCGTGGAGCAGGCCGCGGCCGACGATCCGCAGCTCAGGATCGTCTACAAGGAATTCCCCATCCTCGGTCCGGATTCGCTGTTCGCGGCCAAAGCGGCGCTGGCGGCCGAGCGGCAGGGCAAGTATCCGGAATTCCACAAGGCGCTGTTCGGCGCCAAGACGAGGGTCACGGAGGCGGTCGTGCTCAAGCTGGCGGCGGAGACCGGTCTCGACGTCCCCCGCATGAAGACCGACATGCAGCAACCCGATATCCAGGCGTCGATCGACCGGAACACGGAACTGGCGCAGGCGCTGAAGATCACCGGCACACCGGGATTCGTCGTCGGCGACCAGATTTTCCCCGGCGCCACCGACCTGGCGACCATGAAAAAGCTCATCGAACTGGCGAGGGCGGACAAATGACTCGCCTTACGCGCCCGACCCGGCGGACGGTCGTACTGACAGGCATCCTCGGCGCCGCCGGGATCGCGAGCCTGCTGCGGAATCCGGACATGGCGACCGCCGCCGAGGATCCCGGCCTCGTCAGCCGTTTCGAGGAGCTCAGCCGCAACGGCAACAGCAATTGCTCGCGCGCCTTTGCCGACAAGATCGCCTCGATGCCGGGCATGCTTCGGATCATAGGCTCGTGCTGCAGCCCGATGGACCTGACGCGCTATATCGAACAGACGAAAGGCCTGACGAAATACCGCGCCGTCGCGATGATCCCGCCAGACCCCTACGACATCCTGGCGGCGATCGCTCAACAGGCGATGTCCCACTACGATCTGCAACTGACCGGCGATGAACAGAAGGCCTATGACTACGCGATGGAAAATTCGGCTGAAAAAGGCCCGTGCTGTTGCCAACGCTGGCGCTGGAAGATGTATGGCGGACTGGCGAAATACCTGATCCGCGAGCACGGCTTCACCGGCGAGCAGGTTGTCGATGTATGGAACCTCTCCGATGGCTGCGGCGGCGGCGAAGAGCTCGGCCACGGATAGCGCGAGCGCGCCCATTCGCGCTCGGCCGACCGTTTCCGAGCGCCCCGTTCAGCGCGGGCCGCCCTCGCGAGACCACAACTCCGCGCCCTGAGCAGATGCGTTCGGTCGAATGGAAAGGACGAAAAAATGATGGATCATATGATGTCGGGCGGCATGTGGGGCATGGGGCTCATCGGGCTGCTGTTCGTGGTTGTCGCAGTTCTCGTGATCGCCGCCCTGGTGAAATACGTCTTCTTCCGATGAACGACGGAGGTGATCCTGCCATTGCAACCTCCCTCCCCAGGCATGCTCATAAAAGAGGGTCAGATTTCTAGATCGGCGCGTATCCGGTTTGGCTTGACCTTCCAGCCGCTGGAACCCGTATTTTCAGGTGAACGGCCTCTGGAGAAGTCCTCCGATGACACTTCAGGCAAAGAGATTGGAAAGGGATGTCCTTGCGCTGTTTCACCGCGCCTGCCGATGCGGACGGCTGGACATCGCCGAACATTTGCTCAGCGCGCTCGAAACCTTCAATCGCGTGCGGTCCGACGACACCAACCCCGTGCCAGGCTCCTGTCTGAAGGAAGCCTACGGCGAAATCTGCCGAATGAATGGAATGGCGTAAATCATGAATGAACTTTGGATCGTCGTGGTTCCCTAAAGGGTTTACGTGCCGTTCGACCGCGCTAGTTCTGGCGAGACAAGGGAGAAAAGGTAATGCCCGATCCCGGTCCAATTCCAGGCGACTACGGCTTCGTCGCTCTGGTGCTCGTCATGGCGCTCGGCCTGGCCCTGCTCGCCACGGCCATTTTCGTGCGGGCGCCGGGTCGCGAGATCGAGGCGACACAGGCTTGGGCACAGTATCGTTTCGGCTACGGCGTTTACGCGCTGATCTTCCTCGCCTTCGATATGGAAATGATCTTCATGTATCCATGGGCTGTGGTGTTCGCCGAGATCGGCTGGAGCGCCTTTCTCGACATGCTGGTCTTTATCGTCCTTCTTTCGGCGGGCATTGCCTATGCCTGGGGCATGGGCGGGCTCGAATGGGAATGATCGCGACCGCCGCGGCGGTTCTCGCTGCCCTGTTAGGCGGCGGCGCCGCAACCTGGGGGCTCGAGCGTCTGTTCGCGCGACCCGGATGGGAGCCGGGGCCAGCGCGAACGGCCGATCTTCGGCATCGCCTCGACATTCCGAATGCCGACCGCTGGCTGTTGCCGACCGGTCCGATCGTGGCGCTTGTCGGCGTCGCGCTCGCCATGGTGGTGGTTCCATTCGGGCCAGGGCTGATCGGCCGCGACCTCGGCATCGGCGTCTTCTACGTCATCGTCGTCATCGACTTCGTCGTGCTCGGCCTGGCGCTTGCCGGCTGGGGAGCGGCCACGGCCGATGCAGTCGAGACCTGTTACCGCATCGTCGCGCAACTGGTTGCCTATGTCGTGCCGCTCGGCCTCGCCTATGTCGGCGTGATCATGATGGCCCGATCGCTGTCGACGGTGGCGATCGTCGAAGCGCAGCACGGGCTTTGGTTCGTCGTCCTGCAGCCGGTCGGCTTCGGGCTCTATCTCGTCACCGGGCTGATGCAGGCCTACCGGACACCCTTTCTCGAGCCGTTCGCGGCCTCGATCGGCGGCGGCGTGCTGGGCAGCACCGGCGGCTGGGCGGCGTTGCTGTGGCGGATCGCGCTTTCCGGCGTGCTTTTCCTCGTCGCCGCAATCGGGGCGGTGCTCTATCTCGGCGGCTCGAACGGTCCCGTCCTGCCGGGCTGGGCATGGATGCTGATCAAGACCTATGCCCTTATGGCGCTGATGCTCGGGCTCGGCCGCACCGTGCGCCCGCTCTCGACCGCAGAGATGCTGGCCTTGTCCTGGAAGGTCCTGATTCCGCTTGGCCTCGTCAACGTGCTCCTGGTCGGCGGCCTGATCCTCGTCGGGGTTGGGCCATGAGCGCCGCGTTCGAGGTCATCGCCTTCGCGGTCTCCGCCTTCATCGCCATTGCCGGCGCGCTCGGCATGACGACAACCATGAGCATGTTCCGTTCGGGCATCTTCCTGATGGCGTCCTTCATCGGCGTCGCCGGCCTGTTCATTCTGCTCGCCGCCGATCTGATCGGGGTGCTTCAGGTGATGATGTATATCGGCGGCATGCTGGTCATGATCCTGTTCATGGTCCTCGTCATGCACGACCCCGGCGGAGCGATGATGGCAGGCATGGACATGAGCCTCGTCGAGCGCTGGTTCAGCAAGGGGCTGGCGCCGCGCAAGCCGATGAAGGGCGGCCATGACAGCCATAAGCATGACGAGAACGATGCTGGGGCCGACCAGCATGAAGGCCACATGCATGCCGAAGCGCATGCCGACCATGACCGCACCATGCAGCACGCCGAACATGGCGGACACGGCGGCCATGGCCAGGAGCACGGCGGCATGGATATGGGCGGCATGGACATGTCGATGGTCACGCCGGTTCGGCCGGCCGCGGCCTGGCTCGCCGTCGCGATTGGCATTGTGCTCGTCGGGATGCTTGTCCTGCGCCCGGCCTGGCCGGTAGTCGACACCCTTCCCGATCCGGATTCGGCGCGCCGCGTCGGCCATCTCCTGATGGAGAAGTACATGGTCGCTTTCGAAGGCGCCGGCTTCCTCATCCTGATCGGCATTTTCGGGGCCGTGCTGCTAGCCCGGCCCTCTATCCATCCCGACGACCCATCGCGGAGCGCCAGGGTCGCCGTCGACGGCAAGCCTGAGCCGATCGCCGACGACCGGCTGATCCCGCTCGCGGGGCCGGGCGAGCAGGCCGAGCATCAAGGGCACCACCGGCACGAGGAGCACGGCGGATGACCATCCCGCTCACCGCCTATCTCGTCGTCGGCGCCATCCTGTTCGCGATTGGCGTCTATACGGTGATCGCGCAGCGCGCCGCGGTCATGATCCTTATGGGAATTGAGGTGCTGCTCAACGCTATCGGCCTCAACATCATCGCCTTCTGGCGCTTCACCGCGCCGACCGACTATTCCGCCCAGATCTTCGCCATCCTCACCATCACCGTCGGCGCTGTCGAAATGGCGATCGGGCTCGCCCTGATGCTGCTGCTCTACCGGCAGCGGCGAACGGTCGAGGTCGATTCCTATGCCGAGCTGAAGCGATGATCGTGCTTGTCGCCATACCGGTCCTGCCGCTTCTCGCCGCCCTGGCCGCTTTCGGCCTCGGTCGCCGCCTGCCTTATGGCGGCGGCGAGCTGATCGTCGGCGCTGTCGCCCTGTCGCTCGTCGGCCTTGTCCTGCTGCCGGACGGCGCGGCCGTCTCCAGGATTTGGTTCGAGAGCGGCGGCCTTCATCTGACGGCCGGTCTCGAAGCAACGCCGCTCACATGGCTCGTCGCCATGGTCGTGGCCGGCGTCGCCTTCGGCGTCAGCCTCTACAGTCTCGGCTATATGGCGAAAAAGCCGGCACGGCCCCGCTTCTTCGCCGAACTCGGCTTGTTCGTCGGCGCCATGCTCACGCTCGTGCTGTCGAACTCGCTCGTCCTTCTGTTCGCAGCCTGGGAGTTGGTCGGCTTCGCCTCCTATCTGCTCATCGGCTTCCATCATGACGAACCTGGCGCGCCGAAGGCCGCCGCCAAGGCGTTCCTGATGACCCGGATTGGCGATGTCGGCCTCCTGCTCGGCTGGCTTCTGGCGCTCGCGGCCACCGGCACGACCGATATCCTGGCTTTGGTCGGCGCGGCCGAAAGTGGACAACTCGCCGCCGCCCCCATCACGCTGATGGCGTTTCTCGTACTTGCGGGCGCGGTCGGCAAAAGCGCCCAACTCCCGCTCACCGGCTGGCTTCCCGACGCCATGATCGGGCCGACGCCGGTTTCGGCGCTGCTGCACTCCGCCACGATGGTTGCCGCCGGCGTTTTCCTGGTCCTGCGGCTCTATCCCGTGTTCGAGGCGGCGCCGGCAGCCCTCGCGGCCCTGTTCTGGATCGGCGCCGCAACCGCGCTGGTCGCCGGGCTGATCGCCACCGCCGAGATGGATCTGAAGCGGGTGCTTGCCTGGTCGACAGCCTCGCAGCTCGGCGAGATGATGGTCGCGCTGGGGCTCGGCGGCCCGCTCGCGGCCACCTTCCACCTCGCCGCGCATGCGGCCTTCAAATCGACCTTGTTCCTCGCCGCCGGCGTCGTGCAGGAGGAGACGGGCACGCGCACGCTCGACCGGCTGGGCGGGCTCGTCCGTACCCTGCCCTTCACCGGCACCGTCTTCCTCATAGCTGCCCTGGCGCTCGCCGGCGTACCGCCGCTCTCCGGCTTCTGGAGCGCCGACGCGATCCTCGCCGTGGCGACACGGCACGGCCTGGGCGCGGCATTCCTGATCGTGCTGCTCGTCCTGCTGGCCGGCATCTATATCGGGCGCGCCGCGACCGCCGCCTTCTTCGGCCAGCGCCGTCCGGCCGCTACAGACAGGCCAGACTGGACCATGCGCACCGGCATGGCGCTGCTCGCGCTCGCCGCCGCCGGCCTCGGCTGGGTGCTTGCCGGAAGGCTCGGCGGCCTCCTGCAATGGCCCGGCGAGCCGGAACCGGACACGCTTTGGCGCGTTGTCGCCATCGCCGCCGGCATTTTGGGACTTATCTTCGGCGCCGTCGGTGCCTGGCGCAGTGCGGAGCCGGCTTTGGGCCCGCTTCCGGCGAGGCTCGGAGCGGGATTGATGGCCGCCACCGAGGCGCCGGCAATGTGGACGATGCGCCTCGCCCAACTTCTCGATCCCGTCGAGATCGGGCTCGACAAGGCGGCGCGGCGTATCGCGGCCGCGGCCGGAGCGCTGGCCGGCTCCGCGCGCTCCACCGAGCGCAATCTCGACCTCGAAGGCCGGCGGGCGGCAGGCGGCATCTGGCGCATGGCCCTCGTCACGGGCCGCGCTGAGGCGCTCGGTTTCGGCCGCGGCGGCGATATGCTCGCCGTCGGCATCGCCTCCGGCGGTGAGCGGCTCAGGGCGCTGCAGGCCGGACGCCTCTATCTCTATACGCTCGCTCTTTTCGTCTGGGCGGCGGCGGCGCTCGTTGCCGGCGCCCTTATGCTCTGGCTGTGAACGGATCCGATGCTGACTCTCGTCATCTTCCTGCCGCTGCTCACCGGCTTCGTCGTGCTCGTCTTGCCGCGCCGCCGCCCGGATCTTGTGCGGCGGACCGCTTTGGCGGGCGCTGCGCTGACGCTGATCGCTGCCATGCTCCTGTGGATCGGCTTCGATCCTAACGGCGGCAATTTGCAATGGCGCATAACCACGCCATGGATCCCGGCGATCGGCGCCAACTTCGATGTCGCCGTCTCGGGCGTCTCGCTGGCACTGATCCTGCTCACCGCGGTGCTGCTCGGCATCGTCATGCTTTATGTACTCCGTGAGCACGACCGGGCGCATGCGCATGCCTTCCTTTTTCTCCTGCTCGGCACCGGCCTTATCGGCCTGTTCGCGGCTCAGGACCTGCTCCTGTTCTATCTGTTCTTCGAGATCGGCCTGGTGCCGATGTATTTTATCGTCGGGATCTGGGGCGGGGAGCGGCGGAGCTACGCGGCGCTGAAATTCTTCCTCTATACCCGCGCCGGCAGCCTCGCCATGCTGCTCGGCTTTCTCGCGCTTTATCTCGCCATGGAGCCGCATACCTTCTCGCTCCCGGCGATCGTGGCGGCGAAGCCGCTGGCGGGAGCCCCGCTCGCTTCGGCGCTCGTCTTCTTCGCTCTCCTGATCGGCTTCGGCGTCAAGCTGCCGCTCGTACCCCTGCACAACTGGCTGCCCGACGCCCATGTCGAGGCGCCGACCGAAGGCAGCGTCGTCCTTGCCGGCCTGCAGCTCAAGATGGGCGGCTACGGCCTGATCGCCATCCTGCTGCCTGTCCTTCCGGAGACGGTGGCGCGGTTCGGCTGGCTCCTGGTTGTCATCGCTCTGGTCTCTATGCTCTACGGCGCGCTCGCCGCGCTCGCCCAGAGCGACATGAAGCGGCTGGTCGCCTACACTTCGATCAACCATATGGCCTATGTGCTGCTCGGCGTCGCCGTAGCCGCGATGACGGGCAATGCCGCGACGCGCCAGCTCGCCCTCAACGGCGCGACTGTGCAAATGGTCAGCCACGGCCTGCTGACAGGCGGCATGTTCCTTATGGTCGGCATGTTGCAACACCGCGCCGGCACGCGCGAGATCGACCGCTTCGGCGGCCTGATCGGGTCCATGCCGGGCTTCAGCTTCCTGTTCGGGCTGCTTGCCTTCGGCTCGCTCGGCCTGCCCGGCCTGTCCGGCTTCATCGCGGAGTTCCAAGTGATCGGCGCCGCCCTGCAGCTTTCCGTATGGGTCGCCGCGGTCACCGTGCTCGGCCTGATCTTCGCCACCGCCGTCTATCTGCGACTAACGGCCGGCGTGCTGATGGGAAGCCCGAGGCCGGATACCAAGGCGCTGCCGCCGCTGGCTTCGCGCGAGGCTTGGTCGGCCGGTATCCTCGCCGTGCTTTCCGTCCTGATCGGCGTCCTGCCGGCGGTCCTCATCGCCGCCATCGACGGCGCAACCCGCATCCTGGCGCAATTCTGATGGCGCAAGCCGCAATTATGAGCTGCATGGACTTGTGGGCCGTTGTGCCCGAAATGGTGCTTGCCGGACTCGCGCTCGCGCTGGTGCCGCTCGCCGGCTGGGCGCGCGGCCGCTGGCGCCGCCTGCCGGCCGGACTTGCCCTTGTCGGTCTCCTCGCCGCCATCGGCCTGACCGCCCCAATGCTGTTGTCAGCGCCGCGGGAGGCCTTCTGCGGCACCTATGCCGTCGATCCGTTCCGCGCCTTCTACCAGCTCGTCATCGAGGCTGGCGCCCTCGTCACCCTGCTGTCGCTCGACGCCCATTTCCGCGGCACGGAGCAGGCGCCGCATGCCCCCGTCGCCCTGCTCATGGCCACCGTCGGCGGTATGGGTCTCGCCGCCGCCACCGATCTCGGCCTGATCGTGCTGTTCCTGCAGATGGTGAGCTTCCCGTCATACCTGCTTGTGCTGCTGGTGCGAAGCGACAAGCCGGCTCAGGAAGCGACGCTCAAATATTTCCTCTACGGTGCGGCCGCGCTGGCGGTGATGGCCTATGGCCTTACCTTCCTGTTTGGCCTGACCGGAAGCCTGAACCTCCGCGCCATCGGCACCGGCCTCGCCGGAGCCGACGCCGCCTGGGTGGCGCTCGCCTTCGGCCTCGTGCTGGTCGGCTATGGCTTCGAGATGACGCTGGTGCCGTTCCACGTCTGGGCGCCCGATGCGTTCCAGGGCGCTACGGCGCCGGTCTCGGGCTTCGTCTCGGTGGTGCCCAAGGTCGCGGCCTTCGCCGGCCTCCTTCGTTTGCTTCTGGAGGTAATGCCGCACGGTCTCGCCGCGTGGCCGCTCGTGCTTGGCCTCCTCGCCGCCGCGACCATGAGCTTCGGCAACCTTGTGGCGCTGCGCCAGACCAGCCTGAAACGCCTGCTTGCCTATTCCAGTATCGCCCAGGCTGGCTATATTCTGATGGCGGTCGCCGTCGCCGAGCGCGGGCCCGGCGCGCTGCCCGCCGTCGGCTATTATCTCGTCGCCTATCTGTGCATGAACCTCGCGGCCTTCGCCGTCCTGGCACAGGTCGAGCGCATGGTCGGCAACGACGACTACAAGGCGATCCGTGGCCTCGGCCAGCGCGCGCCGTGGCCGGCGGCGGCGCTCGCGCTCGCCTTGCTGTCGCTCGCCGGCATCCCGCCGCTCGCCGGCTTCGCCGGCAAGGTGTTCCTGCTCATGGCCGCCATCGACGGCGGCTTCGCCTGGCTCGCGGTGATCGCCGCCGCCAATATGGCCGTGGCGCTCTATTATTACGCAGTCGTCGTTGCCGAGATGTACTTCCGCAAATCCGAACGCGTTGAGGCCGTCGCGCCCGGCGCCGGCTATACCTGGGCCGTCGCTCTGTGCACGGCCGGAACCCTCGCCTTCGGTGTCGCTCCCCGCCTGGTGCTCGATCTCGCGAAGATGGGATCGAATATCCTGCGATAGCTGCTCGCCACAGCCTCCTTTGCAACCGCTGGTCCAACCGGGCGTTGACCCCAAATTTCTACCAACAAGGAGGACCGCAATGAACTATGCCCGTTTCGGCGCAATGATCGCGACATCGACCGTCGCGATGTTCGTGCTGATGTATTTCAACACCTATGCGCTCGACCACATCTTGTTCAGCCAGACACGCGCCTGGATGGCGCTGGTAATGGGCGCGGTCATGGCGCTCATCATGTTGATGTTCATGCTTTCGATGTACAAGAACAAGGCGGCAAACATCGCCATAGTTGCTTGCAGCATCATCGTCTTCGCTGGCGCGTTGTGGCTCGTCCGTAGCCAGGAGACTGTCGATGACGTTTCCTACATGAAAGCGATGATCCCGCATCACTCGATCGCCATCATGACCAGTGAACGTGCACACATTCGCGACCCGCGTGTTCGAAAACTGGCGGATGGGATTATCGACGCGCAGGTCAGGGAGATCGGTGAGATGAAACAGCTCATTGCGAATCTTGAAAAGAACCCGGTGGCGCCGGGTACTGCCGATCTTCCACCGTCCCAACAACAAGGGGCGCAATGATTTTGCCGAGCTGAAGCCTCATTCTGCAACATGGCTTTGACGATACCATGTGTAACCCGTCGTTTCTGCGGATGAGCGAACTTGCGAGCAAGCGGAATTGCATCGGAACGCCAGCGTTTCCGACCCGTGCCGGCTGGCGGCCATGCTCGGTCAGGGCGCCAATCTTTCGTTGTCGTAGCCGGCTGAACGGAGGGCTTCGCGGACCGCATTCTCGTTGGCACCGGTTTCCACGGCAACCGTCGACGCTCCTAGATCGGCTACGACCCGCGCCGTCGGATCGACGCTTTTCACGGCCTTTTCAATCGTGCCGACGCAATGGCCGCAGCTCATTTCCGGGACTTTCAGTTTCAACATCACAGCTCTCCTTGGTTGATGGAGGCGTTATGGGGCTTGCCAACGTTGGAAGGTCAAGGGCGTCCTCACAGCACATGCGACTTTTCTCGACCGCATCGCCCGATCGTGAAAATAGCCCCTTGACCTTACCATCATGGGAACCTTTATCTGTTGATGCAGCTACCCAGACGGAGAGTTGCAAAGACAATGAATGCGGCCACGAAGCATGTTTTAGCCGGATCGGTTCCGGTTTCCGCCCCGAAACTCCAGATCGGCATAGAGGGCATGACCTGCGCGTCCTGCGTGCGACGCGTGGAAAAGGCGATCGCATCCGCACCGGGCGTTGCCAATGCCTCCGTTAATCTGGCGACCGAACGGGCCGAAGTAACGTTTGCCGGCAAGCCGGATATTGCTCCGGTTCTCGCCGCGATTGCTGATGCCGGTTATGCCGCGCGGGAGGAGACAACGGAGCTCGCCATCCAGGGCATGACCTGCGCTTCCTGTGTCGCACGCATTGAAAAGGCGCTGAAGGCGGTGCCCGGCGTGACGGAAGCAAACGTCAATCTTGCAACCGAGCGCGCTACGGTTCGCCTGGTTACAGGCGCAGCTGACGCGGCGACGCTGGTGAAGGTGGTTGCCGCAACCGGCTACGAAGCGCGCGCGGTCGCCACCGATACGGCCGAGGACCAGGTACGCAAAGGTCGCGAAACCGAAATCCGCAATCTCGCCCGCGCACTCGGCATTGCGGCAGTCCTGACGCTGCCTGTCTTCATTCTCGAAATGGGTTCGCATCTGGTGCCATCCTTTCACCACTGGGTGATGATGACGCTCGGGGCCTGGAACTGGCGCCTGCAGTTCGTGCTCACCACGATCGTCCTCTTCGGGCCGGGTCTACGCTTTTTCAGCAAGGGCGTTCCGGCCCTCATCAAGGGCGCGCCTGATATGAACGCGCTGGTGGCGCTGGGTTCAGGCGCGGCCTGGACCTATTCGCTCGTCGCGACCTTCCTGCCCGGCCTGCTGCCGGAAGGAACCGCCAATGTCTATTACGAGGCGGCTGCGGTGATCGTCACGCTGATCCTCACCGGCCGCTTTCTCGAAGCGCGCGCCAAGGGCCGCACCGGCGAGGCGATCAAGAAGCTGGTCGGGCTGCAGGCCAAGACCGCGCGCATCATCCGCGACGGCGTCACGGAAGAAGTCCCCCTCGCCAAGGTGCGGACAGGCGACCTGGTGGTCGTGCGGCCGGGCGAGAAGATCGCCATCGACGGCGAGATCGTCGAGGGCTCGTCCTTCGTCGACGAGGCGATGATCACCGGCGAACCGATGCCGGTTGCCAAGGGCGTCGGCGCCGAGGTGGTGGGCGGCACCATCAACAAGACCGGCAGCTTCACCTTCCGCGCCACCAAGGTGGGTTCCGAGACGCTGCTCGCCCAGATCATCCGCATGGTCGAGGCGGCGCAGGGCGCCAAGCTGCCGATCCAGGCGCTGGTCGACAAGGTGACCGCCTGGTTCGTGCCGGCGGTGATTGCCGCCGCCGTGCTGACCTTCGGAATCTGGCTGGTTTTCGGGCCGGACCCGGCGCTGTCCTTCGCGTTGGTCAACGGCGTTGCCGTGCTGATCATTGCTTGCCCGTGCGCCATGGGTCTCGCCACGCCGACTTCGATCATGGTCGGCACCGGCCGCGCCGCCGAACTCGGCGTGCTGTTCCGCAAGGGTGACGCATTGCAGACGCTGCGCGACGCTACCGTCATCGCATTCGACAAGACCGGGACGCTCACCGAAGGGCGACCCGAACTGACCGACTTCGTCACCTCCGACAGCTTCGCCGAAGATGAAGTTCTGGGGCTCGTCGCTTCCGTCGAAGCGCGCTCCGAGCATCCGGCCGCCGAGGCGATCGCGCAGGCTGCCGGGCAGCGCGGTCTGACACTTGATACCGTCACGGACTTCGAGGCCGTGCCCGGCTTCGGCGTGGGGGGAATGGTCGACGGCCAAAGGGTGGAGGTCGGCGCCGATCGCCTGATGACGAAGCTTGGCCTCAACGTCTCGGCTTTCGGGGCGACAGCGATGCGTCTCGCCGACGAGGGCAAGACCCCGCTCTATGTCGCTGTCGACGGCACGCTGGCGGCGATCATCGCCGTCGCCGACCCGATCAAGAAATCGACGCCCGCCGCGATCCAGGCGCTACACGCGCTCGGCCTCAAGGTGGCGATGGTAACGGGCGACAACCGGCGCACGGCCAAGGCCATCGGGCGACGCATCGGCATCGACGAGATCGTCGCCGAGGTGCTCCCGGACGGCAAAGTCGAGGCGGTGAAGAAGCTCGGAATTGATGGTGCCCGTGTCGCCTTCGTCGGTGACGGCATCAACGACGCGCCGGCGCTCGCCGCGGCTGATGTCGGCATTGCCATTGGCACTGGTACCGACATCGCCATCGAAAGCGCCGATGTCGTGCTGATGTCGGGCGACCTGACCGGCGTGGCTAACGCGATCGCGCTGTCGAAGGCGACGATCCGCAACATCGGCCAGAACCTGTTCTGGGCTTTTGCCTACAACGTGGCGCTGATCCCGGTCGCCGCCGGCCTGCTCTATCCGATGAACGGCACGCTGCTGTCGCCGATGCTGGCCGCTGGCGCCATGGCGCTTTCCAGCGTCTTCGTGCTGACCAACGCGCTCAGGCTGAAGCGTTTCCGGGCACCGCTTGCGGCCGGCTGTCAGCAGCCTTCAGGGCAGTCCGAGCTATCTCCGGCAGAATAGCTCAAAGGCCCGCGCCAGTTCCGACGCGGGCTCCCACCACCAGGAAGATACCAACATGACTACCGAGATTGTATCATCCATCGAGATCTACACCACGCCGACCTGCCCCGACTGCCATGCCCTGAAGACCTGGCTGGCTAAACTCGATGTGCCATTCGTCGAACACGGCCTCACCAGGCCGGAAATCGCCGAAGAAGCGAAGCGGCGTGCCGGTGTGCGCGTTGCCCCCGTCACGGTGATCGGAAAAGACATTTTCTATGGCACGTTCCTCGACCAGCGCCCACGCATCTCGGCAAGGCTCGGCCTGGAGCAGGCCGCCTGAAGAGGATCGGGCGAACAAGGTCCATTTGCCACATGCCTACCTTACCGTCGAAATCTCCACCCCGGATGCCCACCTGCAAGCCTCACACACACAGGAGTTGCTCATGAACATAGGTGAAGCAGCAGCAGCCTCCGGCGTCTCGGCCAAGATGATCCGCTACTATGAATCGATTGGGTTGATACCGAGCGTGTCCCGCACCGACGCCGGTTACCGCGTCTATTCTGACGACGACATTCACACACTCCGCTTCATTCGCCGTGCACGCGACCTGGGCTTTTCCGTCGAGCAGATGGGCAATCTGCTGGCACTTTGGAGCGACAGGTCGCGTGCCAGCGCCGACGTCAAGCAGATCGCGCTCGATCATATCGCCGAGCTCGAGCGGAAAATGCGCGAGTTGCGGGACATGACGAAGGCGCTTCGGCACTTGGCCGACCATTGTCAGGGGGATGGACGGCCGCACTGCCCGATCATCGAGGACCTTTCCAAGGGCCACGAAGCCGCGCCGTCCAGTCCCAAACAGACCAAACGCCGCATTGACCCTGTTAGGCAGCGGCAGGCTTTCTAGGGATTTGGTTCGGCCCAGCCGCACTCGATACAAATTAGGAGAACGATTGATGCAACGACGCACTTTCCTGGCAGGCTTGGCCGCACTCGCTGCTACTGGACCAGCCGCCGCGCAGATGAAGATGGACGGCATGAAGCACGATATGCCAGGAATGGGCGGACATGCTGGTCACGACATGGGGACATCGACAAGCGCGACGCCCGTGCTGCCGGAAGGTCAGCCACTGCGTGATCTGATGCGGCTGGCGAATGAATCGACGGTGCCCGGATCCTTCAAGGCAAAACTGGCGGCTGAGCCGGCCGTGGCGCGTTATGCCGAGGGGATCGACACGCCGATCCTCGGTTATAACGGCACAAGCCCCGGCCCGCTGATCGAGGTGAACGAGGGCGACCGGGTCGAGATCGAGTTCGCCAACAACATTCCCGACGAGATAAGCACAATCCACTGGCACGGCATGCCGGTGCCTGCCGACCAGGACGGCAACCCGATGGACCCGGTCGCATCAGGTAGCGATCGGACCTATGTTTTCGATCTACCGGAAGGCAGTGCCGCCTCCTATTGGTATCACCCGCATCCGCACGGCAAGACGGCCCAGCAGGTCTATCGCGGCCTTGCCGGCGCATTCCTGGTCAAGCCGAAGGTCGATCCGATTCCGGCCGAGTATGGCGATACGATTGTTATGTTCACCGACCTGAGGCTCGCGGCGGATGGGATCATGCCGGCCAGCACCATGGCCGACATGATGAACGGGCGCGTCGGCGATCATGTGCTGGTCAATGGTCAGAAAAATCCGTCGCTTGCTTTGAAGCGTGGCGAGAAGCGTCGCCTGCGCCTTTACAACGCGACCAATGCGCGCTTCCTGCGGCTGACGTTCGAGAATGCGAGCATGGTCGTCGTCGGCACCGACGGCGGCTTGCTGGAGAAGCCAGTCCCCGTAGACGAAATCCTGCTGACGCCAGCCGAGCGTGTTGAGCTTGTCGTCACGTTCGAGAAGCCTGGCGCAGTAATCCTACGTACGCTCGACTATGACCGCGGCTGGATGGGATCTGACAAGCCTAAAGATGCGGGGATAGCGCTGCTCACCGCAAACGTTTCGGAAACGCCGGCAGACCCGGTTCCACCACTTCCTGAAAAATTGCGCTCCATAAAACCGCTCGGCACCGCTGCGGTGACCCGACGTTTTGTCTTCACCGAATCCATGGAGATGGATGCCGGCGGCATGTCCATGCGATCGCATGACATGCAGATGGGATCTGACAGCATGGCGATGATCTCCGACCAGATGAAAATGCAGTTCCTCATCAACGGGGTCGTCTTCGACATGAATCGGGTCGATGTCGTCTCGAAAGTTGGGGACGTCGAGCTGTGGGAGGTGGTCAACCAGTCCGACATGGACCATCCCTTCCACGTGCACGGCACGCAGTTCCAGGTGGTCGAACACGAGCTGAGCGGCAAGGTGACGAAGCCGACCTACTTGTCCTGGAAGGACACAGTCAACGTTATGCAAGGCGAGACCGTGCGTCTGCTGCTGCGTCAGGATATGTCAGGGCGGCGCATGTATCACTGCCATATCCTGGAACATGAGGACCTTGGCATGATGGGGATCGTTGATGTGCAGGCGTAGAAGACGGGCAGTTCCTTCGGCGTCTGAAAGCGGCGATCGGCGCTCATAACCACGGCATGGCAGGAAATACTGTCCGGCATTTCAACCGCTGTTGGCTTACGGAACCAAGGCTTCGCTCAATGACAACGATATACCAACGCTGGTCCTCTCGGTGGCCTGTGTGTTATCGACTGGCCGCCTCAGCAGGCGCGGAGGCGTCATGGGGCGCGCCAGTAACCGATGATAGCGGTCCGGGACTGTGCGTAGTTTGGGAACCAGTCCCGATGTGACGAGCCCCCTTCATTCTCCGGGGGCTGGCAGTATTTCCGTCGTCTTTCCGGTCACTCGATATGCGAGAAGCCCGAGCCATTCGTGCGCGGCGATATCGGTGAAGTCCAACCCGCCCGCGATTGTGCTAACGGGACGGCGCAGGTCCCTCGGCCTCGTCCGGTAATCGACCGGATAAGGAATGATCGGGAAATTGGCCGCTCTGAACGACGCCACGGCCCGCGGCATGTTGTAGGCCGATGTCACAAGCAGCCAATTCTCGCTAGGTCTTGGCTTGGCTGCGGCAACGCTTTCGATCGCGTTCTCAAACGTCGTGCGTGACCGTTCCTCGAGTTCGATACGCGCTTCGGGAACACCAAGATCGACCAACAGCCGGCGACCGCCTTCGGATTCGCTGTATGCCTGATCGCTGATCGTATGAGCTATGCCACCGGACAGGAGAATGCGTGCATCGGGATAGTGCCGAGCAAGCGCCGCCACGGCAAAGATGCGTTCGGCGTTGTCGTTGACGGCAACGCTGCCGCGATCCTCCGAAATGTGAATGTCGACGGCCCCGCCGAGCATGACGATGCCGGCGACGGAAGCCGGCATCTGCGGAGCCGGGAAGCGGTCCTCCAGTGCCGTGACAAGCGCCGGCCCAAGCGGCGACCAGCCTGCCACAGCGAGGAGGAAGGTCGCGACGACGAGCAGGCCAATGCCGATGCCTTTTCGCCACAGAAGCAGCGCCAGAATGCCCAGAATTGCGATGAAGGCAATGTCGTTCGAGGGCAGCAGCGCCGATTGGATCAGCTTCGATAGGAAGAACATGCTCTCCATTTCCTGATGTTAATTCTCGCCAGCACCGCGCCAGGCCCGGCGCGACTGTCCGATCCTAGTCATGCGCTTTTTCGAAGACGGCTCCGTAGTGGTAAGGCGGCAGTTCGACCAGTTCAGCGAAAGCCAGGCCGCCTGCTTCGACGGCTTCGATGGTCTGTCGCGGCGTCATCCGCAACCCGGTCCTGGGTCCGCGCGGCGCACCAAGAACAACCGTCTCCTCACGTGGACGGTGGTGCCAGTTGACGATTGCAACACGGCCTCCCGGTTTGAGGACAGAGCGCACGGCGCCGGCCAGAAGCGGTTGATCGGGCACGCCGTGAAATGCGTTCGCCATGAAGACGAAACTGGGGGCCCATTGAACCAGCCCGCCCAGATCGTGGGCGGAGCCCGCCACGACGTCGCAATTGGCGATGCCTTTTTGATCCAGCCGGCGCCGCGCCAAGCGAAGCAAGCCGGCATCTATGTCGATCGCGGCAACGCGACGCGCAATCCTGGCTATCGGCAACGTAAACAAACCATCGCCGGAACAGAGGTCGACTACATCCATGCCATGCTTGACGCCGACCGCAGCAACCACGGCAGCCGGATCGGGCCACAATGCTTCCCACCACTCGGCGTCGGGCATTTCAGTGCCGTCGAAAAATCCGGGAAGATTGGCGCTCATCGCGGCGAAAGGTCCGTTCGTTGCCTGGAGGCGGTTCATCTCAGACAGCAAGATATCGAAAGCCTTGCTGTGGCCCGACGTTGCGGCCGGTCGTGGCCAGATAGACGTTGCGATGAACCGTGATCACTTCCTGAAAATGGTAAAAAACTCCCTAGACCCAACTAAGCGTAACGGCGGCCACCGCGCCATAACGCAATGCCTTGGCAAGCGCGACGACGGCGACGAAACGCCATAGCGGTTCGCGCAAGGCTCCGGCAACAATGGTAATCGGATCGCCTATGATAGGCACCCAACTTAGCAGCAAACTCCAGCGGCCGTAGCGGCGAAAAAGAAGCTCGGCTCGCTCGAACATTCGAGCTTTCACCGGGAACCACCTTCGGTCGCGAAAGCGCTCGATCTCTCTGCCGATCCACCAATTGACGACCGATCCGATAACGTTGCCGGTACTGGCGACCGCGATCAGCAACAGGGGTGGCAAGGCGCCGGCGATCAAAAGTCCGGCAAGCGCCGCTTCCGACTGCATCGGCAGGATGGTCGCCGCCGTGAGCGCCGTCAGGAACAGACCGACACAGGCGGCAAGATCAATCATCGTAGATCCATTAGAGGCACGAAATTTGCGCTTTGCTAGGCTGCGAGAGAGCCGATACTCAGAGATATTTGGTGATTCCCTTGAATTCGTCGATGGACCGGCGTTGTCCGCGGGCAAGCGGGCCAACCGCCTCCTCAAGGCAGTGGTCGAGGTGGTCCTGAATGAGCGTGCGCTTCGCCTGCACGATCGCCTTTTCGACAGCCTGCAGCTGCTGGGCGATCTCAAGGCATGGCTTGCCAGTTTCGACCATTGCAATCACGCTGTGCAGATGGCCTTCGGCGCGCCTGAGCCGGTTGATGATGTTGGGATGAGACGCATGGAGATGGCTTGTCATTTTGCTTTGCTCTCCTCCGTGGCGGATAATGGTCAAGGCCATAGGCCGTTACAGCGACACATTTGGTCGCCATCGCGTCGGCACGCTGCGGCGCTGCGACATGCGTATGAACAGGTCGTTCGGGTCAATGCGCATGATGCGCCGGCTCTTCCATGCGAAACGGCAGCGTTTCCATGCGACTATCGCCGCTCAATTCCAGTTCGGCGTCAAACTCATGCGGCTCGGCGGGGGCCGACGCGCTCTGATAAACGTGATGGTCGTCCTCGAGCGGGAGCAGCGGCAAGGTCTCGACCCCGGTCGGCCGATGGATATGCACCGTTGCGCGCAGCCCGGCCGCATGCCGCGAGACGTCGAGCCGCATCCGTTCGCCGGTTGGCGTGTCGACGATGCGCAGGGATCCCGTGGCAAGCCCCGAGTCCACCTTGAACAGCGACGGCGCGTGATGATGCTCATGCTGCGGCCAAGCGTAAACGGCATCGGACGCCAGGCTGGGGCGATCAAACTGCACGGTGGCCGCGCTCAATGACGGTAGGTGGGCCTTGAGCTCATTCTGTAGGGCCGCCGCGATCGCGCTTCCCTCGGCGACCGTCAAACCACCGTCGACGGTAATCGTCATATCGGCGCGGAGCTGGTGGCCGAGCCATCGCGCCTTGGCGTCGACGACCTTCACGATCCCCGGAACATGCTCGGCCGCATGCCGGAGTTCCTCGATCACGTCGGGCTCGATGCCGTCGAGGCTTCTGGTGACCACTGCTCGCGCCGATTGCCAGACGATGCCGAAGATGGCGATCGTGATGAGAAGACCGACGATCGGGTCGGCCAACGGAAAGCCGAACCACACACCAAGCGCACCCAGAACCACGGCCAAACTGGTCAGCCCGTCTGTGCGGGCGTGATAGCCGTCGGCGATCAACGCGGCGCTGTTCATCTCGCGACCGACCTTGATGCGGAAGATCGCGACCGCCTCGTTGCCGATGAAGCCGACCACGCCCGCTATTGCTACCGCGAGAAGCTGAGTGACAGGCTGCGGATGGATTAGCCTGTCGATCGCCTCGTAGCCTGCCACGATCGCGCTGAACAGGATGATCAGCACGATCAGCATGCCGGCAAGGTCCTCGACCCGGCCAAGACCATAGTTGAACCGCGCCGTCGGGTTTCGGCGCACGAGCACAAAGGCCACCCAGAGCGGGATCGCAGTGGTGGCATCGCCAACATTGTGGATCGTGTCGGCGAGCAAGGCGATGCTGCCCGAATAGAAAACGACGATCAACTGCAGCACCGCCGTGATCGCCAGGATGACGAACGACCACTTGATCGCCCAGATGCCGCGTTCCGACGTGGCGATGCTCGGGTCGACGACGCCATGCGTATGACCATGCCCGCCCTCGCCATGCGAACCCTCGTCATGCGAATGGCCATGGGCGCCATGTGCATGAACGTTGTCGCCGAAGCCGAACCATTCCTTGATGCTTGCCGCCATTCTTTTTCTCCGGATCCATGCAATTGGAGTCGGCTCGGCCGTCAGCAGGCCCATCACCAGGTTCGTGAGCGCCTTTGTTGACTGATACTATCCTCTAGGAGGGGATGATATCAAGTGTTGGAAGTGCTGGGCCGAAATGCCGATGGCGCCGGACCGGTCTTCCAACGTCTCCCCTGGTCGGACGCCTCTCGGCAGGAGGCTGGAAGCCCCTCATGCGCCGGCTTTGAACCAATTTCGCAAGACTGGGACGATATGGGTGCGCGATGATTGTTCTTTCATTTTGAATTTGTGGCCTCGATACTGGGAGCCTCCTCTGGAGGGATTGTTGGGCGAGATAGACAAGGACTCCTGGCCGGGCAGAACTAAACGTTGGGCGCGTACGATTAAGCGTGACGTCGTGGCGCTCTGGATCGCGGCCCGCGACCCGCGAGTGCCTTGGCATGTCAAAGCCTTCTGCGCTTCGATCGCGGCGTACGCGCTGTCGCCGATCGACCTCATCCCCGACTTCATCCCGGTTTTCGGCTATCTCGACGACCTGATTCTAGTTCCACTGGGAATCCTGCTTGCGGTCCGTATGATCCCATCGGACCTGATGTTGGAGTTTCGCGCCGAGGCGGATCTCAGATCTGATCGTCCGGTCAGCCGAGCCGCCGGCGCTGCCATCATTGCGATATGGGTTGGGATGGCTGGCCTGTTGATTTGGGCATTTTGGCCGGGCGCCTTCGGAGATTGAGACGGAAGCTTTTCGCCAGGTGCTGCCTTCAAGAAGTCCGAGTCGGTCAGAACTTCCGATTCCCGACAGCATCCTCTTTGCCTTTCATGCGACTTTGGGGAAGTGCCTGCAGATTGCGAGAACTACGATTAAAAACGCCTTGGATGCGACCATCCGCAATACCGAAAATCCCGTAGCTTCACCTACCGTTGCGAGCCACTCCGCAATCGAGCCAGACTCTCGTCCTCAGTGAGGTTGACCTCAAAAGCAAACACTAAAACGCTTATCCGCGGCGGTGCACCACCACGAAAAGGATCGCGACCAACAGCACGTTGGCCACCGCCAAGCCGAAGAGCACGGCCAACCCCACGGTCGCGCCGAAGTGGTCGATGAGGAATGCGCCGGCCAACGGCGACGCGGCCTGCATGACGAGGCTCGGCATCGCGATGCGGCCCATGATGGCCGGATAGCGTTCTTCCCCGAACACGGCCAGTGGCAGCGTGCCGCGCGCGATCGACTCGATGCCGATCCCGGCCCCATAGCAAATCAGTGCGAGCGGCAGGATCGGAAATCCGGACCACAACAACCCGACGCCGGCCGCCACGAACAAAACGGATGCAAGCTTGGTCCAGACCGGATGATGAAACCGGCTGATTACCATTTCGATGGCGCGGGCCCCGACCTGCGACGGTCCAACCATCGCGCCGAGGGCGACAGCCGAGGCCAGCGCCATGCCCCTCGTCTGCAAAATGGTCAGAAGATGAACCGACAGCAGCGCTGAGATCATCGAACTGATCGTGACGACCAGCGCGATCAGGATGAATAACAGTTTCGAGCCTGCAGGCACCGGAAGCGAGAAGCGGCGCTTGCGCGGGCCATCGGCAGAAGCGCCGCCCGGGCGGGACGCCTCCCGAGGCAGCACAAATAGATAAAGGGGAAAAAGCACCAGAAGGTGGACGCCGGCGTAGGCCATGCATGTGCCGCGCCAGCCGAGTTCGGAGACGAGCACAGCCGACAGCGGCCAGCACACGGTGCTGGCGAGGCCGCCGAACAGCGTCAGCGTCGTGATGGTGGCGCGCGCGCTTTTGCCGTAAATCCGTCCCAGTGTGGAGAACGCCGCATCATAGAGACCGGCGCCCATGCCGATGCCGAGAACCACCCAGGAGGCGACAAAGACTCCGATGTTGGGCGATATTGCGAGACCGGTCAGTCCTATCGCCAGCAAGACGGCGCTCGTCGCGAGCACGAGGCGTCCGCCGAAACGCTGGATGCTATCGCCGACGTGCGGCGAGACCAGGCCGGCGACAAGAAGCCCGAGCGAGAGGCCGCCGACGATCCAAGCTAGCGGCCAGCCGGTGTCATCGGCGATCGGCTTGGCCAGCACCGCGAGCAGGTAGTAGGACGTGCCCCAGGCGAGAATCTGGGTGACGCCGAGCACGGGGACGACCGTCCAGCGGGACGGGCTTTCGCCAACAGGCGCCGATCCGTTCGCGGCGGCCAGGCTCACGCGGCGACCCCGCATCCGCAGCCGTCCTTGCCGGCATCCTTTGCGTCCGCGTCGGCGACGCAGCAGGCGTCGGCTCCGTCTTGAGCCTGACCGCCGCAGCATCCAGCGGCCGCGCCGCCCTCGACCTGGAACGTAGTCGTGCAGACGCCAGTCTCTGGCAGCACGAGTTGCACGTTGTCGGCCGCGGTCATGTCGCCGGCGAGCGCGGCTGCGATGGAGCGGACCTGTTCGTAGCCGGTGAGCAGCAGGAACGTCGGTGCGCGGCCGTAGCTCTTGATGCCCGCCGTGTAGAAGCCAGGCTCAGGATGCGCCAGTTCGCGATGGCCGTGCGGGGGCACCGACCCGCAATAGTGCTCGTTCGGGTCAATCAGCGGCCCGAGCGCCTTGGCGCTTTCCAGCCAGGGATCAAGGTCCACCCGCAACTCGCGCGTCAGCGTCAGGTCGGGACGCTGACCGGTCGCTGCGACAATCCGGTCGATGGGACCGATGGTGTGCGGTCCCTCCGAAGTCTCGCCGTCGACGACAAGCCGGCCAGCTTCCTCGCGGATGCGCGTGACCGCGAAGCCGGCGACGAGCGGCACGCGCCCGCTCTCGACCAGGTCTCGCGTCTCCGCGCCAAGTTCGCCGCGTTCCGGCAACTGATCCGCGTCGCCACCGCCATAGATACGGATGAGGTTGGTGCCCCGCGTGGCCCAGATCGCTTTGGTGGCCGCATCGTCTGCGGCGAGGCGAACAAGATCCAGCAGCGCGTTCGCGGCGGAGTGGCCCGCTCCGACCACAAGCGTCTCGCGGCCGCTGTAAAGCTCGCGGTCACGGCCAAGCACGTCGGGGATGCCATAGGCGATACGATCGGGAAATTCGGCCTCACCCTCGGCCGGCAGCCCACTCGACCCAAGTGGGTTTGGACTGCTCCAGGTGCCGGATGCATCGATAACGGCCCGCGCCAGATCGCGGCGAACGCCATTTGCCGTCGTGACCGACAGCACGAACGGGTGCTCTTCGCGGTTCCGGCTGACCACCTTGTCCAGCCCAAGCCTGGAAATTGCCGTGACCCTGGCTCCAGTCTCGATGGTTCTCGCGAGTTCCGGCGTCGCGGCCAGAGGCTCAAGATAATTTCGGACGATTTCGGCGCCGGTCGGGAACGTGTGGGTAGGAGGCAGCCGCCATCCCTGGCGCTCGAGCAGCGTAACGGATGCCTCGTCCACGCAATAGCGCCAGGGCGTGAAGACGCGGACATGGCCCCAGTCGCGCAAGTTCGCGCCAACGGATGCGCCGGCTTCATAGAGTTTCACCGGAAGGCCGCGCGCCACGAGGTGCGCGGCGGCGGCGAGGCCGACTGGTCCGCCGCCGATAACGGCTACGGGCGGATTGGAGCGATCGATCATGTTCATGCCTCCGATTTTCCTAGCGGCAAGGATGGAAGATGAATCAGGTCCACATTGGACCCTGGCAACACAGCCACCTGAAAACCGAGGACGGATCCCGGAAATAGGTCGACCGGATAGTTGTGTTCATGGCGCGTGTCGGGCTGATGTCGGGGCGTTGCGGGCGGATGAGCCCGCCGTTCCGGCCAGCCTTTGGTCGGGATCGGACAGATCCGCCAAGGGCGGAGATACCTTCGATGAAGCGAAACATTTGCTCATCCTTTCTAGATTCTAGAAACATCGAAATTCGTTGCGCAGAAACCTATGCAGCTTCATTTGTCGACGTTTGCAGGCATTTGGCGTCGAGGCAGCATTCATCCACCAGGAAGCCGACGAGCCCATCCATGGCCGGGTAGTTGGCGCGGCAGATCAGTGTCGTTGCATGGCGCTCCTGCGTCACCAGTCCGGTGACGATCAGCCTTTGCAGGTGATGCGACAGCGTGGAGCCAGGGATGCCGAGCTTTTCCTGAAGTCCGCCGACCGCCAAACCGGCGTCGCCAGCCCTGACAAGAGCGCGATAGACCTGCAGCCGGGTCGGGTTGCCCAGCGCTTCGAGCTGTTTCGCTGCTTTTTCGAGTTTCATGGAAATAGGATATGCCCCGAAGGCGGGGTCGTCAACATAATTTCGAATAATATCGAAATACACCCTAGATCGAACGCTGGTTCACCCGCTTCGAGACTTCTTCCGCGCTTTCGACCCGTTCGGAATAGCGGTCGGTCAGATAGTCGGTTCGATCGCGCAGGAGCAGCGTGAACTTCATCAACTCCTCCATCACGTCGACGACACGGTTGTAGTAGGCCGACGGCTTCATGCGCCCTTCGGCGTCGAACTCGTTGAACGCCTTGGCCACCGAAGACTGGTTGGGAATGGTGAACATGCGCATCCAGCGTCCAAGCACGCGAAGCTGATTGACCGCGTTGAAGCTCTGCGACCCGCCACAGACCTGCATGACCGCGAGCGTGCGGCCCTGCGTCGGTCGCATGCCGCCCATCGAGAGCGGCAGCCAGTCGATCTGCGCCTTCATGATGCCCGTCATCGCGCCGTGGCGTTCCGGTGAGCACCAGACCTGGCCCTCGGACCAAAGCGACAGCTCGCGCAATTCCTCGACCTTGGGATGATCGGCGGTCGTCGAGTCCGGCAGCGGCAGCCCGGCGGGATTGAAGATGCGGACCTCGGCGCCGAGCCGACGCAGGATGCGGGCGGCCTCCTCCGTGGCGAGCCGCGAATAGGATCGTTCGCGCAAGGAGCCGTAGAGCATGAGGATGCGCGGCGCGTAATCCGCTCGCGGACCATCGAACAGCGCTGCCCGGTCAACCGCGTGGAACTGTGCTTCGTCGATATTCGGCAGCGTGTCGACATGGGCGGGATCGTCGGTCATGAAACTCCGTTTCGCCGCCGCCTCCTCACGGCGCATATTTCGATAAACTTGAAAATATAGATATGATGTCTCTATCCGTCGATCAAGCCCCTCTTTCGGACTTGCTCAATGACTCAGGCGACGCGCTTGCCCTCGGCGTTGATGACGACCTCGCCATCCTCTTTGGTGAAGGGGCCGATGTCGGGATCGGGCAGGATGTCGAGCACGGCCTCGGAAGGTCGGGCCAGCATGACGCCGAGCGGCGTCACCACGATCGGGCGGTTGATCAGGATCGGATGCGCCAGCATGATGTCGATCAGCTCGTCATCGCTCCATTTCGGATCGGCAAGACCAAGATCACCGTAGGGTGTGCCCTTCTCGCGCAGCAACTGGCGGGGCGTCATGTTCATCGCGGCCAGAAGCTCGATAAGCCTTTCACGCGACGGTGGCGTCTTCAGATATTCGATGACGTCCGGATTATCACCGGACTGGCGGATCATGGCGAGCGTGTTGCGTGACGTGCCGCAATCGGGATTGTGATAGATGATGATGGTCATGAGGCGTCCTCAGGAGTGTTTCTTGACTGCGGCGCCGCGCTCATACCAGCCCTTCGACCGGTTCACGATCCAGACGACCGACAGCATGACGGGCACCTCAACCAGAACGCCAACAACGGTGGCAAGCGCGGCGCCCGAAGTGAAGCCAAAGAGGCTTATCGCCGCCGCCACAGCCAGTTCGAAGAAGTTCGACGCGCCGATGAGCGCGGACGGACCGGCAACGCAGTGCTGTTCGCCGGATATGCGATTGAGCAGATAGGCCAGACCGGAATTGAAATAGACCTGGATGAGGATCGGCACTGCGAGAAGCGCGATGATCGCCGGCTGGGCCATGATCTGTTCGCCCTGGAAGCCGAACAGAAGCACCAGCGTCGCCAAAAGAGCGGCCAAGGACAATGGCTGGATTGCCCGCAACAATCGATCGAGCGCGGCCTGGCCTCCCTTATTGAGCAATCCACGGCGCAGGATCTGGGCAGTGACGACCGGGATGACGATATAGAGGACGACGGACAGGACGAGCGTAGCCCACGGCACGGTGATCGCGGACAGTCCGAGCAACAGGCCGACGATCGGTGCGAAGGCCACCACCATGACTGCATCGTTCAAGGCAACTTGCGACAGGGTGAAATGCGGCTCGCCTTTGGTCAGGTTCGACCATACGAACACCATCGCAGTGCACGGCGCGGCGGCGAGGATGATCAGTCCGGCGATGTAGGAATCGATCTGCCCCGCGGGCAGGTAAGGTCGGAACAGCCAGCCGACGAAGAGCCAGCCGAGCAGCGCCATGGAAAACGGCTTCACCGCCCAGTTGACCAGCAGCGTCACGCCGATGCCACGCCAGTGCTGGCCGACTTCCCGCAAGGCGCTGAAGTCGATCTTCAGGAGCATCGGAATGACCATCAGCCAGATCAGCACGGCGACGGGGATGTTGACCTTGGCGATTTCGGCTGCGCCGATCGCATGGAACACGCCCGGCAACAAGGTGCCGAGCATAATTCCGGCGGCGATACATAGCGCCACCCAGACGGTCAGGTATTTTTCGAAGAAACCGATCGTGGCGGGTGCAAGCTCGCCGGATGGTACAGCAGTATCGGACATGGTTGTGTCTTCACCCTGCCTTGGGAATATCGCGGCCGATTTCATCGAGGCGCTTCTGCAGCGAAAGCTTGTCGATCATCCGCATAGGCAGGCTGACGAAGATCGAGATGCGGTTGTTCAACATGCGGAATGCCTCGGCGAAGGCGAGGTGCTTTTCCGCTTCGGTGCCTTCGGCGGCCGCAGGATCGGGGATACCCCAATGCGCCGTCATCGGCTGCCCCGGCCAGACCGGACAGGTCTCGCCCGCCGCGTCGTCGCAGACGGTGAAGACGAAATCCATCTGCGGGGCGCCGGGTTCGGCGAACTCGTCCCACGGTTTCGACCGCGCGAAAGACGTGTCGTAGTTCAGGCTTTTCAGCAGATCGATGGCAAAGGGATGCACCTGACCCTTCGGATGCGAACCTGCCGAAAAGGCCTTGAACCGGCCGCCTCCCAGGCGATTGAGAATAGCCTCTGCCATGATCGAGCGCGCCGAGTTTCCGGTGCACAGGAAAAGGACGTTCAAGAGTTGGTCCGACATCGCTTGCTCCTTCAGCAGTTGCAGGTTACGGCCTCGATGACGGGCTGGCACAGCTCGGGCGAACCGTTGCAGCAATCCTCCATCAGATAGGCGAGCAGGTCTCGGAAGCCGGTCATGTCGGCGATGTAGCGCACGACACGACCGTCGCGCTCCGCCTTGACAAGCCCAGCATGCGACAGGATCTTCAGATGAGCGGACGCCGTGTTCTGGACGGCGCCCAGACGCGTCGCGATCTCTCCGGCGGGAACCCCTTCCTGGCCGGCTTTCACCAGCAGCCGAAAGATGTCGAGCCGCGTCTCCTGTCCCAGAGCGGCCAGCGCCGCCAAAGCCGAGTTCTTATCCATATATCCGTGATTCCAGATTGATCTATCGCTACCTACGCCATGTGACGGCCGTGTGACAATCCTTTTGTCAGCCGATAAATTCGAAGCGTAGGGCGAGGCCGGGCTCGACGCCATCGGTGTCGGGTGGCAGGAGCGCTATCCCGTCGGCGCCGGCGAGAGCCGAGAGGCTAGCCGAGGACCCGCGGCCAAGCATCTCGAGCATAGGGACGCCGTCCGAATCCAGCGATTGAATCCGTACTGGGATAAACTCTGTCCGGCCCATGGGCTTTTTATATGAGAATGCCGAGCGCGCGGGCTGCCAATCCGGGTAAACGTGAAGCAGTCTGGCCGCCTTGCGAATCGCGGGCAAGGCAATCTGCCGGAATGTAACCAGGGCGGCGTTGGGATTGCCCGGCAGGGCTGCGATGAGCGTCCGTCCAGCCCGGCCGATCTTGACCGGCTTGCCTGGCCGCATCGCAACCTTGAGGACATCGAACCCGGCGCCGCTGTCGCTCAAAACCGCGGCAACGTGGTCTTCTTCTCCTGCGGACACACCCCCTGTCGTAATCAACACGTCCGAGCAGGCGATTGCTTCGCGGATCGCCGTCAGCAAGCATTCGTGGTCGTCGGAGACTATCCCAAGATCCACAACATCGACCCACACGAGCGACGCCAGGCTCGAAAGCAGCATGGTGCGGTTGGAATTGTAGATCTGGCCCGGACCGAGCCAGTCGCCCGGTTCGCGCAACTCGTTTCCGGTCGAGATGATCGCGACCCGCACCTTGCGAAAGACCTCGATCTCGGCGATGCCGACGCCGGCCAGCAGCGCGAGTTTTTGCGACGACAGCGCCGCGCCGGCCTCCACTAGCACGTCGCCGCGATGCACGTCCTCGCCCGCCGGTCGAACGTTCTGTCCCGGCCTCGGCCTCTCGGAGATGATCACCGCATCGCCGTCACGTTGGCACCGCTCCTGCATCACGACGGTGTCGAAGCCTGCCGGCATAGGCGCGCCGGTGAATATCCGAACCGCCGACCCGGCCGCACCGGCGGGCGGAGCGTCGCCGGCTCGCACGCGCCCCTCGACCGGCAGGGTCCACGGTCCCAAGCCCGCCAGGTCGGCGCTCCGGATCGCGTAGCCATCCATCGCGGAATTGTCGAAAGGAGGCAGCGCCATGGGCGAGACAATTTCGGCCGCCAGCACCCGCCCGAGCGCCTGCAGCAAGGGAAGCCGTTCCGTTTCCGTCACCGGGTGAACAGCCGCGACCGCCTTTGCCGTTGCAATGTCGACGGCAATGACCTGCCCGCTCGCGCCAACCGAGCAGGCGCTTTCGGGCAGGGAAACGGCTGCGTCCATCGTGCCTCCTATCCCGAAACGCTCTTCAGATAGGCGATGACGTCTTTGATCTGCTGTGGGTTCTTGAGGCCCGGGAATGCCATCCGGTTTCCTGGAACCTTTGCCTTCGGATCGGCAAGATACGCGGAGAGGTTCTGCTCGTCCCACACCAGCCCGCCGGCACCCGCCGCCTTCATCGCGGCCGAATAGTTGAACCCCGCTTCCGTCCCGGCCGTGCGGCCAACGACGCCCTTCAGGGTCGGTCCGAGCTTGTTGACGCCTTTTTCGGCGTCGTGGCAGGCCATGCATTTGCGGAACACGCCTTTTCCGGCATCGGCGTCCTGCGCCCCGACTGTGCCGGCAATCGGCAGCAGCATGAGCGCAAGGGCGATCGTTCGTTCAATACGCAGCAAATTCTTTCTCCATTTCGTGGGTCAAGCGATAGCGCGCCGTGACAACTCATGTCACGGCGCGCCGATCTTGCCGGGGTCAGCTCACGCTGTAGTGTTTGTCCTTGAAGGACAGGTGCTTCACCGAAGCGGGCGCGTCGGAAATCTTCCGGATGTCGCCCCAGGTCTGCTTGTAGTTCGGAACGATCAACTCATTCGTTCCGGCATTGACGACATTGCCCTGCACACCCGTCGGAAAGCCGAACAGCATGAAGGTTTCGCCAGGCCGCGCCGAAGCCGTCGGATAGGCCATCGCCTGCGTCGAGCCCGCTTCGTTGTAGACCTCGACCAGATCGCCTTCCTTGACGCCGACCTTGGCCATGTCGTCGGGGTGCATCTCGATGAACGGGAACGGCCAGCGGTCCATGACGAAGTCGTTCTCGACGTCGAGATAGGCGGACTGCCAGATCTGGTTGGCCCGGCCGTTGTTGATCAGGAAGGGGTATTTGCTCTTCTGCTCTTCCTTGCCCGGCGCCTGCAAGCCGCGCCATTCGGCCTCGAGAAAGCTTGCCTTGCCGTCCTTACCGCCGAACTTGCCGTCCGCGAACAGCCGCTTCGTACCGACGATCTTGCCATCCTCGAAACCGGTGGCCGGCTCCTGGAAGCCGTTTGTGCCCATGGCGCGAAGCCGATCATAGGTGACGAACTCGCCGCCGCCGGCATTCTTGTGATAGCCGTCCATGAAGGCGTCTTCCTCGGTCTTCCAGTCGAAGCCGTCGAACTTCGCCGCGATGTCGGCCTTGCCCATCTCGGTGAAGACCCGCTGCAGGTTGTTGGCGATCCGCGCCGCGACGAGGCAGTCCGGCATCGCCTGACCGGGCGGGTCCATGTAGCGCTCGGTCAACCGCATGCGCCGCTCACCGTTCATGGAAGTCAGGTTCGCTTCGCCGCTTGTGGCGGCGGGCAGCACAACATGACATGCCTGGCCGATCTTGGTCGGCACGATGTCGACGTCGACGGCAAACAGCCCGCCGTCGTTGATCGCTTTGACGATCGCCTCGACCATGGCGGGGCGATCACCATAAGGCACGGCGTTCATGGCATCCTTCACCTTATCGGTGCGCTGCTTGTAGACGCGCTTGAACTGGTCGGCGTTGAGCGTCGTCTTATAGTGGTCGCAGCCCCAGATATGATGCACACCGCCTTGGCCACCGATCAGCAACTGGTCGACATAGGCGGCGGGACGTCCGACATGGGCGTCGGAGGGACGCACATAGCCTTCCTGATGGCCACCGAGACGCACGACACCGCCACCCGGCCGCCCGACATTGCCGGTCGCAAGCGCGATGTTCACCAGGGCGCCGTTGGTGCGGTAGTTGTCATTGCCCCAGATCAGACCCTTTTCGTAGGCGAACATGGTGCGGCGGCGCTTGCCGCCCTCCTTCGGCTCGGCGATCCAGCTTGCCGCCTTGCGGATATCGTCGGCCGGTACGCCGGTGATCTCCGCGGCTTGCTCGGGCGTCATGCGGTTGCCGTCGACGGCGGTCTTGAAATCGGTCAGGGCGGCGGGATGGGCGCCGTCCGCCGGGGCGCCGTCGGCATCGGACGCGATCGTGCTCGCCGCGATGAAATCCTTGTCGATCCAGCCCTTGTCGGAAATCTCGGTGAAGATCGCGTTGAACAGCGCGAGGTCCGTGCCGGACTTGATCTGCAGATGCAGCACATTGTCCTTGCCGGCTTCCGCCTCGCAGGCCGCGATGGTCACCGTGCGGCGCGGATCCACGACGACGATGCGCCCCTGGGCGTGCGCTTCGTCGGGGAGCTCCTTCTGCTTCTTGTCCATCGAGGTCCCGCGCAGGTTTGGGATCCAGTGGTTCAGGAAATAGTTGGTCTGCGTCTCCAGCGAGTTCATGCCGACGGCGAAGATGGTGTCGGCAAGCTCGGCGTCCTCGTAGCAATTGTTGAGTTCACCAACACCCATGTCGCGCGTGGCATGGACTTCCGAATTGTAGGCGGGGCGATTGTGGATGCGCATGTTCTTGATTTTCATCGCCCCGAAATAGAGCTTGCCCGTGCCCCAGGTGTTCTCGTAGCCGCCGCCGGCGCCGCCGTGGTCGTAGGCCGAGACAAACAGGCCGTCCTCGCCCTTGTCGGCGATGATGCGCGCGGTCACGCGCGCCACCAGGTCGAGTGCGTCGTCCCAGCTCGTCGGCTGCATCTGGCCATAGCGCCACACCAACGGATCGGTGAGGCGCTGCATCTGCGTGGAGCGCTGGCGCGAATAGCTCATCTCGGCGATGCGCGCGCCGCGCACCGAGCCAAGGCCGGAATTGACCACGCAGTCCTGGTCCGGCTTAATGACGATGTGGACGTCCTTACCGTCCTGCTTGACGATGTTATACATCGACGGCGCATACCAGGCGTCGGTCTCAGCGCCTTGCTGCTTGGCAAGATCAACGCCAAAAGCGTTGGCGGACGCCTCCGTCCCGCCCTGCTTGTTCACCGGCCAGGAATAGGCGTGATAGCCGCAGCCGACGATGCAATAGTGGCACGTCACATTCTGCTTCTTCGCACCCGCCGGGATGATCGGAAGACGGTCGATCTGTCTCTTGTAAGCCATGTTCGCCTCCCTCTCAGAGCACGTTGGACAGGCGGCCGTAGAGGAGTTCGTCGACCCCCTCGGCATAGATGTCGCCCTTGTCGTCGACCCGCAGCACATATTGCGGCAGGTTCTGCGTCGCATGGCCCCAAATCTGCTGCCCGCCCGCCTCGCAATCGAAGCGCGAGTAATGGCCGGGGCAGGATAGCGTGCGGTCCTCGGTGCTGTAGTTGAGCGGAAAGCCCTTGTGCGGACAGGTGGTGGTGAAACCTACGATATCGCCATCCGGTCCAGCGCCGCCCTCGACCGGTTTGCCGAGCTTCAACAGCACGCCTGGCGCGTCGTCATCGGGATAGGCGACATCGAGCGGTTCGTTCGGCTTAAGGTCCGAGACGTTGCCGAGCCTGTTGGACGGGTATTCCACCCGCGCCATCGCGGGTGCCGCCTGGGCCGCCGCCTGGTGCGGCAAGGCCGTAGCCGCCGCGACACCGGCGGCCGCAAAAGCACCGCCTCGTAGAAATTGGCGCCGGCCGACATCGACCAGCTTTTCGCATCGTGACATGGAGTCCCTCCCAACGGGTACATTGACTTCAGGAGGTACTCTGCAATCGGCGTGCCAGACCGTCGCATTCCCGCAAACCCGTTCAGTTCATGGCTGGCTGCCGGCACGCACAGCTCATGACGTCCGGAAATCCGAACATGCTGCACCGCCGAAGGTTCAGGGCTCCGAACGTTCCTTGCCGACCAGCCCAAGGCGATTCATCTTCTCCCACAGCGTGGTGCGCGAGATGGCGAGCAGTCCGGCCGCCTTTGCCAACTGGCCGCCAGTTTCTTCGAGCGCGCGCCCGATCTGACGCCGTTCGGCCGCGTCACGAACCAGTGAAAGAGGGGCGAAGTCTTCGGAGGTAGATTTTCCGAAATGCTCCGGAAAGAGGTCGCCGGGCATGATCCATTCGCTCCCCGTTAGAACAACCGCCCGCTCGACCCGGTTTTTCAGTTCACGCGCGTTGCCCGGCCAGTCATGCGCCAGCGCTGCTTCTTCCGCCAGGGCGCTGAATCCGCGAACGGCCGAATCCGTTCGGCCAGCCGCGTTGTCCAGGAACCGCTCCATCAACCATGAGATGTCCTCCGGCCGCCGGCGCAGCGGCGGTATCTCCACGGGCAGGACCGCCAGCCGGAAATAGAGATCCTGGCGGAAGCCCGATGCACCCGCCTCTCTGGCCAGGTCGCGATGCGTGGCTGCGACGATTCGTGCGCGGAACGGAACCGCCGTCTCTCCACCGACCCGGTGGAAGCTTCCCTCTTCGATCAGCCTGAGCAGCTTGGCCTGCAGCGCGAACGGCATGTCCCCGATCTCGTCGAGGAACAGCGTGCCCATGCCGGCACGCTCCGCGTAGCCGAGGTGACGCGACTGGGCGCTGGTGAAGGCGCCCTTCTCATGGCCGAATATCTCGCTTTCCATAAGTTCGCCGGGAATGGCGGCGCAATTGACGGCCATGAAGGGAGCGGACGCGCGCGACGATATCTGATGCAACAGCCTCGCCGCCACCTCCTTGCCCGAGCCGGTCTCGCCGGTCATCAGCACCGGCAAATCGTGCCGGGCATAGCGATTAAGCAGGTCTTCCACATGATGAATGGCAGGAGACACGCCAAGATAATAACTGGACGGCCGATTGCCTGCATCAATCACCCGCCGCCCTGTGGCGATCCGTTTGAGGAATTCGTCCATGTCGAACGGCTTGGTCAGGAAGTCGACCGCGCCCATCCGCATGAGACGCACTGCCTGGTCGATCTCGCCATAGCCCGTCACGAACATGAATGGCGGCGTGCCCGGGCACCGGGCAAGTTCGCTAAAGACGGTTTCCCCGGACATGTCGGGAAGACGGATATCGCAGATCACCAAATCGATTGCGTCGGGCGCGGCGGCAATCGCCTCGACAGCCTCCCGGCCCGATTGCCACCAGTTCACCGCCAGCCCTTCGAGTTCCAGCCGCTGCACGATCGATCCTCCCATGACGGGATCATCCTCGATCAGTCCGATGCCTGTATGGTCATGCGGCATGCGCCCGCTCCTGTCTGGTCCACGGCAATGTCAACGCCACCGTCGTTCCGTTGCCGGAATGGGTTGCAATGGTGACCTTTCCGCCCAGTTCGTCGATCGTGCGCCGCACCATCCAGAGCCCGAGTCCCGGCCCCGCGCGCACCGCGGGACCCGGATCGCCGTCCGTCAGGATGCGCGCAATGGTGGATGGCATGCCCGGCCCCTCATCCCTGATTTCCACCTTCAGTTCGTTCTCCGAACCGATGACCTTGAAGATGATCGCACCGCCCTCGGAGGTCGCAGCGCTGGCATTAAGCAGAAGATTGAGCAACGCCTGCCGCACCGGTCCGCCATTGATGTCGACGAGGTGACTGTCGCTCCAATCGATCTTCCAGTCGAGCCGCTGCCGCCTGCGGTGCAGTTCAGGGGTGACCAGAAGACGGACATCCTCTAGATCGGCGACCGTCAACGGTCGCGCCGACCGTTCGGGTCGATAGGTCGCGAGTGCGGCGGCAACCACGTCACGGATGCCCTGCAGCCCGCGTTCGACCAGCGCGATCGAGGTCTCGCGCACACCGGGAGTGGCGCCGTGCGTCTTCAGCGTGTCGATAGCGTTGAACAGGCCGCCCAGCGGATTGTTGATCTCGTGTGCCATGCCAGAGGCCAGACGTCCGAGGCTGGCGAGTTTCTCCTCTTCCGCCAGTTGCATGGCGAGATCGGCATTCTCGCGCTGCGTCTTGACCAGCGCGTTGTAGCCGTTGAACAGGTTGGCGACTTCGCGATCCCGGACAGGTATCTCGTTCGCCGGTATCGGTTCCGCAGGTCCAAGCGCCGCCGAGCGCATGTGGCTTTCGAGCATGCCCATCGGAGCCGTTATCCTGCGCATGAGCAGGAAGCCGCCAAGGGCGAAAAGGATGGCTAGCACGCCATTGGTCACCAGGAGCGTGAGCAGGATTTCCCGCCGCTCAGCGAAGAGATGGGAAACATCGAAACGGGCGAAGACCGTCCCGACCTTCTGTCCCTGGTAGACGAGATCGCGCCGCGTCGTCCCGATCCTGGTGCTACTGTCGATGGCGACGCTACCCGAGGTGAACGCATCGGGGTCGTGCACGTCGAAGCGCGAATAGGTCGCCACGCGCTTTGGATCGCTGGCGGCGAGAACCTTCCCGTCGGCGCCCGCGACGACGGTTTCGGCCGGAGCAAGCGACTTGTAAGCCGACGAGGACCGGTCGAGCGCGTCGAAGATTTCCCAGACATCGCCTCGCATGACGGGTGGAACGATCGCTGCCGACAGGCCGTCAAGATAGGTTTCCGCGAGCGCGTTGAGGGACTGGCTCTGGGTGGTGGAAAGCCGGTCGAGAACCCGCTCGGAGATGGCGACGCTGATGACGAGCATCAGCAGGACCACCAACACAGGTACGCGGTAGGAAATCGGGATCGTACCCCAATACCGCCAGACATTCATCCGAACTGCCTCACCAGATTCATCTTGGCGGCGATCGTGTCGAAGAGCGCGGACTGCGTGACCACGAAGCCGTCGAGACGCAGGAGATCGAGAACCTTGCGGCCTTCCGGGTCGTTTTTCATGCTTGTAAGCGCTTGTTGAAATGTGGCCAGCCTGGGCTCTCCGGCGAGCATCCTGGGCGAGGCGACAGGCGGAAAGCCAAGCCATTCGGAGCGGCGCAACACCTTCGTCTGCGCGACGAGGTCCGGTTCGGTCTCGCGCATTACATCCCAGACATAGCCATCGACGCTGCCGGAATGCGCCAGGCCCGCAGCCACGGCGCGCACGACGTTGCGATGCCCGTAGGTGAAAAAATGATGCGAGAAGAAACGGCTCGGCGTCAGGCGGTTTTCAGCGAGAAGAGCCGTCGTCACCAGATAGCCGGAATTTGAATCCGGGTCCGAGAATGCGTGGACATCGCCGCGCAACCCCTTCCAATCCTCGACCTGCCGGTCGCGAGGAACGATGATATAGGACCGATAGAGCGGCTTGCCGTGCCAGGACGGTGTTGCGACTAGGTCAAGCTGGCCCTCGAACTGTACGTAGGGATAGCCGCAGATCCAGGCCGAATGGAGCTGTCCCGAGACAAGCAACGCCGTGATCTCCTGGTAGGTCCGTCGTGTGATGAGTTCGACAGGGCAGCCAAGGCGCATCTCGAGATAGTTTTTGAGATGGTCAAGCAGCTCTAGATCGTTAACGAGAAAGACGGGTGTCAGTCCGAACTTGAACGCGTTGTCCTGGTCGGCTCGACCCATCTCAGGCAATGCAAGAGCGACCGTCGCGGCGACCATTGCCCCGACCGCATCTCGACGACTGATCGCCGAGCTTCTCGGCATGCTCACCAACTCCTCCCGTAGCGCAATTCGAGCGTAGCATACTTCAGCCGGCTGTCCGAACAGGTAGCATTGTATCCAGAAATGCGGAACTATCTTACGAGGCATTTTTACACTGTAGGATAGTACCATGGGGACGTGATCCTGCAGCTGTGATGGCGCGTCCATGAGCGCCGCTCTGGGCTCTTCAAAAGATTAGCCATTTTCCCCACCCACAGCGACGATGCGCTTGAGTGATCGAACAATCAAACTTGAATTCCACAGGCGGGAAAGGGGCCGACAGCTGCACGACCGCTTTTAGGCGGCACGGCTGCGACAGCGGTTGTCAGCTTGTCGAGGGCGCGTTCCCGAGGAACAGCGACGTGTGCCTTCCAGCGCCGGCCATTCTCCTTAGATTGGCGGTTCGATGCGCGATCCGGCGAGATGAGTTTCCGCGCCACCCGAGAAGCCGCCGCCAAGAGCCCCGACTTGCTAACTCGCTGGGACCAGCCATAATCGCGACATGGTCAAGATCTTCCTCGGCGTTACCCACAGGCCGTGGTTCGACTTTCTCGCGGGCATCGCTCCCGAGGAAGTCAATTTTTGGCAGCCGTCCGGGGCGGGCGAGTTTAAGGCGCTGCAACCGGGCGACCTCTTCCTGTTCAAGCTGAAGGGGTCCGACGCGGCGATCGCCGGTGGCGGCGTGTTCGGCCACGCATCCCTTGCGCCGCTCTCGCTCGCCTGGGACGCCTTTGGCCGGAAAAACGGCAACGAGTCGCTCGCCAACATGCGCTCGACGATCGCGAAACTGCGCCACCAGAGCGCACCGCTGGGGCCGCGCGAGGACCCGGTGATTGGATGCAGGATTCTTACCGAGCCTTTTTTCTGGCCGAGGGACCGCTGGATTCCGGTGCCGGACAGCTTCTCGCGGAATATCGTGGTCGGGAAGGGTTATTCGACCGACACCGACGAGGGACTACGCCTCTGGCAAATGGTCGGCGAGCGGCTCGCAACGACGCCTGCCGCGCCCATGCTAGTAACCGGTGACCGCTACGGCAAGCCAGTGCAGATGCGGCAGCGGCTCGGCCAAGGCGCCTTCCGCCTCTCGGTGACGGATGGCTACGGCCGCAGCTGCGCGGTCTCAGGCGAGAAGACCCTGCCGATCCTCGATGCGGCGCACATCCGCGCCTATGCGGATGGCGGTGACCACGAGATGTCCAACGGCCTGCTACTGCGCACCGACATCCATCGCTTGTTCGACCTCGGCTACGTTACGGTGACCGATCGCAACTGCTTCGCAGTCAGCGAACGGCTGAAGGCGGACTTCGACAATGGCCGCCACTACTATGCGATGCAAGGCACCGAGATTGCGATGCCGCGTCCTGGGTTCGCATCGCCGGCGCCCGAGACGCTCAGATGGCACCGCGAGAACCGGTATTTAGGGTGAATCCCGCCTGCTTGGACCCCGGTACTATGTCTAATCCGCGACTTTGATTTGGTCCGCCCTTCGCCGGCCAAAGAGAAATCGTGTTTCAATTTCGGTCGCATCGAAGACAAGATCATCTGGTGGGATCCGGGGGACAGCAGAAAATCGCTCGAATTATTGCAATCTTCCTTCGAACAGGTTTGGATACAGAAAATCGCCATCCTATAACCGCATGGCGGCGGTTATCGTTGCCGGTGCAGGGGGAAGGGGATGGATCACAAGGGAACGAAGGCCGCGCTACTTACCCGCGCGCGTGCGACTGCCCGGATGCTCGTCGAGCACGCGGCGACGCCTCAGGCGCGCGCCGACGTCTGCCTCGACCTTGTCGCCGACATTGGAAGCGACCCCCGCCACGACGCGTTCCGCCGTATCCTCCATGCGCTTCCCCCCGATGAGCGCCACTACTGGATCGGCACGCTCTACACGTTGATGCTGCCAACTAAGGTCCGCCGCTCGCAGGCGACCTACTTCACGCCGCCGACTGTGGCCGACGCGGTGGTCGACCTCGCCATCGAGGCGGGCTTCGACCTGGCGACGGACGACGTGCTCGATCCCGCGGCGGGAGGGGCGGCGTTCCTGTCGAGGCTGGCGGGACGGATGGCAACCGCGGGACTGAAGGCCGAGGAGGTGGCATACCGTCTGAACGGCATCGAGATCGACAAGGGGCTCGCGATGCTCTCGAGCCGGCTCATCGCGGAGAGGCTGGGCTCCCCCCTGCCGCGCGAGGTCATCCTCACCGGCGACGCCCTGCGGGTGACGATCCCAGCATCCTACGGCCTCGTCATCGCCAATCCTCCCTACGGCCGCATAGCTATCGACGACGTCCGCGGCCGGGCCTGGCGCAAGGTCGCCCACAGTGGTCACATCAACAAGTATGCGCTCTTCGCCGAGCTCTGCTTCCGGCATGCCAAGCCGGGCGGCATCGTGGCGCTCGTCATCCCTTCCAGCTTCCGCGCCGGTCCACTATACGACCGTATGCGTGCCTTCATCCGCTCGCAGGCCAACGTGCTGGCGGTCGGCTCGATCGCCGGCAGGGATGGAGTGTTCATCGACGTCGCGCAGGACATCAGCGTGCTGATCGCGCGGAAGGGAGAAGTCCACGATGTGCTGGCGCCGGTGCGCTTTCCCGTCGTCGGTCTCATGCCGTCGACCGATCCGGTGGTGGAGCAGAGACTCCCTGCGAACTCCGGCGACGCCTGGCCCTTGCCCGCAATTGATCCCAAGCTGGTCGGGGGAGCGACACTCGCCGATTACGGTGTAACGGCGCGAGCGGGCTACTTCGTTTGGAACCGCGAGAAGGACCGACTGGTCCAGAAGCTCGGTCAGCGGCAGCGCGGATACCCGCTGGTGTGGGCGAAGAATGTGCGGCCGGGCGAGCCATGCCGGCCAGCCGGCAAGAAGGGAGCCGGCACAGACTTCGTGACCTTTCCTGGCGACAGCGCGGCAATCGTCACCGGACCGGCGGCGGTCATGCAGCGCACGACCAACGACAAGCAGCCGCGCCGGCTGGTGGTCGCGATGGTCGATCCGTCAGTGCAGGCGAAATGGCATGGATTCGTTAGCGAGAACCACACGATCGTGCTGACGGCCGACGACGCCGACAAGCTCGAGCTGGCCGTGCGCCTTCTCAACACGGCCGCCGTCGACCAGCGCTATCGCCGCGTCTCAGGCACCGCGGCCGTGTCGGTCACCTTGCTGAGGCAACTCGACCTGCCGACACCGGCTGCGTTCGCCTCCGCGCTGGTCGACACTGATGACGCCGAGGCGGCCGCGATCCAGGCATATTGGGCCCAACCTGAGACTGTCGACGTCAGATGAGGCGCGACCGCCCCTTCCAGCGGCCGCCGGGCACCGACCTTGGCGATCGTGCCGAGCAGCGTCAGGCCGCGCTAGACAAGCGCCAGGCCCTGCTCTCGAGGATGGCGAAGTCCAACGCCGACCGTAGCGCGGCTGCCGCCGCGACCCCGAAGGTCGCGACACCCGAGCGTCCCCGGCGCGAGGTCGATGGATACATGGACGCACTCGCCGCGCAGATTTTCCACCCGCTGGGTCGGGCAGAGTCGGCCGAGATCACGCCCGCATACGCCAGGCTGGTGCGTTCGGCAGCCGAGGTGGCTAGCGACGGGTCGGTGCAGGTCGTCATGCCCTGGCCACCAGCACGCGTGTCGCCGTCGGCGATCGTGGGCCTGCTAACGATCGCGGCCGTGGCCAGCGCCGAGGCCGAGCAGGTCGATGTGCAGGGCGCATCCGAGAAGGGACGTCGCCGCGCCGACGAGGTGCGCGCCATAGTGTTCCCCTATGCGCGCAGCACGCACGCACAGGCACGGCAGGTACAGGTCGACCGGCATGCACTCGGTGCAGTCAACTTCGAGCACCTGAAGCGCTACATGAACGGAGCCGGCGATGCGGCTAAGGACTTCCATCAGGTCCTCGCACGTGTGAGAAACCTGACCGGCCGGGCCACGGACGGGCGAGACTACGCGGAGTTCGAGCATCCGATACTCGACGAGATCGTGCCGCATGGGCCGCCGAGGGGCGAGCGCTCGTCAAACAGCACGCTGCTGTGGCGGACTCGCACCAAGACCGACATCGCCAAGCAGCGGCGCTCGGGCGAGGGCGACGATCCGGCGAAGGCGTCGTTCTTCCTCTACACGGTCCGCGCCGGTGAGCGCCTCGGCGTCGACCTCCGCGCGATCACGCGTGCCCCGGACTTGCTGATCCTCGATCTGACCCGCAACGCACGCAACCGGCTTGGATGGGACTGGGTGAGGAAGGCGGCGGACATGGTCGCCTGCCTGCGCGAGGTGCATCCCGCCACGGGTATCCTCGCGATCACCGACGACCCTTGGACCTACGGCACCGCGCGCTTCGAGATCCTGGGGACACACAGACCAGGACGCAACGGAAAGGCGATACCGGCAACTGGCCACGTCGCCTATTCGGAGGTGCCCGAGATCGTAAGGTCCGCCGCCACGGGCGACACCACGTTCGAAGGGGGCGGCCGAATCGACGTCGATGGCTTCTTCGGGGACGTCGACCACAACATCGAGGCGCTGCGTCGTCTCGCCAACAGCCTCGCCGACAAGGGCGACGCCGAAGGATCGACGACGGCACGCAACCTCATCGCCACGGTCCGCAGGACCGCCATGCTGCCCGGATCGCTCAGCGAGCTCAGCAGGTTTCTCGAGCGCGAGACGTCGACCGCGGCGGCCGACGACCTGCTCGCGGGCTACCGGGTCACGGCCGATCTCGCGACGCTGAACGATCCGAGGAGCCTCGCCAGCCAGGTCGACGCCGAGGCGGACTCCCTGTCCGGCGCTCGCGAGATGATGCGCAAGCTGGAAGGCGGAACGCCCATGACCACCATGTTGGAGAGTGCGATCCAGCCGGCACTCAGGTCCAGCTCCAGGTCGATCTTCGTGTTCAGGTCGGACCTGGTTGCGGAATTCGCGGCCGACCGCCTGACCGCAAGCCACCCGAAACTCGGCGCGCGGATCGACTCGGAAATCATCCGTTTCGGCGGCGAACGGATGCTGAAGACCGTGGCCGATCTTCCCCCGAACTCGCGCAACCAGTTCAAGCGCGTGGTCGTCGTGGCGCCGACCCGGACCGCAATCCTGACGATGCTCACCCAACCCTGGCTGCCTGAGCAGGTGACGATCCTGGCCGACGCCGACACACTCGCGTTCGCCGTTCGCGACGCTGAGCGGCTGGCCGGCGAAATCGACATCGCGCTGCTCGCAGCTCGCCTGCGCTCGTTCACCGCGAGGGCCAACAAGCGCGTCGAGGAGATCGGCCGGCACCTGGTCCGGTTCGAGATGCCGACGGACGACGTCGAGTTTCCCAACGGATCGGTCATCGACCTGAGCGGCGTGGGCCGCGGCGAGCGCAACCTCGTCGAGATCGAGCTCAAGAACGGCCAGCGCATCATCGCCCGCCGCAGCACTGGGATCGTGCTGCGGGACGACGGCGCGGCGACGACGTTGTTCGTCGAGCGTCCGGCATCTCAGGTCAAGAAGGGCGACGAGGTCTGCGTGATCGGCCACGGCTTCGTGGAGCGCGCCCGCACGCTCGTGAACATCCGGGCGACCGCGGCCGAGGAGATCCGCGACTATCATCAGCTGGTTGTCGAGCGCTTCGCCGCGATGCCCGAGCCCACCGTGATCGCGAAGCTGCGGTCGCTGGTCGCCGCCATGGGCGAACCCGCAGTGTCTGCCGAGACGGCCCGCTATTGGGTCGACCTGGACCGCGAGGTCGACAAGCCGCTGCACGACGTCGTGCCGCATGCGCCGCAGGAGGAGGAGACGTTCATGCGCTTCACCGCCGCGCTCGGCATCTCCGAACGGATGGCGCGCACGTTCTGGCGCTGGGCGGTCGTCGCGCAGCGGTCGCACCGTGTCCGCTATGGCAACGTGTTCCACGACGCGTTCCGCGGCATCCTCACCGATCCCCACGCGGCCATGGCGAGCAACCGCGACCGCACCGACGAGATCCGCACGCTGCGGGCGATGGCGGAAGAGCATGTCGCGATCGTCGACGAAGTTCGGAGTTACAGAGCGTCATGAGGGGAAAAACGAACAGCGAGCTCGCAGCGATCGACGTCGAGCTGAAGGAGGCGGTCTGCGACGCGCTCGTCAATGCGATCGTCGACCGCGTCAGCGGTGCGGACGAGCGCGGCCGGAACCTGCTCGGAAGCTCGCCGCGCCGGGGCATCTTCGCCGGGCAGCTGTTGCCGCGCTTCGACATCACCGGAAACGACGACGAGACGACCGACATCCGCATCGCCGCAGTGGGCATCGATCTCGTGGCGGTCGCCGGGACCGGCGCAACGATGCGGGTGACGCCCCGCCTATCGGTCTACGTCAGGGTCATCCCGGAATGGACCGATCTCGTGGCAGGCGGCGGGGAGCTCGAGTTCGACTTCCGGCTGCGGGCCAACATCCAGCAGCAGATCGACGATGCCATCCGCAACGAGCGCACGCCGGCCTTACAGGCGGCAGGCGTCGACCGTCCCGACTGGAAGGCGATGGACGAGACGAAGCGGTCGAAGGTCAGGGCTGCGCGGGCGCAGATCCTCGCCGAGGTGCGCAGGAAGGCATACGCGGCCCACGGCATCAAGCTGCTGAGCGGCGAGCCGGAGCCTGACCCGGTCGACTCGCAGCTTGGCCAGACCGCCGACGCCGACCCGACCACTCCCGACGACGTGGCGCCGCCGGTCCCGCCGATCGCGCGCCTGGTCCGGGAAGGACGCGAACTACCCCTGACCCTGGTCGATCCGGCGCCGATCCCGGGCAAGTGGAGGCGCCTGGACCTCGACCTGCCGACCCTGGAGTTCGGCTGCGACGCCAGCGACACGGACCTCACCTCGACCGTCGACGCCTACAACCGAACTCTGGCGGACGCGACCGCGGCGCGCCTCGAGGCCTGGGTGATCGGCGAAGGCGCCGGCATCGCCTGGCGGGATGCCACCGTCCAACCGAACGACACACTGTCGGAGACCAACTGGGCCACCGCGATCGCAGGGCTCGCGGCCCGCCCGGTCGATCGCAACCGCATCGTCCCGGACCTGTCACGCGTCGTCGTGAAGGTGGAGCGCCAGACCGATTTCCTCGACGCCACCGCGCTCTCGATGCGCGTCATGCTGGACAACCAGTCGGCCGAACTCTCGCCTCTCGACGCGCGAGGACGCTGCAGCACCGTGTTTAACGCAGGCCTTTCGATCGCGCTGCCTAGCGCCGCGCACCGGGCGCTCCAGCTGGACCGGGTGGAGCCCTCGTATCGTTTCCGCGACCATCTCGACTATCCGGCGATCGGTCTCAACTGCGGCGTCGACGCCCGGACGGATGGCGCGGTGGTGATCCTGCGCACCACGTCCGCGCCGCGCTTCGCGCAGCCACGCATCGTCGCGCGCAACCTCGACCTGCCATTCCAGTTCGCCGTGCTGAAGGATCCGGCCTTCGATGCGTCACGGTTGCTCGCCCTGCCTCGTGCCTACGCCGCCTGGATCGACGGCCAGGAAACACGGCTCAAGGACAAGGTCACGGCGGGACTCGAGCCCGGGGACGCGGCGATCGAAGCGGCGCGGCTGCGCAAGGACATAGCCGCCCAGCGCGCCGAGGCCCGCTACATCGAGCGCGGCGTCGAGCTGCTGATCGCGTCTAAGAAGGTATACGATGCCCTAGCGAGCGGCGGCGGTGGCGACAGGCGGTCGCTCGAGCGGCGCGCGGCGCCGTGGCGAGCGTGGACGATGACCAACGAGGCATTCGCCCTGCGCGACTCGTTCGACGCGAATCGGGGCTGGCGCCTGTTCCAGATGGCGTTCGTCCTAGCGCACGTGCCGGTGTTCGCCTCGAGGATGGACGAGTGGCGAGAGCACCACGACCTTCTGCTCGACGAGGACGGCGTCAGCCTGCTCTACTTCCCGACGGGCGGCGGCAAGTCGGAGGCGTTCTACGGCACGCTGTTGTTCGCGATGTTCCTCGACCGCCTGCGCGGGAAGGACCGCGGCATCACCGCGATGATCCGCTACCCCTTGCGCCTCCTTACGCTCCAGCAGGCGCAACGGCTCCTGACGCTGGTTGTGCGCGCGGAGCTGGTCCGCAAGCGACATGGCGTCGGGGACTGGCCGTTCGAGATGGGCTTCTGGGTTGGCAGCCAGAACACGCCGAATCACTACCGCGACTTCAGGGCGGACATCCCGCTGGCCGCCGATCCCGACCATCCCGACGACGAGGGCCTCGACGGCGAGACCGGTGACGACCAGGAACGCGATCGTGGCCGCCGCTACGTCGAGGCGCGCGAGGCCTACGACAAGATTCCGGACTGCCCCGTCTGTGGTGAGCCCACCGGCCTCAGGCGCGACGAGCGCGACGGGAATTATGGCCGCCGCGCAGCGATCCTATGCTTCAACGACCGGTGCGACTGGAACCGCGAGCATGGCGGGCGCCACCCACTACCCTTCCTGCTTACCGACGACGCGATCTACGCGCGGGCCCCTGCCATCGTACTCGGCACCGTCGATAAGCTGGCGATGCTCGGCCAGAACACCGGCACCATCAGCAAGGTGCTCGGCATGTTCGGCCTCGCGCGCCGGATCGACGAGCGCGGCAACCTGGACAACCCACGCAGCGAGGCCGACCTGAAGCGTGACCCCGGGGCCGACCACTGCGCCAACGTCTTCCCCGCCTATTCGGACGGGGAGCGCGTATTCCGCGACCCATTCCCCTCGCTGATTATCCAGGACGAGGCCCATCTGTTGGAGGAGAGCCTCGGCACCTTCAGCGGCCTGTTCGACACGCTGTTAGACACCATCCTCGAGGACATCGCCGACATGGCTGGCGACGAGCTGGAGGTTGCGCGGCGATGGACGGGCGACGGCTGGGGCGCGGCGCGCATGCCCAAGGTCATCGCGGCGACCGCCACCATTTCGGCGCCAGAGCGGCAACTCGAGACGCTCTACCAGCGCATCCCACTCCGCTTCCCCTATCCCGGACCCGATCTCTACCATTCCTTCTTCGCCGAACCGGCCGCGCCGCCTGCGGCAAACGCGGACCGCGTAGGCCTCGCCGCCTCGCTGCCGTTCGCCCAGGCGCCCGAGGCGACTGCACCGTGGACGCGCCTGTACGTGTCGCTCATGACCAACGACGCGACGCACACGGTTACGACGGTTGGCGTGCTCGCCGCCTTCCACGGCATTATCACCGCACTGTGGGACGGCTTGCTGGACGATGCCCGCCGGGCAGGCACTATTGCCGGTCTCCGCGACGCGGTGTCGCAAGGCAGGACCGGCGACTGGCATCGCGCCGCCATCGACCGCGCCGTGGCCGAGGGCCGCGAAGCCGACATCTTGGCGCTCGTCGACCTCCACCGGATCGCACTCGCCTATGTCACCAACAAGAAGGGCGGCGACCAGATCATTGACGCGCTGAGCGCGGCGGTGGAACACGAGCACCGCCGCATCAAACGGGCGCATGCCGCGTTCGATAGCCGGCTGATCTCCGGCGGCATCGACATGAAGGACATCCAGGCGGTGATGGAGGCCGCCGAGTCGCCGTTCGCCGGCACCGACTATCCCGACGTCACCCGGACCGTACGCAACATCGTGGCGACGTCCGCCATCAGCCACGGCGTGGACGTCGACCGCTTCAACAGCATGTTTTTCGCCGGCCTTCCGTCGGACATCGCCGAATACATCCAGGCGTCGAGCCGCGTCGGGCGCACGCACGTCGGCTTCGTCATGCTGCTGCCTACGCCGCAGAACCGACGGGACCGCTACGTCGTCGAGACCCACGACATCTTCCACCGCTTCCTCGAGCGCATGATCGCGCCGCCTGCCGTCGAGCGCTGGGCCGAGAACGCGATCAAGCGGACGATGGCGTCCTACGTGCAGGCCTGGGCGATGCTGCGAGAGGCGCGCGACTTCATCGCGAAGGACGACGCCCGCAAGTTCGAGGTCGCGCACATGGACCAAGTCAACCGGCTAGCTGCCATGGAGCAGCGTGATCATCTCGCCTTCACCAAGGCTCTGGTCGGGTTCATGCTGCGCGCCAGCGGTTTCGCTGGAAAGGGTGCGGCGCACCTCGGCGCGCCGCACTACGAGGAGTTCTACCGCGGCCTCGTCGACAAGCAGGTCGAGAACTTCGCGCGCGACATCTCGAGCAGGGGAACGATCTCGAGCCTGCGCGACTATTGGAAGGACCTGCCCGCGTTCAAGCCACCTATGACATCGCTGCGCGACGTCGACGAGGCAGGATACATCGTCGCCGCCGCGCGCGATCCGCTCGCGAAGGGGAAGACGACGGACGTCGACAGGCGCGACCTGGCCAAGGTGATGCGCGCCATCAGGACGCAGCGTGGCAGCGCCTCGGAAATGGATGCAGATGGGGGAAGCAATGGCTGACGCTAAGGGAAAAGACTGGCGCACCGCCTCGACGCGGCGACCCGCCACCTTCGGCGCCGCCCGATCAGAACCCGATCCGCTCGAGCCACCGACCATGTCGCGATCGCGCGTCCAGATCGCCGGCTCCTACGCGCCCGGCGTGCTCATGACATGGGAGGGCGGCAAGGGGATCTGCCGCTCGGTCCCGCTGGCCAACGAGGCGAAGGACCTGAAGCCGACCACCATCGCGCTGATCTTCGAGAACCTGCGCGATTCCGTCACGAACTGGCGCGACCGCGCGATCAAGGCGCTACCCGACGCCCTACCCGAACTCGTCCTCGACACGCCGTTCCGCGATTCCAAGACCGGCGAGGCGCGGGTCGAGCGCACCCATTTCCAGATGACCAGCCCGGACAAGGTCGGCTACGTCCCCTATCCGCTGCTCTACCGATGCGGCATCTGCGGATCCACCCGCGAGTTCGGAAGCGTCGGCGACCAGGCGCGGCAGCCGCTGCCGAGGAAGTGCAATGGCCACGAGGCACGCTGGACCCAGGTCGATGTCGTCTACGTCCACTGGTCCGGCGACATCGAACCCCTCAGCCCCTTCAACTACAACTTCGATCCCCAGACCGGCGGCACACGCCAGATCCGCATGTGCACCTGCGGCTCCGCCAGCTTCAGGCTGCGCAACGATGCACCCGTCTTCTCGGAATGGCGATACGTCTGCGAGGGCTGCGGTGAGACCCGGCCGCTCAAGAAGGCCAACCCCGAGGTGCTCTCGCGCCTCCAGATCCAGCAGAACGACGGCGGCCGGACGTTCCAGTGGATCGAGGTCAACATGCTGCCCGTCTCCTACCGGGCGAACTCGACCTTCTACGTCCAGCGGACCAGCTTCATCGTCTTCGAGGACAGCGCCGTCGTCGAGCTGATGACCCCGACACGCCGCGACGCGCTTGTCACCCGCCTGGCCCAGATTCACGACATACCCTTCTCCGAACCTTCCGACGACGAGATCCGGGAACGGGTCGAGGCGGATCCCGCCCGCGCCGGCGAGTGGGGCGAGTATGAGACCTATCTCGACATGGCGAGGAAGGCCGAGGAAGGCGGCCGGGCCGAGGCGGCGCGCCGGCACCGCGACAACGCGCACGAGCAACGCGAGGCGTGGTTCGCCGACGGGGTCGTAGAACGAGGTCGGCTGGGTAGCCCCGCCGTCCTCCAGGCGATCGCCATACGCGAGGACTGGACGCGCCGCTACGACCCCATCCGCCTGACGATCCAGCACGACGCGTTTGTGCGCGAGCACATCGAGCAGGCGATGACGGTTCACGCGGCGGTCGACGTCATGAACCCCGATATCGCCCTGACGGACGTCGTCAACGATCCGGCGCGCAAGGCCAAGTATCAGGATACGGTCGGTTCGCTGCTCCGCCACATCGGCGTCGAGCGGCTCGTCCTGATCCGCGGCCTGCCGATCTGCGAGTTCAGCTTCGGCTACACGCGGGTGTCGGCGATGCCGGTCTACAAACGCGAGCACAACGGGAACAGCGTTGACATGCCGGTCCGGCTGAAGGCGTTCGATCCACTGCCGATCGCAGACAACAAGCGACCGATATACGTCACGCAGCAACTTAACGAGGCGCTATACTTCAAGCTCGACGAAGACCGGGTGCTCCGCTGGCTGGCGGCGAACCAGATCGTCGACGTGCCAGGCGACCATGTCGGCCGCGCCTATCTGGAGCGCTACGAGGACTTCGGACCGTTCCTGGAGGTGTTCAAGGACAGGGAAGGTATGGGCGGCTACCCCCGCACGATGCCGGCATACGTCTATCTCCTGCTTCACACGCTCTCGCACCAGATGATGCACTCGCTCGCGGACACGTCCGGCGTCGATCGCGACGGCATCGGCGAACACATCTTCCCCGCCGACCTGTCGTTCGTCATCTACCGAAAAGGCATGACCCCGGATCTGGGCAACATCTCTGCGATGTGGCGCAACTACGCCGAGGCATTCCTGAAGCGCGCGCTGGACCCGCGCACGCTGCGGTGCGGATCGGGCAGCCTGTGCGATGCCCGCGGCGGCGCCTGCCCGGCCTGCGTGATGGTGTCGGAGGTCAGCTGCATCGCATCGAACCTGCTCCTGTCGCGAGCCGTGCTGAAGGGCGGAAAAGGACCCGAGTGGGAACCGAAATCTGCCCCGAACCTGATCGGCTTCTTCGACCCCTCGCTCGCCTGATGAGCGGCGAAATCCTCGTTTCGCCCAAGGCGACTGCTAGGCTGGTCGTGACCATGCCGCCGGAACCCAGCCGTCTAGCCGATGCGCTCGCCGCCGACATCGCCAGCGAGTATGTCGCGCTGACGCGCACCACGGACGCGTTCAGGCATCTGGCCAGCCTCGCGCGCGAGCGGTTCAGCATCATGATCCCATTTATGGATAGCGTCGGTGCCGAATGGGCTGCCGAGCTGTTCGAGGCGACCAAGGCGACCGAGCGCCTGCTCGTGTTGCGTGACGCGTCCCAACTTCTGAGCTGCGGCGCCGCAGGGCGGCGGGTCGAGGCCAGCGCGACGCGGATCATCGACTATGGTAGCGCGAACTTGGCCAACGAAACCTTCCATGCGAAGATCGTGCTGGCCGACGGCGTCGCTGCCTATGTCGGATCGGCGAACCTGCTGAAGCGGTCGAAGTCGACGAACCTCGAATGCGGGATGCTGGTCGAGGGACCGGCGGTCGGCGCGGTGAAGGTGCTGCTGGACGCGGTGACCACGATCGCCGAGCGCTGACGGCGCCGATTCGGCTGGCGACGGTTTAGGCGTGCTGGTCCGCGTTGTCCGCGCGCCAGTCGTCGAAGGTCTCGCGCGCGACATTGGTCAGCATGCCCGCGAAGGCCGCCGGGTTCGCCGCGTAAAGCGCGTGACGCATCTCGGTGAACGCGTTGAACTTCTCGCCGCGCCCGCTGTCGAGGAACCATGCCTTGTATTGCCGTACGAGCCCGATCGTCGAACGCAGGTAGAAGTTGAACTTCCCGCGGCTGATCCCGGGATCGCGCTCGACGATGTCGGCGGTGAAACCGTCGACCTTCTTGGCCTCGAAATCGACACCGGGGAAGAAGTGGCGCGCGATGCGGAGAAGCCTGAAGGCATCCAGCGGCGCGTATTGTCCCCGCTCGATGTCGGCATTATCCGCGGACTCCGGCGCCTCGACCCCCTGCGCGATCTCCTGGGCCTCGGCTTCGGCGTCCGGCTCTGCTTCCGCCTTCACGATCTGAAGCTCCGTCTCCTCGCGCACCTGCCGGAATTCGCGGTCGGCCAGCTCGAACAGCGCAGCGAGGGTGTTGATGCGGCGCTTCAGCGCGGCGGGGATCGACTTCTTGTATTTGATCTTGTGGTCGAGCGTGCTCCAGGAATCCTGGACGACAGTGCGGATCTGCAGCTCGAAGCGGTATGGCGCGAACAGCGCATAATCTGGCATCGCGGCACGTACCTCGTCCAGCCGCAGGTCGAGGTGGAGCCCCTTGTAGCCGAACGCGTTCTCGGTGCCCTCGATCTCGGCCGTCTTGTCCGTTACGTCGATTACGTCGAAGTGCTCGCGGATGAGCTGGCCGATCGGCTCGATCTCGTCCTCGTAGAGACAGACGAGCCGAAGCCCGATCAGGTCGGTGATGTGGTCCTTGATCTCATAGGGCGTGCCGCTCTCCTCCAGGTCGCCCTGATACTTCCGCATGAACTTCTTGATCGATTCCTCGCGGTCCTTGATGCGCCCGGTCGCGGCCGCCACGTCTAGCTCGGCGTGCGCGAGGAGCGAGCCGAGCAAGGTCAGGAACGCCTCCTTCGCCTGATCGAGACGCTGGGCGTTGTCGTTGTAGTGTTCACGGAAAGTGGCCTTCTCGGCCTCGAAGTCTAGTGACGGCATCTTAGAAATTCCCCTGCTCGCATCAAAGCACGCAGCTATTCCTAGGCAAGCGATTTCTGACGGTTCGAACCGGCTTGGACCGATCGCACGCGCCACACGCCGTGCAGATCGTCCGCGCGGAATGGGGCGGAGCCGGAGGTGATGTGGGCGTCGCGATCACCATGTGGTTGGTTTTTGGCGGTTGATCGCGCTTGCCACCACGTCCGATCGGCGGACCGCGCGCCTTCGGCACCGTGGCTGCGCTCCAAACGCCATCTTCCACGGTCGCACCCATGGCAGCATCGCTAGTTCGCGGCGACACTTGCAACCAGCAGGAAAGTCCCTGTTGCAGACCTCCAGCTTAGTGCCAAAGCGATCCTGAATGAATGACCGGTTTCAGGACAAGCAGTCTGTCGGCTGAACGTCTGACATGGGGGCGCATTGCTGCCAAAGCTCGTCGGTCCAGGAAGGACTCGCTTTCGCAGCGCATCCGTCCGAAATCCACCATTCGGTTCCCACCATGCTCTGATGCACAGAGCGCAAGAGCGCGACGGGGGGACCACCATCAAGGAGCTATTGGCGCTGGCCGAACGCTATTGATCAGGGCGCTCCGGACCCGAGACATCCTCTGAAATCTCATGCCGCAGCTTCGGTCCCTTGGCCAAGCGGCGTCCCAAGGCAGTGACAAAGGCATCGTAACGCTCTCCTGACTTGGCGCGCGCGGCCTGCGCGGCAGGTTCGGGCAGTGCGGGTGTCGTTGAAAGCCAGAAGCGGATGAACACGGCGAGAGTCTCAACCGCAATGCCGACATCGCGCTCTACCCGCGCCATCCGGCGATCGAGCTGGTCGAGACGCTTGGTAGTTGCCGCCTCCTGTCGCTCGGCGGCATCAGGTGAAAGGAAGGATTCGATAGCGGCTTCCGCGACCAGGGATCTGGAATGATCACGCCGAGCGGCGTGTTCCGCGAGCCGGTCCATCACGCGCGGATCTAGATAGACTGACAGACGTTGCTTCCTGGGGGATTTCACCATCGTCGCCTCACAGTTCCATGCCGTCGTCCGGGTCGAGCGAAACTTGCCTCGCCACGCCCTGCGCCATGCGCGTCAAGCTCCGGTTGCGCGCGGCAACATCGTCGTCATCGTCGCGCTCGACATCGATTTCGAATTCGTTCGCGACAGGCGGCTTCTTCTCCACCGGCTTCACGCGGTCGAGTTCGGGCTGATGCCGTCGCTCCGACGCGGTCGGATCTTCGTCGGCACCATAGGTAGCGGAACCAGCTTCGGGCAGTCCGGGGCGAACCGGACACGGCAGGCTCGTCCAGTCGTCAGGCCGGCCTTGCATCGGCATGGCAAGCGAAGGCGGCGGCAGAATTCGTTCTTTGAAGCGGGCGTCCTCGAAGTAGCGCGCCTTCTTCGCGCGAACCGGCGGCGTGCCCGCCACCATGACGATCTCGTCCGTGGGCGGAAGCTGCATGATCTCGCCGGGCGTGAGCAACGGTCGCGCTGTTTCCGAGCGCGACACCATCAGATGCCCAAGCCAAGGCGACAGCCGGTGGCCAGCGTAGTTCTTCATGGCTTTCATCTCGGTGGCGGTGCCGAGTGCATCCGACACACGCTTGGCGGTCCGCTCGTCGTTGGTGGCGAAGCTGACACGCACATGGCAGTTGTCGAGGATCGAATTGTTGGCACCGTAGGCTTTTTCGATCTGGTTGAGGGACTGTGCGATCAGGAAGCTCTTCAGCCCGTAGCCAGCCATGAAGGCCAGCGCCGACTCAAAGAAGTCCAAGCGGCCGAGCGCGGGAAACTCGTCGAGCATCAGCAGCAGCCGATGGCGTCCCGCCTTGGCATGCAGATCCTCCGTCAGGCGACGGCCGATCTGATTGAGGATCAAGCGGATCAGGGGCTTTGTGCGATTGATGTCCGACGGCGGCACCACGAGGTAGAGCGTCGTCGGGCGTTTGTCGCCGACGATGTCAGTGATCCGCCAATCGCAACGCCGGGTCACCTCCGCGACCACGGGATCACGATAGAGGCCGAGGAATGACATCGCGGTCGAGAGGACGCCCGAGCGCTCATTGTCGGATTTGTTCAGCAGTTCGCGCGCCGCGCTGGCGATGACCGGGTGCGGCCCGGCTTCGCCCAGATGGGCTGTCTTCATCATGGCTGCGAGCGTCGACTCGATCGGTCGCTTCGGATCGGAGAGGAAGGCGGCGACGCCGGCCAGCGTCTTGTCGTCCTCGGCATAGAGCACGTGGAGGATCGCGCCGACGAGCAGCGCGTGGCTGGTCTTTTCCCAATGGTTTCGCTTTTCGAGCGAGCCTTCGGGATCGACCAGGATGTCGGCGATGTTCTGCACGTCGCGCACTTCCCATTCGCCGCGGCGCACCTCGAGCAGCGGATTATATGCTGCGGATTTCGCGTTGGTCGGGTCGAAGAGAAGGACGCGGCCGTGTTTGGCGCGGAAGCCTGCGGTGAGCTGCCAGTTCTCTCCCTTGATGTCATGAACGATGGCAGAGCCCGGCCAGGTCAGCAGCGAGGGCACGACCAGGCCGACGCCCTTGCCGGAGCGGGTCGGCGCGAAGCACAGCACATGCTCCGGCCCGTCGTGGCGCAAATACGCGCGATCGTAGCGCCCGAGCACGACGCCATCCGGACCGAGAAGGCCGGCGGCATCCACCTCCTTCTTCTCGGCCCAGCGCGCCGAGCCATAGGTCTCGACCTTCTTGGCCTCTCGCGCCCGCCAGACCGACATACCGATTGCGACGGCGATCGAGATGAATCCGCCTGATGCGGCCATGAACGCGCCTTCCACGAAGATCGATGGCGCGTAGGCGTCGTAGAAATACCACCACCAGTAAAAGGCCGGCGGATAGTAGAATGGCCAGCCCAAGACCGAGAACCAGGCCGGACCGAGCTGCACCTGAAACCCGAGCTTCCACGCGACATATTCGGTGGCGCCCCAGGTGGTGAGGAGGACGATCAGGAGGACGGTGAGGATCTGGCCCCAGAGGATTTTTGTAGCCGACATCAAGGCGGGTCCTTTCCGAGAGATGTTAGAGGCCGAGGCCCCGCTTGCGGCCGAAACTCCAATCGACGCCACCATCGCCGCGGGCCACGCCACAGACGTGTTTGCCGAGCTGCTTTTCGAGAGAGGGCGACCAGGGGACGAGCTGGAAGCTGAGGCCGTCGTCCAGCATGGCGAAGCGGCCGGAGGCGAGCGCCAGGCGCTGGCGATAGGTGCCAGCGACATATTCGCCTTTGCCTGCACTATTGAAAGGCCGCCCAATTTCGGCAGCAAGCTTTTCGCCGACGGCCTCCAACTCGCGACGGCGCAAAGTCTCTATCAGCCCTCGATTGAAGGTGACGCGCTGACCTTGCCGCTCGCCTAAGCCCTGTTCGACCAGGTGATCGGCACGCCGGGCTAACGCCTGCCGAACCTCGCCGCCGAAGCCGCCCTCGGACAAAGCGGCTGGTTCGCGGGCGATATTCTGCCGATCGAGCCAGGTCGCGCCCGTCGCTGTGACCTGGCGATCGATGTCGAGATCCGAGCGGACGGCGATGGCGATCCGGCGCTGCCCCAGCGCGTCGTCGAATTTGCGCAGCTCGACAATAGAACCCGGCGCACTGTCGCCTGCCGCATTGAGGTCGGGGAGCTTGATGTGGTGAGTGCGACCATCGACACCGTCGACCACAGCATAGGCCGTGCCCTTCAGTTCGTCATCGAGACCACGGTCGACCAGCCGGCCAATAATCGGTGTATCGAGGCTTTCGGCAGCAAGCACGTAGCTCGCCGAGCCGCGCTCGATGCCGCGATCCGTCAATGCCCGGTGGATCCGTTTGATGATGTCGCCGCGCTCGCCAAGTTCGCGCAGCGTCGTCTCGGCCTTCGTGTCGATCATCCACTGACCAGAGCCGATCTGTTCGGCTAGCCGGAGCGTTTCCAGTTTGCGGAGGCGGCCGACCTTCAGCGCATGATAGTCGTCAGGCGCGGCGTTTACATCGACCGCCATGTCGATGACGCCGGTCGTGCGCCCGTCGCGGATGAG